>Ga0210057_1007244_pt1 | contig 13519 bp, 17 predicted proteins | sample CryGeyCG2114_010_2_FD_183968 | JGI IMG/M metagenome (GOLD analysis project Ga0210057, IMG submission 183968) | Groundwater microbial communities from aquifer - Crystal Geyser CG10_big_fil_rev_8/21/14_0.10 (SPAdes) (version 2) | ecosystem: Environmental > Aquatic > Deep subsurface > Groundwater ... | reverse complement strand
GCGCAGGTCAGCTCCATTATGGACGCCGTAGACAGTAACATCTTCTACTGCCTGCACCCCGCAGAAAGCTGGATTTGCAGCAAGGAGTGGTGCTCGTACTACAAACTGCACCAGGAGTTAAAGAAATTGGGTATGGAAGAGTTTTTGAGAAAGTACAAAAAGAAATGCAGAAAGCGTGTATTATAGCTTTGGGGGGTTCTCTCGTAGTCCCCACATTATCTGACAAGAACGGCGTTGACGTTCTTTTTTTAAGGCGTTTCAGGAAGTTTATCCTAGCAGAAATTAAAAAGGGCAGAACAATTATTATCGTCGTTGGCGGAGGAAAGACGGCCAGGATGTACAATAGGTCTGCTGCCAAGGTGGTGCGTATGAGCAAAGAAGACCTAGACTGGATAGGCATTCACGCGACCCGCTTGAACGCGCACTTGCTCCGCACCATATTTGTCAAAACCGCCCACCCTGTGGTAATAGACCATGACCTCTCTTCAGCAGACGTTGAGAAATTAACAAAGAGCCGCGCCAAGCTGTTCATAGCTTCAGGCTGGAAGCCGGGATGGTCCACGGATTACGTAGCTTCCAAGCTTGCCGTAACGTTTGGCATTGCAGATATTATTGACGCAGGGGACATCCCATACGTCTACGAGGAAGACCCCAAAAAGAACGGGGGAGCCAAACCCATTACAGAGCTTTCATGGAAAGAATACAGAACAATTATTCCTACACTATGGACTCCCGGCATGGCGGTACCCTTTGACCCCATAGCTTCCAGGGTGGCAGAAAAAGAAAACTTGCGCGTGAAGATTCTCTACGGCAAGGACTTGCGCAACATGAAAAAAGCAATTGAGGGAAAACCGTTTCAAGGAAGCGTCATTGCTTAAAACGCCTTCTTTGACTTTTTCACCGTGAACCTCTACCATAGGACAATCGTTTGTCCTTTTTAGTTAGTCCCGGGAGGGGAGCATGTTGAAGCAACAGCGCACCCTCCTCACCCTGGGAGGCGTGCTGATGGTGAGCGTTGGGGCGCTTGTTGCCCTTTCGTTGTTCATCAACGAGCTCGTCATATTTGACGGGCCCGCAGGATACCTGATGGTGGCCGCGATAGGGGGCGCCTCAAGCGCGGCGGTGGTGATACAGCCGGTATCCGTGATGCCGGTTATCGTGAGCGTTGCCGAGCAAAACAATATGGCTGTAGTGGTGCTTGTGTACGCGGCCGCAGCCTCCCTGGGAGAGAGTACCGCCTACTTCTTTGGGCGTGTTCTCGGGCGGGTTGAGTTCCTTGAGCCCGTTCACCGCCGTCTGACTCGGTGGATGAAGAGCAAGAAGAGGACGGGGTTCATCCTGTTTCTCTTAGCCAGCGTGCCTGTGCCCCTGTTCGACTTTGGGGCATGGGTTGCAGGCGAGGCCCGGTACCCGTGGCGATGGTTCGTTACGGCCACCTTTGCGGGGAGAGTCCTGAAGTACTGGGTCCTCATTGTAAGCTGGGCCTGGTTGCAAGACCGGCTTGCGGGGGCTCCGCTCATTGCAAATCAGGCCGTAGCTCAGGCCGTAATGATTGCGGTGATAGCTGTGGCAGGCCTTTGCCTCTTTTTCTTTGCGAGAAGGCGCAGGAACTGGGGAGAGGTCGCCAGAGGAGGGTCATAACCCTCCTTTTTTTTCTTGCTTTTTGACTACACTTGTGCAGAATAAAGGGGTATGGCGCTATCACTTGGCATGGAGTGAACACAACTCGACATGAGAAAGGGGAGTCCTCCTTCGCTCCTGCGGAGCTACGGAAGGGCAAGCCTTGATACCCTTTGAGTTCAGGCTCCGGCTTTTGGAACCTCTTGACAACGAAACCACAGAAGGTTAAACTATAAGTACTATGAGCACTACCCCTGCCTCCGGGCAAGGGTAGTTTTTGTTTTGCACTCCGTTTGCTATAATAGTTTTATATGACTGATACGGAGACAAAGGAGAGGGTTGTTGTTTATATCGATGGCAACAATTTCTACAAATATTTAAAGGATAACGAAATAAACTTTCCAAGAGGTATTAAGTTTGATTTCATGCGCTTTGTAAGTAATCTCGTGGGAGATAGGATCTTGGTATCAAAGAGGTATTATGTTGGTGTTGCTCGGAATGTAGATAATACCGAAAAGAGCAAGAATATGGTAATGGGACAACAGAAATTTCTTGCGCATTTGGAAAACGAAGGATTTAGTATCAAAAGAGGAAGAGTAATGTACGACTCCGGGAAAATAAGGGAGAAGGGTACGGATGTTAAGATGGCGGTTGACTTAGTAGTAGGAGCGGTAGATGACTTATATGATACGGCCGTTGTAGTCAGTTCGGATACCGATTTAATACCTGCCACTCAGTATGTAAGGTATAAAGGTAAGAGGATTGAGTATGTAGGATTTTCTCACGCTCCGTCTCTTGGTATGCAAAAGCATGCTGATTTTTCAATATTACTAACTCCGCAGGGTATTAGTGAACTCAAAGCGAATTAAGGGATATGGCGCTATCACTTGGCATTGTCGGCCTCCCGAATGTGGGCAAATCCACCTTGTTTCAGGCCTTGACCAAGAAAGAAGTGAATGTAGCCAACTATCCCTTTGCCACCATTGACCCTAACGTGGGGATAGTTGAGGTTCCCGACGAACGATTAGATAAGTTAGCGGCACTGTTTCACTCAAAAAAGAAGGTTCCCGCGATTGTGGAGTTCGTGGACATTGCAGGGTTGGTAAGGGGCGCGAACAAAGGGGAGGGCTTGGGCAACAAGTTTTTGGCCAATATCAGGGAGGTGCAGGCCATATGCCAGGTGGTGCGCGCCTTTCAGGACCCAAATATTCAGCACGTGGCAAACAGGGTGGACCCTGAAGTTGACATGGAGACCGTGGAGACGGAACTGCTTTTAAAAGACATGGAAACCGTAGAGAAGCGGCTTCAGTCCATAGAAAAAGAAGCGCGGGCGGGAGAAAAGGAGGCCGTAGCGTTGCGGGAGGCGCTGGAAGGAGTAACCGCCTTTTTCAACCAAGGCAGGCCGGTTCGGGAGTTCATGGCAGAGAATCCAGACATGGCAGAGCATCTTTTAGGCCTTCAGCTTCTGACGGCAAAGCCCCAGATTGTCGCTATCTCAGCTGACAGTATAGAGGAAGTTCCCGGAGAGTTCATCAAAAGGTTAAAGGAGCGGAACATCTCCTTTCTCGTTATGAACATGCGAGAGGAGCTGGAAGTATCTCGGCTTGCAGGCCAAGAGGCCTCAGAGCTTGGGTTGTCCTCAAAGCTTCCTCAACTCATTTCTTTAGCGTATGAGACGCTTGACCTCCAGACCTTCTTTACCGCGGGAGAAGATGAAACGAGGGCATGGACCATTAAGAAGGGGATGGTCGCTCCGCAGGCAGGAGGAGTAATCCACAGTGATTTTGAGGAGAAGTTCATCAAGGCCTCGGTCATTGACTTTAACAAGCTTCTGGAAGCTGAAGGGTATGCTCAAGCGGCCTCAAAAGGGTGGCTGAGAACTGAGGGGAAAGAGTATGTTGTCAAAGACGGGGATGTCATTGAAATCAAGCACGGGTAGCTAGTAGATGTAATCATCCACCAGCAGGCCCTGCTCATCTAACAGTAAAACGGTATCGTGTAAAGGGTGCCCGAAACTGCGGTTGGTCAACACCTGCCACTCATTGTCTAAAAAGTTTGCATCGTTTGAGTGTTTTGCGACACAGGCGTCGTAGGTTAGGTTGCTGTTGATAAAGGAGACGCACTCAGAGTCGCCCGCAACCACGGTGTTCTGAGAATAGTCGGGAACCTCGCACCTCGTAGCGTTCACTTTCTTTAACAGAAAATCCTGGCAGGATGGGTTGAGGAACGAAACGTTTTCCACCTTCAGCCTGTCAGGGCATGAGCCGGGAATAGACAGGGGGAACGTGTAGAATTCTTTCAGCCACCCCATGCAGATATTGGGCTTGAAGTTCCCACCGGTTCCAAAGGGGGAGGCTCTTCCTGAAACCAGAACGCGCTCGCCTTTGGAAACCACAATGGGTTGAGTAAAGGAATTGTTATTGCTCAAGATGTGTTGGGTGCCGTATCCTAGTGAAAAGCTTCCCGTGTTGCTCTGCAGGGTCCAACCGGTAATGGTAAGGGTTTCCCCCGCGCTCAAGCGCGGGGTCAAGGTTGCCAAGAAAGGGGAGGAGCTCGTGGCTCGCTTTAACGTGACGGTCATTTTGTCAAAGTACGGGGAGATTTCAATGCGGAATGTTCTTTCCTCGGGCGTTGAGTCCAGTACGGTTGCGAGTTTTGAGCGCACTTGAAAGACGTACTCATTGTTTCCCGCGGGCAGTGTTACGGTTCGCTGTTTGGCGGACGTGGATACCCAGTCTTTGTCCACTCCCAGAACCCTGGTTTGAAACGTAATGCGCCCCTCGGTATTCGCGGGGGATACTGAGCCTGCAAAAGCAAAGGTGACTTTATTCGTGTTCTTGATGCTCGCGCCTTCTAGCGGGCCCGCGGTTATTTCCGTGTTAAGAACAAAAGAGGGGGCAGTTGGAGTGGAGGGCGCGCCCTGAATACTGCCTGAAGGCGCCGTACTGGTCTTTGCCTTCTGCTCTTTTGCTTCAGGGAAGAACTGGAAGCTTGGCAAGGACAGGTCAAACCCTTTGAGGAGCTCGTCTCCCGCCGTGAAAGCGAACACCGAAAGGACGATAAATAAAGGGATGAGAAACGCTGCCATAGTTTCTCTCATTCTATGATATAATCTGTGGATATGAAAGTGACTCCCGTGAAAACAAAGAAGATTACGGTCAACGATAACGACATCTTGCTGGTACTGGACAGGTATGTGCCAAAGCTCAAAGACAAGAGCGTGGTTGCGGTTACTTCAAAAATTGTAGCCATTGCCGAGGGGAGCGTGGTTGCTCTTGAAGGGACCAACAAAAATGAGCTTGTCATTAAAGAAGCTGAACACTACCTGCCCCGTTCCTCTGGCAAGTGGAACGTTTTGCTGACCATTAAGCGAAACGCCATAAACTTTTCATCGGGGGTGGACGCGTCCAACGCTCAGGGAAACTACGTTTTGTGGCCGAGAGACCCCCAGAAATCAGCTAACCTCATGCGCGAGCATTTAGTGAAAAAACACAAACAAAAGAACATCGGCGTTATTATTACCGATACGGCTTCCGTGCCTTTGCGCTGGGGACAGCGCGGAGTGTTTGTGCTGGCGCACTCTGGATTTGCGGCCCTCAACTCGTATATTGGAAAGCCCGATGTCTTCGGGCGTCCCCTGAAAATGACTTCAAGCGCCATAGCTGATGCTTTAGGAACCTCGGGGGTGCTGGTCATGGGAGAGGGGGCGGAGCAGACCCCGTTAGCTGTCATTGAAGACATTCCTTTTGTGAAGTTTCAGCAGAGAAACCCGACCAAGAAAGAGTTAGAGAAGTTAAAAATGCCTTTAGAAGACGACCTCTACGCCCCTTTGCTCAAAGCCGTGAAGTGGAGAAGAGGGGGAGCTAAATGACATGAGAAAGCGCGTGATGGTATTTGGGTCAAAGACAACTGCTTGTCTTTGACGGGCATTTTAGCGAATCCTCCGTGATGAGCGTTAAAAAATGCACCGGTACAAGTACAATATGAAAAAGAAGAAAAAAGTAGTCGTGTTTGGTATTTTTGACGGCGTCCATGAAGGGCACCGCAGTTTGTTTGCGCAGGCAAGGGAACACGGGCAAGAATTAATAGCCGTGGTGGGAAGAGACGCGGCCTCTTTAGCTTTAAAGCTAAAGAAGCCGAGGAAAAACGAGCAAGAGAGAAGGGCAATGGCGCTAAAAGAGAAACTGGTGGATTACGCCGTGCTGGGAGACAAGAAGCAGTCCGTGTATTCTGTTGCAAAAGAGCTGAACCCGGATGTTATCTGCCTGGGGTATGACCAGGAGGATTTAAGGCGGGATTTGGAATCCTGGATGCAAAAAACCGGGAACCATATCCCTCTCGTAACCTTGAAACCCTACAAGCCTAAACTCTACCACACCTCCCTCATGCCCAAAGGATTTTGAGGGGCGAGAACTCAACTGCTTGAGTTCTCGCGGGGTTGCGCCGTCCCGCGTCCCTGCGGGACGAATAATGCGACCCCGGGGCCTGCCCGAAAGCACGGCGGAACGCCAATCGTGCTGGAGGGCAGGCTCCTTTACACATTTCTTTTGTGGTGTTATCCTATCTTGATTGGCATTTTAAAAAACTTAATGAAATTAAGTTTTTCACAGGAGGGGTCGGGAGGATTGGGTATCCTCCCGTGGAGGAAATTATTCAAAACCGAGGGTTTTGAAGGAGCGAGGAGATTTAATCGACGAGCGACTTATGCATATTTCTTTACAAGCTGAAACGATAGGGTATCTTTTCTCAATACCCATAACTAACAGCCTTATTCTGTCTCTCCTGACCGCTTTTGTATTGGTGGGAGGCGGCCTTCTTGCCACCTATTCTTTAAAAGTAATCCCCGGCAGGGCGCAGGGGACGGTGGAGGTTGTCGTAGACGGCATGCTGTCTTTTATGACCCAGACCTTGGGAAGCCTTGAGCTAGCAAAGAAGTTTTTCCCTCTCGTGGCCACCATATTTCTCTTTGTTTTAGCCAACAACTGGATTGGCATTCTGCCCGGGACCGGTTCCATCGGGTTTTTTGAAACAAGCCATGGAGAGCAGACATTCGTGCCTTTTTTCCGTTCAGCCAACAGCGACTTAAACACCACGTTTGCTTTAGCATTAGTCACCATGTTCGCAATACACCTCTCTGCGGTAGTGAAGCTGGGACCAGTAAAGCACCTCTCAAAGTTCATTATTCTCACTAAAGGCCCCGTGTATTTCTTTGTCGGTCTTTTAGAAGCCGTGGGGGAATTGGCCAAGGTACTCTCGTTTTCCTTCCGTTTGTTCGGCAACATTTTCGCCGGGGAAGTCCTGCTGGTTATTGTCATGACCTTAGTTCCTTTATTAGCCCCTTTTCCTTTTATCCTGCTGGAATTTTTCGTGGGCTTTATTCAAGCTCTGGTTTTTGCTATGCTGACGTTGATTTTCCTGAAAATCGCAACGCAAGAGGTCGAACATTAAACAAGAGGATAATAACTAATACAACACAACCATGGAATTGGAAGCAGTAAAATCACTTGGAGCTGCCATAGCAATCGGTCTTGGAGCGCTGGGACCTGGCATTGGCATTGGTATTTTGGCGGGTAAAGCCATGGAAGCTATCGGAAGAAATCCGGAGGCCTTCCAGAAAATCCAGACCGCGATGATTTTAGCCATCGCGTTCGCGGAAGCCATTGCCATTTACGCTTTGGTGGTTGCCCTCATTATTAAGTTCGTATAATGGATTCAGGACTCTTTGCAGGATTAGGCATCAATCCGACACTCCTGATAGCTCAGGCCGTGAACTTTTTGCTGGTCTTGTGGCTGTTGAACCGGTTCGTGTTCAAAAAGGTGCTCTCGTTCTTAGAGGAGAGAAAGTCAAGGATTGAACGGGGAGTCCAGTTGACCGGCAAGGCGGAGAGAGAAATGGAGCGCATTGGCGAGGCGAGAACCCGCAGCCTTCAAAAGGCAAGAGGGGAGGTAGAGCGCATGCTCTTGGCGGCGAAAGCTCAAGGGATTGAGACTGAAAAGGAAGCCGTGGAGCGCTCCCGGGTCCTCACACAGGAACTGCTGGTTAAAGCGCAGGCGGAAGCTGAGAGAAAAAAGAGGGACGCCTTATTGTCAGCTCAAGAGGAAATGAGAAAAAGCGCCTTCCTGTTGGCTGAAAAGGTGCTGGCGCGCTCTTTAACGAGCGAGGACGAGGAGCGTATGGGAGATGAATTAGTGAAAGAAATAAAACAACACCATGGCTAGGAAGGCGGCACAATACGCACAAGCCCTTCTTGAAGCGTTAAGCAAGGTTCGTGAAGCAGAGCAGGGAACCGTGGTCCATCGCTTTAAAGAGCAGGTGGTAAAGCGCGGGGACATAAAGCTGTTTGGTTCCATTGTTAAAGAGTTTGAAAAGCGCTGGGAATCCCGCAACGGGACTATGGCCTGCGTTGTGACTCCCGCGCAATCTCAGGTAAAAAAGAAGGTGAAAGAAGAACTGCGCTCTCAAGGATACACGGTAAAAGAAGAGGTCCAAGAACAGCTTATCGGCGGAGTTGCGGTATTCCTGGGAAACGATTACCTGATAGATAACAGCATGAGAGGAAGATTGCGGCAACTGCAATCCCGGCTTTTGAAATAACATATGCCAAACGATCATATTTTCGACATATTGCAAAAAGAGTTGGCGGGCAAGAGCGCGACCGCAACGAAAGAAGAGGTGGGGAAGGTGGTCTCCGTGGGCGACGCGATAGTTCAGATTGAAGGACTTCCTCACGCGGTGTTCTCTGAAATGGTGGAGATTGTAAAATGGCCTGAGGCAAACAGCAAACCTGTCCCGGCTTTACTATTGAACCTGGAAGAGTACACGGCAGGAGCCGTGGTTTTAGGAGATGACACCACCATTCAGGAAGGGGATATCGTGAGGCGCACTAAAAAGGTGCTGTCCGTTCCCGTGGGAGAGGCGCTGCTGGGGCGCGTGGTTAACCCTTTAGGGCATCCCTTGGACGGAAAGGGGAGTATTCAGAACAAAGAAACCCTTCCTATTGAGCGTCCCGCTCCCGGGGTGTTAGACCGCCAGGGAGTGAGCACTTCTTTGGCTACCGGCATCAAGGTGATTGACGCTACCATCCCTATTGGGCGGGGCCAGCGCGAGCTGATTATCGGGGACAGGCAGATTGGAAAGACCGCTTTAGTGGAAGACACCATTCTCAACCAGTTAAACGAACCCGAAGAAAGCAGGCCTATTTGCGTCTACGTTGCCATAGGGCAGAAGGCATCTAAAGTAGCCCAGATGGTAGAGGAATTAGAGAGGAGAGGAGCTATGGACTATACCATTGTCGTTGCAGCTTCCGCTTCAGACCCGGCCTCGCTCTGGTACATTGCCCCGTACGCTGGATGCAGTATGGCAGAGTATTTCAGAGACAAGGGAAAGGATGTTTTGATTATATACGACGACCTTTCAAAGCACGCGTGGGCATGGCGCCAGATAGCCCTGCTCTTGAGGCGTCCTCCCGGAAGAGAGGCCTACCCGGGCGATGTCTTTTACCTGCATTCCAGATTGTTGGAGCGCGCCTCGCGCTTGTCTGAAGAAAAGGGAGGCGGCTCTTTAACCGCCTTGCCCATCATTGAAACTCAGCTGGGCGACGTGTCTTCCTATATCCCAACCAACGTGATTTCCATTACAGACGGGCAGATTTATCTGGAAACCGATTTGTTCGGCAAAGGACAGCGTCCCGCAGTGAACATTGGGCAGTCCGTATCCCGCGTGGGTTCCGCGGCGCAGAATAAAGCAGTAAAAAAGGTGGCTTCTCAGTTAAAGCTGGACCTAGCCCAGTACGAAGAGCTTGCTGCTTTTGTGCAGTTCTCGCAGGATTTGGATGCCACGACCAGAAAAAGGATTGACAGGGGGGCCCGTCTAACAGAACTGTTAAAGCAAGGCCAGTTTGAAGTGCTCCCGATGGAGGAACAGGTCTGTATTCTCTTTGCGGCCAACGAGGGAGCATTGGATGCGGTTCCCTTAGAGAAGGTTCGCGACTTTGAAAAGAGGTTTCTTGAGCACATGAGAACCCAGGGAAAGGATGTTCTAAAAGACATTCAAGAGAGCAAAGATTTGAAGGACGAAACTCAAGAGAAATTGAAGAATATTCTCCATGGCTTCAAGTAGACAGCTGAAAAATAAAATCAAGACGGTGGGCAATATTAAGCAGATAACCTATGCTATGCAGATGGTTGCGGCAACTAAAATGAGAAAGGCCCAGGAGACGGCCTTGAGGGCTCGCCCGTACGCGAAAGAGGCCCTGTCGTTACTGCAAGGCTTAACGTCGCACGAGGCGCTTGAAGGAACCAAGCACCCATTGTTTGAAGAAAGAAAGCAGGGCAGAACATGTCTGGTGGTCGTCACCTCAGATAAAGGGTTGGCCGGGAGCTTTAACGCCCAGGTTCTAAGATTAGCATCCTTGAAACTCAAAGAGAACAAGGAAACCGATATTGTAGCTGTGGGAAGGAAAGCGCGGGACTATTTTGTCTCCCGTGGCATTACCCCGCAAGCTGAGTTCCTGCAGTTCTCAGATATCGTGAGCCTGCACGACGTGCGGCCTTTGACCCTCTGGATTCTCAACGCCTTCAGGGAGCAAGAGTACAAGAACGTGGTGGTTGTTTCCACGCAGTTTGTTTCAGCTTTAGTGCAGCAGGCAAAGGCGCGCCAGCTTCTTCCTTTAGACCTGGACTCTCTGCAGGAGGCGGTTTCAAGCATCGTGCCCGCGAAAGGCAAATACGCTGAAATGAAAGAGAATGGAAAAAAGGAGGAAGAGTCAGGACATCTCTTAGAGCCCACGCCCCAGGCAATCTTTCATACGGTAGCTGAAAGCTTAGTGGAGGCCGTGATGCTCCACTATATGTTTGAATCAAACGCTTCAGAGCACTCCTCTCGCATGGTGGCAATGAAGAATGCCACGGAGAACGCGGGTTCCATTGAAGAGGAGCTGGTACTGGCGCTGAACAAAGCGAGGCAGGCCTCCATCACGCAGGAACTGACAGAGATTTCAACAGCAAAAGAAGCATTAACTACAGAATAGCTATGAACAAAGGCACAATAGTGCAAATCATGGGTCCGGTGGTGGATGTTGAGTTTGAAAAGGACCTTCCTTCCTTGAGGTCAGCTCTTGAAGTTCAAAGAGAAGCGGGGACCTTAGTGCTTGAGGTAGCGCAAATGCTGGGGGGGAATCGGGTCAGGACTATTGCCATGGATTCAACAGACGGCTTGGAGAGAAAAACCGAAGTTATTGACACCGGAAAGACTATTTCAGTTCCCGTGGGCGAAGGAGTTTTGGGCCGCATGTTCAACGTGCTAGGCCATGCCATTGACGGGAAAGGCGAGGTTGCAGGAGAGCTTTCTTCCATTTATCAGCCAGCCCCGGCGTTAGAGGACCAGAAGACCGAGCCTGAACTCTTTGAGACCGGCATTAAGGTGGTAGACCTGCTGGCTCCTTTCTTGAAGGGCGGGAAAGTGGGGCTCTTTGGAGGAGCCGGCGTGGGAAAGACCGTGCTCTTGCAAGAGTTAATCCACAACACCGCAAAGGAACACGGGGGATACTCCGTGTTTGCCGGGGTGGGGGAGAGAACCCGCGAAGGGAACGATTTGTACCATGAAATGGAGGAATCCGGCGTATTGGGGAACACGGCTTTGGTGTTCGGGCAGATGAACGAGGTTCCCGGAGCCAGGTTCAGGACGGCTTTGACCGGGCTTCGCATGGCAGAGCACTTCAGAGATGAGATGAAAAAAGACGTGCTCTTATTCATAGACAATATCTTCAGGTTCGTGCAGGCGGGCTCTGAAGTTTCGGTCTTGTTGGGCCGCATGCCTTCTGCCGTGGGATACCAGCCGACATTAGCTACCGACATGGGAAGCCTGCAAGAGAGAATCGCTTCCACGAAAAACGGGTCTATTACTTCCGTGCAGGCAATCTACGTTCCGGCTGACGACATTACCGACCCCGCTCCCGCAACCACGTTCTCTCACTTGGATTCCACGGTGGTGCTTTCCCGCGAGCTAGCCTCTTTGGGCATCTATCCTGCCGTGGACCCTTTAGATTCCCGTTCTTCCGCCCTAGACCCCAGAATCGTAGGAGAAGAGCACTACAGAGTCGCGAGGGAAGTCCAGCGCATTCTCCAGCGCTACAAGGAACTGCAGGATATTATCGCCATTCTGGGCATGGAAGAGCTGTCTGATGCAGACAAGCTGACCGTAGCGAGGGCAAGGCGCATTCAGCGATTCTTGTCCCAGCCCTTCTCCGTCGCCGCCCAGTTTACGGGCAGGGAAGGAAAGTATGTCAAGCGGGAGGATACCATCCGTGGTTTCAAAGAAATCATTGAGGGCCGCCACGACGCGAAAGACGAGGCCGACTTTTACTTGAAAGGAGGGATTGAAGAGGTATGACGTTTTCCCTGCTGGTATTCAGCCTGGATAGGGAGCTCTTTACAGGAGACGCCAAATCGGTGAGGGTGCCGGGAGCCGCGGGAGAGCTTGAAGTGTTAGCCCATCACACCCCTCTCATTTCTCAGTTGAAAGAGGGAGACATTATCATTGAAACCGCAGACGGGACTCAAAAGAAACTCCCCGTGGCAGGGGGAGTTCTTGACGTTAAAGAACACGAGGTGGTTATTCTAGCTAATCTATAATGGGAAATCACACATGCGAAGCTGTGGTTCTCCATTGCATGGACTTTCGATTCAGGAAGCCTCTCAACGAACACTTTGAGGAGTGTTTTCCTGAGGGGTATGACTTGATCTCGCTTGCCGGGGGCATTAAATCCCTTCTTGCTGATGGGGAGATCAACAACTTTGAGCTAGAACAGCTCAGGTTGTCAAACAGCCTGCACAAACCGCCGGTTGTTGTACTCGTTCAGCATGAGGATTGCGGCGCCTACGGCGGGACTGAAAACTTTGAGAATCCGGAAAAGGAGTTGGAGTTTCAGCACCAGCAGCTCCAGCAAGCAAAAACGCTTATTCGCCAGCACCTTCCCCAACAGACTGTGGAGCTGTGCTTCATGCGTCTTTCAGGAGAGATCGTTTCACTGCCGGGGTAACCCCCCCGCTTTTTCTTTACCAGGCGGTTTTCCACAGGGGGGGCTTGACAAGATTCCTTGGCACATGCTAACATTTAAATAGTTATTAAAACGTTTAATGATAGGTCGAAGAGGTGAACAAAAAAAAGCGATAAACACATTAACCTTACACCCATGGACAAGAAACTTTTTATCCCAGTTATTTTAGGAACAAACCGGGAGGGTAGGCAGTCAGAATATGTTGCCAAGCTTGTGGCAGAATCCATAAGCAAACGTGAGAATGCCGAGACCAAACTGTTTGACGTTCGGGACTTCAGATTCCCGCAAAACGACTACGGGCAGGCGATAAAGGACCAGTTTCCCGAGTGGCGGGACGCCATTATCCGGGCAGACGGCTTAGTTATCGTAGCGCCAGAGTATAATCACGGATATCCCGGCACCCTAAAGTCGGCGTTAGATACGCTTCTCCGGGAATACGCGCACAAGGCAGTGGGACTGGTGGGGGTTTCAGCGGGCCCGTGGGGCGGAACCCGTGTGATTGAATCTCTGCTTGCCCCTGTGCGAGAGCTTGGGCTGGCGGTTACATTCACGGACTTAAACTTTCCTCAAGTCCAGAATACCTTTGACAGCAAGGGCAACCTCAAAGATGAGGCCTACAGAGAACGGATTGAAGGTTTTTTGACGGAATTGGAGTGGATGGCGCAAACCCTCAAGTGGGGGAGAGAGAATGTTCCGAGCGCGTTCCACAAGGCATAAAGGAAGGGTCGACATAATAAACCATTAACCACATTGCACACATTCATATGGCTAACATGAAACAAATGATGCCTGTTCTTCTTCTTGTCATGGTAATCACTATCGTAGGATTAGTGTACCTCTTT
>Ga0210057_1007243_pt1 | contig 13521 bp, 7 predicted proteins | sample CryGeyCG2114_010_2_FD_183968 | JGI IMG/M metagenome (GOLD analysis project Ga0210057, IMG submission 183968) | Groundwater microbial communities from aquifer - Crystal Geyser CG10_big_fil_rev_8/21/14_0.10 (SPAdes) (version 2) | ecosystem: Environmental > Aquatic > Deep subsurface > Groundwater ... | reverse complement strand
TACCTCCGCTACCCCGACTTGGACATTCCCAATACCACCAATTCCCTCGAGGGGATCTTCACCCATATCAAGAAGAACATGCGACTCCACGGAGGACTCCGCATGCATCACAAACAACCAATGATTGAAGAGTTCCTCCGGGTCGAGTGAGCAGTCTTTCAGCCTGCAAAATTGTCCACTTCGCCAAATCCTTGCAAATAGCAAGAACTAATACAGTGGCTGTAACAAGCCAATAAATGCAGGAGGACCTACCCCCTCGTGCTTGGCAAAGATCCCTCTACCGTCTGTCTGAAGGCTGCAAAAACATCTTTTTCCACCCCTGCCTGTGCCAGCAATTCCTCAATCTTTTGCATAGTTTCTCCGTACGTCTGGTTAAATTGTTCTTTGTAGCTTTGGCCGGATTGCTCCGTAGTCCCCTGAGCTATGGTGTGAGTGCCATCTGCCACTTCCCGCAGGAGCGTGCCAAGATCTGCCCACTGCTCTTGTGTCCAGTCTCCTGCAGTATTGAGATGGGGCTGGATGTTCTCCTTCCAGGCAGAAGCTGTCTCATGGGAAACCCCATCCCACATCTCACCGGCAACAACTGCAAATCCACGGTTGTTAATGTCCTGAGTAACATCGATCGCGGCATTGAAGGAATTTTCCACCATCTTTTTGAAAGCTGCAACGTCCTCTTGAGGTACCCCAGCCGAAACGAGGAGTCCCTCAAGTTTCTGTACACCGCCACCGTACATCTGGTCGAACTGTTCCTTGTATGCCTGACCAAACTCCGAAGCAGTGCCTTTATAGAGAATTGCAAAACCATCTCCGATCTCTCCCAGAGCCTTCCCCACAGCATCCCATTGCTCTCCTCCCCAATCTGCAAGTGAGCTGAGATGGGGTTGAATGTGCGCATTCCAACCTGGAACAATATCCTGGTTCCAAATATCCGCTGCTGCCCCCGGGATCTTGGACGCATAGTCACCTATCGCATTTACCGCACTCATCAGACCCTCACCTGCATTTTCAACTACATCAGATACGGCACTCGCTGCCCTATCCGCGATTGCAAGCTGATTATCTATGGCAGCGAGTTCTTCATTCATCTTCGCATAATTGGGATCCTGAATAAGTCCCCGCAAACCATCCAAGACTTGCCTTCCATCCTTGAGTACCTGAACTCTCTCGTCACTTTTCTTTGTTGTATCGTTTGCTGTGGCAATCTTTGCCTCCACTTTCCCCCGAGCCGCATCTATTGCGCGTAGTGCGTCCAGTGCCTGGTCCAGAGCCCGCTGTTCCTGCTGGAGCGTGTTTTCAAGTACATTCTGTCTCCCCCAGTCAACAACATTCCACTTGCTCGCACTGTCGATCTCCTGCTGTGTGCCCTTCACGCGGGCACGGTACATATCCACACGGCGACGTATGAAGTCTTCCGTGCGTCGTAGGTAATCTGTAAGTGCCTCACTGGTACGGGCGACGGACACCCCGACATCTGTGCTGGAACCACCCGGCTTTTCACCTGCCCCCGGAGCACCCCCGGGCGTTCCCCCCTGCCTTCTATCTTCTGCCCCTGGCTCCTCGCCTGGCCCCCTACGAGCACTGTCTTTGGTGCTCTTCTCAAAAGCTTTGAGCGCGCGACCGGCAAAATCAGGATTCTGCAAATCAGAAAGAGCGATGTATCTCTTTTCGCCGGCAATATCTTTCAATATTCCTGCACTCTCGGGAAAGAGCGCTGGCTCTCCCCCCTCTGTAAGGCCAAGACGGAACTCGCCAAGGCGTTCCCGTATCTGCGGATTAAGTTGCTCTCTCAAATTCCGGACTACCGCGTCCAGCTGATTACGTTGCCCCTCTGTAAGCTGCACTCTCCTCTCGCCGCCTCTCTCCGCTCCCAGCAGTCTCTTTTTGCGCTCTAATCGCGGAATGATGTTCTTCTTCAGTGTTTCAAGCCGGCCTTTCTTCTCTCCAATGCTCTGCTCCAGCTTCTGCTTCTGTTCCTGTACATCCCGCAGTTGTGTCTTTAATTCGTCGACATTTGCTCCCGCAGCAGGACTCTCAATCTGGCGCTGGAGATTTTTCTCTTTCTCCCCAAGTTCAGTGAGCTGCTTCTCTGCCGAAGGAATGTCTTCTTCAAGTTTCTTTGCCTCCCCCTGTGCCTTTTTTAGTTCACCTTCTGTCTGCTCCCGTAACTTCTCCCGTGTCATCTCCGGCTTCTTAAGCTCTGTATCAATCTCCTTCTGCACGTCTGCATCTGCTCTTGCGTCTTCTGCACTCTTCTCGCTCTTTTGCTCTCCTTGCCCCGCCCTCTCAAGAAGCTCAATAATTTTCTGAAGGAGAGCACCAAGCACCTCGAGAAATGCTTCCAGGGCTTCACCCATCTTGGGAGCCGTATTCAACCTGTCCGCAGCTCTGCCTACAGAATCCCGGGGACCCTCTGCGCTGCCGACGAGCGCATTCTTGGGAGGTTCTGCTGCATTTGCGCCATCCCAGTCCACCCCGAAGGAGTAACTTTCGGGTATGCCCATGTGGAACCGGAGCTGCACATTGTTCTTCGCAAACTCCTGGTTGAACTTTGTAATCTGCTCCTGCTTGAACCGCAGGAGTTGCTGCACAGGGAGAGGACGATTGTCGTTCTGCCGGAGAACTCTCTGTAGTTCCTGGTTATACCTCTGCTCTATGCCACGCAGCACCCGTACTTGGTTTGGCGTCGGCTCTTTGTAAGGGGCCTTCTCTGTGTGAATGCCGATGCACGGGGAACCCGGTACGCCAGGGTTGAGCCTGAATTTCGTATTCGCGGCAATTTCGCTCCCATGCTGGTCGATCCAGCTTTTCTTGAATTCCGCCAGATTGAACCCTTGCCGTTTGGACGCACCCTGGAGTTCCTGACGGTATCTTGCTTCCATTTGGAGGAGGTACCGCTGCTCTTCCGGGCCCATTTCCAATCCCTCCCCGATCACGCGCTCCCCCTCCTGCATCACTTGAGTCTCTGACCTGTGCTCCTGTCCTTTTGGCCCTTCTGTCCTGTGCACTGCACTGAGCGAGCGCCCAACGGGGTCATCTGGGTTGTTGGTGTCCACAGCTACGGGGACTTCCCGGCTGCTGAGACCTGTCATAACCGCCTGGGTTTCCTGCCTCGCTGTTTTCTCGCGCTTACCGGCTTCTTGTCGGACTTCCCCATCACTCACAAGGGGGGAGAGTTCCTCGTCCGTTTCCACGCGCAAATCTGCGTTCTCTGGAACATTCCCCCCCTCTGGCATACCGAAGCAGAGCCGATGCTCTGAAAAGCGTTGTGAACGGTGCTGATGAAATCTGTGCATGATTATTTGGGGGAGGGTTTGGCCGTTTCGAATTGCGCTTCAAGGTCTTGCAGGGCGGATGTCTGCTCTTTGTTTTCCTTTTCTTCCGCGGCGCGGTACGCCTCGCTGCGCTTCTGTTTCACAGCATCGCGGAGTCCTGTTATCCATTTCTCGTAGGCTCTGTCGTATGCGGCAAAGGCTTTTCTATACCGTTCCATCCGCGTCTTTCTTTCCTCTTCAGATTCTCCCTTGTACTTCTCCGCCAGCGAAGGAAGATTCACACTCAGAAGCTCCGGCTCAATGAATGCCATGAACGAGTCGTAAATTTCCGAACCCGAGGGTATGAGCGCCTCAAGTTCAGGATCAAGCGCTTGTGTGGAGCCACCGGCTGCAGTGTCATCTAAGGGCATAGGGATGGATATGTGTATCAGGGAATTATAGCAGAATTCTGGATTTTGTGCAGCTTTTCACAGCACCCTCATCTCCTTGAGCCGGTTGTACCCCTCCTTCGTGGAGGCGTCGTACACCGTTGATCCCACAGAAACGAAATCACCCACATGTTTTACCATAGCATCAAAGAGTTCCGGCCCCATCGCCACAACAGCCTTATCTCTGTCCACCACCCCATGTTTGGTAAAAAGCTCTGAGAAGTTCACAACCTGGAGTGCTTTCTCCCACTGATCCCGGCTCCACTTTTTTGCGGCTTCCCTGTCTTTATCGTCCCACTGCACACCCTCCCGGAAATTCCTTGAGGCAATTGTTTTCGCTTCTTCATACAGCTTGGCTGCCTGCTCCCGGTCAATGAATCCCATTTCCACGCCTGCATGGATAGGAACTTCTCCATTCCAGAGCCCTGTTTCCGCAAGTTCCTTTCCCCTGGCAGTTCGTATATCAAGGATCTGATTCTCAAAGTGGATGAGAAAGGAAGAACGATCCACCATCCTGCTAAATAGCTTTGTACTCATGATTCCCATGAACCTGTCTTTCTGTACTATTCCACCTTTCACGAATCTCTCCGCAAACTTAATGCCAGTAATTGCAGCATTCCACTCATCCGTAGACCATTTCATGGCATCTCTTTCACTGAGAGAATCCCATTTCGCCCCCTCCCGGAAGCAGAATTGTGAGATTTTCTGCGCTTCCTCAATCCTCTTCTGAACATCCGTTTCCGTGAGAACCCCTGCGTACACCAGACTTTTGAGAGAAATTTTCCCATGTTCCGCTGCGTCCTGGAGATGCTTTTTCCCTGCTTCAGTGGAAGCAGTGATCACACGGAAGCCCACGTCCACCAAGGTGTGTACTTTCCCGAGCATGATATTAAAATCTTCGGCCCCCATCAGAGTCTTCAGTCCCTGCACATCCACAAATCCATCCTCAATAAAAGCATCGAACTGAGGAGTGTCGGCAAATGCATCCCACTGTTCGGGTATCCAGGGGGCCACCGATTTCTGCTCTTCCTCTGTCCATTTCACACCCCTCTTGAGGTGCTTTTCTGCGAATGTAACCGCCTCCTGATGCATATGGACAGCTTCCCCCCGCGTGAAGACATCTGCCTCAATGAGGCGTGCCAGACTTACCTTGCCATCCACAAGCGCTTTTTCAAGGAGATGTATTCCTTCGTCCGTATCCGCATCTATCACATGATCCTCCACGCGGACGAGGTTGAGGGAACGATCGATCATCCTTTTGAGCAGTTCCGGCGGCATGTCCTTCTTTAGTTTGGAGAGCTGTACAATACCGCCGTGCACAAAATGCCTGGCAAAGTCGCTGTAACGCATGCTTTCCCGCCATTGGTCCGGTGCCCAGAGCATGGCAGCCTTATAAGCTTCATCGTCCCATATCGCCCCGGGTTGGAGACACTCGCTCGCAATGGATATGGCATCCTGAATGAGATCATCAGCCTTATCCCCGGGAATAATTCCTGCCGCTGCAAGAGTGGAGAGGGGGAGCTCTCCCCTCTTTAAAACGCTTTCCAGAAGATCCTGCCCCTCGCGCGTATCCGCGTGGTACACCTTGTCTTTGTACACCACAAGATGTGAGCAATTCTCCATGAGCATGAGATACCCCTGCATCCCTATGGTTTGCACAAGTTTTGCCGTGTCTACTACCCCCTTCGCAGTGTAGTACTGGATGAAATCCTTCCCCGCAACATATGCATTCCACTGGTCTTGCGTCCATCCTGTTCCCCCCCCGCCTGAAGACGCATTGCCTGCCTGGTGCTGATCAGAGTCGGACATATCATAGAATTATACACCAAAACGGTGTTTGAGTGAATATTCCAACTCCTCTTGCCCTTTACTTCTTCTTTTTTGATTTGCCCCGCGGTTCAAGGGATGCAATCTCGTGCTGGAGATTCCCTATGAAGTCCACGTCATTTTTGCCTTTTCCTCTCACAAGATGATCCTCCCGGAGGCGCAGCATGGAACCGCTGATCCGCCACTTGGGGTTCACACTGAGCATCTGCATGATCTCGTTTGCAGTCACCCGCGGACTCAGCGTAAGGACTACATCTCGATCTCCTCTGCCCTCTTCCATTTTCACGCGTATAACGCCACTGTGGCGGCAGGCAAGCTTGAGACGCAGCAGAGCGAAGAGATTGAGAACTTGTTTGGGGGGGTCGCCGTACTCCTCACGGAGATCTTCCTCAAATTCAGCAAGTATCGCCGTATCTTCGCTCCCGGCAAGCTTCTGGTACACGGAGATCTTTTCTTGCTCATCGGGAATGTAGTACGACGGGAGAAGTGCTTCTATGGGCAGCTGGATTTCTACATTTGTCTCTGTCTCAAGTTCACCGCGCTGACCTGTCTTCAGTTCTTCCACGGCATTCTTGAGCATGCGCAAGTAGTGGCTCACTCCCACCGTCTGCATCGACCCCGACTGGTGAGCTCCAAGAATTTCCCCTGCCCCCCGGATCTCCAGATCCCGCATGGCGACCTGGAAACCGCTCCCAAGCTCACAGGCTTCCACAATGGCACGAAGCCGCTTCCTGGCGTCATCCTTGAGCTTCTGGGAGTGGTAGAGGAAGAACGCGTACGCCTGAACTTTGCTGCGCCCGACACGACCGCGCAGCTGGTAGAGCTGTGAGAGCCCAAACCGCTCCGCCTCGTTCACAACCAGTGTGTTCGCCCTGGGCAGATCAATACCGTTTTCAATGATGGTTGAACTTACCAGAACGGTGTACTCCCCCTGCTTAAACTGCATAATGCGTTTCTCAAGTTCATCGGACCTCAGTTGCCCGTGCCCCACAACAATTTTTGCCTCCGGGATGAGCTTGCTGAGCTTTTCGGCAAACGCATCGATCGTTTCCACCCGGTTATGGAGAACGTACACCTGGCCCCCGCGCTCCAGCTCAGACACTACTGCCTGGCGGACAAGATGATCGGAGTACTTCCGTACCTCAGTGATAATGGGCAGGCGTCCCGGCGGAGGCGTGGTGATAGTGGTGATATCCCGCAGTTTGTGGAGACCGAGGTTCAGCGTACGGGGAATAGGAGTGGCTGTGAGAGTGAGAATATCGACAGATGCACGCATTTCCTTAAGATGTTCCTTCTGCTTCACACCAAACCGCTGCTCCTCGTCCACAACCACAAGCCCTAAATTCAGGAATTGCACGTCTTTCTGTAAGAGCCGGTGGGTGCCAATCACGATGTCAATATCGCCTTTCCGCAGTTTTCCGAGGATTTCGCGCTGCTCTTTCGGTGTCCTAAACCTGCTCAGCATTTCAATGCGCACCGGAAAATCCTTCATGCGCTCGAGAAAACTGTGATAGTGCTGGTCTGCCAGAATAGTAATGGGCGCAACAACCGCAACTTGCTTGCCGGACTGCACGGCTTTGAATGCAGCCCGCATGGCGACTTCGGTCTTCCCGAATCCCACATCCCCGCAAATCAAGCGATCCATGGCATGCTCGTCTTCCATGTCCGTCTTAATATCTTCAATGGCCTTCATCTGGCCGGGAGTCTCTTGGTATACAAATGCCTTTTCAAACTTTTTCATTGCCTGGTTGTCCTCCCCGTAGGAATACCCCTTCGCATTCGCCCGCTTTGCGTAGAGATCCAGAAGTTCCCTAGCGATCTTCTCCGTTTCCTTCTTCATTTTCTCCGTTATCTTCTTCCACTCCGAAGTGCCTAAGCGGGTAAGCGTAGGTTCATTCCCCTCCTCATAGACAAATTTGCTCAGCTTGTCCGCCTGGTCGACGGGGATGAAGAGTTTGTCCCGCTCGGCATACGTAAGCTCCAGGTACTCCCGAAACGTGCCATCCACTTCTTTCTGGGTCATACCCTCAAAGTGCCCGATTCCGTGTTCCATATGCACAACATAGTCACCGGGCGTAAGCGACGTGATGAAATCAAGAGCAAGCTTCTGGATGCTCCTTTGTTTCACGGATTTCCGAAGCGAGAAGATTTCGCGGTCCGTAAGAAGTGCAATTGAAAAATCAGGATTCTGGAGGGAGTGGGGGAGAAGATCATCCTGCCCGGCAGAAAGCAGGGTCAGGGCACCCTCCTGCTTGTGTGCCTCCTGCGTGTAGGGAATTCGCTCTTCGTCACAGATTGCTCGTAGCTCCTCAAGGCGTTTTGTTGCCACAAAAATGCTCCACTTCTGCTGTATTTTGTCCCGGATATCATTCAGAAAGTCCGTGAGGGTATAGAACTTAAGAACCGAGAGATACCGCAGGTGTACGTGGTTTTCCTCGGTCTTTGGGAAAGCAGTGAACCGCAGCGTAGCAAGTTGGAGAGGATCCTCCACATCATCCTGATCATCCAGTACCAAAAGAGTCTCGGGGGGGAGCTGCACCGAAAGCGGAGCTGTCTCTTCGTAGACAACAGGGAACATGGAGAGTTCGCCCCCCGCATCCTCTGTCTTGGAAAGATCATCTCTGTCCACCGCCAATATTTTTTCAACAGTATCAAGATTGAAGGAAATCCGATAGGGATGATCGGATTGGATGGGGAAGATGTCGAATGTGTCACCAGTCCTCCGGTACTCTCCTGGCTGGAGATAGAGATCCTCTCCGTGACTGTACCCCCGTTCTATCAGTTCCTCGATAACGGAGGTGAAGTGGATTTTCTCGTGCACGGAAAAGGTGATCACCCTCTCTTGCAGCTCCTCAAAGGAGGGAAACTCCACCTCCCAAAGATTGCGAGTCATGATGGAAATCCGGTCGCTCTCCCCCCGCATGAAAAGGAGAAACTCCTGGAGTGCTGCGGAATCAATTTCCCCTGCATCATTCTCAATGGGAAGAAGAATATGTGCCTTGAGATCAAAGAAATCCAGCCAATGGCGCAGGGACTCAGCCACCGTACTTTTTTCCGTCACAAGAAGAGATGGCTGTGGATGATGATGGAGAATAGTACTTGTAAGAAGGGCTTTTGCTGTCTCATTGGAAGCACCGGACAAAATAAGCCGCCGCTTCGATTGAAGCAGTTGCGCAAGATCCTTGTGCGTACTATCACCAAGAAAAACAGAGGGCTTCATAGCAGCCGATCATTTGATAATAAATTGCCCTAAGGGCAGAAATCGATTAGTCCTATTCCTCCTGAATGCGCAAAGGCATGATGAGATGAAGGAAAAGATCATTGGAAGGAAGATGGAACAGCGCAGGATGCATGCTGTCCGTCAGCTTGACCTCCACCTCCTCGTCGCTCACATGACTCAGGAAGTCTAGAAGGTAAGACGAGCTCAGCGCAATTTTATTGTCCCCTCCTTTTATACTCACAGAAAGTGTGGTTTCATCCTGGCCTGCCTGGGTTTGGGGAGTGGTGATACGCACATGCCCCTTCTTAAACTCAAACGTGAGATTGTTATTAATTTCCTTCGCAAAATAGTGCATACGCTTGATGGTGGTTGTGAGCTCTTTTGTCGGCAGCACGACTGTCGTTTTCGTCTCGCTGGGAATAATTTGCTGATAATCCGGGAACTTTCCGTCAATGAGGCGCGAGAGAAGGATGGTATTGCCCACCCGGAGCTCAATTTGCTGGCTGCTGAGCGCCACCTCAATCTTGCCGGCTTTTTCTTTCTTGTCCTCTCCCTTTTTTTCCGCATCAGTCTTGCGTGAACTCAGAATGGACCGCAATTCCTCCAAAACCTTCACCGGGATGATGCAGGAAATATCTGTCCCACCCCCCTCTGCAGTGATACGGAATTCGGAGAGTCTATAGCTGTCTGTCGCTACAAAAATAAGTTGGCCCTTCTCAGCACGGAGATACACTCCAGAGAGCACCGGGCGGAGGGTTGTGCGCGCGGACGCGAAGGTCACCATATGGAGTGCTCCAAGGAGTGGTGGAGCTTCTAGTGTGAGAGAGGTTTCTTTCTCTATAGGAGTAATTGTTGGATATTCCTGTGCAGACTCCCCTGCAATGACTGTTTTCGCGTGCTCTGATGTACATTTAAGCTGTGTTCCTTCACTTGTCTCTAAGAGAATTTCATCATCAGAGTTGTACTGTGCAAAATTGAGAAAAGCTTTCGCTGGAATAGTAATAGCTCCCTCATTCTCGATGTTCGCCCCAAAACTTGTGATAATACTCAGCTCTAAATCAGTAGCACTTACCATGCAGCGTTTTCCCTCTGCCTCAAGAAGGATGTTTCCTAAAATTGGGAGTGCTTGCTGCCCTCCAATTGCACGACTTACAAGATTAAGTGCTTGGAGCAGATCTTCTTTCTTACAGGAGAACTTCATATCTCAATAATAAATAGGAGATAGTAATATACCAATAAATAGTAGTCATAGCGACCTCTTTCCAAAAAGGAACAAATATAGTTTATTTTGTGGAAAACTTCTGTAAAGCATTTCAGCTACATAAATATTGTGAAGGGGAATAGGCAAAAAGACAAAAGCAGGCGGTGTAAAAGCTGTGGAGAACCTGTGGAAAACCTGGGAGAGAGTAATGGGAAGGAGAGAAGAGACATATTTTGGCTTCTGCTAGCTGAAAATGGTTATTAGGTGTGTATAACTACCTTGGGATTCTGGATGGGGACGGGTAGGCACAGAGGCTTCCGTTGTGGAAATGTGTGGAGAGCTCCTGCTTATCCTTCCACCTTTGTGCGGTACCGTTCCCGCTCAGCCGGGTCCGGGGCGTTCGTGCGGTTGTCAGAGACCTTCAGTGTGCCCTCTTTCATGCGGGCATACTTTCCATCGGAGATATCCTCTGCAATTTGGGTACTGCTGTTTATGAATGTGCCGCTCCCTATCTTCACTCCCGGGCTTATACCCACTTGAATACCCAGCCGGCAATTGCTCCCTATTACCGCACCAAATTTTGTGAGCCCGGTTTGTAATTCCTTCCCCTGGACGGCGGAAGAAATACCTTGCTCGTCCAGGCGGAAGTTCGCTGTAATTGTCCCCCCGCCAAAGGAGACGTTCCGTCCAATGACACTGTCCCCGATGTAGCTCATGTGGGTCCACACGTGGCTATGCAAAATGCTCCCTTTGATTTCTGTGTTATAGCCGATAACACAATTCTCTCCGACGCTAGAGTCACGTACGAGTGCGTTGTTTGCGATAATGCTGTGGCGGCCCACAAAGCAAGGGCCGCGTATGGTGGAGTGAGGCATGACTCTCGCACCTTCTTCAATGACCACTGGTCCGTCAATGACTGCTGTGGAGTGGATGGAAACTGATCTGTGGATTATGGTCTTCTTGAAATCAGAGAAGAAGATTGGGAGCAGAGAGAGGAGATGCCAGGGATACTTCACCGCCTGCCACATCCCTTCGTAGGGGGCTGCACGGTACTCACCTGTTCCGAAGAGCTTCTGCAGCGCCTGCTCGTACCCGTCGTCCCGTTCTTCATTCACATTGCCGAGCGCCTTAAGAAGAGTGGAGGCATTGTTATGCACATGGGCAACGATGTTCACGAGATTGCCCGGCTCGTTTCCCTCGCCCGGCTTTTCGATAATGGAAACGATTCTGTCACCATCGAGTTCAAGGTACCCCCCCGGGAAGTATTGGTTGACCTTCTGGGCGAGGAGGGCACCGGCTACTCCCTTTGCCTTTTTCTGGAGGGTTGCGTATCCACTGGGGTGGATGACATCGTTACCACTCACAAGCATCACAGGTTCATTCTTGATCGTGGGGAGAGCACTGAGGAGGGCCCCGCGCATACCCAACTCAAGGTTTTCCTGTTCAATGACGGGGAGACCAGGGAAGGACGATCTCACCTCTTCCAAATTATGAGCTCCTCCGACGAGGACAATATCGCGGCAGCCAGCTGCATGCAGGCGGCTTATCTGGTGCTCCAGGAGGGTCTTCCCGCAAAGAGGGAAGAGAGATTTCTCCGTGAGCGGCCAGAAGCGTGTGGAGCGGCCGGCAAGCAGGAGGAGAGTTTTCACGGGAAAGAGGTCAACGTGCGAACGTGAGGGAAATTGTACCTTCTTTTGCCGTAGTCCGCAGCGGAATACCCATCTTTTCGTACCGTTCCACTATGGCACTATGAGGGAAGCTGAAGCGGTTTCCGGGCCCCGCAGAAACAATGCCAAGCTCTGGCCGTACTGCGAGGAGGAACCCCGTGGAAGAGGAAGACGAGCTGCCATGGTGGGGTACCTTGAGAACAGTCGCCCGAACATTCTTTCCCGAGAGGAGAATCGCCCGTTCAGCTTCTTGCTCAATATCCCCTGGGAGGAGAATGGCAGTCTTCCCAAAGAGAACGCGAACCACCACTGATGCATTGTTTGGGTCAAGGTGATGCAGCTCCTCTGCCTGGGGCCAGATGCAGTCGAGAGTGACACCGTCTCCCATAGCGATACTTTTTTGCGGGTCAGCGAGGATCACAGGAATCTTCCGGGCGGAGAGCTCATGGAGCATCGCCGCATAACGTCCTGAAGGTGCATCTGATCCACTGAGAAGTACCTGCGATATCTGGTACCGTCTCAGCACTTCCGGGAGGGCCGTGAAATGATCTTCATGGGGATGTGTGAGGACAAGGAGCTCAATCTGCCGGTCAAAGAAAGGGAGGAACCTTCCCAGGTATTCCAATGTTTCCATATTGGGTCCCCCATCAATCAGAATTTGTTTTCCGGAAGGGGTAATGAGAAGCACGGCATCCCCCTGCTGTACATCCAGGAAATGTACGTGGAGCTGCCCGTCTGGCTGCCGCTGGTATTCCCGGGAAACGAGAACTCCCAGTGCCGCGAGAATAGCGCACAACTGGAAGAGTACCCGTGGACTGGCATGGAGCTGAGACATAGTGAGCCAGCCATTGTATCTTTGGCTTCTCTCCCCTGAGCCGTTCCCTGCGGACTCATTTCTTCGCGTGGCGTGCTCTGCGCCAGCCCATGAGCATTCCCATGGTTCCAAGTGATCCAAGAACCACACCGGCACCGGATCGTGAGAGGCTCTTTGTTTCTACAGTACGGATCACCTCTTCCGGCTCAGGAACTACTGCCTCTTCTCCCTGTGGGGTGGGTTCCTGCTCGGGAGGGGCTGGTTCAGAGACGGGTGCAGGAGAAGGCGACAGTACTTGAGAGATGGGGACCGGCTGTTGGGGGCCAACGAGGATAGAAGCAAACACTTCTGGTGTGGCATACCCGAAGATACTGATAGCGCTGACACTTATGCCATAGTTTCCTGGGGATACGCCAGGCACATCCACTCCATTAATGGCGAAGGGAAGGAGCTGGGGGTCACTGAATGTTATCCCTCCGTCCAGTGACTGCCAAATGGAGTAGTATGCAAGATCTCCGAGCGGATTTGCGGCATCCCACCGGGCACTAACTGTATAGGTCCCATTCAGGAGTGAAGACGCTGCCATACGGATATTCTGGATGCCGCTGGTGCCCGCAATCTGCGGCGTAACAGGTATGGGCTCTGCCTGCTTTTGTGGTTCCGGAGAAACGTTCTGCGTCTCTTCTTTCGATTTGCCATCGGGGTGCCCCCGGAAAGAGCTGCGCCTGTTCACTTCGTGGAGCGGAGACCCATCGGTCCCGCGAAGCGGTTCCAAAAGTTGTAGTTCGTACTCTGCATCCCGGACCTGCACCTCAGTGTTCACTGTAATGGTCTCCTGATTGATATAAATACTCCTGATTTGGAGGGGGTTTCCATCCGCATCGGTAATCGCAAAGGCCGTTGGTGCATGCTCTGGCTCCACAGTCGGTGGGCTGGAGAAGAGGAGTTTTACTTCGGTAGGAGAAATAGCATCTGTGAGCAGAAGGTGTAGCGTCCCCCCAAGATCAGGTTCTTCCCACTCGGGGAGAGCTTGCGTCTTCCCGTCATTGCCCTGCTGGTTTTCCTCTTCTGCCGTTCGCTGTTCGATCCCCG
>Ga0210057_1007242_pt1 | contig 13525 bp, 12 predicted proteins | sample CryGeyCG2114_010_2_FD_183968 | JGI IMG/M metagenome (GOLD analysis project Ga0210057, IMG submission 183968) | Groundwater microbial communities from aquifer - Crystal Geyser CG10_big_fil_rev_8/21/14_0.10 (SPAdes) (version 2) | ecosystem: Environmental > Aquatic > Deep subsurface > Groundwater ... | reverse complement strand
TGCCCGCCACGCACCCAATGGCTCGGCCCAATGTTCGCCAGACGATCCGCATCCTTTAAGGTAAGGGTCACGGGACCATCACCAGGATTATTAATTTTGCTGTGTTTTTTGATTGCCTCTATTATTGAATGCTTATCCTTATCTGAAAATTTAGTGAAAGAAAGGTATGTTTGCAATTTTTTATCTACCTTCTTCGGAAAGTGCCGGTTGATATCGTGACACAATCCCGCCACCCACGCCAACCTTCCAGTTTTCTCGTCTTCGGCAATTATCCAGGCATATTGCGCCACCATCAAAGCGTGCAAAAAACTATGCGCTCCTCCCCACAGCGCACCCGCCCTAACATAATCTTTTTTAACGCATTCTATTAATTCAGGAAATTCCAGCCACAGCTTGCGGTTCAGTCCTTTATTTGCAAGCCCAATAATATTCGCAGCCATATGGATTTTTACTCAAAAATCTGTATTTAAAGCCCAGCTCATCCAATAATTCCAAAACATCTTCTCTCGTTTTGCCGAATTTTTTTATTATATTATAATGAAGCTCTAATAAAATATTCATACTTTTAGCCGTCTTTAAATAGTTCTTCATTCCCGAGAGGGCCAGATATTCGGCCCCCTCTATATCCATTTTAATCAAGGTTGGATTTATTTTATTTTTTTCCAGCCAGTCGTCCAAGATTAGGCCGTCAATCTGAAAGTCGCTATTTTCCGATATTCTACCTGTTTCCTTGCCTTTATATTCGGTAAAAAATATCGATCTTATTTTATCGGTAACTACGGCTTTAATGACTTCAATGTTCCGCAAATCATTGAGTCGAATATTTTCTTTTATCTGTCTGTAATTTAACGAGTCCGGTTCAAAAATATAGATCCTTGAGGAGGGATTAACTTTGGCCGCTACTAATCCATAAAAGCCGCTGTATCCGCCCAGATCAAGAACATCGGTTGCCATTTGCTGAGCTTGTTCTTTCCAACGACTGAAAAAATTATGCTCATAGTACTTCTTGTTTTTATTTTTTTTTACAAAATGGTGGTGGTCGGGACTAAAAAATGACATTTTTATTTTCAAACCGTCCACGTCAATTTCAATGAATTTTCTAAAATCCAAACAATACTTTACGTTAATTACCGCTCTTTTTAGGCAATAACGAAAAGCCCATCCGTAATCCATTGTAAATAAGGTTCTAAATTTCATGTAACGCTTTCCTCATTTTATAAAAAATCTCTTTTGAGTAATAATCGGATGCCCAATCTTAACCTCTTTTTGAGCATAATCAAAATCCTCCTCAGCCATAAGCTTAACAATCTCCTTAAAGGTTGTCTTTGGTTTCCAGCCCAAAACATCCCGCGCTTTTGAAGAGTCGCCCAAAAGAACATCTACTTCGCTCGGCCTGAAATAAATAGGGTTAATCTCAATAACAGTTTTTCCTGTTTTTTTATCAATTCCGCGCTCATCCAAGCCCCTACCTACCCATTCAATATCCATATCCAGATGTTTGGCTGCCTCTTCAACAAATTCACGAACGCTATGCGTCTCGCCGGTTGAAATAACAAAATCGTCCGGTTTATCGTGCTGCAATATTCTCCAAATGGCCGCCACGTAGTCCTTGGCATATCCCCAATCGCGCTTGGCTTCAAGGTTTCCGAGCCGCACGACCTGACGCGTCCCAACTTTTATCTGCGCCAACCCAAGCGTTATCTTGCGAGTCACAAAATTTAAACCTCGGCGCGGTGATTCGTGATTAAATAAAATTCCGTTGGAAGCAAAAATATCGTAGCTATTACGAAAAATTTTTGTTATATGGAATGCAAACACCTTAGAAAGTCCGTAGGGTGATTGCGGGTTAAATGGCGTCTTCTCGTTTTGCGGCATCTCCAGTGCCTTTCCAAACATTTCCGAAGAACTGGCTTGATAAAATCTGGTCGGCAAATTTAAATTTCTGATAGTTTCTAAAATCCTCAACGGACCCAAAGCATTCACGTTGGCTGTAAATTCGGGAATATCAAAACTTATGCCCACATGGCTCATGGCTCCTAAATTATAAATCTCATCGGGCTTAACTTTATTGATAACTCGCATTAAATTGGAACTGTCGGCCAGTTCGGCATAAGTCACTTCAAAATTAGAATGTTCGGAATCCTTATATAAATGATCTATCCTATATGTGTTTGGCATGCTTCCCCGTCGTTGCAATCCATAAACTTCATATCCCTTTTCCAAAAGAAGCTCTGCTAGATACGAGCCGTCCTGTCCTGTTATCCCTGATATTAACGCTTTTTTAGGCATAGTTATTAAATAAATAATATTTTACGGCTAACTAATCTTTAATTTTCCTAACTGCTCTCTGATTATTTTTCGGTATGGCTCATAATATTGCAGGTTGTAACGACCGACTAACCACTCTACCATCACCGTATCGGTCATAAATTTATATAAATGAGGGGTGCCCGACGGAATAGCGATCAACTCGTTTGGTCCGTACTTTTTGGTTATATCCTTATTGTTTCGCCGCAAAGTTAACTCAATCTTCCCTTTCATAATAACGCTATACTGCTTTGTTGAATGATAATCTCCGGCCCTGTAGGTTCCCGCCCTAGTAAATACGATATTAAATTCCGTTCCTTTAATCTTGTTGGTATATATTTCTCCTCTTTTATCACTAAAAAATTGAGGGGGTAACCTTTTATTTTCTTTTTTGATTGCCATAACTAAACTGCTGCTTTATTATTATTGGCTTTCGCGACGGCTTCCTTCATTCTTTTCTCCAACTCCGCGATTCTACTTCTATGATTCAATTCCGGCTCATCCATCCTAACATAACAATACCTTGAGAGCTTTTCCCGCAATTGATAATCTTCTCCCAACTGTTCAATTTTTCGCGCTAAATCATCGATGTCATTGTCCTTGAAATAAAGCGCGCCTCCCCGCGCAACCCATTCCAAGCCCCCTCCTCCGGGAAGGATTGAAGGCAAACCGAACATCATTGCTGTCATTAAGGTCATCGCTGTAAGATCCTTTCTCCAATGCGCCTGAACATAAATATCTGCTTGTTTAAAACGATTATAGAGCTCTTCTTTTGTCATCCATCCGAGCAATTCTACATACGGCTCAAGATGCAAATCTTGGACCATTTTATGGACAAATTTTTCTTCCAGCCCGTCTCCGCCCAAGACCAAACGAAAGTTATCCTTATTTTTGATCTTTGAAAAAGCGGCCAGAACCAGATCAAATCCTTTTCCCGGAGCCATTTTGCTTGAATAAAAAAGAGTAAATGGTCCCTGCTTTTTATTTCTTTCGCTGTAAGAATCTTCCGAAACACCATATTTTTTCATCAGTCCGCGATAATCAAACGGGTCGCCAAAAATGAAACAACGATCGTTTATCTTCATGCGAAAATTTCTATAACTCTCCATTAAGCATGCGTTTGCAAAACCGATTATATCGATATAATCGGTTAGCGGCATTAAAAAATAACGCTCAAAATAAAAACGAGTGCACTTTTTAAACTTCTTCAATAAATTATCTTTTTTGTTAGGAAATAGGTAAGAAGCGTTTCCCGGCCAAGCGGTAATCTCACGATTAAAATAGCCCACCACCGGAACTTTACCGCCAAGCAGCCGATAAAGACCAACGCCATATAAATAAACCTGCCCGTCTACAAAAAAAATGTCGGCTTGATTAGAATATTTTCTTAAAATCCTAAATGCGCCTTTTTGTATTCCCAGCATCCTTCTTGAGTTAACATCTTCTTCAATAACGGCGTAAGACGGCTTATGCGGAATATTATTCGCTTTAGGATGAGTCGTGCAAACAAAAACTTCGTGGCCCAAATCTTGCAGGGTTCTATATGTTAAATCATATTCATCAGTTGTTCCGCCTGAAGTTAAAAAATCCAATTTAGGAGTAACAAAAAATACTTTCATAAAAAATTATTGCTATACAATCATTAATAAACGGCTATCCTAGTTTAACAAAAATGACCCAATATTGCAACCATTGAAACATCTTTATGCGTGGCTCTCTCTTTCGTTCTAATGGACAAATCGATAGATAGATATACCGCTTATTCTTATCTTCTTAATTCAATCTATAGAGAAAAATATTATGCGATTCCGTTACTAATTTTAAGTTGCCCACAACAGACAGATCCCATTCCGGAAACTTATTTTTATCCCAAACAATATAATTGACTCCATATTTTTTCAATAATTTATCGGCGCCATCGTTTTTTAAAATCGTTTCATTATATTCTCGGCTTAGCTGATCAACTATTTCCGGTCTTTTTTGACTTAATGCCGTATCGTCAGCCGCGATTTTATTCTCATACTCATAATAAGAAAGACCCGACCAATAACCCTCTAAATTTCGATAAAGATTCTGATAAAAATAAAACGCATCGTTTACTTTATTGTCCCCCGCCCTAGCCAGATAATCTGCAAAATCGTTTCTTGATTCTTTATTTAAATAAAAATACATAAAAAGCGCGTCCTTGAACCTCTGGATTGGCACAAAACCGATAGCAGCTGCTGAATGCCAGAATAAATCATGCGGCGTATAAATTGTAAATAAATATCCATCGGCTTCGTCTCCCGCTAAAATTACGGCTGGTTTTTTGACATTATTTAAAATATCAATAATCGGCCGAAAGTTTTGCTCATATTTTTTTGCTTCAACTGTCGTAAAAAAAGACCGATACTGACCCCCGGCGGTATTAATAAAAACAACAAAAACAATAAATAAAAACAAAAACTTTTTTAATTTTTCATTTTTTATCAATTGCCACACTATGTAAAAGCTTGCAGCAATTGATAGAGGAACAATAAAATACCAATAATAATGGCCATATTGCAGCATTTTGCCTGAAATAATCTGCTGATTTAAAGCCACCCAGCCGCCTAAAATTAAAGCCAGGAGAAAAGGCCAGTGTTTGTCATCCCGACGCTTATAATAATAAACGGCAAATATAATTAAAGTGATAAAGCCGATTTTACTGAAAATCGGCCCATGACTATATGACATTCTGGTAAAATATGAGGCCTGCTTTCCCATTTCAGAACCCATAAATAAAAAAATTCTAATTAGATTGTATGAGCCCAAAACCAAGCCCCCTAAGCCGATAAATAAAATTTTTCTGGCGATTAAAAAATCTTTTTTCAGAATAAAAATTAGGAACAAAATAGCATTAAAGGCCAAGATAAATGACCAGGCAAAAAAATAGACATAAAATAACAAGCCCAACGCCAAGGCGGCAAAAATTTTATATCTTAACCCCGCCGACTTTAAACTTTTTAACAACAAGTTTAAGTACAAAAATAAAATAAGGGAGCTGAAATATGGATAGATCAGCCGCCCATAAATATTAAAATCGCTATAAAATAATAATTTATTATAAACGATGGAATAGCCGCCCACAACAAACAAGGCAGAAGATATTGATAATAATTTATTGCCGGATAGCTGCAAAACAAAAAAGTAAATCAGCAAAATTAAAAAGAAAATGCCAATAAAATTATAAGCATTGTAAACACTCACGATATTCACTTTTTGCGCTAAACCTAATAATTTTATAGGAGCCAGCAATATATATTCGCTATAAGAAAAAAACGGATCCTGCTCGTTTTTCCCCTCCCTTAACAAGGTGCTGCCCAAATCATTTCCATCCAATATCTCCTTTCCTCGAGTTAAATAAAAATCGGCATCTGTTCCAAAATGATTAATATTGATTCCCTGATATTGGTCCTTAATAATATTGGGGAAGATCATTAACGGCGCAAAAATCAAAATCACCATAAAAAAAGAGCAAAAAAGAATCCCTTTATGCTCGCTAACGACGCTTTTTATTTTTTTATATATATGCGTCATAAAAAATCTAATCTTTGAAATTTAATATTTCTTTTAAGCCGGTGCTAAAATTTCTCGGCTGAAAATTAAAATCTTTAACCGCCAAGCTAATATCGGATGATTTATCGCTTAATAAACGAGGTAATTGGTCTTTAACAAAAGCATCAATCCCCATTAAAGAAAACATATCTAAAATTATTTTAACCAAAATAACTGGTAAGAAAATCTTTATCCTTTTAAGCCCGGCCTCTTTCAAAATTTGATTGACTAATTCATTATAGGTTATTTCTTCCGGGCCGGCTAAATTATAATTTTTTTTATTAATCGCCGGATTTTTTAAAACCTCCAAAATTCCCTCCAACGCGTCGTCTAAAAAAATAGGGGCAAGCCGGAATTGACCAAAACCAATAATAGGAATCAAATAATTGGACTTAATAATCCGAATTAATTTACTAATAGCTTCGCTTTCTGCGGCGCCATAAACTTCCGCTAATCTTAAAATAACCCAGTTAAGACCGCTTTTTATAACTTCTTCTTCGGCCAAAAATTTTGATTTAGCATAAGCGCCACCGCTTAATCCAGCTGCCCTTGAGCTGATAAAAATAAACTTTTTTACCTGAGCTTCTTGACATGCTTCCAATAAGTTTTTTGTGCCCAAGGTATTAATTAAATAATACATTTCCTGATTATTAGTGTGGGTCAATCCGGCTAGATGAATTACCGTTTCAATCTCTCTGGTCGCCGCCCTTAAGCTTGCCTTATTCAATAAATCTCCTGTTAAAATATCCGCGGGTGTCTTCAAAAAAACCTTCTCTCCTTCTCTCACCAGCAACCTTAAATCATAACCTGCTGCCTGCATTCTTAAAACTAATTTTTGACCAAGCATTCCATTGCCCCCAGTTATTAAAACGCGCATATTATTTATTAAAGGTTTCTTTTAACCGATAAATTATCAAATTTTTTATGAATTCCCAGATGGCTTTAAAGCCAACGAAAGAGCGCCGGCCGGTTAGTCCTAAAAATACCGTAGGGATTTCAACAATTTTGAAACCAAGCCTTTTGGCCTGAATCATGATTTCCGCGTCAATAAACCAATCGTCGGAAGATAATTTTAATCTTTGGTAAGCTGAACGGCTAAAAACTTTCGGTTTTGAATTTACATCCTTAAAAGTAAAAGTAAAAAACAGGCAGTTAAAAATAAAATTATAAAAAACAGACAACATTTTGCGCCAGATACTATCACCTCGCTTAAAACGATAGGTCTTAACTAGGTCAGCATCGGAAGAAATAATCTTTCTATAAACTTTTACTAAATCTTCAACCAGCACTTGCCCGTCGCCATCAATCACCGAAATGTACTTGCCTTGAGCCAAACTTAATCCGCTTTTCATGTCCCAGCCCATCATGCCTTGCTTTTCCTTGGCGACATATCGGATATTATCGTAATTTGCCGCTATTTCTTTTACCACCAACGGCGTAGGATCGTGATTATCGGAAAAATAATTGCTTACCAAAATCAACTCATAGTTAATAATGCCTTCCCGCTTAAATAAAGATTGAACTCTTTCAACAAATTGCTTAACCGATTCTCCGGCCTGGTAACATAATATTACTACCGATAGCTCAGGAACTGCTGATTTTTCGCTGTGTTCCATAAAAAATATTTTAGTTAAATGGCACATATTTCGTTATCTGAGCCATGCCGAAAAAAATATAACGTTTTTTCTCCAGATAATATTTTCCCTCAATAATTTTGTTTATTTCTTTATAGCCAGAAACGTGGTCGTCGTGAGCATTTTTTTTGCCGGCCAGCTTCATGGTAATTTTAGAAATCCAGTTTTCTGTCGGTATATACACCAATAAAACAGCCCGGGGGTTCATATTTTTAAATTCTTCCAGCAAGGCGCTTATTTCCGCCGGATAAAGATGCTCTAAGACCCCGGACAATACTATTTGACTAGGAACCAATTCCCGATAATTTTCCACATCCGATAATTCTGAAATAATGTCATAGCCAATGACATTTAAACCTGCTAACTTTTTTTTTAAATGGCCACATCCACAACCGAAATCCAAAATCAAGCCACTTTCTTTTCTTAAATTGCCAAATCTAATGATCGTTTCCAGAATAGAATTAAAATATGGTTTGGCAAACCCTCGATAATAATCTTCTCGATAATCAATGGTGTCAACATTTCTCGCCATTTTGATCTAAATTTTAATTTTATTACTTAACAACTAAATAAAATTTGCTAATGACCATTAACGAAGAGTACTTTTTTATTATACCGGAGGACTCTATCTTTAACCCCGCGGCTAAAATACTTTTTTTCAACACGCCATCGGATAAAAATTTATAAAAGCCGATTTTATAATGCGGGTTGTTTTCATAAACATTTTTCTTTTCTTTTCCCAGCCGCCTAAAAATAGACAAGCAGAATTTAGCTAAGCGCTTCAATAACCCCTCTTGGGCAAAAACGATAAAAATCTTTCCGCCCTTTTTCAACTTCAAAGAAGCTTCTTTTATCAATAAATTGAGATTGGAAGTAAACTCCGCCTTGAAAACAAAAGTTATAAAATCAAAAAAATCATTTTGGGTTTCTAATTTATTATTTTCCGTAATTAAAATACCATCTTTGCCAAAAAAATCCTTATAAAACTTCAGGTTATTATCTAAATAGTCGCTGGCCATAATTTCAGTTCCGCCAAAATTGGCTTCTTTGCAAAGAAGCTTAAAAAAGGCCGCGTCATAGGTGAATAAATCCAGCAATTCTTTTGGCTTATTTTTTGACAATACTTTTTTTGAAAAAAAATTAAAAGCATCTTCATAAAAATAACCGGGCCAGCTAGCCAGCCGGAAACTATCTAAATATACTGGCGCGATTCTTCTCCGATAATCAATCAAGTCGATTAAAGAGATTTTTTCTGCACGGCTTTCATTATTTAAACTTTTAAGTCCTTGATAACGATTGAAAGACAAGGCCTCCGAAGAACCGATTCTGGGAACTCTTTGTTTAAAAACATCCTCGTCAACATAACCGCAGGATATTAAAGCGGCGATCCTATAACGCTTGGGAATACCTAACACCTGTTTCATTTTCTCTTCATTTTCAAAACCGGTCAAAGGACGAGCCCCCAACCCGAGCTCCGTGGCGCCCAATAAAATATTCTCAATTGCCATACCGGCGCTTAACAATGCCGACTTTCTTTTTACCGCAAAACAAGTATCGTATAACACTATAAAAAAATTAGGCGCCCAACTAAATTTTGAGTCAACTTCCTCCACGAGTTTTTTGATTAAAATCGGATCGTCTAAAAAAATATACTGGGTTAACTGCAGGTTGCAAGCGGAAGGAGCTTTTATAGCCATATTAATCAAAACTAAAGCTAGCTCGCGGCTAACGTTTTTTTTAAGATAGGAACGGGAACTAAATCTTTTTTCTAAAACTTCTGAAAAATCCATCAACGATCTTTTAATAAATTAAATAATTTTAAATCCTTGTAAATATCTTTATTCTCAAGCTTTTCCAGTTTTAATATGATCATCTTCAGAAATAAACTGACAAATTTCGTCCTTTGGCCAAAATTCAATACTTTGCCAGAATCAATATCAACGCTCAGAACAAAATCATTACCTGCGTGCCATTTCATCGTGCCCTCCCAGCACTTCTGTTGGGCCTGCTTTATTTGCTTTTCTCCGGTCAACTCAAAAAGTTTTTCCAGGGCTATCATCATGTCGGTTTCAGAATCAATAAAGGACGCCTTACTTTCTCCGCAAAGAGGGAAAAGGCCCGTCTTCCCTTGTCTTTCTATCCAAAAACAGGCAACTTCTTTAGCCAATTCAATGTCTTCCCTTCGCCCGAATTCAACATAAAAATCGCACAGAAAATCCAATAAGGCAAATGACGGCGCCAAAAAGGACTTTGATGGCTCCCCCTTTGGCCGGAAAACATCGATGACGCCTCCCCTTTCACAAATAGCTCTTTCTTTTATCGCTTCAACCATTCTAATGATAACATCAAGTATTTTTTTGTCCTTCGTCTTTTGAAATAAAGACAAAAAGGCGAAAAGACAATTGGTATTATATTTCATTATCTCTCCCGCTCCAAAATATTTAGCTGGTAAAATATCATTTGCCGGCCACGGAAGAAAAGCTCTCATTTTTGGCAAAATGCCAAACTTTTTATAAAAACCACCGGAAATTAATTTATTAAAAACATTTTCTGCGATATCTATAAATCTTGGCTCGCCAAAAAAATTAAAGTTTTCTAAAAAAAGCTCTATAAACATTCCGTCCCGGGAATCAAAAATCGGCAAATGAAACTTATGCTTAACCAAATAAAAAGATGAAGGATTTTTGTTTAACTTAAAAAGATCAACGGCTTTCTGTGAATTTTCTAAAAGCAGAGACCCGCTTTCTTCGTTTTGTTTATATTCAAAATAATTCGCTAAACCAAAAAGCAGGTCTGTATATTCGTACGATTTAGCCAGCCCCTTCATCCCTAAGCTGGGATGCTCTGAAATAAAAATTCCTTCCGATAAAAAATTACGGAAAAGATTAATTTGTCCATCAATGAATTCTTCCTCGCCGAAATAAAGAAAGAAGGGAATAAAATCGCCTAAATCATGAAAAACATGGAATGGCCTTTTAATATTTCCGGTTTTTTCCAGGCACAAAGAGCCATCGACCAAAAGAAACTCTTTCTTCAGCAAATTGATTATTCTTCTTGCTTCACCCAAAAGAAATTCTCTTTCTTTCTCTTTTAATTGGGGGCTGTCTATTCTCATAATATAAAATTTAAAAAGCTCTTTTTCCTAAGTATAATTTTGCGTATCATAAAAAGCACGGCCTACTCTTTTAGAAGTTTAATTGAAGAAAAGATTAATTTTTCTACTGGGAAATAAAAAAACTTAAAATGTAAGCGAAAATCAATAAATTTTTCTAAAATTTTATTGATTTTTATTTTTTTCAACCAATAAATTTTTTTACTGGTCCCTGCCTTTTTATCAAAATATTCACCGCAAGAAAGCTTTTTCAAAAGAAGAAGTTGCCTTAAAAATAATACTTTCTTCTTATGAGCATTGGTTACCCACGGCACAGTTACCGCGTGTAAATTAATTTCTCCCCACTCTTCCAAGCTTTGGGGTTCTTTAAATCCCGCCTTAATGCTCTCCTCGTAAAGATACGAACCCGGGTATGGCGTATAAAAAAATACGTGAATATCATCCAATGGGTTTATCTTCAATAATCTGATAATTAGGTCTATCGTGCTATTTAATTCTTTCTTCAATTGCTTGTTGGAGGCGGCTAAGTTTTCTTTCTTGATGGGGAAGCCCGTCATAAATGAATTCGTAATCGTAATTCCGACTTTTCTGGCCTTTTTCTCACATTCAATAATATCTTCAACTCTAATTTTTTTATCCACATAATCAAGCATTTCCTGATCGCCAGATTCCGCCCCAACTAAAAGCTGGGCGACGCCAATCCTGCTCATTAATTCCCAAAAGCTGTCATCAAAATTAGCAAGCTGGTCAACTCGGCCATTTAAAACAGATATTTTTAATTTTATTCCTTCTTTGATTAATCCTAAAAATATGTCTCGGCAACGTTTTTCGTTAACAAAAAAATTAGAATCTCGCATTTCTATACCGGTAATATGATAATTTTCAACTAATTTTTTCACTTCCCTTATCACCCTCTCTGCCGGATAAGGATCATAAGCCCTCTCAAAGCTAGGATTGCCCAGATAACAAAAACGGCAGCGGAAAGGACACCCGGCGCTAGTCAAATAAATTAAATTTCTATCTGCATAAGCATTTTTTTTAATATATTTATTAATCGTGTCGCCTAAAACATGATAAGGAATCGGAGGAAATTCATTTATGCTTTTATAAGGACGATCGGGATTGTTAATAACTCGGCCCTCTTTTTTATATGTGATACCTAAAATTTTATCTATGGGTTTGCCTTGGTCTAAAGCTCGCACTAATTCGGCAAAGGTCTCTTCTCCTTGTCCCTTAACAACAATATCAACAAAGGGACTTTGCGCTGTCTGAGCTGGGTTAATTGTCCCGTGAACACCACCCCAAACAATAGGAATTCTGCTATTCTTGCTCCTCACTAATTTTGCAAAAATTAAAGCATCGGTTATTTGATAACCGGTCATCGCGCTAATCCCGACACAAATGGCCCTATCCAGATGCTCTAACGCTTCCAGATAATCTTTTTTATCATACGACTGAAAAATTCTTACATCATAATCCTTCTCAATAAAAGAAGCTGCAGCCAAAAGAGAAATGGAAACTAATCGCAAACCTCCTTTTTCTGAGTGCGGAGAGAAAAGTAAAACAAATTTGTTCTTAATGGGTCTCATCGTATCAATCACTAGAAAATAATATTTATTCCAGTTAGACAAACTAAATATCTGTTTCGTAATAAAAATCTTCTATTTCAATTTAATTATTTTATCAAATCCTTTTTTGGGTCGGTTCTGCCAGATTTCAATTCATAAATAACATACGGGCCGATGGTCTCAACTTTCTCGTATTTAGATTGGATGGTTTTTTCATGAAGCTTTATCAACGGCTCGTTCAGGGTGGCAATTATCACATCCGGCTGATTAACGTCTTCTACTAATAGAAAATCTTTTCCGAGAACCTCGAATCCGCTGATACTGTTTATCATTTGATATCTTTTTTCATGCGACATCAAACAGGAAATAGTTATAGAATTCTACTTAATCAGTTCTATATGTATAGCATAGTTTTGCGTCTCTGTATAGACAAATAAATGAAGCGCCTCGCGCTTGCTTAATTAATGAAATCCCTGATCTTTCTTGCTCGATTTTTCCAGCTATATTGTTGGACATCTTCAAGGGCTTGTCGGGATATTTTTTCAGCCAATGAATTATCTTGCAAAATTTTATTTATGCCGCTCGCTAAATCTTCCGGACTGTTAGGAACGACAAAAATCACATTACCCTCATTTAAAACCTCTCTGATGGTCGGCAAGTCCGAAGCCACAATGGGACGCCCGGCGGCCATATATTCAAATAATTTCAAAGGCGAGGTAAATTTTTCCGAATGGTCACTACCCTTTTTATTCGGCAAGACCAAAACATCAGCGGCTTTTAAATAATGTGGAATTTCTTTATGAGGTTTCTGACCAACAAACAACAAATTATTTTGATTATATTCTTTTTTGACTTGCTCAATTTCTTTCTCATTCCCGCCGACGAAAACAAAAAGATATTCATCGGACACATAAGATACCGATTTCAACAAAACATCTACCCCTTTCCAGTTATGCATAAAAAAACTGCCCGTATAAAGAATAATTTTCCTTTCCGGCGGCAAAGCTAAAGATTGCCTGGCCTCTTCTTTTGAAATTGTCAAAGAAAATTCTTCCAAATCCACAGCATCCCCCGCCACTAAAATCTTATCGGCCTTGATACCCCATTGGATCAATTGATCTTTAATGAATCGCGTTATAACGATTAAGGCCTTGGCTTTGCGCCAATTTATTTTATGAAATAAACTTATTTTCTTTGGTAAATAATGAAGCTCATAGACAACCTTCCGGAAAAAAATCCCCGCAAATTGTTCTCTGGTGCATAAAATTTCAAAGCGCCTAAAAAATAAATAAATTCTGGCCGCGCATAAAAAACTGAACGTCCGGAGC
>Ga0210057_1007240_pt1 | contig 13529 bp, 13 predicted proteins | sample CryGeyCG2114_010_2_FD_183968 | JGI IMG/M metagenome (GOLD analysis project Ga0210057, IMG submission 183968) | Groundwater microbial communities from aquifer - Crystal Geyser CG10_big_fil_rev_8/21/14_0.10 (SPAdes) (version 2) | ecosystem: Environmental > Aquatic > Deep subsurface > Groundwater ... | reverse complement strand
CTGGAAAACCTGCTCTGATATCAAACCCAATGTAGGTGAGGTGGTCTATTTCTTAGACCAATCCTCGCCCCCAGAAGGCGGCTCTATTACCAGTTACTCCTGGACATTTCAAAATGGTAATCCCTCCACTGCCACAGGAACCAACCCATCTACCAAATTTCAATCAGCTGGTCAAAAAGAAGTTACCCTAACCCTTGGAGTGACGGCTGGTCCTTCTGATTCTCGGACTCAGACCATCTCTGTCCAACTACCTCTACCTGAATGGCAGGAGATAGCACCATTTTGACAATTTTTAAGAATTCCGCTACAATCTAAGCATAGAAATTAACCTTGAATCTTTGGAAACATTAGATAGCCAATCATTCAACTTAAAATATGAATCAATTTATCCCATTAATAGTGGGCGTATTTGCCCTTGCCTTAGGTTCAATTTTAGGTTATTATGCCCGTCAATCAATTGCCAAAAGAGATTGGAAAACAATCGAAGCCAAGCTCCAAAAGAGGATTTTCAAAGCTCGGGAAGAATCTGAAAAGCTGCTCCAAGAGGCAAAAGAAAAGGCCACCAATTTAATCGCGGCAGTCAAAAAAGAAGAAGACCAAAGAAGAACTGAGCTCTTAAAAACCGAACAGTTATTATTGAGAAGAGAAAACATCTTAGATGAAAAACTGACTGATTTCGAAGCAAGACAAAGAGAATTTCAGCAAAAAGTAGAGAGATTAAAAGAAATTAAAGAGAGTTTGGAAGGTTTTAAATCTCAAGCCCTGGAAAATTTAGAAAGAATCTCTGGACTTTCTCGGGAAGAAGCTAAAACTGAACTTCTGCAAAATCTGGAAAAGGAATATCAAAAAGAGATTTTAGAAAAATTGATGAAATTAGAAAGAGAAGGCGCTGAACGATACGAAAGGAAAGCCAAAGAAATTTTAGCTGCCGTTATCCAAAAATATGCCCTGTCCCAGGCTCAGGAAATTACCACCACTACCTTGACCCTGCCAACCGAAGAAGTCAAAGGTAGAATTATTGGTAAAGAAGGAAGGAACATCAGAACTCTGGAAAAATTAACCGGGGTGGAAATAGTGGTTGATGAGACGCCAGAGGCCGTGATAATTTCCGGTTTTGACCCGATTAGGAGACAAATAGCCAAAACCGCTCTGGAAAAATTAATTCAAGACGGCCGAATTCAGCCAGCCAGGATTGAAGAAAAAGTTGAAGAAGCTCAAAGGGAAATAGCTTCTCAGATAAAAGAGGCAGGAGAGGCGGCAGTTTATGATTTGGGTTTAGTTGGTCTTGACCCCAAATTAATTCAATTGTTAGGAAGGTTAAGATTCAGAACGAGTTACGGTCAGAATGTTTTATTACATTCAATTGAGGTTAGCCACTTGGCTTCAGCCTTGGCTTCTGAAATTGGGGCTAACCCCCAGGTTTGCAAAAAAGCCGGCTTGTTCCATGATATTGGTAAGGCAGTTGACCAACAGATTGAAGGTTCTCATACCGAGATTGGCGTCAAAATCTTAGAAAAATTTGGAGTAGAGCCAGAAGTAATTCAGGCAATGAAATCTCATCACGAAGAGTATCCTTATGAAACCATTGAATCGGTTTTGGTCCAAGTGGCGGACCAAATTTCTGGCGCCAGACCCGGAGCAAGAAAAGATACTTTAGAGAATTATTTAAAGAGATTAGGCGATTTGGAGAACATTGCCCTAAGTTTTTCCGGAGTAGAAAAAGCCTGGGCCTTGCAAGCTGGCCGGGAAATCAGAATTTTCGTTAAGCCAGAAGAGATTGATGACTTGGAAGCTAAAAAGCTTGCCAAAGACATTGCTGCCAAAATTCAGGAAGAATTAAAATATCCCGGCGAAATAAAAGTCAACGTCATTAGAGAGACGAGGATTATTGAGTACGCTAAATAATTAAAAATTAAAAATTAGAAATTGGAAATTACAAAACGGCGCTTTCGGCGCCGTTTTGTGGTTGGAGCGGGAGACGGGATTTGAACCCGTGACGTCTTGCTTGGAAAGCAAGCATTCTACCGCTGAATTACTCCCGCACTAAACTTGATTTAAAGTAGTCTCAATCCAGCCCATAATTCGCCGATGTAGACTTCTTCCAAAGTCTTTTTTGCCACGGCTTCTGATGTATAAATGAGCTGTACCATAAGGAAGTTTCCTTTTCTTTTTTTCCGATTTATTGATTCTTCTATCAACTTGGGTCTTTTCAAATTGTTTTTTAGGAATTCTTGTTACTTTTGCCCAATAATTTATTGTATCTTTAATATTATTATCTGGGTATGTATGGATAGCAATACTGAGATTTTCATTTTTTAGACCACAAATTTCTCGAAACCACTTAATTGCTAATTTTATTATCTCGGGGTCAGAGTTTATAACCCTTATTCTCTCATATAATTTTGACCCTTCGCCAAGATATAAACCAATTCCTAATAACCATAAATCTCTTTTAGTTAATTTCCCAAGTTCTTTTTTGGCTAGTTTTTTCATTTTTTCGATATCAGCAATTCTTTGATTGTGTTTAAATTGAGCTGTCTTTATATGTCCTAATCTGATACGTTCCTGAACTTCTTTACTTGGGTTATAAGGAATTTCTCGTAGCCAATCACTAAGCGTACTTTTTGCAAGTCCTAGTTCTTGTGAAATCATATTATAAGAATAACCTCGTTTTCGATAATTTATAGCTTTTTCTTTAAGACTTAAAGGTTTCATAAGTCTATAATTCGAACCCACTTTATATATTATATCAAAACACAATCAAGTATTCAAATTTTAAGAGCAAATTGTTCTGAATAAAAATGTCGGGGTGCCGAGATTTGAACTCGGACTAAATCTTCCCAAAAGACTCGTGCTACCATTACACCACACCCCGCTAAACCATATTCTAATAAAATTTCCCCTTTTGGTCAATCACCGAGCTTTCACGAAGTGAAAGCGAAGGTGAAGATGAGAATTCTATTCTCATCGCCTGTTCAGTGTGGTATACTTAATTTAATGAACTTCAAAAGTATCCTTTCTCAGTTAAACATTTTTACTCAGTGCAAAAGATACGGTCTTCCTCTTTGGCAATGCCCCCATTTTCTTTTTTTAGTGATGGGGCTCATTATTGCCATTACGGCATTAATCTCCTATGCCATAGCCACCCGTTACGTTGCCGATCCACAGTTAGTGGCCCTGATGGTTATGATTATTACCGCAATTTTGTTTATTATCGCTGTCATCATTACTCGGAGTTTCGAAAGATTAACCGAGGCCAATCGAATGAAGTCAGAATTTGTCAGCGTGGTTTCTCATCAACTTCGTTCCCCCCTTTCTAATTTAAGATGGGCAATTGAATTATTAATGTCGGGCAGATTGGGCAAGATTGAGGAAAAGCAAACTGAATATTTCAAAATCTTAAAAGAAAATTCAGCCAGAATGGGAGAATTGGTTTCCGATTTGTTAATTGTTTCTCGAATCGAGACAGCCAAACTTCCACTCAAGAAGCAAGAATTTTCTCTCGAGGACTTAATAAATAATTTGATTAAAGAATTTGAACCCTTTGCCAAAGCCTCAAATGTTGAAATAAAATTTGAACCAGAAAAAAATTTACCAAAAGTTTTTAGTGATCCCTCCCAGCTTCGCTTGGTAATTGAAAATCTTTTAGACAATGCCATTCGCTACGTTAGAGAAAAAGGTCAGGTTGAGATAAAATTAAAAAAGAGAGATAAAGATCTTTACTTCGAAATTAAAGACACTGGAGTCGGTATTCCCAGAGAAGACCAAAAATATATTTTCCAAAAATTTTTTAGGTCAGAAAATATTTTAAGATATCAAACCCAAGGATCTGGCCTCGGCCTTTATATTTCAAAGGCCATCGTCGAGAGGTCAGGAGGAAAAATAGGATTTAAATCAGAAGAAGGAAAAGGATCAACCTTCTGGTTTACAATACCAATAAAATGAAAAAGGTATTATTTATTGAGGATGAGTCGGCTCTTCAGAAAACCTTTGGAGATATTTTAAAACAGGAAGGGTACGAGATGATTTCAGCTCTAGATGGAGAAACAGGAACAAGACTGGCCAAAGCTCAAAAACCAGATTTAATTTTACTTGATTTGATTCTGCCTAGAGTCAATGGCTTTGAAGTTTTAAAGAAATTAAAAGGAGATAAAGAAACAAAAGATATTCCGGTAATTGTTTTAACCAATTTAGAGGGGATAGGGGATGTCGAGAAAGCAATTGAGTTAGGAGCAACCACTTATTTAGTCAAAGCCCAGTATTCTTTGGAAGAAGTGGTTCAGAAGATAAAACAAGCATTGGGTGAATAGACAAAATAATGAAAGTAGAGAGCCAACAATTGAAAGCCTTTCTTTTAGATGCTGGATTAGTTACTAAAGAACAGTTTGATTCGGCTTTAAAAAAGGCCCAAAATTCTAACCAAAAGGTTGGTGATGTTTTGGTTTCCGAAGGATTAATCACTGAAGAAGAGTTAATAAAGCTCCAGGCTTATATTTTGGGAATTCCCTTCGTCAATTTAGAAAAAGAAAAAGTAGAGCCCGGGGTCTTAAAAATAATTCCCGAGCCCATTGCCCGTTCCCATAATATTGTCGCTTTTAGAAAAAAAGGTCAGGATTTAGAAGTGGCCATGCTTGACCCGGAAGATTTAAGAACAATCGAGTTTATCAAAAAAACGGCTAATTTAAGAATTTTACCCCGCCTGACTACTCCAGAAAGCATTAAAAATGTCTTACGCCAGTATCAAAAAACTTTAGAAGCTGAATTCGGCGAGTTCATCAAAAAAGAAGCTGAAGGAATTAAAGCAGTCAAAGAGGAAGAAATGGTTCAAGAAAGAGAGGAACTGAGAAAGGTAGCTGAAGAGCTGCCAGTAATTCGAATTGTCGATACCTTATTAAAACACGCCATCTTACAAAGAGCATCTGATATTCACATTGAACCATTGGAAAAAGAGGTGATCGTCAGATACCGAATTGATGGGATTTTGAGAGACGCCATGATCCTACCAAGGCAGATTGCTTCCGGGATAGTGGCCAGAGTGAAGGTTCTTTCTAATTTAAAATTGGATGAGCATAGATTACCCCAGGACGGTCGCTTTAAGGTTGAAACCGAAGATTATAAATATTCAATTCGAGTTTCCATTTTACCAGTTTTTGATGGAGAGAAAATTGTGATGCGGCTTTTACCCGAAACCGCTAAGGCCTACACTTTAGAAGGTTTGGGTTTGAGGGGAGAATCCTTAGAAGATATTCAAGACAATTTAAGAAAGCCGGTCGGGATGATTCTGGTGACCGGTCCCACAGGCTGCGGAAAAACTACAACCCTGTATGCCATGATGGAGATTTTAAACATTCCCGGAGTTAATATTTCCACTGTTGAAGACCCGGTTGAATATCGCATGCCCAGAATTAATCAAACCCAGGTCAATCCTAAAATTGGCTTAACTTTTGCTAATGGTCTAAGGGCTTTGGTTAGACAAGACCCCGATATCATTATGGTTGGGGAAATTAGAGATAATGAAACAGCTGGATTAGCCATCAATGCTGCCTTGACCGGCCATTTAGTTTTATCAACTTTGCATACCACCAATGCCTCAGGTTCCATTCCTCGTTTAATTGATATGAAGGCTGAACCATTCTTAATTTCCTCCACTCTGGAAGTTATTTTAGCCCAGAGATTAGTGAGAAAGCTTTGCAAGGAAAAAGAAAAATATACTCTCACCGATCACGAAATAAAAGAAATAGCTAAATACTGTGATTTAGACAGAGTTTTGAAAATTTTAAAAGAGGAAAAAATTGTCAAACCAAAAGCGACTTTTAAAGATGTTGAATTTTATCGTTTCAAAGCCACTAAAGAATGCCCGGAAGGTTATTCAGGCAGAATTGGAATTTTTGAGGTTTTACCAGTTACAGAAACAATAAAAGAGATGATTGTAAAGGAGGCAACCTCAGATCAAATTCAGGCCCAGGCCCAGAAAGAGGGAATGAGACTAATGATTGAAGATGGATTTATTAAAGCTGCCCAAGGAATAACCAGCATCGAGGAAGTTTTAAGGGTAATTATTGAATAATGCCTAAATATTTCTATACTGCCAAATCCTTACAGGGAGAAAGTCAAACAGGAACTGCCGAAGCAAAAGACGAGCATCAATTAGCTAGAACCCTGCGGCAGCAGGGTTTAATTTTAATTCGAGCTGAACTGGAAGAAAAATTAAAGAAAAAAAAGTTTGAGATTTCTTTACCTCTCCTCGGTGGCGTTTCTTTGGTCGAAAAAATGATGTTTACCAGAAATTTACAGGTAATGATAGCTGCTGGTCTTCCTCTGCCCCGAGCCCTGGAGGCCTTGGCTTTCCAAACAAAAAGCCAGAAATTTAAAAAAGCCCTATTCGGAATCAAGGAGGAGATTACTAAGGGAAAAAGCTTTTCTGATTCTTTAACTGATTTTTCAGATATTTTTTCAGAATTATTTCAAAGCATGATCAAGGTGGGCGAGGAGGCCGGAACCTTAGAAGAAGTTTTAAAAGTATTATCTCAACAAATGGAAAGACAGCACGAATTATCGTCTAAAATAAAAGGAGCGATGATTTATCCGGCAATAATTATTTGCGCCATGATTGGGATTGGTATTATGATGCTGATTATGGTTGTTCCCCAGCTAGCCGCCACTTTTAAAGAACTAAATATTGAACTTCCCCTCACTACCCAAATAGTAATTGGTTTAGCTGAATTTTTGGTTAAAAAATGGTACTTAGCTATTTTAATTCTTGTTCTTGGTGCTTTTTTCTTTTTTCAGATAATGAAAAGTAAAACTGGAAAAAGAATATTAGATAACCTTACCTTAAGAATTCCCATTATCTCTCCAATTATTCGAAAAAGTAACTCAGCTTATACCACCAGAACTCTCAGCTCTTTGATTTCAGCCGGAGTTCCCATTGTTAGGGCCTTGGAAGTCACAGCCAGAACCTTAGGTAATATCTATTATAAAAAAGCACTGCAAGATTGCTCTGAGCAGGTTAGAAAAGGAGGAAAACTATCTGATGTCTTGAAACTCTATGAAGATATTTACCCGGCCATTGTAATTCAAATGGTTGCGGTTGGAGAGGAAACCGGAGAAACCTCTTCTATTTTATCTAAACTGGCTGAGTTTTTTGAAGAAGAAGTGGGAAACGCGACAAAAAATTTAGCTTCAGTGATTGAACCAGTTTTGATGATTATTATTGGGGCGGCCATTGGCTTTTTTGCCGTATCAATGATTCAACCAATGTATTCAATGCTGGGAACTCTCTAATGAACACAAAAGGTTTTACCTTAATTGAAGCATTAACAATTGTTGGGATTTTAATTGTTTTGGTTGCTATTTCTATCCCGGCCTTTCGTTTTTTCCAAAGAGAATCAGATTTAAATAATTCAGTCGAAGAAACTCTGAATATTCTAAGGTTAGCCCAAAACAAAACAATAGCTTCAGAAGGAGCTAGCCAATACGGAGTTCATTTTGAAACCGAAAAATTTGTTTTATTTAAAGGAGTAAATTATGATCCTTCAGCCACTGATAATGAAATTCACAATCTTCCCAAAAGCGTTGAGATTTATAAGGTTGAGTTAGTCGGCGGAGGTTCGGAAGTAGTCTTTGATCGAGTTACTGGCACTACTAATCAATTTGGCAAGGTTTATTTTCAATTGAAAACTGATATTTCTAAAAACAAAACTATCTATATTGAAAATTCTGGTCAAGTAGGCTTGACCAGCCCCACCGTTCCATCTGAGACAGGTCGAATAAAAGACTGGAGGCATACTCATTTTGATTATGGCCGCCCCATTTCTACTCCCAGCGAAAGTTTAACTTTAAATTTTGAGGGCGGCGTCACTAAAACAATTATAATCTCAGAGAACTTCAGAGATGGTCAGATTTATTGGGATGGTCAAGTTGATGTTGGCGGCCAAATTCAAAAATTGAAAATCCATACTCATAGGTTAAATAACCCCGATACCCAATTTAGCATCCATCGGGACAGAAGATATAATAATAAATCTTTAGACATTACTCTTAGTGGGGATTCGACAGGCAGTTTAATTAATTATTCAACCGATGGTCTAACCGTAACCAAGACATCAATCTATGCAGCCGATCCTCAACGACAATAAAGGGGTTTCGATTGTCGAGATTTTGATAGCTATGACAATTATTATTATTGCCTTAGCCAGTATTTTGTCGCTGGCCACTTTTTCTTTAAAGGCAGCGAGCTTAACTAAAGAAACTACAAAAGCTAATGCGATATCCCAGGAAGCTATGGAAGCAGTCAGGAGCATTCGGGATAGCGATTGGGCCAAGCTTACTCCGGGCTCTCACGGCTTAACAAGCGCTGCAGGTTTCTGGGATTTTACGGGAACCGAAAATGTAATTAATGGATTTACTCGGACAATTCTGATAGAAAATGTTTCCCGCGATCCAACAACTGATAATATCGAAATTACTTATAATCCAGCTAATAATGATCCAAATACTAAAAAAATAACTGCTACTGTCTCCTGGAAATCTAAAGAAGTAAAAATAATTACCTATTTGACCAATTGGAGATAAAATGAAAAAAAGTTTTACCTTAATAGAGGTTTTAATCTACATTGCCGTTTTAGCCATTATTGTTTCAGTTGCTTCCTCTTTTTTTCTTTGGGTCATTCGTGCCAATACGAAAACCAAGGCAATGCGAGAAGTTCTTGATAATACCAGAAGGGCCATGGAAATAATGACTTATGAAATAAAAGAGGCAGAGAGTATTTATGTCCCAACGAGCACTTTTGATTCTCATCCCGGCCAACTTTCTTTAGAAACCAAAAAATATTTACCAGAAGGTGAAACTACAAGCTACATCGATTTTTATCTTTGTGGAACCCAGCTTTGTTTAAAAAAAGAATCCCCAAACCCCATTACTTTAACTTCTGATAGGGTGGAGGTAAGCAATTTGGTTTTTAGTCAAATTGTTACCTCTGGCATCCCCTCCATTCAGATAAATTTGCAAATTGACTATAAGAATCAGGCATCAATTACTTTAACATCAACTGCTTCATTAAGATCATATTAAGATGGTAAACCCAAGAAAAAATCAAAAAGGCTTTGCCGCATTTTACATTACCCTTTTAATCATGGTTGTGATTTTGGGAATTGCCGGCAGTATTTTTATTTTAACCCGGGGAGAGCAGAAAATTTCCAGAAACATTGTGAAATCTAGTCAGGCCTATTATGTTGCCGAAGCCGGAATAGAAGACAGTATTTACCGGATTGTTAAAGGGAAAAAATATGAAGCAACTAACAGTTTGACAGTTGGCGAGGGCACAGCAACAATTAGTATTACCAGTCAAGATGATAAAAGAATTGTTCAATCAACCGGTGAAATTTCTCAGAGAATAAAAAAGTTAGAGACAATTTTGAAGACTGAGTCGGCAACAGTTGCTTTTTATTACGGTGCCCAGGTTGATAAAGGGGGATTATGGCTTGGAGCTAAGGCCTCAGTTGAAGGAAATGTTTATTCTAATGGAAAAATGGAAGGGCAAGGAAAAGCAAACGACTCCAAGATTAATGGCGATGCCTGGGTGGCCGGCGCCGTTGCTCCCGAACCGGATCAACAATGGACAGTTCAAAATTCAGATTTTTCTTTCGGTTTAAAAGTCGGCAAAGAATACTATCTTGACACTGCTCAGAGCTTTGTTCCCTCCGCCTCAAAAATTTTAAATACAGTTAGTTTTTATTTAAAAAAGGTTGGTTCGCCGCCAGATCAAACCGTCAGAATTTTAACCGATAATGGAGGCAGTCCCTCCACTACCTCTTTAGCTTCGGGAACTCTGAAAAGTTCAAAAGTTACCTCAAATTACAGTTGGGTTGATGTAAGCTTAGATCCTCCTCCAAATTTAACTGCCGGAAATACCTATTGGATGATGATTGATGTTTCTCGGGATGATAATAATTATTGGGTCTGGGGAAAAGATAATACCGATGGCTATGCGGTTGGTACCGGTAAATACACAAAAGATTGGAGCGACGAGAAAGATATTTGGAAAAATGTTGAAGGTGATTTAAATTTTAAAACCTGGATGGGCGGAGAAGCCCTAACCTATATTGATAGAGTTTGGGTTAGCAAAGATGCCCATGCTAATACCATTACCCAATCCTGGATTGATGGCGATGCCTATTATCAAATTATAGACAGTAATACCAGGGTTGGGCCTGATAGACAAACATGCCCCAATCCCTACTGCCATGCCGAGAGTCCTGACCCCGCAACTAAGGATTTGCCAATTTCCTATGCCCAAATTCAAGACTGGGAGAGGGCAGCTTGTTGTGATACCGGTTCTGGATGTAAAGCTGAATGCGTTTCCGGAAGTTATAGTCCCCTTGAAGGATCATCTTTAGGTCCAAAAAAAATTGAAGGTGATTTAACTTTCCCAAGCAATAGCACAGATAATCCGGTAATCATTACTGGCCCTATTTGGGTAACTGGGAAAATTTTGGCTTCTAATAAGGCCGGGATTAAATTAAAGTCAGGTCTTGAATACGGTTACCCAATAATTGCCGATAATCCTTCTGACCAGACTAATTTAGGCAAAATAGATTTAAATAATAATGTAGTTACCCAAGATAGTCCTCAGGGAGGCCGACTCCTTTTTGTTTCAACAAATAAATCTCTCGATGCGGCTAACCCAGCAATTCATTTATATAATAATGTCAACGTAGATAATCCCCAATCGATTATTTATAGTCTTTATGGTTTGATAGTAGTTGAGAATAACGCTGAATTTATCGAAATAACTGGCTACGGAGTACGTTTGGAAAATAATGCCAAAATTGTTTATCAGGAAGGTTTAATCAATTCAAGCTTTTCTTCCGGGCCGGGAGGAGGGTGGGAAATAGCCAGCTGGAAAGAAGTTGAATAAAAATTTAAAATAGAATTAGTAAAATGTTTGGAATCTTAACCTTAAAACCAGAAGCGTTTGGCTTGGACATATCTGATTTATCTTTAAAGATTATTAAACTCAAAAAAATCAAAAATGGTTTTGATTTGGCTTCTTTTGGCGAAGAAAAAATAAAGCCGGGAATAATCAAGGGGGGAGAAATAAAAGACGAAAAGGCGCTATCGGAAGTTATTAAAGAAGCCCTGATCAAAGTAAAAGGGGAAAAACTAAAAACAAAATATGTTGTTGCTTCTCTGCCAGAAGAAAAAGCCTTTTTACAGGTCATTCAAATGCCCAGAATGTCAGAGGAGGATTTAAAATCAGCCGTCATTTATGAAGCCGAAAATTATATTCCCTTGCCCATTGAGGAAGTTTATTTGGATTCTCAGGTTATTCAACCTGTTCATAATCATTTGGACCACTTTGATGTTTTAATTGCCGCCTTGCCTGAAAAAACAGTTGATCCTTATCTTTCTGTCTTGAAAATGGCTAGATTGGAGCCGGTTAGCTTGGAGATTGAATCTCTCTCTATTAGCCGGGCCTTAATAAAAGGTGGCGTGGCCACTTTTCCAGTCCTTCTCATTGACCTGGGAGCTACCAGAACCAGTTTTATTATTTTTTCCGGCCATTCTTTAAGATTTACCTCCTCTATTCCGGTTTCTTCCGGGAATTTTACCGAGATTATCGCCAAAGCCCTGGGAGTAGATTTATCCGAGGCTGAGAAATTAAAAATAAAATATGGCCTGGAAGAGAAAATTCAAATTAAAATAAAAAATGGGACTGAAAAAAAGACAGGAAGAGGAAAAATTTTTGAAGCCCTTATCCCGCCTTTAGTTGATTTGATTCAACAGATTAAGAGATATTTAGATTATTACCAGACCCATGCCAGCCATGAACATTTGCCGCCAAATGGTAAAGGAGTTTCAAAAATTTTGCTTTGTGGCGGAGGAGCCAATTTAAAAGGGCTTCCGGAATTGCTTTCCTTGGAATTAAAAATTCCGGTTGAATTAGGTAATCCCTGGGTCAATATTCTCCCCGAATCCTTAAAAGAAGTACCAGAATTACCTCTGGAAAAATCTTTAGCTTTTACCACCGCCCTTGGTTTAGCCCTCTGCGGTATTAAAGAAAATACTCAATGAATTTTCAATTCATTTCGATCTTCAATAAATCTCCGATTTATTTCGATGATTAATTTATTACCCCCACAACAAAAAGAAGAGCTTTTGGAAGAGAAAAAATTGAAACTAGTTTTAATTTTGGGAATAACCATTTTGACGGTTTTATTTTCTTTGTTTTTAATCCTATTTTCGGTTAAAACCTCGGTTAGGGGAGAGGTAGAGCTTCAAAAGGTTCTCATGGAACAAAAAGACCTCCAAGCTCCCCAACAAAAAATCCTAGAAGAGAGAATTAAGAGCTTGAATTTGACCCTTTCTGAATTGAGCTCTTTTTATCAAAGAGAAATCAGTTTAGTAGATATTTTAGAAACAATTTCAAAAACCTTACCCAAAAGGACCTATTTAAATACTTTTAATTTTAGCCGATTAACAAAAAAGGAAGATTTGGAAAAATATCGTGCCCAAGTCTCTCTTTCAGGTTACGCTCCTTCAAGAGAGATATTACTTGAATTTAAAAAGAATTTGGAAAGCCAGGATTCCTTCTCCGGAGTTTATTTTCCGCCAGCTAATTGGGTAACGCCTACCGATATCATTTTTACAGTTAATTTCAAAGTGCAATGAAGCTTTCTAACCAAATCAAAATATCTTTGCTTTTCTTCATTTTTTTAACTGGTAGTTTACTTTTCTTTTTAATTTATCCTACCTTAAGAGATATTAAAAAAGATAGCCAAAGTATTATTTCCCAAAAAGGCGCTCTGCTCTCTCTGGAAACCAAAATGGCAAATATTGAAGAATTCAAAAATTATTTAAAAGAAATTACACCTGATTTAGAGAAGATTGACAAGTTATTCATCGACCCCGACTTACCGGTAGATTTTATCGGTTTTTTAGAAAAAACCGCTCAGAATTCCCAAGTTTTCCTAAAAATTTCTCCGGCTATTCCTCAAAAAATCGAAAAAGATCCCTGGCCATCTCTTTTCTTTCAATTGAACACTGTTGGTTCCCCAGTTAATTTTTTCAAATTTCTAGAAAAATTAGAATCCGGTTCTTATCTGGTTGAAATTCAAAATTTAAACATTGTTAAATTAACCGAAGCCGAACTAAAATCAAAAGAGTTGGAGCGCTTTTCCTCGGGCGATCTCAAGTCAACCATTTCTCTAAAAGTCTTCACTGAGCGATGAAAATAGAAATTCCCAAAATTAAAACAAAAAAAATAAAAGAATTTTTCAAAAAACTTCCCCAGGTTTTGGCTGAAAGAGCCTTTTTAACTTTTTTATTTCTCTTTTTAATAGTTTTAATTATTGGCGGCATTGTTTTCTATAAATACAATGTTTTAGCCAAAAAAGCCGAACCCCAGATTTTAGAGCAACCCCTTCAATTTCAAGAAAAAACATATCAATCGGTCTTGAAAGTTTGGCAGGAAAAAGAAAAAAGATTTAAAGCAGCCGATTTTAAAGAATATCTTAACCCCTTCAGG
>Ga0210057_1007239_pt1 | contig 13530 bp, 9 predicted proteins | sample CryGeyCG2114_010_2_FD_183968 | JGI IMG/M metagenome (GOLD analysis project Ga0210057, IMG submission 183968) | Groundwater microbial communities from aquifer - Crystal Geyser CG10_big_fil_rev_8/21/14_0.10 (SPAdes) (version 2) | ecosystem: Environmental > Aquatic > Deep subsurface > Groundwater ... | reverse complement strand
AATAAAAAAATGGTATAATAATAAAAATGTTAAAATAGGCTTAATAAAATATTATTATTTAGCATGTTTTTATTCCAAGTAGCAACAACGACTGATGTTGTATCAACATCAACGCCAGCATCAATGGTCATAAATATTGGAGAAGTAATTTCAAATTTTAATAATTTGGTTGCTGATTTTAATTTTACTGAGCCAACATGGGATTTATTTATAATCCTATTTTTTTTGGTGTCTTCTTTAGTGTATGGACTTATATTAGGCAGAGACAGAATTATCTTGATGCTAATATCAGTTTATATTGGATTAGCAGTACTTAGGTCTTCTCCTTTTCTTGATGAGCTTATACCAAAAGATTATGGTCCAAACAATGTGTTTATATTTAAAATTTTATTATTTATTGGAGTGTTTGTTGTTTTGTTTTTCTTTTTGTCCCGTTCAAGTATATTGCGCACTCTTGCAAAATCAAATTCTTCGGGCGGATGGCTACAAGTGATTATATTCAGTATGTTACAAGTTGGGCTTTTAATTAGCATTACTTTGTCATTTATTTCGCCAGAATATCATGATCAATTATCTAATTTTACAAGAGAATGGTTTCTTGGCCCTCAGGCAGAATTTTTTTGGATAATTGCTCCTATTATTGCAATGGCTTTGCTTGGTAGAGGAGATGATACTGAATAAAACTTAGATTTTGAATTTTGCTTAAATAGACTTGACTATTTGCTTGGTTTTTGATACTATATAGATATAAATTAGTTGGTTTAGTCTTTTTTAGGCTAATATTAGCTAAAAATACCTATATTTATTAAATACCATGGAATCAGTTTTAAACCCAAATTCAATTTTAGATAAAGTTATTGCAACAGAACAGGAGCATGAGCTAGCTGAATTTAATCCTGTAGAAATTGTTGTAAAACTTTTCTCTGAACTAGGTTCTCGCGAACAAGATATCTTGCGTCGCAGATTTGGTTTGACTGGAGATGGTTCACAAACCTTAGAACAAATTGGAAAGAATTATAATATTACGCGCGAGCGAGTAAGACAAATTGAAAACTCCGCAATTAAGCATGTGCGCTCTCTTGATTATTTTACAAGCACTGTAAAGCCAGTTGAAGTTGTTGTAATTAATGCTTTAGAAAAGCACGGCGGAATTATGTCAGAAGAACACATGCTTGAGTATCTTTTACAGAATGAAGTTTCTGATGAAGTATATTGCAGACACTTGCTTTTCTTGCTTGAGAAGCTTACAGCTAATAGAATTTTGCGTGAATTAAAAGATGGATTTAATAGCACTTGGAGATTAGAGTTTATTGATTGGGAAAAAGTAGATCAAACAGTAAGTGAATTAACTAGAATTTTAGAAGAACATGGAGAGCCTTTAACTAAAGAAGATTTGCTTAATAAGTTCAAAGTTACTGATATTTTTGCAAGCCATAAAGCGCATTTTGATTTTGATGAAAATGAAGCAGATCCAATCCATGCGCACTTGAGAGCTTCAAAAAGTATTAAAGCTAATCCTTTTGGAGAATATGGTTTATCTACTTGGAGCACAATTACTCCAAAAAGAATGGGTGATAAAATTTATTTAATAATGAAAAAGAATAAAAAGCCATTGCATTTTAGAGAAATTGCAGAACATATTAATAAAGCTTTGTTTGATTCTAAAAAAGCATATGCTCCAACAGTGCATAATGAATTAATTCTAGATGATCGCTATGTGTTAGTTGGTAGAGGAATTTATGCGCTCAAAGAATGGGGATTTACACCTGGAGTTGTTGGCGATGTTATTCAAGAAATTTTAAAAAATGAAGCCAGACCAATGACTCGCGATGAAATTGTTGATGAGGTTCTTGCGCAAAGAATGGTAAAAAAAGGAACTGTGTATTTGGCTTTATCTAATAGCAATAAATTTACTAAAGACAGTGAAGGAAATTTTTCTCTTTCTCAATAAATTTTGAATTACTTATAAATTTAAACCTGCCTGTTTGGCGGGTTTTTTGATTTTATGGTATAATTTATTCAAATAAAAGATATGGATAATTTAAGAAATTCACCAAATCAGTCAGAAGATGTGACAGCATTGGCCATGACAAACTTCCGCAATGAGAAGCGGCGTTTTGGCATTAAAACTGATGACAGGCGAAGGCATGTGTATTTAATCGGAAAAACAGGAATGGGAAAATCTACTGTGCTTGAAAATATGATTATTCAAGATATACAAAAAGGCAAGGGTGTTGCTGTTGTGGATCCTCATGGAGATTTAGTTGAAAAAGTTATTAATTATATACCTAATGATAGGGTAAATGATGTAATTTATTTTAATCCTTCTGATTTGGATTTTCCAATTTCTTTTAATGTGTTTGAGAAAGTTGATAGAGCGCACCAGCATTTAATTGCATCTGGGTTAATTGGAATTTTCAAAAAATTATGGGCAGACTCTTGGGGCCCTAGATTGGAGTATGTTTTACGAAACGCGATTTTGGCTTTGCTAGAATATCCTGATTCAACTTTGCTTGGGGTTATGCGTCTTATGGTTGACAAAGGATATAGAAAAAAAGTTATTCAGCAAGTAACAGATCCAGTTGTTAGGTCATTTTGGATTGATGAATATTCTAAATATCCTGATAAATTTCAAACAGAAGCAATTGCTCCTATTCAAAATAAAGTTGGGCAGTTTCTTTCTAGTCCTGTTATTAGAAATATTGTTGGACAAGTAAAATCTTCTTTTTCAATGCGCGAAGTAATGGATAATAAAAAAATTCTTTTAATGAATTTAGCAAAAGGAAGAGTTGGAGAGGACAATAGTGCGCTCTTAGGCGCAATGCTTATTACAAAAATTCAAATGGCAGCAATGAGCAGAGTTGATATTGAAGAAGAAGAAAGAGAAGATTTTTATTTATATGTTGATGAGTTTCAAAATTTTGCAACAGAATCTTTTGCTAATATTTTATCTGAAGCTCGTAAATATAGGCTTAATTTAATTATTGCTCATCAATACATAGAGCAATTAGACGAGCTGGTTCAGGCTGCTGTATTTGGAAACGTAGGAACAATGATGCTGTTTCGTATCGGAGGCACAGATGCTGAGGTATTGATTAAAGAATTTGAACCTTATTTTGAAGAACAGGACCTAGTAAATCTTGGTAAATACGAGGTTTATATGAAGCTTATGATTGATGGCATTTCTTCTCAGCCTTTTTCAGCAACAACAATGTCTCCAATTTCAGGAAAAACAGAAAATAAAGAAAAAGTAATAAAAGTTTCTCGTGAAAGATATGCAACAGCGCTTGATATTGTTCAAGAAAGGATTATGCGATGGAGTGAAGCAGGCAGAGAAAGCACTGATGCAAGTGATTTTATTTCAGGCGCAAAAAAAGGTATAGTGCAAAAATCTATTCCTATTCCTGATAATAATAGAAATGATAAATATTCTTCAGATAAAAAAGAAGAGCCAAGACAAGAATCAAGAGAGGACAAAGATCTTCCATTCAAAGCTGTTTGTGATGTATGTGGAGAAGAAACAGCTCTTTCATTTAAGCCAGATAAAAAAAGATCTATATATTGCAAATCTTGCTTAAAAAAAGTACGAAATGGAGAAATTCCACGCATAGAGCCTAAAAGCGACAATGAAAAAAAAGAAAAAGATAATGACAATAATGCTTCTTCACAAAAAGAAAATAATAAGCCTAAAATTCCTTCGCCAGATTTAACAGAAACAGGAGATAGTGTTTCTTTATCTGATGCAATTTCTAAAGGTGCACAAGATTTTAAAGGGTAAATATAAATTATTCTTTTGGAGGAGGGGAATAATCTTGTTCCTCAACAATCTCTGAGTTATCTTGGATTAAGTTTTTTTCAGAAATATTATTCTGCATTATTGGTGGAATTGAATTAATTCCATTTTTTACCCTATAGACAACTTCAGAGTGAGGATACGCGAATTCAACTTCATCTTCCCTGTTAAACATCACAATAACAAGTCTTACAATATCACTTGAAGTTTCTTGTCTTAGTTTTGCTAATGTTTTATATCTTAATTTTAGCCGAACTCCAGAGTCAGCAATTTCAGCTCTAACAAAAGGACTTTCATTTGTAATTTCAATTATATGTCTTGTAACTTTGCGAGCTGCGCGCATTAAAATCCTTTCTGCTTTTTTAAAATCAGATCCAAATGTTATAGTTACAATTACTTCATCAAGAAGATATTTTGTTCCAAATGTATAATTGTGTATTACTTGTTGGAAAAGAGTTGCATTAGGAATAAGAACTGTTCTTCCTGATCTCTCTTCTCCGCCTATGGTTCCTCCAACCTGATTAAGAACAATGTGTGTTAATGTAATGTCAACCACATCACCAGTGATCCCAGAAATAATAATTCTATCTCCAATTCTAAAAGGTCTTTTAAGAATAATCATAATCCAAGCTGCTATGCCAGTAACAGGAGATTGCAAAGACCATCCTAAAATCATTCCTAAGAATGCTGCTGAAATTCCAAGGGTGGCAATTGAGCCAGAAAAGCTTACTAAAATGAAAATTGTAAAAATTCCAATCCATACATAACGCCACATAAGCATAAAATTTTGTATATTATCTTGCTTATGAGCGCGCATAAGCATGTATTTTTTTACGCCTCTTGTAAGTATTTTATAAATAATCCAAATAATTATTGTGACAGTTACAACAATCGCCAAAGTACGGTATTGCGAGTCTGCGCCAAATAATTTTAAAAATACTTCAGTCGCGAGTTCAAAAAAGTTTTGTATTGTTTCTTTGACTTGGTTCATATACTGGATTATGATTATTTTAGTAAGTATATACTTATTATATGGATATAACAAATTTGAAAAATAATAATAATTCTGATGTTACAATCGCAGTAGCAATGTCAGGAGGAGTTGATTCATCTGTATCAGCCGCGCTATTAAAAGAGCAAGGATATAATGTTCTTGGTTTTTTTATGAAAAATTGGGGTGATACTTGTGGTTTAAAATCTTCTGATTGCCCTTGGAAACAGGATAGGCAAGACGCGATGCGCGTAGCAAGCAAGCTTGATATTCCTTTTCATACTCTTGATTTTGAAGAAGAATATCAAAAAGAGGTGCTTGATTATTTTTTTGATGAGTATAAAAATGGAAGAACTCCAAATCCTGATATTCTGTGCAATAGCAAAATAAAATTTGGAGTTTTTTTGCGCGAAGCAATTAATTTAGGAGCTGATTATATCGCAACCGGGCACTATGCGCGCAAAAATTTTGCACAAAACCGTCATTCTGAACTTGTTTCAGAATCGTTATATAATAAAAAAAAGATCCTGAAACAAGTTCAGGATGACAAAAAATTTCAACTACTTAAGGGTCTTGATTCAAACAAAGATCAATCCTACTTTCTATATCGCTTAAATCAAAAACAGCTATCTCGCACCATATTTCCAATTGGTGAATTTACAAAGCCAGATGTGCGTAAAATGGCAAAAAAGTTTGGGCTTCAAAATCACGATAAGCATGATTCACAAGGCGTATGCTTTATTGGAAAAATGGACTTAAAAAAATTTTTATCTCAAAAAATTAAAGATAATCCAGGGGATATTGTTGACTCTAGTGGAAAAAAAATTGGAAGTCACACTGGTTTATTTTGGTATACAATTGGACAAAGGCGTGGAATTGAAATAGGGGGAACAGGGCCATATTATGTAGTTAAAAAGGATTTTAAAAGTAATAAATTGATTGTTACAAATGATTCTAAAGATAAAGGTCTTTTCTCCGAAGAAGTAGAAATTCGGGATGTTAATTGGATATCAGGCATAACCCCCTCCTCCTTCGCCAAGGCTACGGCGGACATGTCCAACTCCCCCTTGGCAAGGGGGGAAGTTTTGGAATGTAGAATTCGTTATCGCGAGCCACTTACAAAATGCGAAATTATAAAGCAAGAGAATAATACATATCATATAAAATTTGAAAAAGCTCAATTTGCAGTATGCGCAGGTCAGTCTGTTGTATTTTATGAAAAGCAAGTATGTTTGGGTGGTGGGATAATCAATGGGTCAGCAGGGTAAGCCATTGAAAATATTGCAAATATACATAATTTTGGGTATTATTTATATATGATTACTACAAAAGAGCTTCGCAATAAATATTTTGAATTTTTTAAGTCAAAAGAACACAAGTTAATTTCTAGTGCTTCTTTGATTCCAGAGAATGATCCTACTGTTTTATTTACAACAGCAGGAATGCATCCTTTAGTGACTTATTTAATGGGTGAAAAACATGCCCAGGGAAAAAGGATTGTTAATGTTCAAAAGTGCGTTAGAACAGGGGATATTGACGAAGTAGGCGACACAACTCATCTTACATTTTTTGAAATGCTTGGAAATTGGTCTTTAGGAGATTATTTTAAAGAGGATTCAATTCCTTGGAGCTGGGAATTTTTAACTGATAAAAAATGGCTTAATATAGATCCAGCGCGATTATATATAACAGTATATGATGGTGATGAGGACGTTGCTTTTGATAAAGAATCAATTGAACTTTGGAAACAATGTTTTAAAAAAGTTGGTATAGACGCGCAAGTCGCAAGTGACAAAGAAACCCAACCCTCTCCCCAACCCCCTCCCTTGAAAGGAGGGGGAGTTAGGATTTTTCCACTTGGCAAAGAAGACAATTGGTGGGGTCCTGCTGGTAAAACTGGTCCATGTGGGCCTGATACAGAAATATTTTATGATACAGAAAAAGATTTTTGTGGTTTAAATTGTAAACCAGGATGCGGATGTGGCAAGTATGTAGAGATCTGGAACAATGTTTTCATGGAATATAATAAAAAAGAAGATGGACTATACAAGCCTTTAATGAAAAAGAATGTTGATACAGGAATGGGGCTTGAGCGGACTGTGGCAATTTTAAATGGAAATGATAGTGTTTTTGAAGTAGATACAATGCGTCCTATTTTGGATAAAGTTTTAGAATTGTCTAATCAAGAAAATAAACAATCAGAAAGAATAATTGCAGATCATATTCGCTCAGCAGTAATGATAATATCTGATGGAATTACTCCATCAAATTTAGACCAAGGATATGTTGTTAGAAAATTAATTCGCAGAGCAGTTCGCCATGCAAGGTTAATTGGAATTCAAGATATATTTTGTTCTAAACTTGCTAATGTTGTAATTGATATAATGAGTGAACATTATAGCGATCTTTTAGATAAAAAAGATAATATAATGAGTGAATTTGACAAAGAAGAAGAAAAATTTACAAAAACACTTGAGCGAGGTCTTAAGAGATTTAAAGAATTAGTTTCTCAAGAATCAATGAGTGATCAAGTTGTATCTGGCAAAGACGCGTTTGATTTATTCCAAAGTTATGGTTTTCCTTTGGAGATGACTAAAGAGCTTGCAAAAGAAAATAATTTAAATGTTGATGAAAAAGAATTTTATGAAGAATTTAATAAGCATCAAGATTTATCTCGCACAGCTTCTCAAGGAAAATTCAAAGGTGGACTCGCAGACAATTCAGAGCAAACAACAAAATATCATACAACCGCGCATTTGCTTCTTTCTGGACTTAGGAAAGTTTTAGGAAGTAGTGTAGAACAAAAAGGAGCTAATATTACTAGTGAGCGAATTAGGTTTGATTTTTCTTATGGAGAAAAAATGACAGAAGAGCAAAAACAAGAAGTTGAAGAATTTGTAAATAATGCTATTGAATCTAACTATAAAGTTGAGTGCGAGGAAATGAGTTTGCAGGACGCAAAAGCTCATGGCGCTGTTGGTGTTTTTGATTCAAAATATGGCAACAAAGTAAAAGTATATACTATTGGAGATATTTCAAAAGAGATTTGTGGTGGCCCTCATGTTGAAAAAACAGGGAATATGGGTAAATTTAAAATTATAAAAGAACAATCAGCTTCAGCTGGAGTAAGGAGAATTAAGGCGATTTTGGAATAAAAAAACGCCCCATGTTTTCACACGAGGCGATTGTACTCAAGGAGCAAGTAGGAGATATATATAGATATTGCGATTAGAACATTGATACTAGTATTAATATCATTTTTTCCTTTTCTAGAAAGAAAAAACCAGTGGAAGGGAAGGGGAGAAAAATCCCTTTCCACTGGTTTTGGTGAGTGCGACTATTCTGTTGCCGCGCTCAAGTTGTGCATCTGTGTGTCTTTTTGCTCTTCATGAGAGTGATCTCCGTCTAGAGCAGCAAGACACAAATCTCTTTGCCAGTTGATCCCCCATTGCACTTCAACTTCAGGGAGCAGTTCAGTATCCTGCTCGTCGAGATCAAAATCAATCTCATCATCAGCAGGTTCAACGAAATTTCCTTCCCAGACGCATCTAGACATAATGTCTGCGTCTGGGTTGCGAGAATCTGTCAGCCGATAGACGCTCATATGGCCTGCCATCATGCCACCCCCATCAACTTCTTGAGGTGGAATGCTTCGCGGGGCGTCACAGCACGAAATTCTTCGCACGGGCCGTCGTGTCGTGACAGATGAGTAGCTCTCACTGTTGCGTAGTCCGCGAGAATCTGTACTGCGCGCAACTCTTGCTCGGCGCACAATACGTTTCCGTCTACTATTTCTACTTGTCTAAACTCTGGCACTTTCTGCCTCCGTCTTTATCCGCAGTCGTGGGCGATTTGCCCGTTACCGCGGAACGTGGTGAGGGGGTGTAGGTAGTGGGGAGACTATCTACAAGAACTGAGCAAATATTCTTCTGAATTGCTCAGTTCCTCTGTACTTATAAAGTGTTTTAAAGCCTTTTTCTCTACGACTTGCTATTTCCCAGCCCATTTCTCGGGCAAAGGATTTAACTCTTCGTACAACTTCTCCTCGACTCAATCCTTCTTCTAGATTAAGGATATAGTGAAGAAGAAGATCTATCTTTTTGTGATCTTTACCCAAAGAATAAGAGCTAAGTATCAGCTCTTTTTCTATTTCTTCTGACTTTTCTCGGCTTGATTCCGAGTACACTTTTCATCACCTTCTTCCATAGTTTTAGGTTATACAAAGGAGCGATTTTTAAGATTTAACTATAGCATAACTAATGTTTTATGTCAATATATTGATTTTTTGGCTAAAATTAGCTATTTATGCTACTTCTATTTTATCACATTTTATGATAGAATTTAAGCAATAAATTCCGTCATTCTGAACTTGTTTCAGAATCATCACATAATTAAAATAAGATCCTGAAACAAGTTCAGGATGACGATGCAAACTATGTCATTCTTAGATAAAATAATTGGCGATCCAGGAGATCGACATATAAAGAAAAAATTAAAACCATTGATTCATAAAATCAATGATCTTGAATCTGATTATAAAAAAATGTCAGATAAAGATCTTTGCGCGCAAACTAGTAAGTTTCGTGATGAATTGAAAAATGGAAAATCTTTAGATGATATTTTACCAGAAGCTTTTGCAATTGTTCGCGAGGCAAGCAAGCGCGCTTTAGGAATGCGTCATTTTGATGTTCAGTTAATTGGAGGAATGGTTTTGAATCAAGGAGATATTGCTGAAATGAGAACTGGAGAAGGTAAAACTTTGGTTGCGACCTTGGCAACATATTTAAATGCTCTAGAAGGAAAAGGTGCTCATGTTGTTACAGTAAATGATTATCTTGCCCGAAGAGATGCTGTATGGATGGCTCAGGTTTATGATTTTCTTGGGCTTAGTGTTGGTGTAATTCAGCATGAGAAATCATATGTGTATGATGGTTCTGTTAAAACAGAAGATAGCCGTCATTCTGAACTTGTTTCAGAATCCTTACATAACAAAAAAAAGATCCTGAACCAAGTTCAGGATGACGATAATGCGTCAGATACTCAGGATGACGATATAACCTCCCCTAGCTCCTCCTTGGCAGGAGGGGAAGCTTCTCAAGTTATAGAAATTGATTATGATCATTTGAGACCTGTTTCACGTAAAGAAGCATATGAAGCAGATATAACTTATGGAACAAATAATGAATTTGGTTTTGATTATTTGCGCGATAATATGGTTGCAAATAAAGATCAAATGGTGCAAAGAGATTTTAATTTCGCGATTGTTGATGAAGTTGACTCTATTTTAATTGATGAAGCTCGTACTCCGCTTATAATTAGCGCTCCTGATAATAGGCCAATTGATATGTATTATAAATACGCTCAATTGGTAAAAAAATTAAAGGAAAATGAAGACTACAATATTGATGAAAAAATGAGATCTTCTACTTTATCTGAACAAGGAATAAAAAAGATGGAACAAATGCTTGGTGTAGAAAATATTTATACAGAAGCAGGGCTAGAAAGTGTGCATCATATTGAACAAGCCTTAAAAGCTAATACATTATTTCAAAAAGATAAAGATTATGTTGTTCAAAATAATGAAATTATAATTGTTGATGAATTTACAGGTAGATTAATGAATGGAAGAAGATATAGCGAAGGATTACATCAAGCAATTGAAGCAAAAGAAGGCGTTGAAATAAAACGAGAATCTCGCACTTTAGCTACAATAACATTTCAAAATTATTTTAGATTATATCCAAAATTATCAGGAATGACAGGTACGGCAAAAACAGAAGAAGAAGAATTTAGAAGAATTTACGGGCTTGATGTATATGTTATTCCAACAAATAAGCCAATTGTCCGCTTAGATCATGCTGACAGGGTGTATAAATCAAGAAAAGGAAAATATGAAGCTTTAGTAAAAGAAATAAAGCAAAAACAAGAAAAAGGCCAGCCAGTTTTAGTTGGAACAATTTCAATTGAGCAAAATGAAGAATTTTCTGAAATATTGCAAAGAGCTGGAGTTAAGCATGAAATTTTAAACGCTAAAAATCATGAAAGAGAAGCTGAAATTATTGCTCAAGCAGGCGCAAAAGGTTCTGTGACTTTAGCAACTAATATGGCAGGTAGAGGAGTTGATATTGTATTAGGTGGAGCGCCTTTTGACAAAGATCGAGCAAGTGAAGTCAAGAAACTAGGTGGATTGCATGTGCTTGGCACAGAAAGACATGAAGCGCGTAGAATAGATAATCAGTTGCGCGGTAGAGGAGGAAGACAAGGAGATCCTGGTTCTTCTAGATTTTTTATTTCAGTTGATGATGATTTAATGCGTATTTTTGGCTCTGATAGAATAAAAAATATGATGAATAGATTGGGCGTTCCAGAAGATATGCCAATTGAAAATAAAATGGTATCTCGAGCAATAGAAAGCGCTCAAAAGAAAGTTGAAGGAAATAATTTTGATATTAGAAAACATGTTGTGCAATATGACGATGTAATGAATATGCACAGAGAATCAATTTATAAGCAAAGACGAGCTGTGTTAGAATTTTCCCCACCTGCCCGAGGGGGGGACAAAGGGGGGGAGGGAGAAATTTATGAAGACAATCAGAGCCTTTGTGAAATGATTTTTAAAATGATTGAGCATGAAATAATACAAGTTGTTAATTTGCATACGTCTCAATCTAATTGTGAAGACTGGAATTTAAAGGAAATAGAGCAGACAATGGTAACTATTTTTCCTTTGAGCTCTCCCCATGCCAGAGGGGGAGATACAGAGGGGGTGGGAGCTGAACGCAGTTTTAATTTGAAAGAAATTATTTGTCCAGAAGAATCTAAGGATAAAGCGCAAGATGCGCAAATGCGCACAAAACTTATTGACCATATTCTTGAAAAGGCAAGACAAATGTATTCAAAAATGTCTGAATCTCTTGGAAGCAAGGAAGAAATAAATAAACTTGAGCGCGCAGTGCTTTTGAATTCAATTGATACTTTATGGATGGATCATTTAGAATCATTAGATAATCTTAGAACAGCAGTAGGTTTGCGCGGATATGGGCAAAGAGATCCTTTGGTTGAATATAAAAGAGATGCATATGGATTATTTAAGCAATTACAAGATTCAATTCAAAATCAAGTTGTATATAGTGTATTCAAAATTATGGCAGCTCGCTCAATACAATCCCAAGGCGCGCAAGCAGGGAATCTTTTACAGGCTTTGGGTGGTGGATTATCTAGCTTGCAAGGACTAAGATTTTCTGCGCCATCTAAAATTGGACAAGAAAAAGGAGAATCACCAATTCAGCAATCAGCTTCAATGAGCGCAACTCAAATGATGCAAAGCGCAACAGGATCTTCGTCTGCAATTTTGTCCGCGCCTCGCAATCGTTTTGACGGGGAAAAAGTTGGGCGCAATGATCTATGTCCTTGTGGCTCTGGAAAGAAATTTAAGAAGTGTCATGGGAAGTAGGAGCTGACAAAAAAGCCGTTTCCGTCCGCAAATTGTGGATAAAGTGGAAAAACCCTGTGCTCATCGCACGGGGTTTTTCTATGCCAAAATCCCGATCTCGAAAAAATAAAATACTGCTCGTCGAAGATTGAGGTACGTGGCACCAGAGTCCGCAACCTTAAATAGAGAAGGGGTCACTAAAATATTTGGAAAAACTCTCTCACGTGAAAAAATTCATCCGCTTGGTTTTTATATTTGCCCACCGTTTCAAGAAGATGTCTACGAAATGGGCGACATTCTAAAAAAAGATAGCGATGGCACTTTTCATGTAGTCTTAACGCCTTCTTGCGATCTTGCTCAGAGAAAAGATGACTACTTCTTGATTGTACCAACCTCGTTCTGGTTGTAGGTTGAAAGTTTTGAAAACATTCCAAGAGACTGATGATGCAACATTGTTGGAAATCGTTAAGGAAATACTTACTAATAAGGAATTTAAAATTACTGAGGAATATCAGGAACACATTCATTCAATCAAATATTATGAATCACTTGGTGGCCGCGGGGAAATAATGAACCCGTTTAATTTATCAAATAAATCTGTTCATAACTTAATAGACCTGCTAAACTAGCTCAACAACTCAATAAAGACCTAAACTCGTTATCGAGCATGGTCGCAAAACCATCCAAGTTGTCCTCGCAAGGGATTTTTTTGTGCTTTCGCACAGAAGATGGTTTTGCGGGGATTTTTTTTACTCGTGAATCCAATACCAGTACTGGTTTCTAAGGTCTTGACTCAGTTGATAAGTGTGAGCATGAGACAGCGCACCCAAGTACGACTGAAGCGATTGGGACAAAGAATGCTCGTCGATCTCGCCACGACGGAATTGCGTCACCCGATCTTTGAGCTTGCGGAATATCCGGTGTTTCGTTTTGCTTCGAAGCAAACGGTAATGCGGCAGAATTACATATCCCAGAAAGTCCACTCCTTGTCCGGCATCGAGGATGGCGCACTTCTTGGGATGTAAAGAGAGCTTCAATTTATCCCCGATAACTTTCCGGAATGTGCCAAGGAGATCTTCCAGATATTTTTCGTCGGTGGAAATTATCACAAAGTCGTCGGTGTAGCGCGCGTAATGTTTGACCTTCAAATCGTGCTTAACGAATTGGTCGAATTCGTTCATGTAAACGTTGGCGAACAATTGCGAAGTGAGGTTGCCGATCGGCACACCATGACGCTCAAAAAGTGTCGTCTGTCCGGCCGAAAAACTTCGAACAATCTGCTCCATAAGCCACATGGTGTCCGGATCGACTATT
>Ga0210057_1007238_pt1 | contig 13533 bp, 13 predicted proteins | sample CryGeyCG2114_010_2_FD_183968 | JGI IMG/M metagenome (GOLD analysis project Ga0210057, IMG submission 183968) | Groundwater microbial communities from aquifer - Crystal Geyser CG10_big_fil_rev_8/21/14_0.10 (SPAdes) (version 2) | ecosystem: Environmental > Aquatic > Deep subsurface > Groundwater ... | reverse complement strand
CAATAAATACCATGCTGTCTAAACCGATATTCAGCTGTTTTTGAATCTCCCTCATATTAGAAATTTTATTGTTCCAATTTATCTGCATAGCGGCAAAATGCTTTTCTTTTAAAATCATATAAGGATGCTCTTTTAAAACCTTCGAAACGTCATTTTGGTTGTTGCTGCTGTTTATAGCTAATATAATTCCCCTGTTGAATAAACTTAAAATATATTTCTGAAATTCTAAAAATGGCCGGCCCTCTGGCGTGGGACCTAATTTTATCCCCTCTATTCCGTCTTCACCCACAATTCCTCCCCATAAAGTATTGTCTAAATCCAAAACCAAGCATTTTCTGCTTAAAGAAAGCATTGCTTTAATATAAGAAAGATATTCCCTTGCCAGAACAGGCAAATATTCCAAATTGACTTTTATGTCAGCTAAGTAATACATTTTAGGGTCCGACAAGCGGTTCTTGCCTATTTTTGAAGAAAAAGAATTATAGTCAAAAAGAAAAACTCTGCTGTTATTTTTAAATAACTCCCTTAATTTAAAATTCAATTCTTCTATTGCTTGGCAAAAGCCGAACTTTTGCTTGTTCTCCAATATGCCCAGCGGAGAATAAAGAGGCGTTTCAAAATTATGAAAAATTATCCTGGCAGACGTTCTTTTCAAGATCGTTTGTGCCAAAGATTTTAATTCGACAAACTTTTCTTCAATGTCTTTCTTTCTTTTTGCATCCGAAATTTGATAAGGCAAAAAAAAGTTTTCTCCCAGCAAAGACCGGGTATCAATAAAAACTATGGCCAAATCCGATTTGAATGAATAAAAAGAACTGTTTTTGTCAAGTATATCCTGCGCATACTGTTTGTAATCTGAAACAAAAAATTCCGGAATAATTCCAAGCTTGAAACACTCCACATTTAAAACTTCCTTTACTCCTTTGGCTGTGAAACTGGAAAAAATAGCAATCTTAAATCTTTTGCCATCCGGTATGTTTTTTTTCGCCTGTTCTATTTTTTTGTCAGCACTAAAATAATCTGCAATGCTTTCAACTGCAATTTTATCAACTATATTTTTGATATTATTTTTGTCAGGCATATGGCTTGAGCTAGTTTTTTAGTATGAGTAATGCTAATTTCTGATTTATATTTTTTTTTGATATTTTTGTCTAAAAAATCGACTCGGGGCGAACCGTCCCTTCCGTTAAATATTTTAATTGTGTTAAAAGCAATATTTTCGCTAATTGTCTTTCTCACCGCCTCTTTGGCTGCAAACCGGCCGGCTAAGCTTTCGGGATATTTTTTTTCACAATCTTTTAACTCTCTTTCGGTAAAAATATTTTCCAAAAATTTAGCTTTTTTAGAAATATTCTTAAATCTTTCAACCTCAATTAAATCAATTCCTATTTTGAACATAATATTTTTTTCATCGTATTAATTACCCTGTTAGCATCTTGATTGGTCATCTTCGGAAAAAGGGGCAGAGTGATTGCCTTTTCGTAATATGCTTCAACTCTTGGAAAATTTCCCTTTTTATATCCAAACCTGTTTTGATAAAATGGCTGGAAGTGAAGCGGAACATAATGAACCTGCGCTTTGATTCCCTGTTCTTGCAGTTGATCAAATATCTTTTTTCTGTTAATTCCTTCCAATTGAACGGGATAAATATGCCAAGATGATTTTACATAATCCTTTTCTATCGGAGTTATAATTTCTTTAATTTGCTTGAATGCTTTATTATACATGGCAACAATTTCCCTTCTCCTCTCCAGAAATTTATCTATTTTTTTGAACTGGCTCAATCCCAAAGCGCATTGAAAATCCGTAAGGCGGTAGTTGCATCCAATATCTTCTATTTCGTAATACCAACCGCCTTTTTCCGGCGTTTTTACTATTCCATGATGCCTGAAAATTTTCAGTTTTTCGTAAAAATCTTTATTGTTTGTTAAAACCATTCCGCCCTCCCCGGCAGTGATATGCTTTACCGGATGAAAGCTTAAAATTGTCATGTCTGAAAAACTGCCGATTTTTTTCTTTTTATATTCTGCTCCTAATGCGTGACAGGCGTCTTCAATAACCAAAAGATTATGTTTTTTTGCAATTTTAAAAATTTCATCGTAGTCGCACGGATGACCGGCAAAATCCACCGAAACAATTGCTTTTGTTTTGTTTGTTATTTTTTTTTCTATTTCTTCGGGATTGATATTTAAAGTATCTTTTTGGATATCTGCAAAAACCGGCTTAGCTCCGCAAAAAACCGCCATATTGGAAGTTGCCGCAAAAGTTAAGGGAGTTGTTATTATTTCATCTCCTTGTTTTATTCCTGCGGCATTATAAGCAGCATGCAAAGCTACTGTTCCTGAAGAAACTGCAACAGCGTATTTCGCTCCGCAGTATTTGGCAATGGCCTTTTCAAATTCCTCTATTTTTGGACCCTGCGTAAGCCAGCCAGATTTCAAAACCTTGACAACCTCTTTAATGTCTTTGTTGTCTAACCACTGGCGTCCATATGGAATTATTGGGATTTTAGCCATTGTGTTGTTTTTAAAATTCCTTCTTCTAAACTTACTGCGGGTTTCCAGTTTAAAACCTTTTCCGCTTTACTTGAGTCTGCGCGCATATTCATTACTTCAGCGTACGGATGATGGTGCTTGATAAATTTTATATTCGCTTGGCTGCCGGCTATTTCTTTTGCCAGATCTTTTATTTTTGTTTCTATTCCGGAGCCAGCATTAAAAATTTGCCCCGCTGCCTCTTCGCTGAAACAGGCGCTGGCAATAAATTCGGCGCAGTCTTCTATATAAAAGAAATCTCTTCCCTGCTCTCCGTCGCCATAAACTTCCAGAGGTTCTGACTTTAGTTTTTTATTTATAAATATGCTCATCACCCCTCCTTCTGAATCGCTTCTTTGATAGGGCCCATAAATGCTAAACGGCCTCAAGATGACGGCCGGCAAATTATAGGTTTTGAAATAAGACATTGCCAGATTTTCGCCGTTTATTTTGTTAGCCGCATACGGGCAGGAAGGGTTTAAAGCGTGTTCTTCGTTTATTTTCTGGCCAGGTTCGGCAGATTTATAAACCAAAGCGGAACTTATAAAAATAATTTTTGTATTATGTTTTCTGCATTGCTCTAAAATATTAAAAAAGCCAGCGCAGTTGTCATTGAAATTTTTTTCCGGATTATCAATGCTGTCCTGCACATTTATTGCCGCGGCAAAATGAATGCATATATCAAAGCCATTTTTAAAAAGTTCGGAAACTAATTTTACATCTTTAATATCGCCTATCACAAAATCCTGCAATTTTTCTCTGAATTCTTCAATATTTTTTTCAAAGCCGTTTGAAAGATTGTCCAAAACCCAAATTCTGTGCCCTTTTAAAAGCAGATTTTTGACTGTCCATCGGCCCATAAATCCCGCTCCGCCTGTTATTAAAATATTTTTAGCCTTTGTATCCATAATCCCACCAATTTACAGGCAAATCATATTGCTGCATTTTATCTTGAACAGCTTTAAATGCCTTTTTTTTAAATTCTTCAATTTCAAGAGCCGAAACATCATAAGGCTCGCCTACGCTTGTGTTGCAGTCATAAAGCTCCCAATTTTTATGGAATATTTTGTATCTCATTTTTTCAGGATTCCTGAATATCTCTGTCCCGGGATTTGGAGCCAATAAATTAAATTCTGCTCTTGAATTTTCAACAATCAGCTTAAAGGGCATCATTAAAAGAAGCTCCTTGAAATTTTTCCGCACTGTTTCAAATGTGGAGTCGCAGCATTTTAAAGCAATATCAAGAGTTTCCTGGAGCGTTTGTTTTGTTTCTCCCGGAAGCCCTAAAATAAACCCTGCGTGAAACAGCATTTCGTTTTTTTTAAACATCTCTGCGATTTCCAAAATCTTTAACACAGTAATTGCTCTTTTATTAAACTTGAGAACATCATCAGAACCCGACTCCATTCCAATATAAAGGTTGGTGCAGCCTGCCTCTTTTAATTTTACAAGGATTTCATCTGTAAGCCCGTCGGGCCTTGTAGCAGCCCTGAATTGCCCCACTTTTTTTCTTTTTACCAAATCTAAAATTTGTTTTGTGCGTTCTGGAAATAATCCCATAAATTCATCCTCGTATCTTATTTCAAGGTCTGGGTTTAAAGACAGCGCCAGTTCCAGCTCTTGCGAAACTTTTTCAACTGAACGGCATCTGATGCCTCTTCCATGAACTTGGGGCAACTCGCAAAAAGTGCAGCTGTGGGGGCATCCTCTTGTGCACATTAAAACAACATAAGCGTATTTTTTCATATCCAGCATATCGTAAGCAGGTATGGGAATTTCATCTGGATTGAGCAGGGGGCCTAGCGGATTGTCAATAATTTCTTCCCCCTTCCTGTAGCTGATGCCTTGTATTTCAGAAAGAGGCTTATCCTGTGAAAGTTCCAGCATCGGACGCTCTCCTTCTCCCCTGACAACAATGTCAATCCACGGGCATTCTTTCAAGGTATCGCGCGCTGTAAAAGTAACATGCACGCCGCCAATGACAACTTTTGCTTCAGGCGCGGCTTCTTTGGCTGCCTTGGCTATTTTTGTAGCGGGAATATATGAAATGGTTGTTGATGTAATTCCAATAATTTGCGGGTTATGCTCTTTTATATAATATTTAACAAACTGCTGGATTTCATCTATTGAGCGCGAAAGAAGCGACGGCCTTTCATACTGCATTTGCTTTGTATCTAAAACATCTACTGGAATGCCGGCTTTTCTTAAATATGACGCAATGTACATTAAACCCTTTGGAGGAAACTGGGTCAGCCATCTTATATCCCAGGGCCTTTCGGGAAAAGGAGGATCAATTAATAAAACTTTCAGCATATTTCCAATAATTTATTTATTTCTTCACTTGATACATGTTGGCCCATATTTGAGGCAATAACCGGATTTTCAATAGATTTGGCGTCTTGGTACTTTTCTTTGATATTTGAATAATCAATCATCGGAAAAATAACGTACAGGCCGTCAAGCTCCACAGATCTTGAAAGCTCTTCTTCTGACATTATTTCTTCATGTATTTTTTCGCCTTCTTCCTTTCCAGCGACAATCAAATTAATGCCCCTGCCGTTAGCGTATTTATTTATTATTGAATTTGCCAAATCTATTATTTTTAATGTTTTCATTTTCCAGACAAATGTTTCTCCTCCTTTTACGAGTTTTATAGCTCTACAAATCAACTCTACCGCTTCATCCATTGTTATAATGAACCGGGTCATTTCCAGGTCATTAATTCTGACCGGCTCGCCACAGAAAATCTGCTTTTTAAAAAGCGGGATAACCGAGCCGTTTGAGCCCAATACGTTGCCAAAACGCACAGAGGCAAAAAGCGTCCTTCTGTCTCCCTTGTAATAATTTGCCAAAGACACAAGCTTTTCACCCATAAGTTTTGTCATGCCCATTACGCTCAAAGGGCGGGCGGCTTTGTCAGTGCTGGTAAAAATCACTTTTTCAACATTTTCATTCCTGGCGCAGTTTATAACATTTTGCAGGCCGTCAATATTCGTCTTTACTGCTTCAAAAGGATTATATTCGCACACGTGAACATGCTTCATTGCCGCCAGATGGATAACAATATCAATGCCTTCCATGGCAAGTTTTAACCTGTTTGAATCCCTGACATCTCCCAAAAGATAGCGCAATTTTTTCTCGCCGGTAAAATTATTTCTAAGTTTGTGTATTTCGTTTTCTGAAATATCCAAAACGCGGATTGTATTAACTTCAAATTTTAAAAACTCTTTTATCAAAGCTGCCCCTACAGATCCCGCTCCGCCTGTTATTAAAATTTTTTTGTTTTTTAACTCTGTTTCCATGAAAGTATAGGATTTATTTTTTCAAATTCTCCAACTTTTTTTCTGAACTTCAGCAAGGCCTCAGGATTGTTTTTTGAAATTTCTTTTTTTTCATGAGGATCATTTGATAAATTATAAAACTCCTCTCCACCCGTTCTGTAATCCATAATGTATTTAAAATTATCATTTTGGCAGGCGATCCTGCACTGCTCTTTTTTTTCTATGTCCAGCTGCCAGCCTTTCTTTTCTGAAAAAGCGCTCTGGTGGAAGATAAAGCCGTCATCTTTAGCCAGCCTGTCAAACAAACTCTTGCCTTTGAAAGAAAGGGGCGGCTCTATTCCTGCAAGCTTGCACAGCGTGGGGGCAAGGTCAATCAGGGAAATTTTCTTTTTAACTTCTGCATCTGCTGAATTGGATTCTCCCGGAATTTTGATCATCAGCGGAACAGACAGGACTTCATTATATAATTGGATATTATGCCCCATTCCGCCATGCTCTAAAAATTCATCCCCGTGGTCTGAAGACAGGCATATAATTGAATTTTCGTAAATATTCTGTTTTTTAAAAAAATTAAGCAAATTTCCCAGCTCATTGTCTAAAAACTGAATGGCTTTTTCATACGATAACAGAATTTCGGGCAGATATTTCTTTAACTTTTTTCTGACAAATCTTTTAAGCGCCCCTTTGTTCCCGTACGCCCAAATCGCAGCTCCCGCGCAATCTCCGATCAGCTCCCCATAAGAGCATGTCTGCCCTTTCTGATAGCATAAAGGCGGAGTATGGACATCCATATAATGTATCCAGATAAAAAATGGCCGGCCTTTTCCTTTTATGGAATACAAAAAATCTTTCACGATTTTATTGACATATCCTGCCCTGGTTTTATTTTTTTTGGGACCTTCAATCCGGTATCTCAAATAAACTAACTGAAAAAAAATTCCGGGAAAAAACAAAATCGCATATTTATTGAAAATTCTTTTTCCTATCCTCAAAAATGCCGAGAATTTATTTTCCTTTTGGTATTCTGAAAAATGTATGTCCTGAAAAAAATCCCAGCCTTTATTGTAGCCGAAATATTCAGACAGATAAGGAGACGAATGGAACGCGGCTGTTGCATATCCATTTTTTTTAAAAACTTCGCTGATAAGAACTCTGGGTTTTTTAATTTCGGCAGGGCCCTGAAAATCCAAGGGATATGTTGATGTAAGAATTGACGGAAAAGAATAAGGCGTAGTCGGCCCTACTGAAAAAGCGTTTTTAAAAACAATGCTCTCCTTGGCAAAATTATCAATATTTGGGCTTGTGTTTTCTTTATAGCCCATAAAACCCAAATGGCCCGGCCTAAGGGCGTCAATGGTTATTAAAATTACATTTGGTTTTTGGTCCATTTTAGGTGTATCCGAGATCTCTTAATCTCTTCATAATTTCTTCCCTTACAACGCCCCTTCCAGCCCTTTCGTGGGCATTTGGATCAGTATTTTTTTCAGTGCAAACTATGCATCCCAAAGAAGTATATCCTTTAGCATATATAGGATTACACTCAATATTATTCTTTTTGACATATTCCAAAATGTCGGCTTTGCGCCAGAACAAAAGCGGATGGACCCTGAAATGGCTTGGGTTTTCTCTTGGAGAAAAGAAAACTTCTTTAGCTCTTTCTTCGTGCTCTACACCCCTTAAACCGACAAAAAAAGCGTCCAGCTTTAAGTCGCCAATGGCTTTCATCATAGGAGCTATTTTGTGATAGCCGCAGCATAATGCAGTAAACTCCGCGGTTTTTAAGCCAAATCTGTCTATAAGTTTTTCAAGCTTGTCTTCGTCAGCTTTTACCGCGCTAAAATTTTTAATGCCCCATTCTTTCACCACTTTATCAATAAATGCGTAAGTTTCTGGGAATTCGTGCTGAGTGTCAACAAAAACAATGGGCATATCTTTTGGAATAAGAGGAAGCGCTAAATGCAATAAAACTAAACTGTCTGTTCCTCCGCTGAATCCTAATCCCATTTTTGGGTATTTGGCTAAAGCTTCTTTTATAACTTCTTTTGATTTTGCTATTTTTTCGTCCAAAGGCAAATCTAATAAAGGTCTGACTTCCGGCCTCATTAATTCTTCGCAGTTTTTTGTTCTTTGTTCTGAAAAATCTATTTTTTTGTTATCCATAAATTTTTTTAAATATTATTAATTTACCATTTTTTAATAGTTTCTTTGGTTTTCTCCCTGATGTTTTTATAAACTTTATAAATGCCGTAACCAATTTCCGGAGACAGCAATTTCAAAATTTCTGCGCCCCAAATTCTGTACTGACCCGAAACTTTATAGGCCTTTATAATCCCGCTTTTAATCATCCGCTTCATTGTGCTGTCTGAAACTTTAAGAAAATCACGGGCTTCTTTTGGAGTATAAACTTTGCCTGGCTTTATTTCTTCTACCATATTTATTTATGTTAAACCCCCCTTAACGCTGTGTCAAGGGGGGTCAAATAGTGTCAATAGTGTCGAATGTTGGATTCTAACTAGGCAGAAACAATGCTTTGTTCCGTCGCTTTAAATCTGTTTTTTATCCAAACTTCTGCCAGTTCATAGGAGCCGAAAAAAACAAAACCATAAAATATGTCTCCAAGCAGGCTGTTTCTAAAAAATGGCAAGGCCATAATATAGCACTGAATTATTCCTGAAAAAGTTTTAGCGTACCAGGGAGAAAAAGCCCATACTGCAAAATTGGTAATAATAAAAAACAAAACAGAAGACAAAACTGCTGTTCCGGCAACTGTATGCCATTTTTTGTGGTTTTTCAGCCAAAAACCCAAAACTGCGCACAGAATAAAGCTTCCGTAAACAAAAGCCATTAATTTCAAATCGTAAAAGCCAAGAAATATATCTGAAATCAGCATTGCTGAAACCGGTATGATAACGGCTATTTTTTTTGAAAAATAAACGCCTCCAAATAAAGCAATGGCGGCTATTGGGGCAAAATTAGGAGCATGCGGAACAAGCCGAAAACCCACCCCAATCAGAACAAAAAATAGGGCGACAATGAATTCTAATGATTTTTTACTTATTTTTTTCATATTAAAAAGGCGACTTTTCAAATTTAAATTCAACCTTATCTCCAGATTTTATAATCATTTTATCCGCAGAAACCATGGGCATTTCATTGTTAACATGGTATAACCAATATTTTCCATCTTGTCCATTTATTTTGTCTCCGATAGTTTCAATCATAATTCCAATATCATATGTTTTGGTTTCCAAATTTAACCCCAGTTCTTCTACTTTGGTTTTCAATAAATCAAAGGCAGTGGTTTTTTCAGAAAAATTCATCTCAAATTCCTGCGGCGTTTTTTCTCCGTCATTAATAACCAGCACAGCAGTTTTTTCAGCAGATTCTGAGGGGCTGTTATTTTTTGTAAGTTCCGGCTGCCAAAAATTATTAGAGAACGCAAACCATCCGCCGGCGATAACAATTATTATAATTGCAATTATAATAATTGCAATTATTATGTAAATATTTTTTTTCATATTATTTTTTAATTCTAAATAATTTTTTGAAAACTGTTTTTATAATTTCTTTGTTCGGGCTTAACAAATAAGACAAAAAATCTGATTTAAAATTTTGGGCAGGATATTCTTTAATTTCCGAAACGAATTTAAAATTAATATTATCATATTTTGAAATAAAAGAAAGGAACGCTTCCATTTGTGATAAATAATAATTACCCGTCATTGCCGGAGAATGCGTAAAAATATGAAACACAGGGGCGTTTTGTTTGTAATATTCTAAAAAACAGGCCTTAAACCAGGAAATGCCGTATTTGAAAACGCTTTCTGGCGCAATCGGGACCCTGAAAATTACTTGGGAAGCAGGAATCATTAATAAAGGCAAATTTCCTTTTTTTTGATAATCATCCGGGCTAGAATAATAAGGCATGCATAATCTTTGAAGCTTTGACCAGTCAAAATATGGTAATTTTTTATTGGCTATTGCTGAACAATCGTGGGTAAATCCGTTTTCAACAAGGGCTCTGGCCGTATTATTGTTGAAAGAACCGCGCCCTGAAACAAAAACTTTGGCATCTGCCCCTAATTTTTGCTTCAATAATTCTTTGCCTTTTTTTATCATATCAAACTGCTCTGAATAAGGGTGGTCCTGCATTGCCGTAGAAACCGAACTTTGAAGGCAATGCTCTTTAAGCCACATATCACCAACGCGCCACTTAAAACCAGCCCTTGAAAATTCTTCCCATCCGGGATGGATATGCAGGCCGACTTCATGGCCAATATTTTTCGAAAAAAAATCAACCACTTCCGGGCAAACGGCAAAAGTTATTTTTGCCCCGTATTTTTCAGCCAATTCAACTAAATTTTTTACTCCCTCGGTTACTCCTTGCGTCGCTTTCTTTTCAAAAATTATTTTTTTGCCGTCCGCAAAACCGAACTCCGTATGGCAGACTATGATTACATCCATTTTATTTTATCTGTTAAAAGCCGCGAAGAACTTTGAATTTTTTCGCCGCCGATGCCGTAGACAATTTTTATATTAAATTTTTTGCAAAACTCTTTTTCTGATTCAGGAACATTGTCCGCATTTCTGTCGGCTCCCCTGGCAAGAATCAATTCTCCTTTATATTTTTTAGCCACCGCCTCAATGCTTTTTACAACGCTCCTGTCTTTGTCAATTGAAAGCATTGCCTCGTCAACATATTTTAACGCTTTTATTATTTCAATTCTTTCATACTCTGGCATAAAAGGAACGCTGCCTTTTATTTTTACCTGCTCGTCATTATTGACAATAGCAATTAAAAAATTGCCAAGTTTTTTGGCTTCCCCTATATAATTTATGTGACCGATATGCATGGGATTAAAGTAGCCCGAAACTATTACTATTTTTTTTATAGCTGCCATTGTATTGATTTTTATATATTTAATTTATATCATAAATTCATATGGAAAACAATAAAACAAATTCTTTATTTTTCTGGGGAGCCTGCCTTATTTTATTTTTGCCTATAGTTATTCTGCCCCCGACTTTCCAGCCCGCTGACTGGAGCAGGACAATCCTGCTCAGGATTATATTAACAATTTTGGCTTGTTTCCTGCTTTTTAAATTTTTATATAAAAAAGATATTTCTGTTTCTCTGCCAAAATGGAGCATCCGCGCCTATCTGCCGTTTTTAATTCTTTCAGCTTTTTTTATCACGCTGATTTTATCAACCATATTTTCACAAGACCCCAGTCTCAGCGTTTTCGGCTCGCCAACCAGAACCGGCGGAATTTTAAACTTATTATTCTTTTTCATTCTTGCCATTTTTTTAACTCTTTTTGTAAGCCAAAGCGCCTGGAAAAAACTTTTTAATTTTTTATTTATCACGGGCGTTGCCATTTCTTTATTCGGCTTAATACAATACTTTAAAATTTTTAAAAATATTTTTGTATCATACGAAAGCGGCAGCACCCCTTCTTTTTTGGGCAGCTCTGCTTTTTTGGCTATTTATATGCTTTTTTTAAGCATTTTAGCTTTTGTTTATTTTATAAACGAAAAAGAAACAAGAAAAAAAGCGCTTTATGGCGGATTATTTCTGCTTTTTGGCTTCACTATTTTAATAACAGGCTCACGCGCCACCTATCTTGGCCTTTTGGCCGGATTTTTCTTTTTCTTTTTTTTCTACCCAAAAAAACTCAGAACTCTTAAAATAATCGCTGCTATCTTTGTGCTGCTTGCTGTAATTGCTGTTGTATTGTTTAATTTTTTCCCTCAAATAGGAGAAAAAAACAATCTGCTGAAAATAGTCGTCAACAGATTGTCCATAAAAAGAGTGGCAACGGACCTATTGGGAACCCGTTTTTCCGCCTGGAAAATTACGCTTCAGGCAATAAAAGACAAGCCGATTTTGGGCTGGGGCCCGGAAAACTTTTATATTGGTTTTGAAAAACATTATGACCCGACCATTTTAGGCGTAAAAAACATGTGGTGGGACAGGCCGCACAATGTGTTTTTAGAAATTTGGGTGAATTCTGGCATATTTGCCTTAATTTTTTATACTGCTTTTTGGGCAATGATTTTATGGCGGCTGCAAATATTTAAAAGACAGCAGGGAGACGACAAGCTTACTTATTTGGCCCACGGAGTGCAGGCAATGTTCATAGGATATCTTGTGGCGCTTTTCTTTAACTTTGACGGCTTTTCAACTTATTTGATTTCTTTTTTCTTTGTCGGGTATGCTTTTTATTTAATATCAAGCCAGGAAGAAAAAATAATAATTGCTCCGCCGCAAAATAAAATTTTCCAAAAAAAACCTGTTATTATTGCTTTTCTAGTTTTTGTATTTTTATTTCTCTGGTTTTGGAATATAAAGCCCCTGTATCTTAATGAAAAAATCAGCTATATTCAGGTCCTGTTAATGTCAAAAAAATGCGAAAAAGCAATGATTGAGGCAGATAATATCTGGGAAAACGCAGGAATTCTGAAATCTTACGCAGGATTAGAATATGCTGATACTATAAAAAAATGCGTTTCATCGCAGCCGGAAAAAGAAGCCGACTATGTTCAAAGGGGATACCAGGCGTTAAAGAGCTCTTCAATTGCCCAGCCAAAGTTTACCAGAACCTGGCTGTTTTTGGGCGGATTCACCAATATTCTGGCGGCAAAAGAACAAAATCCTGAAACCCAAAAAAAATTGCTTCAAGAAGCAATAGGATATCTTAAAAAGGGGCTGGAATTAAGCCCTAAAAGGCAGGAAATAATCATAGAAATGGAAAAAAGTTATTTAATTTTAAAAGATTATGAAGCAATGAAAAAAATAGCTTATGACTGCATTAAAATAGATGAAAGTTTCAGGCAGTGTTATTGGTATTTAGGGGTGGCGGAAATATTTTTGGGAGACCAGCAAAACGGCAAAAAACATATTCAGGAAGCAGAAGGAGAAAGCGCTGGCGGCTTTCCTTATATACAGCTGGGAGTTGCTTACATAAGCCAAAAAAATTACAAAGATGCGGCAGAGGCATACCGGCTGGCCATTCTTTTCGGTGGAGGAAAAAATGCCAGCTGGCACGCTGTTTTAGCTTTTCTATACAAACAAATCGGCGAATATGAAAAAGCTAGCCAATCAGCCCTTGAGGTTTTTAAATTGCAACCGGAAAACAAAGAGGTTATAGAATTTTTAAGACAGCTTACAGGGACAAGCCCGAATAATCCGAATATTCATATATCTTTAGGTTATGTTTACAAACAAATTGGCCAAATAGAAAAATCCAGACAGGAATATTTGATAGTAAAATCAATGTATGCGCAAGCTGTGGCAAGATATCCCAATAACTCTGGCTATCACCTTAGTTTAGCCGGCGTTTATAAAGAATTAGGAGAATATGAAAAAGCATATCAGGAAGCAGTAACGGCTGAAAACTTAGATCCGGATTATCATAATGGGGTATCAAATTTTATAAGCGGATTGCCTGGCGATTACTGGTCTATATACACAGGGAAAAATAAATAATTTTCTTATTCGCGCAAACAAAAACTCCCGAGCCATAAGCCCGAGAGTTTTTGTTTTATCCCTTCAGCTCTTTCACAAGAAGAGCAAGGTTTTTGTTTCAGAAAATTACTTTGTCCAGGTTACAGAAGATAACGCATCTTTGACTAAGTAGCCATTCGTCCAGTCATTGGTCTGGCCCGAAGAAGCTATATTAGCTGAGTGCGCCACAGCTGAACCGTCAGACCATATT
>Ga0210057_1007237_pt1 | contig 13534 bp, 10 predicted proteins | sample CryGeyCG2114_010_2_FD_183968 | JGI IMG/M metagenome (GOLD analysis project Ga0210057, IMG submission 183968) | Groundwater microbial communities from aquifer - Crystal Geyser CG10_big_fil_rev_8/21/14_0.10 (SPAdes) (version 2) | ecosystem: Environmental > Aquatic > Deep subsurface > Groundwater ... | reverse complement strand
ATTCAAGATAGCGCGTGGAATACATTTACAAATATGTTGGCTTACAAGATGCAAATTCTTGGACAGCATTTTATACAAGTTCCAGCACATTACACGAGTCAAAAATGTTCTGGATGTGGCGAATTGGTAAGTAAGTCATTGTCAGTTAGGACGCATATTTGTCCTTATTGTAATTTGATAATGTCGCGCGACCAAAACGCCGCTCTAAATATTCTAAAGCTTGGCAGGGAATCTGCCTTCGGCGAGGACGCTGCAATAGCAGGTCTTAAGACCCGAGAAGCCTCTTGGTCTTTAGCCAAGAGGTAGTTCACGAGAAGGTATTGATGCTAAAATTATTTACTACAGCAAAACAAAAAGCGGATTAAATATTGATGCAAGTGAGCTATTAGATTAATTATGCCTACAAAACATAAAATTATTATAGGGGATTCGAGAAATATGGCCGAGGTTAAAGACGAATCAGCCCATCTTATAATCACCTCCCCGCCCTATTGGCAAATAAAAGATTATGGCAATAAAAATCAAATAGGCTTTAATGATAGTTATGAAGATTATATTGAAAAATTAAATCAGGTTTGGTCAGAATCTTACAGAGTCTTAAGCCACGGCTGTCGACTCTGTATAAATATAGGAGACCAATTCGCCAGAGCGATCACTTATGGCCGGTATAAAATTATTCCCATCAGAACAGAAATTATAAAATTCTGCGAATCAATTGGTTTTGATTATATGGGGGCTATTATCTGGCAAAAAATGACTACGATGAATACAAGCGGCGGGGCTTCAGTAATGGGTTCGTACCCATATCCTCGTAATGGCCACATTGCTATTGATTACGAGTTTATACTTTTATTTAAAAAGTTGGGCAAGGATAAAAACAACATTCCGCAAGCAATAAAAGAAAAATCAAAATTAACCAATGAGGAATGGCGGAAATATTTTACCGGCCATTGGAATTTTGCCGGTGAAAAGCAAAATAGCGGTCATATTGCAATGTTTCCAGAAGAATTGCCCCGCCGACTGATAAAAATGTTTAGTTTTGTTGGAGAAAATATTCTTGACCCGTTTTTAGGAAGCGGAACAACTTCAAAAGTAGCGCGAGAATTAGGAAGAAATTCAATTGGCTATGAAATAAACAAAGATTTTTTACCCATGATAGAAGAGAAGGTGGGTAAAAATAAAAAACCACTTTTTGGAAAAGACGACCTTTTTGAAATTATCTTTCAAGAAAATAAAGAAAATAAAACCATTTTAAACAATAAAGCAAAAAATAATAGCGCACTGTTAAATAATAGAATTAATCATCCAGAATACTGGAAGCAATTAAAAAATGCTGACATTTAATTTTCCAACTTGTTAAAAAATGAAAAATAATTTAGAATGGACCGCTCCAGAATTTGAATATTACCGCAAAGACAAATCTTGGCTGGTTATCGCCGGCTTGATAGCGGCTGGCTTATTCCTTTGGGCCCTCCTCACCAAAAATATTATCTTTGCCCTGCTTATTGGCTTAAGCTATTTCACGGTCATAACTTATGGCCTGAAGAAACCGGCTTCAGTGAAATTAGCCGTTACCGCCAAGGGGATTAAAATCAACCAAGCGCTTTATGAGTTTGACAATCTTAAATCATTCTGGATTTTTTACCAGCCGCCCCAAATTAGAGAAATCAGTTTACGGAGCAAAAAAACAATTATGCCCTATATTAAAATTCCTTTAGGCGAGCAAAATCCCGTTGAGATAAGGAAAATTCTATTAAAATACTTGCCCGAAAGAAGACATAAAGAATCGTTAATAGACAATCTATCCCGCAGTTTAAGATTTTAAGCGCCCATAGCTCAGCGGACAGAGCGGTTGCTTGCGGAGCAACAGGCCGTAGGTTCAATTCCTACTGGGCGCGCCAAAAGACAATAAATGGTCATAACCTTAAACAGCAAAATTGACCAATTAAAAAAAGTAGGTCCCGCTTATTTAAAACGGCTTCGTCAATTAAAAATCGAAACCATTCGGGACCTTTTTTTTCATTTTCCCCATCGCTATGATGATTTCCGCCAGATCAGACCAATCGGCCAACTGCAATTAGGCCAGACAGCGACCGTTCAGGGAAAAATTTCTAAGATTAAAACCAGCCGCACCTGGCAGCGCCGAATGAGCTTAACCGAAGCAATAGCTGAAGATGACAGCGGGACTATCCGAGCCGTCTGGTTCAATCAGCCCTATTTAATCCAGACCCTCAAAGAAGGGAAAACCGTCAACCTGGCCGGCAAGGTTGTTTTTGCCGGTCAGACCCTTTGTTTTTCCAATCCGGTTTACGAAACAGTCGTTCCCCGAAAAGAGACTATCCATACTGGCCGCTTAGTGCCGGCCTATCATGAGACGGTCGGCTTGAGCTCGCGTTATCTCCGTTACCTGATTAGTCCGCTTTTATACTTAACCGACCAAATTACTGATTTCCTGCCAACGGCGGTTAAAAAGGGATTTAAATTGGTTGACCTGTCTGAAGCAATCAGGCAAATCCATTTCCCCGATAACCCCCAAACAGCGGAAAAGGCCCGTCAGCGTTTGGCTTTTGATGAGCTTTTTTTAATTCAACTGAATAATCTTCAACAAAGAGAAAAATTAAATCAAGAAAAAGCGACCGTTATTCCCTTCAACCAAAAATTAATCAAGGCCTTTGTCCAAAAATTACCCTTTCAGCTGACCGACGACCAGCGCAAAACGGCCTGGCAAATCTTTCAGGATTTAGCCAAGTCCAGGCCAATGAATCGTTTGCTTAACGGCGATGTCGGCTCAGGCAAAACAATCGTTGCGGCTATGGCTAGTTTAGCCGTTGCCAAAGCAGGTTACCAAGCCGCCTTAATGGCGCCAACCGAAATTTTAGCCAAACAGCATTTTCAGACTTTTAATAACTTTCTCAAAAAAAACAAATTAAAAATTGCCTTGCTGACTGGTTCGGAAGTTCGGGGAACGTCTTCTCGGATGCGTCCTCGCCAAAGGCAAGAGCGTCATCCTCAATGGCAACATTTGAGTCGGCCGCAACTGAAAAAACAGATTGCTGACGGAAAAATAAATATTCTTATCGGCACCCACGCCCTTATTCAAGAAGGGATTAATTTTAAAAATTTGGCTTTGGCCGTCATTGATGAACAACATCGTTTTGGTGTCGCCCAACGAGCCGCTTTTCAGCAAAAGATTTACCAAATTAAAGACGGCTTGGCCACTTTGCCTCATTTGCTTTCCATGACTGCCACGCCCATTCCCCGCACTTTGGCTTTGACTATCTACGGCGATTTAGACATTTCCTTGCTTAAGCAAATGCCTCAAGGCCGACAGAAAATTATCACCAAAATTATTGCTTCGTCTGACCGTCAAAAGACCTATCAATTTATCGAAAAACAAATCAGACAAAAAAAACAGGTTTTTGTTATCTGTCCGCTAATTGACGAATCAGATAAATTAGCCGTCAAATCAGTCAGCCAAGAATATGAAAAATTATCTCAAAAGATTTTTCCTCAATTTAAAATAGCTTTACTCCATGGTAAATTAAAGCCCAAAGAAAAAGAAACTATCATGGGAAATTTCAAGAAAGGTCAAATAGATATTTTAGTTTCTACTTCAGTAATTGAAGTAGGCATTGATGTGCCGAACGCTGCGGTTATGCTCATTGAAGGAGCTGACCGTTTTGGATTAGCCCAGCTTCATCAGTTTCGCGGCCGAATCGGCCGAGGCCAAGGCCAGTCATATTGTTTTCTCTTTACCGATTCAACGGCCAAAAAGACTCATCAAAGACTAAGAGCCGTTCTTAAAGCTAAAGACGGTTTTGAATTAGCCGAAAAAGATTTAAAAATTCGCGGTCCGGGCGATTTAACCGGTCTCCGCCAATGGGGCTTGCCTGATTTAACTATGGCTTCTCTAAGCAACTTGGATTTAATTCAAAAAAGCCGCCGGGCGGCTCGTTTGGTTCTGGAAAAGAAATTATTAACTCCAATTCTTCAAGACAAACTGAAACAATTCCAAAAAATTATCCACTTGGAGTAGATTGACAAAAGAAAGCTTTGGAGTTAAGTGAACTACCATTATGCTAAAGACAAAATGGCTTCTCGTTTCATAGACTTGACTAATGTCAACGCCTCACCGAGTTTTTGTTTAATGTCCGATTGCGTTCCAAAACCAGACAATTTAGTTATAACATACAGGCTAATTCATCTCAAGGGCTAAAGACCCTTGAGTTTTCTTAGCCATTCCTAATAAAAGATAGAGAGATTTATTCATTAATAACTATAATCAAAGGAGGGAAAGATGCCGGAGGCAACGAGGAGAAAAATAGAGCTCGACGAAGAAACAAAAATAAGAATTAGAAAAATGTTGTTAAGTGAACAGAAAGAATTTGAAAAAGAATTGACCCAAGGCGAGGAAGTTCTAGAAACATCAATCAGTTCAGGAAGGATTGATGTCGTTGAAGGGAACGGCAAGAGAGTTGTCACCTTGCGGAAATGCTTGAAAAAAATCGGCAAGGCCTTAAAAAGACTTGATGAGGGAACTTACGGAATTTGTGAAAACTGCGGCCAATCTATTCACTTGGGCCGTCTGGCCGCTGTTCCGTTCACGGAATATTGTTTGTCTTGTAAAAACCTTTTGTCTAATGGTGGGGTGGGTGCGCGTCATTCTTAAGAGCCCTCCCATTAGACAAGAGCCAAAGCACTTTTTTCTCCTAGCCGGGAACAACTTTCCCGGTTTTTTATTTTGAGAGACGTCCTCAAAAGTTACTTTGAGGGACGCCCCAAAAAGGGCGTCCTTTTAAGGGCGTCCCTTTAAAGGACGCCCTTTTTGGGAGTAACCCAAAATCCCATATATTTACCCAGCATTAATCTGGTCTGGCTTTCCAGGCCGGGTAAACAGCCGAAAACAAGAATGGTTAAAGGCAATAAAATCCATTGAATGATTATCGTTAAGACCTTCCAACATCCCTTAAGCCGACCGTATGCCTTAGGCCGCCGAGGCAAAAGCAAGGTGCTATAAATAGCCGAACCAACCAGACCAATCATGGCCAAAGTCATTAAGGTCCGGGTGACCCGAGGCAGGTTATAGGATAAAAGAGTAATATTAAATTTCTGGCCGCCTAAAAATAAAGGCAGCCAGCCTAAAAGGAAAAGCAACAAAGCATTGGTTGCCCAAGACCAGAAACCTTCCAATTGAATCCAAGTCCAATGAAATTTCTTTGACCAAGAGATTTTCTTATTCTTCAAAAAACCGAAAAACAAAAAGGGGACATTTTCCACTCCCCAACCCCAGCGCCTTTGCTGGCGGTAAATATTAAGAGCCGTTTTCAAAAAAGTAGGAGCCAAATTAGCATCCATAGAAACCGGATAGTGAAGCGGCACCGTCCGATATTGGCCATTGTAATAAAGGAGATTCTGCCAGAAGATACGAGAATCCTCGGAAACCATATTGGTTGGCCAAAAATCAACTTCAACCAAAGCTTGGAAACTAATTGATTGGGAAGAAAAAGTGGAAAGACGTTCCGGCCGCTGCTGCTGCATCATCTGCCAAAAGGTGCCTGAAGTGGCGACCACCCGGGAAAGGCAGGTCGCCTGCCAGATATTATTGTTATAGACAGGCACCGGCTGATAGCTGGCCCGGGTCGGTCTTTTAGCCGTTAAATAAGCATAGGTCAAGCGGAAAAAATATTGAGGATAAACCCGGGTATCAATATCAAAACAGGAAACAATAATATCTTGATAGGGAATCTTCAGCCGGTCAATGATTTTCTTCTTGGCTTGTCGGGCTGCCCAAGTGGCGTTAGCGCCTTTGCCGGCCAATTCGCCGACAATATCCGATGGATGAACCGTCGCCAGAAATTTATAAAACCGGCCGGCGAATTCTTGCTTGATTTTTTGAACTACTTGAGCCGCTTCTTGGCCGGCTCTTTCTTCAGCAGCTAAAACAACGAGCATTTTCTCTTTGGGATAACTTGAATTAATGATTGCCTGAAAAGTTGACCTAATCGTTAACAAAGATTCCTTGTAAAAGGGCAGGATAATCAGATGACGAATTTTCTGCCAGTCTTTTTTTTGAGGAGCTTTTTGAGGAGCGAAGCTCCTAATAGGACTCCTATTAGGAGCGTCGCTCCTCAAAGATTTCAATTTTTCCAACCAATTTATCTCCAAATTTTTCTTCATTCGGTTATAGCCGGCTCTTAAATAAAAAGAAAGATAAATGGTCTTGAGCAGCCAATAGACATCAAAAGCAATAATAAAAAGAGCGACCCAAACCGGCTCGAACCAAGAAAAAAAGATAACGCTTAAGAGCGTTGACCAAGCCAAAAGACCTGGCAGAATCTCAAAAGCCCGATAGATTCTTCTCTCTCTCGGGCTTTTTAAATCAGTCGCCTTAGCCAGTTTCAAATAGTATTTTTCCTTGGAAAGCATGATTGGTAGCCCCGAGGAGAGTCGAACTCCTGTTCTTGGCTTGAAAAGCCAATGTCCTTACCGCTAGACGACGGGGCCGTTTGGCTTTATTTTATCAGAGAAATTGAAAAATATCAAGAAATTTAGTAGAGTAATTAAGATGGTTATTTTAGGCATTGAAACATCTTGCGATGATACCGGTATTGCTTTGATTGAAGGCAGCCAAAAAGGTTGCCGTATTTTGTCTAACCCGGTTTCTTCCCAAGTAAAACTGCATGCCCCTTATGGCGGAGTGGTTCCTAATCTGGCCGCCCGGGCCCATTTGGAAAATGTCGGGCCGGTTTTGAAAGAATCACTGAAACAAGCAGGCAATCCGAAAATTGATTTAATCGCCGCAACCATCGGTCCCGGTCTAATCCCCTCCCTCTTGGTCGGGACTAATTTCGCCAAGGCCTTGGCTTATCACTGGCGAAAACCGATTATCGGCATTAATCATATTGAGGGGCATATTTACGCCAATTGGTTGACCGAAGATGGAAAATCCAAGGGTCGCCCTTTCGGATACGTCCTTGCTTCGCAAGAACGTAGTCCTCAATGGCAACCCTTGTTCCCGGCTCTTTGCCTGATTGTCTCTGGCGGACATACTCAATTAATCCTGATGAAAGACCATGGCCAATATCAATTGCTGGGAGAAACGCGAGATGACGCGGCCGGCGAGGCTTTTGACAAAGTGGCCAAACTGTTAAATCTTGGTTATCCGGGCGGACCAATTATTTCCCAAAAAGCCCAAAAGGGCAATCCTCGGGCTTTTGACTTGCCCCGGCCAATGCTTAAAACTAAAGATTTTGATTTTTCTTTTTCCGGCCTGAAAACAGCTGTCTTATATTTATTCTATAAACAAAGACAGTCCTCTCTAATACGACAAGCTCGTTTCCGACGAGATCGCGAAATCTCGAGGACTGTCCTAGTCTCTAATATCTGCGCTTCTTTCCAGCAAGCAGTCATTGATGTTCTCATCGGCAAAACTATCCGGGCCGCTAAAAAATACAAAGTTAGGTCAGTCATGCTTTCCGGCGGCGTCGCCGCTAACCAAGAATTGAGCCGACAAATGGCTGAAGCAATTAAAAAAGAATTGCCGACTCTGAATTTCCATATTCCCGAACCGAAGCTCTGTACCGATAACGGAGCAATGATTGCCGCGGCCGCTTTTTATAAAAAACAAAAGCAAGTCCCGTCGGTCAGCAGGACAAATTGGTCAAAAATCCAAGCCGAGGCCAACCTGAAATTAGTTGCTTAAAAGGGTTATTTTTGTTATAAATTAAATATTGCCTTTTGGCTCGTTGTTCAGGAAAATAATTTATGGAAAACTTAGGCAAGGCCTATAATCCCCAAGAAAACGAAGTTAAGATTTACCGACTTTGGGAAAAATCGGGCTATTTTAATCCGGATAAATTGCCCGTCAAAAAAACGGCTAAGAAATATTCTATGGTCATCCCGCCGCCAAATATTACCGGCGAGCTTCATATGGGCCATGCTTTAAATAATACTCTTCAGGATGTTCTGATTCGCTGGAAAAGAATGCAGGGTTATCTGGCTTTATGGCTGCCGGGCACCGACCACGCCGGCATTGCCACGCAAAATGTGATTGAGAAAGAATTAAAAAAAGACGGACAGACCCGTTATGATTTAGGCCGGGAAAAATTTTTAGACAGGACCTGGGCTTGGCAGAAAAAATACGGCCATCTTATTTTAGAACAATTGAAAAAATTGGGTTGTTCCTGTGACTGGTCAAGGACTGCGTTCACTATGGAAAAAAATTACCAAGAGGCGGTCAAAACGGCTTTTCTGCGTTATTATAAGAAAGGATGGATTTATCAGGGCAAGCGGATGATTAATTGGTGTCCTCGTTGCCAGACAAGTCTGTCTGATTTGGAGTTAGAATACGAAGAAGAAAAAAGCCATTTGTGGTATTTGAGATATCCTCTAGCGGCGACGAATAAATATATAATCGTGGCGACCACCCGGCCAGAGACCATGCTGGGCGACGCAGCCGTGGCCGTTCATCCCCAAGACAAAAGATACCAAAAATTAATTGGACAAAAAGCAATTCTGCCTTTGGTTAATCGAACTATTCCGATTATCGCCGATAAATTAGTTGACCCCCGGTTCGGCACCGGAGCGGTTAAAGTTACCCCGGCCCACTCGCCGGTTGACGCTGAAATGGCCCAGCGGCATAATTTGCCCTTTATTCAGGTAATCAGCAATAAAGGGAGAATGACCAAACAAGCCGGTAAAAAATTTGCCAGTTTGACCGTTTTAGAGGCCAGAGAAAAAGTAATTGAGGAATTTAAAAAACAAGGCCTTTTAGAAAAAATTGAGAGCTATACCCACCAAGTCCCCCGCTGTTGTCGTTGTCACGCCCTGATTGAACCCTTATTCAGTCAGCAGTGGTTTCTGAAAATGGATAAATTAGCCGAACAGGCGATTAAAGCGGTTAAAAGCGGTCAAATTAAATTCCATCCCAAGCGCTGGGAAAAAGTTTATTTCGACTGGTTGAAAAATATCAAGGATTGGTGTATCTCGCGGCAAATTTGGTGGGGCCACCAAATTCCCCTTAAAGGAGAAACAGATGTTTTAGACACTTGGTTCTCCTCTGCTTTGTGGCCTTTGGCTACTTTGGGCTGGCCCAAAAAAACCAAGGATTTGCGAAAATTTTATCCGACCGATACCTTGAGCACGGCCCGCGATATTATCAATCTCTGGGTAGCCCGAATGATTTTCTCCGGCCTGGAATTTATGAAAAAAGTTCCCTTTACCGATATCTATATTCATGCCACCGTCTTAAACAAGGAGGGCAAAAGAATGAGCAAATCTTTAGGCACCGGCCTTAATCCCTTAGAGTTAATTAATCAATACGGAGCTGACGCTACCCGCTTTGGTTTAATTTATCAAAATTTCGAAAGCCAAGATATGAAGTTTTCAGAAGACAATATCGTTATGGGCAAAAAATTCGCCAATAAGATTTGGAACGCCAGCCGATTTGTCCTGAACCAAATTGAAGATAACAAATTGAAAATGATAAATGAAAAACAAATGGCAAATGACAAATTCCAAAAAACTCTTAGTCCGGCTGACAAAAGAATAATTAAAAAACTTAAGGTGACTGCTCAAAAAATAACCAAGGATTTAGAAAGCTATCAATTTGGCCAGGCCGCTCATTCGCTCTATGATTTCTTCTGGCACGATTTTTGCGATCAATATATTGAAACAGCCAAAAAGCAAAATAGTCCGCAAACCCAACAGGTTTTGGCTTATCTTCTCTCAAATTCATTGAAACTAATTCATCCTTTTATGCCCTTTATTACTGAAGCCATTTACCAAAAATTGCCTTTTAAAGAAAAAGAATTGCTCATGATTGAAGATTGGCCCAAGTAAAAAGGTCCGAGGCGACTGTTTCTCGAAATAGCCGCCTTAAACCTTCTCGTTAATCTGTTTCCTTGCTTAATGTACTACCCTTTCTACATCTGTCTCGGCTTGCTGCCCAGTTTCGTCTGGTTATCTTTTTATTTAAAAAAAGACAAACATCCGGAACCGAATAGCATGGTTTTAAAAATTTTCTTCTATGGCATGCTTTTAGCTCCTCTGGCTATTATTTTAGAACTGTTTTTTATCTGGCTGCTCAATCCTCGGTTTAGTCTTTCGGCTCTCCTAACTCAAACGAGCCAAAATAGTTTTTTAAAAGTTATTTTAGCGGCTACCTTAATTCCGGCTCTTGTGGAAGAATATCTCAAATACGGCGTAGTCAAATTAAAAATATTGAAACATTCAGTATTTGACGAACCGGTTGACGCTATGCTATACTGTATTATTGCCGGCTTGGGCTTTGCGGCTGTGGAAAACCTGCTTATCCTTTTTAAAGGACTTTCTTTTCAAGAGGCTTTCATAACCATTGGTTTGCGTTTTTTGGGAGCCACTTTGGTTCATGCTCTGGCTTCAGGAATTGTCGGTTATTGGTTGGCCCTGGCCTTGCTTTATAGCCAACGAAGAAAAAAACTAATCGTCAGCGGTCTGGCTATTGCCATTGTTTTCCATAGCTGCTATAATTACTTGACAGTCAATCTGTTTAATCAGATAAGCCCAAGCCAAAAAATAATTTTCCTTTCAACTATTATCTTTCTGCTCGTTTTCGTTTCTCTGGTAGTTTCCTATTGCTTTAGAAAATTAAAAAAGCAACAAGCTATTTGTAAAATACCAGTTTAGTTTCGGTCCCGAAATTGCCTTCCGTTCTCGGCCGGTTTCGTCCAGGGTTTCTAAGGGTTTTTGTTTCTTCTTTAGTTGCGACTTTATTCAAAAAAACCTTTAGAAACTTTGGACAATGGTTCATTTGACTGAAATGCTCAAAAATTCTTTCAATTAAACTCAATCTCGACCAGAAGAATTTTTGAGCATTTCAGTCAGAGACACGGCCGGAAGGCCGGGAACAATTTCGGAACCGGGACATATAATTTATGGCTAAAAAACCATCTTTCTTTGAAAGATTGACCGGGGCGAGCTGGTCAGAAGACGAATCTAATAACCAGCCGGAAGACGAACCGGTCAAAACTAAAAAAATTAAAAAAACTAAGAAAGCTAAACTTAGTCAAAAAGATATGCCGAGCAAAAAAGAAAAAGAGCCAGTTCCTTCTAAAAAAGAAAGCGAGGACTGGTTAAGCGAATCCGAGGGCCAGTTAACCATTGATGTTTACCAAACGCCCAATGAAATAGTCATCAAGTCAACTATTGCCGGAGTCAAGCCGGAAGATATTGATATCAGCATTACTAATGATATGATTACCATCAAGGGCCGACGGCAAAAGGACGAAGAAGTCAAAGAAGAAGATTACTACTATCAAGAATGTTATTGGGGACCTTTTTCCCGTTCAGTTATTTTACCGGTTGACGTTGAAGTTGACCGAGCCGACGCCTCAATGAAGAACGGCATCTTGACTATAAAATTGCCCAAGATAGAAAAAGTAAAAACCAAGAAGATATCAATTAAGGCGGAGTAAAGCCAGGAAAAACAATCAACAGTATCCGGTTGGTTGTTTTTTTTATTGTGAGCGTCTGACAGCCATGTTATTATGGAAGAAAATGAAAAAGATTTTTAGTCAGTCCATTTCTTTCGGCTTAATTGTTTTTATTGTTTTGATTTATTCGGTTTTTTTCCTCCAGGCAGTCAATGGGCAAAAAATCGTCTGGGGAGTCAGATTAGTTGATCTTGACCTCGGTCGGACCGATTCTGAAACAGTCCAAAAAACCTTAAAAAATAAGTTGGATAATTTTGCCAAGCAGGAATTAACCTTTTTTTATCAAGACAAAAGCTGGCCTGTCTCACCTGACGAAGACGGGACAGTCAATTTAACCGATTTAGGCTTTCAATTTGACGAAAGGGCTATTCTTGAAATGGCCTATCGGGTTGGCCGTCAGGCTAATATCTTAATAAATCTCAAGGAACAACTAATTTCTTTTGTCATCGGTCGTCAATTAGAACCCATTTATCAATTAGACCAGGAGCAGTTTCAAAACAAAACAGCCGAGCTTTTCAAAGACATTGAAAGACCGGCTGAAAACGCTTCTTTAATTTTTAATCAAGAAACTGATAGTTTTTCCTTGAAACATTCAACTAAAGGAACAACCATTAAGCGAGACCGACTATTAACTGATTTAGCGGACAGGATTAAATCTTTTTCCAGCCAGCCAATTGAATTACAGCTCGCCTTTGACTATCCGACAGTTGAAAATAACGAAGTTGAATTAGCCCGCCAGAAAGCTGAACAAATTTTAACCGGTCAGCCCTATCGATTAACGCTTGAAGGAGAATACTGGACCATTGATAAAGAGAGAATAATTGACTGGCTAAAATTTGAACCGACCAAAGAAGAAAATTCTGATAATCAAATTTTGGGTTGTTTTTTAGACGAAGAGAAGATTAAAGCTCATTTAGCCGAAACAGCCAGAACAATTGACCAGCCAATCGTCAATGCCCGTTTGGAAACCGAAGGCAATCGAGCAGTTATTTTCTCGGCCGGCCAAGTTAGCTTCCAGGTCCATCAAGCCGAAACTCTTCAAGGACTAACTGAAAATATCTTGGCCCAACCGCCAATCAGCCAAACCAAAATTATTGCCAGTATCGCTCCGCCCAAAATTACTCTGAGTCAGACCAATGATTTAGGCATTAACGCTTTAATCGGCCAAGGCATTTCTAATTTCGGCGGTTCGCCCAAAAACCGGATTCATAATATCAAAACAGGCACGGCTAAATTTAACAGCCTAATTTTAAATCCGGGCGAGGAATTTTCCTTTAATAATCTTTTAGGCGACAGTGGTCCGGAAGAGGGTTTTCTGCCGGAACTGGTTATTAAAAAAAATAAAATTGTTCCGGAGTATGGCGGCGGCCTTTGCCAGATTTCCACGACTTTTTTCCGGGCGGCCGTTAATAGCGGCTTGGAAATTACTGAACGCAGTCCCCATGCTTTTCCGGTAGTTTATTATTCTCCCCAGGGATTTGACGCAACGGTCTACGAGCCACATCCCGATTTTCGTTTTATAAACAACACTCCGGCTCATCTTTTAATTGAAGGGGTTATCCAAGGCAGTCAATTGACTTTCAATTTTTACGGCACCGATGATGGCCGTCAAGTAAAAATCAAAGGGCCCTACGTTTTAGAAAAAAAAGAAGACGGTTCTATGAAAACCGTCCTGACTCAAGAAGTTTATCAACAAGGCGAATTGGTTTATGAACAAACTTTCTATTCCAATTACAATTCGCCGGACTTATATCCCATAGGAGGAAACGAAGAAGAAAATTCTGAATTGGACTAAAAAGATTTGACTTTTTTGCCCGGGCAAACGGACCTAATTGCTTTCGGAATCAAAGCCAGGTCTTTTTTAATTTGCTCTTTGAAACTTTCTTCTTGTTTATCTAAGTTTCTTTCCAGAATCTAACGCAACACTATTGGCGCGAAGCGCCAAAACTGTTAAGTTAGATTCCTATGAATAAATACAAAAGATTAAGCATGGATGAGCGGGAGGAAATCAGCCGGATGCTCACTCAAAGTTGTTCTTTAAACGATATCGCCAAAGCATTAAA
>Ga0210057_1007236_pt1 | contig 13536 bp, 12 predicted proteins | sample CryGeyCG2114_010_2_FD_183968 | JGI IMG/M metagenome (GOLD analysis project Ga0210057, IMG submission 183968) | Groundwater microbial communities from aquifer - Crystal Geyser CG10_big_fil_rev_8/21/14_0.10 (SPAdes) (version 2) | ecosystem: Environmental > Aquatic > Deep subsurface > Groundwater ... | reverse complement strand
CATCTATTTCTTCCCTTGTTTTCGCGCCTCTATCGTGCGGCGCAAGTACATAGACGCTATCTGTAGGGCGAGCTTTCTTCCAAGCCACAGCCTGTTCAAGGACAAATGGTGACTGTGTGTCGTTTTTAAAACGAGGAAATGTAGAAGTAAGAAATAAGATATTCATGTGCGAAATGGTGTACAGGCAAGCGAAGATATCTGTTTTGAGTATATGTCGTGGGCTCCCTTTGGGTGACGACACGAAAAACAGATATCGAGCTCACAGATATAATGATTAAGTAGTTTTTTTGTCATTTTTCATACAATACCAACTAAATCCAAAAACTACAACATCACGAATAAGCGTCAAAAACCTCTGTACGAGCGATAACGAAAATCCTATTATAAACGTTTCTTCTATATGTTCCAAGAAAATGCCGAGTAAATATTCGCGGATACCCAAACCGGATGGTGCCGGTAAAAATAGAAAGCCACCGATCCAACTTATGACGTAGCTGGCACTCACGTACAAAAATTGACCAATAGTAAAATGGGCGGCAGTATAGGCATACAGTAGGAGCGCAAAAGAAAATCCGGTAACAATCCAAAATGCTAGATTATACAAAGCTAAACGTATAAAAGATGAAATGGAGTAGACGTAAAAAAGTGGGTAGCGACGCAATATATAGAATGAAAGGCCAGCACCCAAACATACTATTAAATATGCCCATACATATGAAAAGGAAGTTGGTAACAATAGTGCGATGAGCGGTGCAGCCATAAATGGACCAAAGAAAATGATGCCAAACGCTATGCGCCAAAACATCTCCACGAAAATAAGCTTTGTCGATCGCGACATAGACGCTTGACTATTTTTGTTTAACATAACCACCGCATCTAACTGATTCCATATGCCACCAGGTACATATTTCAATAGTCCGTTGTGTGCCAAAATGTACAGTTGAGTAGGGGAATCTATAGCAAGCTTGAGGCTTTTTACCAATACCTCTCTACTCTTATATTGAAACCAAAAAGAGGGAAACAGCAAAAAAAGTGATAGGACAAGCAGAATAGGGTTCTTTACGTTCAAAAAGCTTATGACAATATTTTTATTTGCATACAAAAAATATGCTATAAATACCCACGTCAGAATAAAAAAAACCGATTGGGTATACTTCAGAGCGGTTTTCAGCATAAAGATAGTATACAGCCCTGCACACCGCGGTGCAGGGAATATCCAGAAAAACTTAAATATCAAATATCCAAAGAATGTCAAAGTTCCTGCCTGCGCCTGTCTGCGCGGGTAGACAGGCAGGCCAATGACAAAATAAGACAAGGTTTGATTTTTTGACATTGGAGCTTTGAAATTTATTTGACATTGGATATTTGACATTGGGATTTTGGTGGATATTGGATATTTGAACTTTTCCACTTGACAATCGCACAAGAAATACTCCATACTGTAATCTCTTGCAATTTTAGTAGCTAACATAGTAAAATATATAACCAATATGTATATAGACGTTTTGAGAACCGTTATTTTTAGCATCCTTCTCCTCGCGAAAGCAGGGGCGGATGTTTGATGGTTTTCGAAACTTCCAGAAACATCCGCTCGCTTAGGCGAGCGGATTTTTTTATAAGTTAAAGTTGGGAAGGAGGTGAAACATTATGGCAGGTGGAAAAGATGTAATAACACTAGATGAATTGAGATATATCGATGATCCACGAGTATCAGCAGGCTATGTGGCGCTAGCAGCTCTTGGATACGTTGTGATATTGGGTTCAGATGAAGAAGCTATCGCGGAAGGAGTAGAGGCTCAGTATGGTGATGATCCAAGACAAAAAGCAGCTCTAATGCAAGGGGTTATAAGATAATTACATTAAAAAAACTTAATGAGGCCACAGTCTATTCAAATATTAGTGGCCTCATTTTCGCTCTGTATGTTAGAATACAAATATGTCTACAGATGTGCTTTCATTTAGCAAGTCGTTGATTGCTATTGAATCGGTGAAAGAAAAGCCAGCTATGCTGAAACGTGTTCTAGAAGAAGCACTGAAACCACTGAGTGGCTTCACTATTGAGCGCTTTGAAAAAAATGGAGTACCCAGCGCCCTCGTATATACTGGCGCTATACGGCCAAAACGATTTAAAATACTTTTGAATGCACACCTCGATGTAGTACCGGCAAAGAGCGAACAATTTAAACCGTTTGAGAAAGGCGGCAAGCTCTGGGGAAGGGGAACAAACGATATGAAAGCTGCAGCTGCTGCAGAGATTTTAGTATTCAAAGAACTTGCGAAATCACTACCGTACTCACTTGGTTTACAGTTGGTAACAGATGAAGAGATCGGTGGACACAATGGCGCAAAGTACCAAATCGAGAAAGGTGTACGAGCAGACTTTGCCATAGCAGGAGAGCCAACCGACATGGACATAAATAACCAATCAAAAGGAGTTATTTGGGCCAAAATCAACTGTAGCGGCACCTCTGCGCACGGCGCATATCCATGGAATGGCACAAACGCACTTTGGAAAGCGCATCGCTTTTTATCTGCTCTACGACTTGTGTATCCTGTTCCAACCAAGGAAGTGTGGAAAACAACAGTAAACGTAGCGCGCATTGAAACATCAAATGGAACCTTTAATAAGGTGCCAGATAATGCGAGTATATGGTTGGACATTCGCTATATCCCAAAAGATACCGACACTGTTATAGATAGGCTCGACGCGATGCTTCCAGAAGGAACAGAACTAGATATCATCGTACAAGAACCATGCCAATTCACAAGAAAGAATAATGAATATATAGCTCTTTTATCTGGAGCACTGCAAAACGTTTTGAAGAAAAAGCCACAGATCATTGTAAAACATGGCGCGGCAGATATACGACACTTTAACGCAGTCGATTGCGATGGAGTTACCTGGGGGCCTGTTGGAACAGGCTTGCACACCGACAATGAATGGGTCAGTATCAAAAGTATGATAGAATACGTACAAACGTTACAGATATTCCTTAAAACAATATCGTAACATTGCGAATCCCATGTCAGCAGAAAATCTGAAACAACGTTTTGCACACATTTTTTTAACCGCGATAATCGCACTAACTCTAGCAGGTAGTGTCGATTCACAAACTTCGACCGACGCTTTACCACCCTGCATCCCCGCGGAATGGATTCAAGTACTTGATCGAGGTGATACTACAACGATAGGTCCTGTGTCACTCATTAACAGTGGGGGCGAGCTTATTGTTGACCCCAATACTCGCGATCAACCAACAGTAAAAGATGGTACTGTCTCAATGGCAACAAATGACGGAATACAAGTAACCATACAAGCACATAATCGTTACATTTGGTTTACAGATGGGCTAGCAATCTACCATATTATGAAAGGTCAAGAACCCTTTGATGCGATAAAAGCTACCGTTATTAAAACGTGCAATCAAGCGGGTTAAGTAAATACTTATTTTATTACTTCAACCACTGAGTTGTACAGATTTTATGTACAAGCGAAGTGCTTCCATTTCTTCTTTCTATAGGCCATACTAATATATTGCGTATAGAACTGATTCACGTTACAATTGCTCGTATGAACACCTCGCTTACCGTAATAACAGGCCCCATGTTTAGCGGTAAAAGCGAAGAAATAGTACGGCATCTTAGGCGATATGCCATAGCAAAGATTCCAGCAAAAGTATTTAATCATGCGCTCGACACACGGTATGGCAAGAAAAAAATTATTTCACATTCCAAAGAATCATGGGATTCGATTCCGATAAAAACAGGTACACAAATACTTTCCCAAATAACAGCCGATACTAAAGTCGTCGTTATAGACGAGGCGCAATTTTTTAATGAAGATGTTATTGCGGTCATCGCGCATATGCTCCACAGCAAAATTAATGTTATAGCGGCAGGCCTCGATACCGACTTCCGTGGGGAACCTTTTGGCCCAATGGGATCACTATTATCTATGGCAGAAGAGGTAATAAAATTGAAGGCAGTTTGTAGTGTATGCCACGAATGGAACGCAACTCGCACGCAACGGTTACTCAAAAATGGAGAACCCGCGCCTTACACCGACCCACTCATAAAAGTAGGGGCACTCGACTCGTACCAGGCTCGCTGTTACACACATCATGAAGTTCCTGAAGCCCCATTCAATACTATTTTGCGAAAAAAATGAAACGACTATTTTCTTACATACCGTCGATCTCAACACTGGAGAAATATATGCTCCCCTCATTATTAATACTTTTTTTCATTCAATTTCACTACTATTCATTTTACGCTCAAAAATTTGGCGAAATCGCGCGCTACGTAGATACATCAAAGCCAAACATCTACAAACAAATTCAAAACCAACACCAGTATGCAGAGCTATACCAACTTGCAAACAAATACAAAGATACAGATACCCCTGTTTACATTGTCATGACATTACAAGACAATGATTTTCTCGACTATACGACTACCTACTATCTCAAGGAAAAAAATGGTACCAAACAAAGATCTGTGTATCTAACAGAATTGGAAATGATGACTCGATATTTTTTCTATCCCCGAGTAATACCAACTCTTTCATTTAAACAATTTCTTACGCTGAAACTTGCAACGGGAGATATATTGATTTCCGATCAAGATCTTCGCGATATTTTTCCTCCAACCTCACATATCGCTGTTATTCCAACAACGCCGAAACAATTTATTATGAATGTTAAAAAGCCACCGAAACTACATTATTTATTTTATGTCACCCAATGATTGAGTGGTTACGTGTAGCTGGCTATTTTATACTTTTTCAATATTTGATTGGTCATATTTTTTTATCGTTCTTATGGAAAAACCGTACCAGTAACATACTTATGCATATACCACTTGCGTGGATCATCGGCAATGCGCTGAGCATTCCACTGCTATATATACTCGCTTTTTATAACAAGCTTGATATCATCAACCCAATCACCGGTACAATAATTTTTGTACTCGCGCTTGTGGTTGCAGGCACCGCAAGTACTTATAATAAAAAAGGGGTAAGAGTATCGGTAAGACAACTACTACTGTTAGGCGCAATTATTATTTTTTTTCTACCACTTATACGAGATAGTCTCTACTCGTTTCTCATAGAGTGGGATGCAGTTGCTATGTGGTTTATAAAAGCAAAGGCTTTTTTTGTTGCACCTGGCATGTGGGACAATGTCCTATACCAAAGTAAAGCATTCCTTTATACAGAGCGCTCGTATCCTATCGGTGGTCCTCTATTAATTGCTACATATTATCGTTTAATTGGCTTCGCAAACGATCAAACCGTACAGGTATACTTTCTATTTTTCTACCTTAACAGCGTTGTGCTCGCACTTGGCTTTCTCTATGAACGAATTAAGTCTTTGTCACTTTTGAGCATTCTCCTTATAGTCCTTAGTTTTTTCATCACGCCGTTATTTATCCGCTTTTCACACAATGGGTACATGGATATGGCGATGGCAAATAGTATCGCAAGCGTAGTCGTTCTCGCAATCTATCAATACGAAGACAAAGCATCGCACACTCGTCTGTATCTTATTCCTATGCTGCTCATCGCGGGAAGCGGAGCATTGATAAAAAATGAAGGATTACCATTTCTTGTTCTTACAGTCATAGTAGGGTGGGGGATAAGTCTCTATAAAAAAAAGGCAGCACTAGCAATAACGACTTCCAGCATCGTTCTTATATACCCCCTTATTGCAAAGCTTCTGTGGGAATATTACAAAAGAAATGCACAAATACATTTCTATCTAACCACATTACTTCCTGGAGCAGACATCCGCGCGCGCATATCACTCATCGTTGGACAATACCTAGATACACTGCAATATACCTCAACACAAAGCGTAGTCGTTATACTTTCTTTTTTCTTATTGTTATTTCTTACTACCGCACTGGTGTATAAAAAACAATACTCTGCGCTACTACCACAAGTTTTCATAGTGGGTCAACTAGGCGCATATACGTATATGTATCTTATTACCGCGCTTCCATTAAACATACAGCTGCCTTCTTCATTCGATAGGCTTGTCTTGCGGCTTCTACCAGCTCTCTTTATTGTACTGGTGTACCAAGGGGAGAAAGTAATAAAAATATTCTCAAATAAGCAGTTATTGTGATTTGTGAGTAATCGCTACTCTTTATCCCATCACGTTCATGTAATTTCACTGAACGTGACGGGATGGTTTGGTTGTGAGTAAATTGAAGTATGCGTGAAATGTGTTCATTCTATTTATTAATTTTCTCGTTCAATTGTTTACTTAAAGCTATACTCTCTTGGCTCATTCTTACTACTGAGTCCCACATGAATAAATCGTCTTGCGACATTGTAGAGTTGCTTTCTATACGAGAAATGAGCGTTTCACAAAAAACAATTTGTCTGTTTAAAGAATCGATAAGAGGGTCAACTTCCTCACGAGAAAGGTATTCATATCCTTTTTCCCAACTCCCTCTGGCATCTTTCAGTTGTGAAAGGTAATTCTTAAGCACAGAAATATCTAGCTGAGCTTTAGCTTCTGGAACATCTATACTCTCGGTAGAGCTCTGAGCTTTGCCTTGTGATGACGCAACTTGAGTAACAGCAGGAATCGTAGTATCTTTCCCCTCAGCTATTAAGTTATTAACAAGTGGTGCAACCAAATGAGAAGAAAGTGCATTTCCCAAACCTTCGAGTGGTCGAGGCAGTTTTTCGTTTGACCAGCTCTCTTTTGCGGTCACCACTCCAATGACACCACATTTATTGACTAATGGACCACCAGAGTTGCCAGGATTCAATGGCGCGTCGGTCTGAATAAATTCAAGCCCGCTTTCATAGTGATTTATGCGCGAAAATATACCTTTTGTAATAGTAGAGTCACCCCCTGCCTCATTCGGCCACCCTATCGCATATAGACTTTCGGCGAGCGTTAGGGTGGATGAATCTTGCCAAGTACAAGTTGGTATAGAGCCCCCTTGGGATAATTTCAAAACAGCTATATCAAATGTTGGAGAATAATTCCATAGGCTCACTTTTTGCTTTTGGCTAGCTGAAACCACGTAGAGATTATGCGCACCTTCAATAACATGTTTATTAGTAACTACAAAACCATCGCGTATAGAAAACCCGGTTCCATGCCCACCATCATCGCGAAGCACCACCACTGTACAGCGTTTCACGGCAGTAAGCATTCGCGACTCATTGCATGAAGATGTGTCGGTTTCAAGTATGGGTTCTTGTTTCTTCTGTTGAGCGGAGGATACTGAGGTTGTGTTTTTGTATTTCTTTGACAATAAAAAAAGCAAGCTTGGTTTTGCCACTGTCAGTCCCAAAGCGATTGCGGCTACGATAAGCAATAGTGCTGTTATATATTTCATGATTCAATTTTTCTTATTCTACTTCAACTTATTACTTGTCGCAACAATATCCTAAGGGCTCGTCCATCCCGCTTAGCGGGGTGGCTACAGCTCTTTGTGTCGCATACATACTAGAATTCATTTCAATACTAATGGATATGGATTGTCATCGCGAGCACCACCCTTGTCACGCTGAGCGTGACCCTTGTAATCGCGATCCCGATTCTTATATCGGGAGAAGCAATCTCTCGAACAGATTGCCGCGTCGCTGCGCTCCTCGCAATGACGAGGAAGGGTCTTGATTGCCGCGTCGTCCGACGTCACGTCGGACTCCTCGCGATGACGTATGGTCAGGTATAGAAATGAGTTTTGGTCAATTTATGAGTGGACGCGACCTGAATAATTTCCCCAATGGTGAAGCTACTAAAATTTTCTATTGTCTGGTACATCGATACGGTAATAAGTACCTGTTTCATCGGTACAATACTCAATACAGCAAAACTTACCATCATCAAGTTCTTCCATTGCCCATGCGTGAAACTGCTGTTGCATAACTTGTATCGCGTCGCTTGTTAATTGCTCTCTCCGCAGCAAAACCCATCACTCTTTTGCTTTAGAAGCTTTATCAGTTCTATCTTGAACCGGTAACGGCAAATCTGGAGATGACATAGTGTACTATACCACATCTTTGTCTGAGCTTTAGTGAGGCTCAGTATACCTATTTATTTCTGCAAGACTCCTTCGAGCAAAAGTTTCATACGAGACGACGCTTTTGTCGCCTGAAATAATACTTCTTTATGATCGTGTTTTACAAATGCCAAATTGGTAACAAATGACAATCCAAGCACCCGCATATTGAGCGATTTCGCCATGAGCACTTCTGGAACGGTGCTCATACCAACAACGTCGGCTCCTAAAAACCTCAAGGCTATTTTATCGGCAGGAGTTTCGTAGTGCGGACCTCGTACATAACTATACACGCCTTCGTGAAATGAAAATTTATTCTTTACACAGATTGCTTTTGCTTTTGTTGCAAGCTCAGCATCAAAAACGCTGCTCATATCAACAAAGTTCGCCCCGACAAGAGGGTTATAACCTCCTAAAAAAAGGGTGAGCAGATCTGAAAGGATTATTATATCGCCGACAGCATATTTTTCGTTTAAAGCGCCACTTGCCGATGTTACGATGAGTGTTTTTGCGGAAGCTTTTTGAAAAAGTTTTATTGGAAGAGTAGCGTCACTGCCCGAATGACCTTCGTATGTATGGAAACGGCCAGACATACAAGCAACTTTTCTTCCACCAATGTCTACAACTACCAAATGCCCCTCATGTCCAGGAACGGTAGAGGTAACGCCGAATAAATCACTATAGCTCATATCATACATACGCTCTTTTCTCTCTAGTATCAAGTTCCAACCGCTACCCAACATAAGGACAGTATCGGGAAAGTGGGGAATTGCTTTTTTAAGTATAGCGAACGACTTTTCAAGCGTAAACATGGATGCATTGTAACAAAAACCGCGCCAGAGGTATACTCATATCATGACCCAAAAAACCATTACTAGGTTACAAACTTGGCGCCAGTTTTATATACAACCTCGGGGGTTGAACAGAGCGCCGCAGAGCCAAATACATAACATTTGTTCATATCATCAATCAAAAGTCCTTATATAGTCAACCCACTAACAAACTGATATACTGAAGCTCGCACATGAAAAACTTCATAAAAAGGATAAAAGATAAACTACATACAGATTTGCCCTTTCTCTCTATTCTTTTTATTTTTATTGTACTTTCATCATACTCGGTGTTCAAATCAGGATTTTTCCGTACTATAGATGATATTACCCCCGTAAGAATAGCGTATTTAACGAGGGAACTCATGCATATCGATTGGGTTCATCAATTTCCAGTACGTTTATCTGGTGAACTTGCTCATGGATTTGGATATCCTCTTTACCTATTTTATGCACCATTGACATACTATGCAGGAGCTCTCATGATGCTCATTTTGAAAGTAAACAGCATTATTGCTACAAAGGCTGTCTATGTTTTCCCCCTTATTGTAGGACCAGTTATATGTTACTGGGCGGCAAGACAAGTACTAAAACCACTTCCTGCGCTTGTTGTAGCTTGTCTTTACACAATGTTTCCATTCAGAGGATATGACTCTTATATTCGAGGGGGCGTAGGGGAAGCCTGGGCTATGGCATTTATACCTGGAGCATTTGGTGGAATCTTCCTTTCACAAAAAAACAAAAATAGTACAGATCAATCAAATGAATTAGGATTTCTATTGTTCAGTTTGTTTCTAGCTCTCGCAATAATTTCTCACAATATAAGTACCATACTTTTTATACCTCTTTTCTTACTCTACGGCATCATTTTCCAATTTTCAAGAAAACAGTATTGGTTCTACTTTTTCCTAGCCCTTGGTTTGTCTGCTTTTTTTTGGCTTCCTTCGGCGTTCTACCTTACTATAGTAAAAGTGAACTACTCAAATCAGAATACTGGCCAACTACTCAATTTCATAGAACCAATCTCAAATCTATTTCGTATTACCGTGCCATATAGAGGCGATGATAGATATTCTGTACTTTTTATCCTCTACTACCTTGTTATATTTACAGCACTCACGATACAAAAAGGTGCACTTTCTATTAAACAAAAAAAAAGGTTTATATTTTTTGCAGTCATAAGTGTTATTGCGTTCATCGTGCTCTTCAAACCTGCGCAAATATTGTGGGAATTTACTTTGCCTGTAACACGACTTTTGCAGTTTCCGTGGCGAACGCTTATTGTTCTTTCGTTTATCCTCCCACTCTCTCTTGGTTTTGTAGTACAAAAGATTACAGATAGAAAAATACAGATTATAGTAGCGTTTGTGCTAATTGTCACAAGTCTGTATCACTTGAGTGCATTCAAACCAAAAGAATATTCATTCTTTTTCGAATATAAGGCAGAGGATACAGGCCCTTGTGCAACAAGTTGGGGAGATGAATATTTGCCAATATGGGTGAAGGATTGCATAAGTAATCCCTCATCGACAGTCGCTTACTTCGATAATCAAAAAAATAGCATTGTCTCATCATTAGGAAGCTCCACCAATATAACAGTGGTGACTGACACAAAACAAAAAGCCACCCTTTTTATTAATAAATATTATTTTCCAGGGTGGAAAGCTACTATAGACAAGTCTCCCGTGAATCTCTCTCACCCAAAAACAGTTCACGGCATTTTCTCACTAACGGTACCAAAAGGTAAACACACTGCTCATATTTTCTTCTCAAAAACGCCCGTTATGCTTTTGTCAGATTTTGTCTCGCTTTTTTCACTCGTATTTTTTCTCTTTCGCCTCACGTCTATTTCCGGAAAAAAACCAACCTCGGGGGTTGAATGGAATACTACGAAAGCTTAAAGGAAACATTTTTTTCACAATCACACTCGACACTCCGGGGGTGTGCGAACGTAACACCCCGGGGGTGGGTTTTTATAATGGAATGCTATAATACCCTCATGAACCTAAAAACATACGCTTTCATCGATGCTTCCAACTTGTTCTATGGTGGCGAAAAAAGTTTAGGATGGAAAATAGACTACAAAAAACTCTTTGTCTATTTACAAAAAAAGTATGGAGCAAAAAAAATTCTTTATTTCGGGGGAGTAGAGATAGAGAGTTTTAAATATGACTATCTAAAAAATGAATCCGTACCACTTCGATCACTAGAAAAATACATAACCGATTATATACGTAGATTCGGACCAAAAATGGACGAAGCACAACTGCTATTACTTTCACGCCATGTTAAAAGAATCAAATTCTATCTTAAATTACATGAATTTGGCTATAAGCTGTTTCTTAAACCTGTAAAAATATACCATCAGGAAAACGGAAACACCCAAAGAAAAGCTAATTGCGATGTTGATCTTGCTTTTCATCTTATGAAGGAAATAGAAATGTATGAAAGAGTGCTTGTTCTTTCAGGTGATGGAGATTTTTTACCAGTTTTAAAACACTTACGAACCGTTGGTAAGCAGGTAATTGTGTTGTCCCGAGGTTCAAGAACAGCGAGAGAAATGAGACAATTTGCAGGAAACCAATTCACAGACTTTGTTCGATTGAAAAAAGAGTTGAAATTTGAGTCATAGAAAAAAAAGAAGCGGACATACGAGATATCCGCTTCATGTTTAGTAGTATCATTGTATCAATGCACACATTTAATTTCAACACTATATGAATCTTAAAATCGGCATCGTGGGGTTGCCAAACGCAGGTAAATCCACCCTATTTAACGCGCTTCTCAAAAAAAATGCGGCAATTGCTGAAAACTATCCATTCTGTACCATAGAACCAAATACTGGTATAGTGAACGTGCCCGATGCCCGATTAGACATTCTAGCAAAAATAGTGAAGACCACCCGTATTGTCCCTGCGACGGTAGAATTTGTCGATATAGCAGGGTTAGTTAAAGGCGCGCACAAGGGTGAAGGGCTTGGAAATAAGTTTTTATCACATATTAGAGAGGTTAGCGCTATTTGCTATGTGTTGCGTTTTTTTGAAGATGACAATGTAGTACACGTAGCAAGTCGCATCGACCCAATCGATGATCTTGCCATCCTCGAAGATGAACTTATGTTGGCAGACCTAGCAACGCTTGAAAAATACAAGCCACCAAAAGGAAAACCTTCGAAAGAAGATATCATTCGTGCTGAAGCAGTGCAAAAGCTGAAAAACGCGCTCAAAAAAGCCATTCCTGCTCGCCGCGTTACCCTAACAGATGGAGAAGCTGCTCAAACCAAACAACTTATGCTCCTTACTTTAAAACCTACGCTGTGCGTAGCAAATATGTCTGAAGCACAATTTAGCCATAAAGAGACTCTTATGCGAGAACTTACCACCAAAACAAATGCCCAGCCCATAGCCCTGAACGCGCGTCTTGAAGCAGAGCTTATAGATACAAGCACCGAGGAAAGAACAGAGCTTTTGGCATCGGTCGGTATAGAAAGCCCCGCACTGGAAAACTTAAGCGCACAGGCGTACAAAACCCTCAATCTTATGTCTTTTCTCACCGCGGGTGAGCTGGAAGCACGCGCCTGGACCATACAACAAGGAACGCTTGCCCCTCAAGCGGCGGGCGTTATTCACTCCGATTTTGAGCAAAAATTCATAAAAGCAGACATCGTGAACTATGCAGATTTCGTTGCAGAGAACGGATGGTTAGGAAGCCGCCAAAAAGGTTTAGTGCACAGCATGGGAAAAGAGTACGTCATGCAAGAAGGTGATGTTGTAGAATTTAAGATAGGTGTGTAAAATTAGTATAAACATGTCTTCTAACAAAACCCTATCTCTAAGAAAGCAACATATTTTGCTCATTGCGTTGGTATTTGTGCTGTTAGGTGGCATAATCACCGGCTTACTCGCCCTACAACAGCGCTTGAAAATTTCTCCCCGGGCAGAAGCCAACGGCATAGGTATAAGTTTCAACAACACTATCCCTGGTAGTGGTTCTATCACCGATGGCCAGACATGGAAATGGGATACAAACGTTGCATATAATAATTCGTGCACAGACAATACTGCGACACCAGCACAATCTGATCAGTGTGTTGCGACAAATCGTCTTCAAGTAGACCTAACCGACAGTAAAATAAGTGGCATAAAAATATATCGTGATACCGCAGTCTCTGCTACAGGAAAAGTAAAAATAGGGTACATGAATGGTGCCTCTAAAGTACATATCTTTGGCCCAAACGCACTCCCCGACACAGAAGGCGATCAAAATGAATTGATTGTTGCGAGCTACAACTCTACAGCGGGTTTTTTTGGCACGTATCAGCTTGACAATGGATCATCCATTACGTTCGTCGTGGAGTCGCAGCCTACAACAGGTGACACTGTGTGTCGAACCACTTCATATCAATGTACCAATACTAATGGGACAGTCCAGTGTACCGCTTCACAAAATGGGGGCAGTGGAGGAAATAACTCGTGTACGACAGGCTCTGTGACTGCCGATTATGGTGTCTATTGGTGCTCTGACAGCTCGGGCACAAAAGGACAGGGCGTACACCAAGCAGATAGCAAATGGGCGTGCGATAGAAGTTCAGCCGACTTCAAACAAAAAACGGTAGAAGAACAAAAAACCATAAGTACCGTACCTGGAGCAACGATGACACTCGAACACCCTGGGGTAACCT
>Ga0210057_1007235_pt1 | contig 13536 bp, 15 predicted proteins | sample CryGeyCG2114_010_2_FD_183968 | JGI IMG/M metagenome (GOLD analysis project Ga0210057, IMG submission 183968) | Groundwater microbial communities from aquifer - Crystal Geyser CG10_big_fil_rev_8/21/14_0.10 (SPAdes) (version 2) | ecosystem: Environmental > Aquatic > Deep subsurface > Groundwater ... | reverse complement strand
TACCCTTGCCGGTTGTTTATGAAGATTCTGATGCTGACGCCGTATTTGCCGTACCCGCTCTTTTCCGGCGGGCAGATCAGAAGTTATAATTTGCTCAAAAATCTGGCGAAAAAACACGCGATTACTTTATTCAGTTTTATTCGCTCGGACTCAGAGCGGCAGTATTTAGCCAACCTCAAACCGTTTTGCCAAAAAGTCATCTTGTTTAAGCGGCGTCAAGCTTGGGATCCAAGAAACTTATTTTTGGCGTTTTTGACCCCTTACCCGTTTTTAGTGTCGATTTATTTGTCCCGGCATTTTCGTCAGGCTATCAGCCGGGAGCTTAACCGGGGCAATTATGACCTTATTCACGCCGAGACGTTTTACATCATGCCCAACTTGCCCCGGACCACGGTGCCAACGCTTTTAGTGGAACAAACAATCGAATATCTGGTGTATCAGCAATTTGTCCGGGATTTTAAGTTTTGGTTATTAAAACCCCTGCTTTATTTTGACGTTTTAAAAATTAATCTTTGGGAAAAATATTATTGGCGCCGGGCTACCCGTCTGGCGGCGATGTCTGATTCTGATAAACAGATTATGACCCAATCGGTCAAAGATAAAAAAGTCAACGTGGTTGCCAATGGGGTGGACGTGAAGTTTTTTTCCCGGGTTAAACCAAAGCCCGGCCAGGTGGTTCTTTTCATCGGCAATTTTAAGTGGCTGCCCAACCGCGATGCCGCCCATTTTTTAGCCAAAGAGATTTGGCCTAAAATCGCGGCCACACTGCCTCAAGCCAAGCTTTTAATCGTCGGCCGCAACCCGACTAAAGAAATTTTAAAACTGGCTCAAACCGGGGTCCGAATTGAAAGCGACGTGGCCGATATCCGCACCGCCTTTTCCCAAGCCAGCGTCTTGCTGGCGCCGATCCGAAACGGCCGGGGGACAAAATACAAGGTGCTGGAAGCCATGGCCAGCGGCCTGCCGGTGGTGACCACCAAGCTGGGGATTGAGGGTATCGAGGCCGGCGGCAGCGTCTTGGTGGCTGAGACAGCCGAAAATTTGGCCGGGCAAACAATCAAAGTTTTGCAGGATCAACGGTTGGCCGCTCGCCTGGCGGCTAAAGCCAAGGCAATCGTCTATCACCGCTATAACTGGCAAACGATTTCCAACCGTTTAAATGCCGTTTACCAGCAATTAGGAGGGGCCTGATGGATTTGTCGATTATTATCGTAAATTATAAAACGAAACAATTAACTTTACAGACCCTGGAGTCGGTTTTTGCTGCCCGGCCGCCCAAAAATAAATTGGAAGTGATTTTGGTTGACAATGGCAGTGATGATGATACTCCCGAAGCCGTGGGTCGTGACTATCCGGAGGTGAAAATAATTGAGTCTCGGGAAAATCTTGGTTTTGCCGGTGGCAACAACCTGGGCTTGCGCCGCGCCAAAGGGCGCTACCAGCTTTTGCTCAACTCCGATACTTTGATAGAATCAGATACGTTGGTTAAGATGATTGATTTTATGGATAATCATCCCCGGGTGGGCTTGGCCACTTGCCGGGTGGAGTTGGCCGGCGGCAAAATTGATCCGGCTTCACACCGGGGCTTCCCCACACCCTGGGCGTCTTTGACTTATTATCTGGGGCTAGAGCGATTATGGCCGAAAAGCCGTCTGTTTGGCCGCTATCATCAGGGGTGGAAGGATCTTCATGCCATTCATGAGATCGATACTCCGGTCGGCGCCTTTTTTATGATCAGGCACGAGGTTTTAAGACAAGTCGGCCTGCTCGACGAAAAGTTTTTTATGTACGGCGAGGACATTGACCTGGCTTTCCGGATCAAGCAAGCCGGTTGGCAAATAAGCTACGCCCCGATTACCAGGATTACTCATTTAAAGGGTGCTTCGGGCATTAATAAGCCAGTCAAGGATATTCGGATTAAAACCACGAAGGCTTTTTTTGAGGCAATGAAGCTATTTTATAAGAAACACTACACTAAAAAATATGGCTTTGCCGTTAAATGGCTGGTATTTTGGGGTATCGACGGCGTCAAACTATGGAAAATCGCCAAAATAAAATTCTTTTAGACTGCCGCTTTTGGGGGCCGTCACATACCGGCTTGGGTCGCTATACCCAGGAGCTGGTGACGGCGATGGTCGATTTGAAGCCGAAACTCAAGTTTTTGGCCCTGGCCTCCAAGAAAATTCCCGGGCTAGAGACGGTCGTTACTAAGATTCGTCCCTATTCTTATGCCGAACAATGGCAGTTGCCCGGTTTGATTAAAGAGATTAATCCGGACCTAACTCATTTTTTAAATTTTAATCTGCCGTTTTTGTTTCCCGGCCCGTTTGTGGTTACGATTCATGATCTGATTAAACATCACTCTCGGGGTTTGGCAACCACCACTCATTGGCCGGGAACCTACTGGTTGAAACGTTGGGGTTATCAACTGGTAATGAAGCGGGCCGCGGCCGCAGCCAAAAAAATCTTAGTCCCCTCGAGCTGGGTAAAACAGGACGTGATTGATCATTATCCGGCGGCTAAAGAAAAGATCGTCATTACGCCGGAAGCGGCCAACGCGACCTATTTTAAGACCGGTAAAGCCGGCGTCAAGCTTTTGCCTTATGATTATTTTATTTACGTCGGCAACGCCTACCCGCACAAAAACGTAATTCAATTAATTAAAGCAATGAAAATTCTTGCCAGGGATAATCCTAAAGTCAAGTTGGTAATCGTAACCGGCCGCGATTGGTTTTACCAGCGCCTGCGTTTGCAGATTACTCAGCTTAAGGCCCAGGCGGTGGTGAAACTCAAGGATTTTACTTCGGATGAAGACTTGCGCCGTTTGTACCACGGCGCCGTCGCTTTTGTCACCGCCTCGTTTTTTGAGGGATTTGGTTTGCCGGGTTTGGAGGCGATGGCCGGGAGAACCCTGGTTTTGGCCAGCCGGAGGACGGCGTTGCCGGAAACCTACAACGGCGCGGCTTGGTTTTTTAACCCGGATAATTTAAATGAACTGGTCGCCAAAATGAAACATTTACTAACTTTAAGCCCGGCGGCGCGCGCGAGGAAACTCAAGCGGGCCCGGGATTTTTGCCGCCATTATTCTTGGGAAAAGACGGCTCAAAAAACTTTAGACGCTTATGAAAGTTGCCTTGGTTTACGACCGCGTCAATAAGTTCGGCGGCGCCGAACAAGTATTAACTAATTTGTGCCGGCTTTGGCCGGAGGCGTCTTTATACACAGCTGTCTATCATCCGGAGAGCGCCCCCTGGGCAAAAGTTTTTTCTCAAGTAATCCCGTCATTTCTCCAGCGTTGGCCATTGGCCAAAACCCACCACGAACTTTATCCGGCTTTGATGCCGCTGGCATTTGAGTCGTTTAATTTTTCCGGATACGACGTAGTAATTTCGGTTACTTCGGCCGAAGCCAAAGCGATCATTACGCCGCCAAAGACTTTACATTTGTGCTACTGCCTGACGCCGACGCGCTACTTGTGGTCGCACCGAAGGGCCTATCTAAAAGAACCGGGCCTGGGCCGCTGGCTTAAGCCGCTTCAGCGCCGGTTGCAGCAAAACGACCTGGTTTATGCCCAGAGGCCGGATGAGTATATTGCTATCTCTAAAACAGTGCAAAGGCGGATCAAAAAATATTACGGCCGCAGTTCAACGGTGATTTACCCGCCGGTCGATACAAAAAAGTTCGAACCCCGCACTTCGAACCTCGTACTTGGTGATTACTTTCTTATCGTTTCTCGGCTGGTGGCTTATAAACGCATCAATTTGGCTATCCGTGCTTTTAACCGGCTTAAACTGCCTTTAGTGATCGTTGGCCAAGGCCGGGATAAAGCCAGGCTCCGGCGTTTGGCCGGCCCGACGATCAAGTTTGCCGGCTGGGTGAGCGATGATGAATTAATCGCTTATTACCAACATTGTCGGGCTTTGGTCATGCCTCAGGAAGAAGACTTCGGGATTACCGGCGTCGAAGCCCAGGCGGCCGGCCGGCCGGTGATCTGCCTCGCCCGCGGCGGCGCCACCGAAACAGTGGTTAATAACAGGACCGGAATTTTCTTTCAGGAGGCGACGGTTGACAGCTTGACTCAGGCTGTGAAACAATTTGGGGTACGCCGTTGGGAGTCGGCATTGATGACTGCCCAGGCGGAAAAATTTGACCGGAAAGTTTTTTTGAATAAGTTTAAAAATCTAGTGGAGGTAAGTTGGCAAAAGTATTAATCTTGTGCGGCGGTAAAGGCACGCGGATGTGGCCGATTAGCAATCTGGCCCACCCGAAGCAGTTTGAGTCACTTTTGGGCAAGGCCTCGATGTTTCGGCAAACGATTGATCGGGTGCTCAAGGGTTTTGCCCCGGATGACATTTATATCGCTACCAGTGCCAAGTTCGGCCCGTTTTTAAGGCAGCAGGCCGCGGAAATTCCTGAGAAAAATTTCATTCTGGAGCCGGCGATGCGGGACAATTTGGGCGCTGTCGCTTTGGCTACCGGCATAATCAATCAAAGGCATCCCGGCGAAGTGATGATCATTCTTTGGGGGGCCGACCACATTGTCCAAAAAGAAGCCGAGTTTTTAAGGGCCATCAAACAAGCGGCCGAGCTGGCCCAAGCCAATCAAGTTATCGTCCATGTGGACACGCCGCCCAGCTATCCGTCGGTACATAACGGCTGGATTAAAATCGGCAGAGTAATTAAACAACTAAATGGCCACAAGATTTACGAGTTTATCCGCCAGGTGGAAAAACCCAATGAAGAAACCGCCAAAAGATTTTTTAAAGACAAAAAATATTTGATCCACGTCGGCTATATGGCTACGAAGCCGCAGCTGCTCCTTGATCTTTACCGGCAGTACGCCCCGGATGCTTACGCGGTTTTGAGTAAGATCATGCCGGAAATTGACACAGAATCATTTAACTTGGTCCTTAAAACCGAATATCCCAAGTTTGAAAAAGTCTCCGTCGACTATGGTTTATTCGAAAAGCTTCCTCCTAAAAGTCAGTGGGAGCTGCCGGTGGACATGGGTTGGGTGGACGTTGGTACCTGGGAACTGCTCTACCACGGTCTTCCCAAAGACAAAGACGGCAACGTCGTTTTCGGTAAAGTTAAACTGTTGGATACCAAAAACTCGTTGGTCATTTGCAAAGACGAAGGGGTGATCGGCGCCGTCGGGTTGGAAGACATGATTGTGGTCGATACCGAAGAAGGGCTTTTGGTTTGCCCTTTAGCTCAAGCCCCAAAAGTTAAGCAGTTGTACGAATCGCTTTACAAATAGTTTATGTACCGATATTTAAAGCGTCCGCTTGATCTAATTTTATCCCTAATTTTATTCTTCGTATTTTTGCCTATTTGGATAATCGTCCCGTTAATCATTTGGCTGGATTCCGGCTGGCCGGTGATTTATTCCCATCGCCGGGTGGGGCAAAACGGCCGTGAGTTTAGGTTATATAAATTCCGGACTATGATTAAAAACGCCGACGAAATTTTGTACAAAAAAAATAAGCGCCTGCTCAAAAAATTCAAAGCCGGCGATTGGAAACTGGCGGCCGACCCGCGGATTACCAAACTGGGCCGGTGGTTAAGGAACCTGACTATTGATGAGTTCCCCCAGCTTTATAATGTCGCCCGCGGCGATATGAGCCTGGTCGGACCACGGGCCTACATTCCCAAGGAACTGGTCGATCAGGGCAAAAAGTATCCGGTAACGACGCCTTGGCTTAAAACGATCTTGACGGTCAAACCGGGGATTACCGGGCCGTGGCAAACTTCGGGACGGAACGTGATTCCGTTTGACAAGCGGGCGGCGATGGATCTTAATTATGCTAAGCACTACAACTTATGGTGGGACCTGTCGATCATCCTCAAAACTCCGGCGGCAATGCTGTCAAAATGGTAAAACGCAAACTCTTAATCGGACTGGCCGTGATTGCGGGTATTTATCTTTTGAGTTTAATTTACTTATTAATTGTTGGTTTAACGCTCAGGCCGGCGTTGGGCAAAGCCGCGCAAGCGGCTAAAGACATCACCGTCGGTCTCCAGGAAAAAAACCTAGTTAAAGCAACGGACAGTCTAAATTTGGCAGAAACTGAACTCAAAGTCGTGAGCCGGCGTTACAATTTAGTCGGCTGGCTAAGAATTGTCCCCGGTTTGGGGATTTACGTCGCTGACGGCCGCCACGGGCTTAACGCTTCTTTAGCCGGAGCCGCGGCCGGTAAAATTGTGTTGGACTCGATTGCCCCATATGCCGACGTGCTGGGTTTTTCCGGGCAGGAAACCGAACTGAATATCGACAGCGCCGAAGAAAAAATCATTTTCATTTTGGAAACTTTGGATAAAATCTCGCCGCAGTTGGAAAGCGTGAGCACTCAGCTGACCCAAGCCCAAACCGAGCTCGACAAGATTAACCCGCGTCATTACCCTAAGAGTGTTTTCGGCAAACCGGTGCGCCAGAAAATTACTGAGCTTCAGAAGAGTTTAAAAAGCAGTGAAGATGTTTTGAAAAACATTAAACCGCTCTTGTCACTCCTGCCCAAACTTTTGGGCCAAAACGAAGCCAAGACTTATTTATTGGTGTTTCAAAATGACGCCGAGATCCGCGGCAGCGGCGGCTTTTTGACGGCCTACGCCATTTTGGAAACCTTCCGGGGCAAAATTACGCCGGTTCTGTCCCAGGACATTTATGAACTGGACAATAAATTTGGCAACCGCCTGCCGGCACCCGAGCCAATTAAAAAATATTTACCTTTAGTTTATAACTGGCATCTAAGAGACATGAATCTGTCCCCTGATTTTACCGTGTCCATGGATGCGTTTTTGCCCAATTACAAGGAAGTGGCTCAGTATAAAGACTTTGATGGCGTCATTGCCATGGATACTCAAATCGTCGTTGACCTGCTCAAAGTTCTCGGCCCGGTGGGCGTGGCCGACTGGGGGACTTACGATGCCAGTATTATTCCCGAGTGTAACTGCCCCCAGGTGGTTTACAAGATGGAAGACTATGCTACCCGGCCGACTTATTACGTCAAGGGAAACCGCAAAGGCATGATCGGTCCGCTGATGCACTCGATTTTACTTAACGTGATGAATTCGCCCAAAAAACTTTGGCCGCAATTTATGGAGATCGGTTTGGCTAACATCAAGGCCAAACACCTGCTGTTTTATTTTCCCGACGATAAGGAGATGCAGGCAGTGGCCGACGCTTTTTCCGCCAGCGGCCGGATCAGGGAATACGATGGTGATTATTTCCACTTAAACGACACTAACTTTGCCGGTGCCAAAAGCAACCTTTATATTAGTCAGAATATCGAGCAGGTAATCGACGTTGCTTCTGACGGCACGATTACCAAGACGGTAACGATTACTTATACTAACCCCGAGCCGCCGGATGACTGTAATCTGGAATCGGGCGGTCTTTGTCTTAACGGGTTGTTGCGCGACTGGGTTAGAATTTACGTGCCCGAGGGCAGCCAGCTGGTGGAAGTCCTGGGTTCGGATATTGCCGCCGTGACCAACAAGGATTTGGGTAAAACCGTGCTGGAGGGGTTTATCGAACTGCGGCCGGAATCGCGCACCAAAATAATTTTCAAATACACCCTGCCGTTTAAGAAAGACGGCGCCTACCGGTTATTGTTACAAAAACAACCGGGGGCGAAAAACCATCACTACACGATTAGTTTGGGTAATAAAACCGAAGAGTTTGATTTAGACGCCGATCGGGAACTAACGTTTTAATGCCGGGCAGTTACAAAACCGAAGCGATCATCCTGAAACGCGTTAATTTAGGCGAAGCCGACCGTTTGGTGACGGTTTTTTCCCAACACCGGGGGAAGTTAACGCTTCTGGCCAAAGGTATCCGCCGTTTAACTTCCAGAAAAAAAGGCCATTTGGAATTGTTTAACCGGGTCAAGCTCCAGATAGCCAACGGTAAAAACCTGGACCTGATTACCGAAGCCGAGGCAGTCAATAATTTTTCTAAGCTGCGGCGCAACCTTAACCGAGTCCGCATTGCCTATTTGTTCTTGGAACTGGTGGATAAATTGACCGCCGAGAACCAGGAGCACTCGGACGTGTATCAACTATTATTAGATAGTTTATCCCGGCTTGATTCCCAGCAGGCCCCGTCGGATCTGATCGAAAAATTTGAAACCAGTTTATTATTGGTTTTAGGCTTCGGTTTGCCCTCCCGTCCCACCCGGGTTGCCCTTGAAGCCCACATCTTAAAGATTACCGAAAAACCCTTAAACTCCAAAAAGTTGAAGTAGGCGAGTATAATTAAACTATGATTGCTTTTTATCAGGCTCTGGGAGTAATCGGCTACTGCAGTTTGATTGCGATTGTTTTTTGGAGAGGCGAAGCTTGGTTTGGCCATGTGCCCAATTTCTTCGGCCCACTTTTAATGCTTTCGATCCTGACCACTTCCGCCCTGATTTGCGGCTTGCTGGTGTTTGCTTACCCGGTCAAGCTCTATCTTAAAACCAAAAAAGCCGATCAACCGATTAAACTGGTTTTGATGACTGCCGCTTGGATGATTGTCTTTTCACTGCTAGTTATGCTGGGCATCGGCGTTTCGAAAAACCTGATATAATCGGCGCCATGTCAGCTGATATTCAGTCCCCAGATAAAATGATTCGTGATCAGGCGGCTTGGTCGTTTCGCCGCTCGCCGGAAGCAAGAACAGCTTTGCATTGGTTTAGGGCAAACCCTGAACGGTTTGAAGAAATTACCAATGAATTTGACACGATTATTAAAAACATGAACCTTCTTTTAAAAGGGAATGATCCGATTGACCAAGACAATTTTGGGGGAGTTGCCAGGCTAAAACAAGCTATTCCTGATCTGAATCAGAGCCCTTTACTCTCTTTGGAAGAATTAACGAAAACGGTAAATTCAAAAGAACATAATGATGTCCTACAGGCGATAATGGATACTTTTTCCGAAGTTGGCAGCGGTTTGTCTATTGGTGGTGATTGGAACTGGGTTGCCAAAGAAGCGCCGCGAGTCATGGGTTCAGCGTTGTTAATCGAAGGTTATGCCAGAATGTTGGCCAGATACTGGCACAATGACAAAATTAAAAGAGACTTTGCTCTCGGTTTTGAAGAAACCGGTTGGGTTTTTGTCAGAAATTCGTCAATCATTCAGGATGTGAAAAAGTGGATGAAAGATCCAGATGAAATTGGTGAAGTTTCTCCGAATGTGCGACAGCAGTTGCAGGCAGAGGCCTAGTTTGCGTACAAGGCCCACAGGGACTGTCCTTGTAGATTGCTGCTTTTCATTATTGATAGACTTAGCTAAATGGATTTGTTAGTATTGCATATATGGCAAAAGATAAACCGTTAACAAAAACCGTACTGGTAAAGACTCTGAAAGAAATGGGGATGGCGACTAAAGATGACATACTAAAATCAGAGCACCGACTGGAGAGGCGATTGGTCATCAGAATGAATAAAATGGAAAGAGGTTTGCGTCTATCAATTGCTGATCTTGCGGAGACAACGCCAACACGCAGAGAATTTGAGACTTTAAAACGCCAGTCCCACTATGGACTTGTTTAAACAGGTAACGGCGCTGGCTAAAAGGCGCGGGTTTATTTTCCCCGGCTCGGAAATTTACGGGGGATTGGCCAATACTTACGACTACGGTCCGTTGGGGGTCGAGCTTTTAAGAAACCTAAGAAATCTGTGGTGGGAGTTTTTTGTCACCTCCCGGGAAAATATTTACGGCTTGGAGACGAGCGTGCTGATGAACCCCAAAGTCTGGGAAGCGTCGGGTCACGTGACCAGTTTTACCGACACTGTTATTGAGTGTAAAAACTGTCACCAGCGGCAGCGGGTGGATCTTTTTGATGGGAAAAATTGCCCTCATTGCGGTAAATCTGATTGGACTGAACCGGAAAAATTTAATTTACTCTTTGAGACTAAAATCGGCATTGTCCCGAAAAACCAATCCCAGGTTTATTTGCGCGGCGAAACCGCCCAGGGAATGTTTGTGGATTTTAAACAGGTGCTGGATACGCTGTCGCCGCGCTTGCCGTTTGGCTTGGCCCAGTCGGGCAAGTGTTTTAGGAACGAAATTACCCAGGGCCAACAGGTGTTTCGGACTTTGGAGTTCGACCTGGCCGAGTTTGAGTGGTATGTCAAAGAAGCCGAATGGGAAAAGTGGTTTGAGTATTGGCAGAAGGAGATGATGAAGTTTGCCGGCCTTTTGGGTGTGGACAAGAAAAAATTGCGCTGGCGGCAGCATGGCAAAGAAGAGTTGTCCCATTATTCCAGCCGAACCGAGGATTTGGAGTACGAATTTCCCTTTGGATTTAAAGAGTGGTTTGGCTGTGCCTACCGGACGGATTTTGATCTGAAAAACCACATGGAGAAAAGCGGCATAGACTTGCGCTACACCGATCCGGATACTCACAAAAAGTTTATTCCTCACGTAATTGAACCGACATTTGGTCTTTCCCGGACTTTGCTGGTGCTATTGATCGACGCCTATCACGAAGACAAGGACCGGGTAGTTTTAAAACTGGCCCCCAAACTGGCGCCCTATAAAGTTGCCGTTTTCCCCCTGTTGGCCAATAAATCCGAGCTAATCAAACTGGCCCGGAGCATTTTTAAGGACTTGTCCAAGCAAATGTCGGTTCGCTGGGACGATAACGGCAATATCGGCAAGCGGTACCGGAGGCAGGACGAGGCCGGGACACCCTGGTGCATTACCGTGGATTTTACTAGTCTTAAAGATGATGACGTGACTGTCCGTGACCGGGACAGCATGAAACAGGAAAGAATCAAAATTAGCAAATTAGCCGATTATTTTAAGGAGCAGTTATGAAGCCATATTTAAAATTTATCGTTCCCGGCGCCATCTTGTTAATTATTTTAGCCTGGATGTTTTGGCCGTCAAAAAAAACCAAAACAACTACTCAAACGCCGACGAAGAAACTGGAAGAGATCAATAAGATCGCCCTGGCCGATCGGCCGTATGTGACTTTGACTCCCCGCGCCGACGGCAAAGAAGTAACGATGACGATTGACCGGGTGGCCAAGGCCACGAGCGTCGAGTACGAAATGGAATATCAGGCGGAGAGTTTAATTCAGGGAGTGTTTGGCACGATCGATTTTACCCAAGAAACTGCGCCGGTATCTAAGAACTTGCTCTTTGGTTCCTGCTCTAAGGGTAAGTGCCGTTACGACGAGGGTATTTCCGGCGGCAGTTTGACCTTGCGCTTTGAAGGGGGAAAAGAACCTTTCGCTTTAAAGTCCGATTTTAATCTGCAGCAGCAGTTTGACCGGGAGGGCGTTTTTACCAGTAAAGATATTAAAGCCACTTTGGATGTGGGCAAAGCCGGTTTGCCGAATAATACTTTTGTGATTGTGGCCGGAACTTTAGGCCTGCCGGCAGTGGTTGAGGGCGAAGTTTTGGCCGGCCCGTATGCCTTTTTGGCGGCGACCAGCCCGGTATTAAAAGCGGCGACTTTAACCATTCAATCCAAAGACGATTTAACCGGCGCCAAGTTGATGTTTTGGGACGGCAAGGGGTTGATCGATCTTAAGGCCGAAACCAGCGGCGGCAAAATTTCGGCCCCGGTGACGGCTTTAGGTACCTTTCTGGTGGTAAAATAGTTATTGACAAATGTACGTTTAAATGTTAATTTGAGTGTACATATGAACCAATTAGTCAGCGCCACTTTTGCCAGAAATAATTTCAGCAATCTTTTAGACCAGGTCGTGGCTGAGAAAAAGACTGTGATCTTACTGCGGAAAAGCCAGCCCCAGGCGGCGATTGTGCCTTATGAAGATATCGAGATCAAGGAGAAAAACTGGCAAAGAGAGTTTAATCAGGCCATGAAAGAAACAAGGCCTTATTTTCTCCGCTGGTTAAAAAAACAAAAAATAAATCCTAAAGAGCTGACAGAAGAAAAACTTTATGAACTTATCGACCGGGCCGCGGGTCGTAATTGACACCAATGTTTTAATCTCCGGTTTTTACTGGAGCGGTACTCCGAAACAGATTATCAGACTGTGGCTGAAAGGAAAATTCAGGCTTTATGCTTCTCCTGGTACCGTAGCCGAGTTGATTAGCTTATTAATCCGGTTCGAGGTTCCTCAAGCAAAAATTAGAAATATCAAAAAAATTCTTACGACTCATTCTATCAGGATTATCCCTCAACAAAAAGTAATTTTCTGCCGCGATCCTAAAGATAACCAATTTTTGGAATTATGCCTGGCCGCCTCGGCCGATTACTTGGTCACCGGCGATAAAGATTTACTGGTGCTTAAGAAATTTGGGCAAACGCAGATCTTTTCTCCAAAACAATTTTTAGGTAAAATAACCAAAATTATCGGCAGCCTTCAGGATTTCTATTACCACTGATCAAATTAAAGACGCTACCTTAATTTTTCTGGCCAATCCTAATAATCCTTCAGGGATTACTCCGGCTGATCAGGTAATTAAGTTAATTAAAAATAACCCCCAAGCCATTGTTGTTATTGATGAGGCTTACTTTCAAAAAATACGCCAGGAAATTAACCAAAGAAGGGACGACTTCAATCAGTTTTTGACGGAAGGCGGTTTTACTACCATCAAGTCAAATATTAACGCGGTCTTACTCAAATTTACCTCAATAAAATTAGCTTCAAGAGCCATGGCGGCGGTTTGAGCAACATCGGTTTGGATCAATCATTCGTTCGCATCGCTATCGGCACAGACGAACAGATGGCTGAAGTTAAAAAAGTCATCAGCCGTTTTAAAAAGCATTGATTTTTTGGAGTTTTTTATTCAAATATTAAAAGCGTTTATTATTTAGTTCATGTTTTCAAGAAAAAATCTCAAAAGACTCCCGGTAAAGAAATCAAACTGGCCGTTGACAGAATGAAATTATTAATATAGCATATATGCTATATGAGAAAACCTAAATTAATCAGTTTTAGAAAAATGCTTAATGAGGAAATGAAAGATCCTCAATTTAAACGTGAGTGGGATAAGCTTCAACCTGAAAGAGCAATGATTCGAGCAATGATCGAAGCCAGAATTAAAAAGAATATTACCCAGAAGAAACTGGCCGTTAGATTAAAAACCAAGCAATCGGTGATTTCTCGTTTGGAAACCGGCCGTGGCAATCCAACTGTATCATTTTTACAGCGGTTGGCTGAAGCAGTGGGAACTAGGTTGGAAATTAACTTTCGGCCGTTGGCAAGTTAGGTCTTTTTTGCCAGCTTCCACAGCACTTCGAAAATCTGTTTTTGGGTTTTGGTATAATGACTTTAATGAAAATCTCGGTTTTAGTTCCTAAGCAAGAATTTAGCCCAGAGCTTCAAAAAACTTTTTCAACACGGGGAATGATTATCTATGCTGAATCAAGAAAAGAATTGGCGGTGGAAAAGATAATCAAATTGGTTAAAGACTCAGAAATTATTGCTATCGATCCGGACCTATTTGGCGGCTTTGAAAAAGCCAAAGACAGAGTGACAAAAGTTGCAGAAAGTTTGCCAAACTTGAAAGGGCTAGCTTTATCCACCACTTCTTATGGCTGGGTCGATTTAGAGTTTTTTAGAAAAAAGA
>Ga0210057_1007234_pt1 | contig 13537 bp, 17 predicted proteins | sample CryGeyCG2114_010_2_FD_183968 | JGI IMG/M metagenome (GOLD analysis project Ga0210057, IMG submission 183968) | Groundwater microbial communities from aquifer - Crystal Geyser CG10_big_fil_rev_8/21/14_0.10 (SPAdes) (version 2) | ecosystem: Environmental > Aquatic > Deep subsurface > Groundwater ... | reverse complement strand
CTAAGCTTGCCCTCATGGGGCAAAATGGAGCAGGCAAGAGTACGATATTTGGACTTATTGCTGGCACATATAAAGAGGAATCTGGAATAATAAATGTAGTAAACGGAGTGAGCATTGCCTGGTCTAGGCAGTTTATTCCTCGTGACCAATTGGAGCTAACGGTTCGTGAATTTTTCGAGAAATGTTTTAAAGATAAAATATATGACATAGACCTTCGCATAGACGAAGTACTCGAAGTAGTAAACTTGAAAGGCCATGAGAAGATTCACGATAGAATAATAAAAACTTTCTCCGGTGGTCAGCAAGCTAGGCTTCTACTCGCTTCGGCTTTGATTCAGAATCCGGATCTACTCTTGCTAGATGAGCCGACAAACAACTTGGATAAAGCAGGTATCGCACACCTCACAGAGTTTCTCGTAAATTATAAAAAGACAGTGCTTGTGATTTCTCACGATGCGGAATTTTTGAATGCTTTTACTGAAGGGGTGCTTTATCTAGATGTATATACAAAGAAAATAGAGCAATACGTGGGAAACTACTTTAATGTGATAAAAGAAATAACCGCTAGAGTTGAGCGAGAGAATATGAAAAATGCTCAGCTTGAAAAACAAATTCAAGCAAAGAAAGACCAAGCAAATGTGTTTGCACACAAAGGAGGTCGGCTCCGCCTGGTGGCCCGTCGTATGAGAGAGATGGCAGAAGACCTAGAAGAGGAGATAGTGGATGTGAGGAAAGAAGACAAAGCTATCAGAGCATTTACTATACCTTCACAGCCGGATATTTTCGGAGAGCTTTTAAACATTTCTTCTTTTACAACTATGAAGAATGGGAAGATAGTAAAACACAAAGCAAATATATCCCTGAAGAAAAATATGCATTTACTTTTGCAGGGGCCAAACGGTATAGGGAAGACTACTCTCTTAGAACGCCTTGCCTCCGGACACGCCGAAGACCCCTTGGCTTCGCTCGGGATAGATAAGAAAGTAAAAGAGGGAATACGGATAGGTTACTATAGACAAGATTTTTCAACGCTCAACTTTGAAGACACTGTCTATCAGTCTCTCTCTGTTGCTATGCAGGAAGGTGGAGAGAGATTAGACGAAGAACGGATGCGTTCTGTGGCTGCATCGTTTCTCATTACTTCCGAATTTATCCGGACAAAGATAGGTATGCTCTCCGAAGGACAAAAAGGACTCGTGGCTTTTGCTCGACTTGTGCTTCTAAAACCCGGACTCCTCATATTGGACGAGCCGACAAATCATATAAATTTCCGTCATTTGCCAGTCATAGCCGAAGCATTGAACAAATATGCCGGTGCTATGATCCTGGTCTCTCATGTGCCAGAATTTGTAAAACAAATTAGGATTGATGAAGTACTTGATTTAGAAAAATAGAAAGCTCTGTTGCTTCGATAGGGCGGGTAGTGTTTGGTTTGAGTTTATCTAGTTTTATATTCAATACTCGTATCCTTTTCAAATCAGCTACTTCTTGGAAGAGGGCAGAGCACATACGGCGGATTTGGTGTTTTTTTCCTTCGGTCAGGGTGACGCGGAAGGTGTGCTCGTTTACTATTTGCACTTTGCAGGGCTTGGTTCTGTATCCTTCTATGTTTACACCGGCTTCCATTTTTTCTTTGAAGTTTCTTCGAAGTTTTTCTTTTGTTTTTACTACGTATTCTTTTTCATGAAAGTATTTTGGATTTAAAAGCTGGTCTGTGATGCGACCGTCGTTTGTCAGTATGAGCAGTCCGTGACTGGCTTTGTCCAGTCTGCCCAAGGGAAAGATACTGCGGAATACATTCGTGTCAAAGGGCATCTTTGACATAGGAATTTCTTCAGTAGCTGTGCCGATAGGTTTGTTGTACGCATAATACACATATACTTTTTCTTCGCCTTTCTTCTGTCTCACTTCTACCTTGTCTGTTTCATTCACCTTGCTACCTAGTACGGCAAGCTTGCCATTGATAAAAACTTTCTTGTTTTCTACCAGCTCATCAGCACCTCTCCTAGTGGAGATTTTTTTCAAGGCTAAGTATTTGTTTATACGCATAGGGAAGTCCATGTGCTCTCGCCAGGAGTCGAACCTGGATCACCAGCTTCGCAGGCCAGTATTCTATCCATTAAACTACAAGAGCATTTATTTACTTTGCTTTTTTAGATTAGCAGTTTTCGGCTTAAAATACAACAAAAATTAGATTTATACAATTAGATTAAAATCCTAGAGTTTCCATGATCTTCACTGATGGATGTTCCTTCATTTCTTTTTCTTCGACACTATTTGAGAGCATAATAGAGCGGATATGTGAGGCTAGGTGCTCATCTATGGGTATAGACATGACCGGCATAAAGAGTCTGGCTGTGTGGATGAATAAAGTTGGTTCAATTTCTGTGTGCGTAGCTTGTGTAGAAGTGTATGCCTGCACCCAGAAATGTTTTATGTCTTCATAGAGGAATATTCTGTCTTTTACCTTGAGTCCTTTGTTGTTTAATTCATAATGTATGAATTCGGGTTTTTTGATAGTAAAGTACCCCAAAAGTAATCCACCTAAGATGATGAGTATTGCGAAAAAATAATTACCAAAAATAATAGTAGTGACAGCAGTGGCTACGACGACAACTCCAAGTGCCCAGAACCAGTCATTGCCTTGGACTTTTTCTTTGTATTCTAGAGCAGACCAGTTTAATTTTTCAAAAGTATTTTGCACAAGGTTATTATATCACCCACTGATAGATTTTGGCTATAGCTTTTTGCCTAATAAAGCATCTCTCTCTTTTTTGAGTAGGTAAATAAAAGGAATGACCACGATTGTGCCCCCAAATATATCCATCAGATAATGTTGTTTTGTTGTTAAAACTGAAATTATTATGAAGATAGTCCAGAGCCACATTAGAGATTTTTGTAATTTTGTTTTTTTTAACATACTGTAACAAGCAGTCAGTAGTATAGCTATGGACACATGCAGAGAGGGGAAGCAGTTTCCAGGTTGATCTAGCCAATGGTAAAATTTTACAAAAAAATGTTCACTTGGATATAAATATCTAGGAAATTCTACTGGAATCACGATAAACAAAAATAAACTACTGAGTAATAAAACAAATCCCACGGGTAGCCACTTTTTTAGTAACTCCTTCGGGATAGTTCTCAGTATTACCATTCCCTGAATAAATGCAGATATATAAATCAAAAAAGTCCAAGGTAGTAGTGGTATATTTTCTTCTCCAAGGATAAAAGGGGCTACTATTCTATGTAGTGGTAAATTGTTTACTATCAGGTAGGGGACTTGGTAAACAATCAAGATGATTATACACATAAGCCAAGATGTTTTTTTTGATGCTTCCCTTTGTTTTTTTATTTCTTCTGGCATTTAGTTTTTGTGTATATTAGCTACTATAGCCATGTGGTCACTTATACCATCTATGAAGATTTTTTTACTCTGTCGTCTTTCCATCAAATTCTGGACTGTCAGCCTCTGCCTCTGCTTTTGTAACCCGAACAATTTCATCTTTATGATGAGCTGGAGAATAAATAGTATAAAGTTTTAAATCTTCTGTGCCGGAAGTGTTTATAATATTATGTTCTGCACCTGACGGCACAACAATTACCGAACCATCCCTCAAAATATATTCATTATCATTAATTACGCACTTTCCCTCTCCTTTTTCAATACGAAAAAACTGATCATTATCTGTATGAATTTCTGTCCCAATTTCTTCATTGGGTTTTAAACTCATTAAAACTAGCTGACTATGTTTTCCTGTGTATAAAACTTTACGAAAATTTATATTTTCTAAAGTTTCTTTTTCTATATTTATGTTAAATCCTTTCATAATTGATTTTTAACGAATGTAATGAGTATAAAAATTATCACCCTGTTAATTGCCTCAGAGTAATTTTTGTGGAACAAAAATTATTTAACAGGGTTAAAAAAATATATTTCACTTCGTTATATTATTTTTCTAATAATTTCGATTATTTTAAAAACTTATATTTTTGAACAAGTAAAGTATTTGCCCACCATTTTCCAAATCCTAAATATTGTCCGGAATTTGTTAATACAAAAATCACCATAACTAGTATAAAAACAATATGTTCATCTATAAATGGATTGTTGGCTGGAGACAAACCAACTGCCAAATACATAAGAGCTAACATGATGATGCCAGAAAAACTACTCAACCTAATAAAAATTCCTAACATAAGTGAAACACCAACAAAAAATAAACCAAGCATAAATAACCAATCTACTAACGGTATACCAGATAAGTTCTGAAAGAAACTTGCAAAGGGTCCATGTACTCCAAATTGCAAAAATCCAGAAGTAGGAGAACCACCCACCAACCATGCTTTGTCAGCCATAGTAGCAAAACCAAGTCCAAATAACTTATCAACAAAAGCCCATAGAAAAATCCATCCCATTGTTAATCTCAATAACCCTAAAATATATTGCATTTTATTTTGTTTCATATAAATACAATTATAGCATAAAAAATGCTCGCAGTGTTCTGCCCACCTGAATTTCGCCAAATAATCCGCAAGAACTAATCCGCAAGAACCGTTCTTGCGGGAACTTGCGGGAAACTTTTTCTGGTGTAGATAAAAAATTTTCTAGTTTGGTTATTCATATTGTTGCATTGGCAAACGAAGAGCCACGCGGAGCGTGGAAAATCTTGGCAGGGTTTGGGTTTGGCGGGAATTCAGCCCAATCGTCGGTGCTTCGCGCCGACGCATTTTTTCGCGATGACTCTCAATTTCAATTCGTGCGGTGTATCTTGGACAAAGTTCGAAACTATTTCGAGCTAAATCCGAATGATTAAAGCTAATCTCACGCTCGACGCTTTTCTTAATTTTAATTTTTCCACTACGCTCTACTAATGTGCTAATTCAAACGGACTCGGAAAATGGAAACAAAATTCTTAGGGATATGGATTCCATTTTCCTCGACTAATGTTTTTTTGGCGAGATTCCGAATTCTGCCCGCAGGAGAAATGCAAAATCAAAATTCAAAACATTGTCTCGGGCATTATACCATTTTTCTATTTTAGTGGTTACGGAAAGTTTTTTAACATCACCCCTCGGCATCCGCCTCGGACATTTCCGCTAGGGCTACGAGTGCCGAGTCTAGGTGGCGTGCATTTTGCTTGTGAACGGCTCAAATACCGGGGAAATGAGCCGTTCGAAATTTGCCCGCACTTCTTGGGGAGAGGAAGTTTCCTCTCCCCGGGTCGGGCTTTCCGACTGCTGTCGGAGTCTGCCCTCGCCATCCCCACTCTACGTTTTTCAATATTATGTTTAGTGTGTCGCTTTCGCTTTGAAACTCCGGATTGCAATATTACGAGGCACTCGTCCTTTAGCCGTGGCCACCCTAGCGGAAATGTCCGAAGGCGGATGCCGAAATGCAAATGCGCTTGACTCCCGCCCGTTCGCGCACAAAACCGTCGTGAGGAAAAGAGGAGACGACGGGCTCCCTTATTTATAAATCATCTTTCAGCTCAACAGCTTCTTCTTCGTCTAATCCTTCCGTATCCATAATTTCTTTTACATGCTCAGCTTCATCTTGATCTAATCCATGATTTTCCATAAGTTCCAAAATTTCTTCGTCAACTTCTTCTGAATCTTCTTTTTTAAATTCTTCGTCCATTTTTATATTTTAGAATAAAAAACCGAATGCCCAGTTTTTCCGGTTTGCTTAATTTTATTTTCCTTTTCTAATTGTGAGAGATATCTTGTAGCAGTTGCATCCGAAATGTGTAAAAACTTTTCGACTTCGTCGTTTGTGATTTTAGATTTAGTGGAAAACAAATTCATAATCCGATCCAGCTTTTTTCTTTTCTTAAACTGGATTGCAAATTTAGCTTTATTGAGAAGTTCAAGAACTCGGTTTCGGGAAGTTGGAATTACCGGCGGAGGCGTTGCCTCCGCCTTGGTTTGAGTTAACGGCTCACTCTCAGATTTCAACGGCTCATTTCCTGCCATTTGAGCCGTTTGGGTTTCAGAAGTTTGCACAGGTTCAGAAGTTTCCTCAGTTTTTCCGTCTTCGGCGGGTAATTCTTCGGGTTTGGTTTCTTTGGGGCTAGGGGTAAAAACAGGCTCATTTTGGGGATTATCATTATTGAGGGAAACGGGTATATCTGCGTTTTTGGGGGATTCTGGGGCTTCAGAGGGCATATCGGCACTAGCGGAAACAGGGGCAATTTCGGGTACTGGCCCTGTGGGCTCTTGGGGGCTTGGTGGAATAGGGTTTTTCTCAGAATCTTGATTTTGAATTGTGTTTTGGTTGTCTGGAGGCATAAATAGATTATAACAAAATTTTGATTGAAAAATAAATAAAAAAGTGAGATGATTAAGTTATGAAAATTAAGGATTTTGATAAAGTTGATTTACCACGTGAAAAACTCGCGAAATACGGCTCAGGGAAATTAAAAGACCACGAACTTCTCGCAATTCTTCTTGGTTCTGGAATAAAAGGATTAAATGTTCTTGAACTTTCTAAAAAAATTCTAAAAGTCGTTGAAAAAATTGGAATAAAAAATATAACACTAAAAAATTTATTAGAAATAAAAGGACTTGGTAATGCTAAAGCTTCGCAAGTGTTCGCATTGTTTGAATTAGGGAAAAGATTAAATTCCGATAATAAAACAGAAATTCTATCAGCTAAAGATGTTTGGAAATTATGCTCTGACATATGTGAATCAAAGAAAGAACATTTTCTCGCATTTTATTTAGATACACAAAATAGATTAATTGAAAGACAAATCATTTCAATCGGAACACTTAACTCAAGTCTTGTTCATCCAAGAGAAGTTTTTGAACCAGCAATTGCTCTCCATTCAGCAAGCATAATAATTGCTCATAATCATCCCTCTCAAGATCTTAATCCATCTACCGAAGATAAGAAAATCACCGAACGGCTCATTGAAGCAGGAAAAATTTTAGGAATTGAAATTACCGACCATGTTATTTTAAGTAAATCGAGCTATCTAAGTTTTCAAAAGGAACATCTACTCTACTCTTTGATTAAACTAAACTAAAACATTAAACAGCAGGAAAAAATATACGACAGAAAAAAGCAACTCAAACAAGAAATTATAAACGCAACTATTACAAACTTAATTAAAAAATAACATGACACAAAAAAAATACACACAAGAAGACCTCAATAGAATTCTCTGGCAAGCGGCGGACTCCTCTCGCACTCAAGTTGATGCGGGAATCTACAAAGATTATGTTCTTTCTATGCTCTTTTTTAAATACTTGAGCGATCTGTCAAAGAAAAGACACGAAGAATACAAAAAGCGTTTTGGGGGTGATGAAAAGCGCATTGAGGAGAAAATGAAACTTGACCGATTTTTTCTTCCGAAAAAATCTTCCTTTGATTACATCTATTCTGTTTTAGAACAAGATAATGTTGGTGAAGAAATAAATAAAGCCCTTGAGCGAATAGAAGATGCAAACAAAGAAAAGCTTGAGGGTGTATTTAGTGTAGATTTTAATTCTGAGTCAACTCTCGGAAAACTCAATGAGCGAAATAAAATGCTCCGCCACTTAATTCACGATTTTGCAGGTATGGATTTATCAGATACAGGCGATGACATTATCGGGAATTCCTATATGTACATGATTGAGCGCTTTGGTGCTGATGCTGGTAAAAAAGCTGGGGAGTTCTTCACCGTGAGAAATGTTGCTCACTTAGTTGCAAAACTTGCTGAACCAAAATCGGGAGCTCGTATATGCGACCCTTGTTGTGGTTCAGGTGGGCTACTTTTGCTCGCTGGTGAAGAGGTAGAAAAACAAGGTTCAACAAATTATGCTCTTTATGGGCAAGAATCAACAGGTTCTACATACCAGCTTGCTCGCATGAATATGTTTCTTCATGGTAAAGACTCTGCTCGTCTTGAATGGGGTGATACTCTTAATAATCCTTTACTTGTAGAAAACGACCATTTAATGAAATTCGATAATATTGTGGCTAACCCGCCGTTTTCTCTTAAAAAATGGGGTGCTGAACATGCTGATGCTGATAAATATAAAAGATTTTGGCGTGGCGTTCCACCGAAAGATAAAGGTGATTTTGCTTTTATTACTCACATGGTAGAAACCGCCAAGCCAAAGACAGGACGCATCGCTGTGATAGTTCCTCACGGTGTGCTTTTCCGCAGTGGAGCAGAAGGAAAAATTCGTGAGCAGTTGATTAAAGAAAATATTATTGATGCTGTTATCGGACTTCCTGCGGGATTATTCCAGACGACTGGCATTCCTGTTGCTGTTCTTGTGATAGATCGCTCTCGTGAGAAAGGCGGAGCAAATGAAAAGAAAAAAGATATATTTTTTATAGAAGCGTCAAAAGAATTCAAGGCAAATAAAGCTCAAAATATTCTTGCCGAGGAAAATATTGAGAAAATATATTCAACCTATAAAAAACGCAAAGATGTAGAAAAATTTGCTCGTAGTGTGGAGTTTAAAGAGCTTGAAGAAAATGATTTTAATCTCAACATTACTCGCTATGTGGATACATTTATAGAAGAAGAGCCTGTGGATATAAAAGCAAACTTAAAAGAGCTTGCGGAATTAGAACCTCAGCTTCAAAAACTGGAAAAACAAATGGCAGAATATTTAAAAGAATTAGGGGTTACAAAATAATATGAAAAAAATACAAGATAATGAAATAGCATTTTATCAATCGGAAGATGGTAGAGTTAATATTGAGGTTTTGTATGATGTAGATAATATATGGCTAACCCAGAAAAAGATAGCCGAACTTTTTAATACTACACCGCAAAATATAACTCAACATATTAAAAATATATACAAAGATGGTGAAATTGATGAAATAGCAACTTGTAAGGATTTCTTACAAGTTCAAAAAGAAGGAGAAAGAGAAATATCTAGAACCGTCACTTGTTATAGTCTTGAATTAGTTATAGCTGTTGGTTATAGAGTTAACTCTGCAAGAGGTGCTGAATTTAGAAAATGGGCAACAGGAATTTTAAAAAGTTATATCCAAAAAGGATATGCACTAGATAGTGATCGCATGAAATTTGGTTCAAGGTTTAGTGCTCGATATTTTGAGGATTTGTATGAGGAAATACAAGATATTCGTACGAGTGAGCGTAGAATATATCAAAAGATTACCGATATTTACGCTACAGCGATTGATTATTCGCCAAAAGCATTTGAAAGTAAGGAATTTTTTGCTACAGTGCAAAATAAACTACACTTTGCTATAACAGGGAAAACTGCCGCAGAAATTGTTGCAGAAAGAGTAAGTAGTAAAAAAGAAAAAATGGGGTTGACTTCGTGGCGCAAATCTCCGCAAGGTAAAATAATGCCAAGTGATGTTACTATTGCAAAAAATTATTTAGACAAAAAGGAATTGGAACATTTAAATCGTATTGGAAATATGTATTTGGATTATGCCGAAATGCAAGCGGCACGCGGAAAAGCAATGTCTATGTCAAACTGGATAGAAAAACTAAATTCTTTTCTTAAGTTTAGTGAATACGAGATATTGATGAATGCTGGCAAAATAAGTCACGAAGTTGCGGAAGCGTTGGCTCTTGATGAATACGAAAAATATAGGATTAAACAAGATAAAGATTATATTTCCGATTTTGACAGTTATCTTGAAATAGAACAAAAAACGAAAGATTTTATTATTGCGATAGATGAACATAAGGCAAAAGAAAAAAAATTAAAGAAAAACAAGAAAAAATAATATGAAAATAAATTTAACAAAAAAACAATACGAGGCATTAGCAAAAACAGTTTATCTTGGCAATTGGATGGCAAATGCGCAAAGAGTGGGTACTCCACAAGATCCTATTTTAAAAGATTATCGTGATATTGCAGATTATATTTTTTCTTTTGCTTCAGAATTTGGATTTCCTGATCACTATGAGTCAGAACTAGAATTTTCTGATGACGATGACGACACAACAGAAGTGAGTCGTATTCACGAAGAATATGATGAGTAAAGTTTGTGGGAAGAGTTAGCTGATATGCTAGGCGAAAGAGATTTTTTTAGAAAATATACAAAGGAAGAAATAGAAAAAATGAGTGATGAAGAGCGATTTACCAAACGTATGGAGTGTGAAGATACATGGGGTGAAGAATTTGAAAATAATGGGATTGAGAGGTTGGTATTAAAAATTAATTAAAAATTATGAATGAACTTATAAATATAAAAGTAATACAAAAAGATTTTAATGGTGATAAAAAAAGATTTGTTAATGCTAGAGAATTACATAAATGGCTTGGTGTCGGGAAGTTTTTTGCGAATTGGATTAAAGACAGGATTGAGAAGTATGATTTTGTAGAAAATCTAGATTATTTTATAACCATTGCCAATTCTGGCAATGGTTTAGGTAAACAATCTAAGGGGAAAATTATTGATGCTAAAACGGGTAAAGTTTTAGCTAAAGAATATATTCTTTCGGTAGATATGGCAAAAGAGTTGGCAATGGTTGAAAATAGTGAAATCGGTAAAAAAGTCAGAAAATATTTTATAAGAGTTGAAAGTGATTTTAAAAAAGTAATGAAAATAGCTATGTTGGATCCTAAAATTATTAATCAGCTTACAAGTAAATTTTCTGAAACCAGAAGTGAAACTAAGGATTATAGAAAAAATTTTACTGATTGTATAAAAAATTTTGTAGCAGTAAAGAATTATGGAACTTATACGGATATGCTTTATAATTTTCTTTTTTTAGAAAAAGCAAAAGAATATAGAAAGCTTTTAGATTTAGCCAAGAAAGATTTTACTAGAAATTATATGTATGAGGAAATTTTATTAATTATTGGATCTTTTGAAACTGGACTTGCTGGAGAAATTCAAAAAGAATTTAAAAAAATAGGTAAAATTTTAACACAAAAAGAATTTATAAGTAAATTTAATGATTTTGCTTCACAAAAAAATTGGTTAGTATATCAGAAAAGAGCAAGAAGTATAATGGCGACTTATGACGAAGAGTTACGAAGCATAAAACATCCTAAGTTGATTGATTATAAAAAAGAATTTAGTCAAGAAGACATTAGAAAACTTTTAGGATAAAAATAGTCGAAAAAGATTAAAGGTAAAAAGAAATAAATAAAATGGCGAAAGTAAAACAACCAATTAAAGAAGAGTGGGATACAATAGAAAAAAATAAAAATTCTCCCATTGAATTAATAAAAAAAGAAAATGATTCGGGGATTGTTAGGGCTAAAAGATTAAAGATTAAAAGAAAAAATAAGGGGTCGAAAATTATTAGTTAATGAATACAAATATTATTATGGATAAACAAGATTGTTTAAATAAAGCAGTAGAAGTTGCAAAAGAATATGCACGAGGTGGTGCAGGTAGTGGAGCCTATGATGGTTCAGCTGAAGTTTTAGAAAAAGTCTATAATAAACTTCTTAAACTAGCAGAAATTAAAGAATAACGGTCATTTTTAAATTTACTTTTCTGCTTAATGTTGAGCAGAAAGGCAAGTTTATAAAAAGTTATTAAGTTTTTTAAAAGTTAAGTCGAATTATTAAAAGAATTAGGGGTTAAATAAAATCTTGAAACAAGAATATATACCACCAACATATAAAGAAACCGCATTTAATTGTCCATTTTGCAATGCTTATGCAAATCAAATTTGGTTCGATTCAGGATACTACGATAATGGATTTCAATGGTTTAATAATGGCAATGTTTGTTTTTGTTCACATTGTAAAAAGTTTACTGTTTGGTATCAGAGTAAAATGATCTATCCAGATTTCGAGGGTGTTCAACCCCCAAATCAAGACTTAAGTGAAGACATTAAATTTGATTATCAGGAAGCTGCCTCAATACTTCAAAAATCCCCTCGTGGTTCAGCCGCATTACTTCGTTTGGCTATTCAAAAGTTGTGCAAGGAGCTCGGAGAAGATGGAAAAAATATCAATAATGACATAAAAAATCTTGTTGCAAAGGGTTTACCATTAGCTGTTCAAAAATCTCTTGATATTGTCCGTGTTATCGGAAATGAGGCTGTCCATCCTGGGCAGATAGATATTAGTGATGATATTGAAACAGCAAAAGCATTATTTAAACTTGTTAATTTAATTGCTGAAAAAATAATAACAGAAAAAAAGGAAGTTGAAGAAATTTATAACAGTTTGCCAGAATTAAAGCGACAAGAAATTGAGAAACGAGACAAAAAATAAATTTATGAGTATTTTTGATATATTCCAAACAAGTGAAGCTGACATAATAAACCATAAAAAAACTGGCGTTATTTATGTTGCTGATTTTCCTGGGGGTACAGGTAAATATGTTTCAATTACTGAAAAAAGTGCAAACAATCCAGATTTAGATATAAAAATTTCTTCGCGTATTCACTTGCGTGTTACTTATTTAACACACGCAGAAAAAATCTGTGGTGTTGAAGTTGCAAAGGTGGATGGAGATAAAATTGAAAAAATACATTTCTCTACTCTTGATTTTGAGCGCATTCTTCAATTGCTAAGTTTATTTTCTGAACTGGATTTAAAAGCAGTGGTTAATAAAACCGTTATGTTTGATGAATCAATAATTGGCGACTCAAAAGAAGTTTCTCGTTTTTTAACACTTATTGCTTCAGACCCAGAAGGTAAAGAAAAACTTGGGGAAGTTGCTAAAAATTATGGGCTTATAAAGGTTGGTGATATAGATAATATTATTCAAAAAAAAGAAGCAGTTACTCTTTTTGAAAATATTTTAAACAAGCAAGAAGAATTTAATAAATATAAAAAAGAGCTTGGTGTTGGAAAAGATGAAGAGGTTTGGCAAAAATTCTTTTCTCAGAATGCATGGATTTTGGGCTCTGATTTTGTTGAGATTCTAGATGAAAGACGTCTTGATGTTGAAAACATAACGGACTATCTTTTAAAATCTTTTGACGGCTTTGTTGATATTATTGAACTTAAGCTTCCATCAGCTCCATTTTGGACTACCGAGAATATTCCAAAAAGTGAATTAACCGCTGCGACAATGCAATGCATTCGTTACATTTTGCAAACGGAAAGAAAAATAAATGATCTAGAATTTAATAAGAAAATTCAGAACACTCCAATTGTAAAACCCAGAATTACTTTAATTTATGGTCGCTCTAATTTGTGGGGTGATAATGAGAAAGAGGCATATAGAGTTTTAAACTCAAGTTATTATAATTTAAATATTATTTCCTATGACCACTTACTTGAACGAGCAAAAAGGTTAATAGGGATTATTACTACAAAAACAGTTGTTGAAGAAGAAGTGAATATAGAGGATATTCCATTTTAATTATGAAAACTAACCAATTACAAAAAAATACTAAAAATGAATGGCGAGAAATTCCCGTTGGTGATATTTTTTCATTCATAAAAACATATGCTATTTCACGAGAAAACTTATCTACTGGAGTAGTGTCTAATAATGATATTGGTAATATACATTATGGTGATATCCATTCTACTTATACTTCAACTAATATAGATTTATCTAAAACGGAAATTCCTTTAATAAAAGATAAAAATTTTAAATTTAAGAAAGAAGAATTATTAAAAGATGGAG
>Ga0210057_1007233_pt1 | contig 13537 bp, 13 predicted proteins | sample CryGeyCG2114_010_2_FD_183968 | JGI IMG/M metagenome (GOLD analysis project Ga0210057, IMG submission 183968) | Groundwater microbial communities from aquifer - Crystal Geyser CG10_big_fil_rev_8/21/14_0.10 (SPAdes) (version 2) | ecosystem: Environmental > Aquatic > Deep subsurface > Groundwater ... | reverse complement strand
GCTTAGCGGCTTCGTCCAAATTTCCTACGGAAACTTCGCCAAGCCGCCATACGTTAGCTGAAATAGAAAATATTTTTAAATTTCTTTCAGAAATTTTGTGCCCCATTTTATTTTTTAATTTTTTTTAATTCATGAAATTTGAACTCAAAAAAATCAACAGAGGAGCCATGAAAGATTATCGGAATGTTACTGATGCCGATCTGATTTCAGATTTACAAGAAGTTGCGAAAAAACTGAAAAAAGACTCCGTAACTCATAGCGAGTACGACGGGCTAGGGAAATTTAACAGTCATGTTTTTGGTAGAAGATTTGGCGGATGGAACGATGCACTTAATAATGCCGGCCTTAAAGTAGGAAAAAAATATAACACAAGCGAAGAAGACGCATTTAAAAATATAGAAGAAATTTGGATAAAATTAGGTAGACAACCGCTATATGCAGAAATACAAAAACCACTGTCGCGGTTAAGTATGGGTTTTTATGAATATCGTTTTGGTTCGTGGTATAACGCTTTAGAAAAATTTGTTGCTTTTATCAATAAAGAAGAAAATGTCCCGTCTGAAAAAATTATAAAGGGTTTAAAAGTTGAATCAAGTACAAAACATAGAACATCAAGGACAATAAATTGGCGTATTCGTTTTATTGTAATGAAGAGAGATAATTTTAAGTGTAAAAAATGCGGAAGATCTCCCGCAACTGATCCAAGCATTGTTCTTCATATTGACCACATAAAAGCTTGGGCAAATGGAGGTGAAACTATTTTAGAAAACTTGGAAACACTTTGCTCAAAATGCAATATAGGCAAAAGTGATTTAGAATAAAAATTAAAAAATAAAATGGGGCACAATTTTGCTTCACTATCGCTACGCAAAATAAAAATATTTTCTACATCAGCTAACACGGCATATCCGGTTCCGCTACGCTCCACCCAAATTGCTATCGCAACTTCAGATAATGCCGATACGTTAGCTGAAACATTCCTTTTCTTTTTAAAGCTAACACTTACAAATTTTGGGCGAAATCAGTTCGAATTTTTTCAAAGACACATCGCCAGTTAAGAAAATGGGGCGCTTTGCGATAGAATGCGCCAGCCGATTTTATTGAGCCCTTTTGAAATTTTTTTAAAAAAAGCCCACCAATGTTCGAAAACATAGTGGGCGAATATTGTTCATACTTTACTTGCCGTAAACTACTACGCGGACAATAAGTGGTCCTTTGGGCCCAGGGCTCCATCTTGACAATTCTTCAGAATAGACAGTGTCGGTAACGCTGCGAATATCAATATCACCAAGCTTCGCCACCAACTTATCAAGAGTTTCCATACCCTGGTCAACGCCATCAGCTAACCCAATAGAAAAACTTTTAACTTTCATCTTTCCCTCCTGTTTTTATTTATAATTTAACGCAAAAATTAACCTTTAGGCCATTATAACAAGAAACAACTAATCTGTCAATATAAGAGGTAAAAATTCTAACTGGATATAACGAAATAAAGACCAAATAAAACTTAAACGAATGAAAATTAAACATAAAGAACTACATCGAATTGTTTCCACGGCGATTATTTATCGACCGGCCAAACAGAAGGACGGCCGGCCGACTTATTTACTCTTGCGCCGCAGCTTGGAGAAAAAAGCCTTTCCGGGCAAATGGACCGTGCCCGGCGGCGGCTTGGAAACAGACGATTATGTTAATACTCCCAAAACAACCAAGGACCACTGGTATTTTGCTATCGGGAATTCTTTAAAACGCGAAATTAAAGAGGAATGCAATTTAGAAGTAGGTCGGGTAAAGTATTTGCTGGATATTACCTTTATTCGGTCGGATGGTCAGCCGGTAATTATTTTAAGTTTTTATTGTCCTTACAAATCAGGTCGGGTAAAATTAGACGAGGACGATATTGAATATACTTGGGCAACTTATCCGGAAGCCAGGAAATATGATTTGATTGAAGGAATCTTGGGAGAAATAGCTCTGGTTGACAAAATACTTCAGGGGAAAGATGGAAACAGAATAAAATACAAATATTAAATAAGATGACTTCACCCGTTGACGAAATTAAGAATCGGCTTGATATTGTTGAAATAATTGGCGGTTATGTCCGTTTACAAAAAGCCGGCCGCAATTACCGGGCTCTTTGCCCTTTTCATTCGGAAAAGGCGCCTTCATTTTTTGTTTCGCCGGAAAGGCAGCTTTGGCGCTGTTTTGGCTGCGGCAAAGGGGGCAGTATTTTTGACTTTATTATGGAAATAGAAGGCGTGGAGTTTGGCGACGCCTTAAGAATACTGGCTCAACGAGCCGGAGTGGAATTAAAAAAAATAGATCCCAAGCTGAAGACAGAAAGAACCCGTCTTTATGAAATCTGCAGTTTGGCCAATCAGTTTTTTATCAGACAATTGGCGGGAAGCCGGGCCGGCAAACAGATGCAAGATTATTTAAACAGCCGCGGGTTGAAGTCAAAAACAATTAAGGATTGGCAGATCGGTTATGCGCCTGACGGATGGAGCAGTTTATTGGAATTTTTAGGAGGGCGGGGCTATCCGGAAGGAGAAATCGATAAAGCCGGTTTGGCGGTTAAGAACGAAGAGAAGAAAAAATATTACGACCGTTTCCGCGACCGAATTATTTTTCCCATTCGCGATTTGAACGGAGTAACCATTGGCTTTAGCGGAAGAGAAAATCCTTGGCGGCCCAACCAACAGATGGGCAAGTATATCAACACGCCCAATACTTTAATTTATGACAAAAGCCGCGTTTTATACGGTCTAGATAAAGCCAAATTGGCTATTCGCAAAGAAAATTTCTGTATTTTAGTCGAGGGACAGATTGACGTGGTCGCTTCGCATCAAGCCGGCTTTGTTAATGCGGTCGCTTCCTCAGGGACGGCTTTAACGGAAGAACAATTAAAGATTATCAAGCGTTATACCGAGAACTTATCTACGGCTTTTGACATGGATTTGGCCGGCCAAGCGGCGACCAAGAGGGGAATTGATTTGGCTATTCAGCTCGGTTTTAACACTAAGGTTATCAGCTTGCCGGCCGGGCAAGATCCGGCTGATTATCTTCTAAAGAATAATTCTCTTTGGGAGCAAGCAATCAAAAAAGCCGGCAGTTTAATTGAGTTTTATTTAGAAAACGCCTTGGCCCAATACGATTGCCAAACCCTTGAAGGGAAGAAGGAGATAGCTAAAATTATTTTGCCTTTGATTAAGAAAATTCCTCACAAGATTGAACAGTCGCATTGGCTTCAGGAATTGTCTCGCCGATTAAGGGTTCAGGAAAAGGACTTGGTTGATGAAATGGAAAGAACAGAAATTCCCATGACGGAAGAAAACATCCCTCAAATTGGAAAAGAATTTGATTCAGTTGAGTTAGCTCGGCCAACTGATAACAAAATTGATTTGGAAGAATATCTTTTGGGCCTGCTTTTAGTCAATTTAAAAAAATTCAAGAGATTTAAGCGTCAGCCGGCTTATCTATTCAGCAATTCTGACTTAGCCGAAATATTCAAAAATCTAAAGAAATGCTCAAAAAAAAGAATCAAACTAACCGGCTTCCGTGAGAATTTATCAAATGATTTGGCTAATCAATTAGATGAGCTTATTTTCAAAGCGGAGGCTCGAAGCAGTCTATTGGATAAATCGGCCGATGATTTCAAGCCGACTAAAGAAATCAGATTTTGTTTTAGCCAGCTGAGAGACCGTTATTGGCGTCAAAAATTAAACCAAATTAATCTTTCCATTCGGGAAGCCGAAGAGAAAAAAGATAAGGATTTATGTAAAAAATTGACCGAAGAAGCTAATAAATTAACTAAACAAGTCATTTTGTCTAAAAGTTAACTATATGGCCAAGAAAAAAACTGCTCGAGGCAAGCCGTGGCCGGTGAGCCGGCGCCGTTCCTTGAGCAAAAAAACAAAACAAAAAAGAACAAATAAAAAAGCAATTAGCCGAAAAAGGAAAAAGTTAGCTAAGCCGAAGATAAAAAAAGCGGTAAAAAGAAAAGCCGTAAAATCAGTTAAAAAGAAAATAAATCAGCGGGCCAAAAAACGAATCATGCTTTCCAGACGGCCCAGAAAAAGAAAAGAATTAATCACCGAAGAGAAAATTCAGGAATTGGTTGTTCGAGGAAGGGAACGCGGCTTTGTCACTGAAGACGAAATTATTAAATTAGCGCCTCGGATTGAAGAGGACATCGTCGGCTTGGAAGAAGTTTGTCAACGTCTTAAGGATAATAACATTGAGGTGATTGAATCAATTGAGTTTTTAGAAGCGCTTTCAGCTGAAAAAGGAAAGAAAACTGCGCTTAAGGAAAAATTGCCTCTTAGATTAGAGCCCTTTGACAATGTCCAGATGTATTTGCGGGAAATCGGCAAGATTCCTTTAATTAATGCCCAGGAGGAAGTTAAATTGGCCAAGCAGATTGAAAAAGGGGATGAAGAGGCCAGACAAAAACTGACCCAGGCCAATTTGCGCTTGGTCGTCAGCATTGCCAAAAGATATGTTGGGCGAAGCCGTAATTTAACGCTCTTGGATTTAATCCAGGAAGGCAATATCGGTCTTTTTAAGGCCGTAGAGAAATTTGATTATCACCGGGGCTATAAATTTTCTACTTACGCGACCTGGTGGATCCGTCAGGCCATTACCCGGGCCTTGGCTGACCAATCCCGGACTATTCGTATTCCGGTTCATATGGTTGAAACAATCAGCAAATATGCTCAAATCAAGCGGCGGCTTTTACAGGATTTAGGCCGGGAACCTCTCCCTGAAGAGATAGCCGCGGAGATGGGCGAAACAATTGATAAAGTCAGGCAAATTATGAAAATTTCTCAAGAAACTCTTTCTTTGGAAGCGCCCATCGGCGACGAAGACGAAGAAAGCAGTTTGGGCGAATTTATTGAAGATAAAAAGACGGCTTCGCCGGTTCAAGTGGCTGCTCGCAAGTTGTTGCGCGGCCGGTTAAAAGAAATTTTGACTGATTTATCGCCGCGTGAACAAAAAATTCTAGAAATGCGTTTTGGCTTAATAGATGGCATTACTCATACTTTGGAAGAAGTTGGTCAGGAGTTTGGCGTAACTCGGGAACGGATTCGCCAGATTGAAGCCAAGGCCTTGGAACGGATGCGCCAGCATAAGGGCTCTAAAAAGTTGAAAGGGTATTAGTTTAACAAGGATGATAACCAAGACTGACGGCCGTCCAGTCAAACTAGAGACAATGGACAATCCGAAAGCGAAAAACATAGTCATTATCTTAACCGAAGCGGCGGCTATTTTTTTAATGGCTTTTAATTTACTGCCTCGCAAGGCCGGTTTGTTTCTGACCGGTATATTAATTTTTTATTTCATCTTTAGCCCTTTAGAGGATTCTCTTTGGGTTTTTATTGCTTCTATTCCTTTATTTGTTGCCTTGCCCATTACCGAAAGATTTGACACAATGGCTAATTGGCGGATTTTATTGGCGGTCTTATTTTTGGTTTGTTTGGCAAAAGCAGGATTCTTTAATTCATTCAGAATGAAATTTAGCGGCTGGAAATTAAAGGAGAAATTTGAACATTATCCAGTAGAATCATTGACGGTTGTTTTTATTTTTATCGGCGCTCTTTCGCTTCTGGCAGCTGAAGATATTTGGCTGGGGACCAAAAAACTGCTCTTTTTAATTAATATCTTTCTGCTCTACGTAGTTATTAGAAATCTGATTGCTCGAAATAAAGAAATTGTTTTTAAAATTTTTAGCGCTATTAAAGTAACTATCGGTCTGACTTTAGGAATTGGTTTTTCCCAGTTAGCTCTGGTCTTTTTTGTTAATCTCCATCAATTTTGGCATCTTTGGGACAGACATATTATCAATGTCTTTTACGGCCAGAATTTAAGCGACCTTTTGTCTTACAGCAATACCTGGTTTTCCTATTATTCTTATCAACTGCCCACTTTGCGAATGTTTTCTGTCTTTCCCGATTCCCATTCTTTTGCCTTTTTTTGCGTTTTGGCCCTGCCTTGTTTTTTGGCAACAGTCTTTCTTCGGCCAAGAGAAAATAGAGAAAAGGCTGTTTTTTATTATTTCTTTCTGATTGCCTGTCTATTGGCCATTATTTTTTCCGGCTCCCGAGGCGCCTGGGTCAGCGCTTTGATTTCTTGTCTGATATTTTTATTGATTATTTTGCTCTATTGGTCGCCGACCGTTCGCGCTTGGACAAATTTTTTAAAACCCAGATATGCCAAGAAATGGTCGCAACAAATTCAGCTTATTTTAGGAACTTTAATTATCTTTTTCATCTTGTTCCCGATTGCCTCAGCTATTCTTTTCATGCCTCAATATATTCAATTAGGCCAAGAGGCGATTTCAGATTTTTCTTTATTTGAAAGAGCCAGAAGCATTATTGATTTAGCCGAACTGTCGGTCAAAAGCCGATTAGAAATTTGGCGGAGAACAATAGATTCAATTGTCATTCGTCCTATTTTGGGAGTAGGTTTAGGCAATTATTCTCTGGTCCTTAACGAACCCTTATCAACGGCCAGAAAAGGCGCTTCGGCTCACAATTTATATTTAGACGTAGCCGCTGAAATAGGCGTCTTTGGCTTGCTTATTCTATTAGTCATTTTTGGTTATATTCTAAAAGACGCCTGGCAGGTTTTTATCCGTCAGGGAAAATCATTTTTTGGCGTCTGGGCCGGCTTTTTTCTGCTTGCCTTAATCTGGATTTTCAGTTATAGTTTATTTGACATCGTCCTCTTTAACGACAAGGTTTTTTTATTTTTCATGGTTAATTTGGCTGTCTTGTATGGGGCAAAATCATCCTTTGGTTTCTATAAATCTACTCACTTATAATGCCGGTCAATATCTAGAAAGTTGTTTGGCTTCAGTTTTCAAGCAGAGTTATCCTCGGCTGGAAATTTTAATTATTGACAATCAGTCAACTGACGGAACGATTGATTATTTGAAAGGGTTAAAAGAGCGAGCGAATTTAAGAATTATTTTCAATCAAAAGAATCTTGGCTTTGCGGCAGGCCATAATCAAGGCATTAGAGAAAGCCGGGGAGATTTCGTTTGCTGCCTTAATCAAGATGCTGTTTTGGATAAAGATTTTATCCAGAACGCCGTTCAAGAGCTGGTCAAGGATAATAAAATAGGTGCTCTTCAGGGCAAGCTCTTGCGTTGGAATATTGGTAATTTATCTCTGGGCCAGTCAATGGCCGATTACCGGGTCTCATATATTATTGACACGACCGGCTTGATTTTTTTAAAGAATAGACGGATTGTTAACCGGGGGCAAGGCGAAATTGAACAGGGCCAGTTTGAAAAAAAAGAAGAGGTTTTTGGAGCTGACGGAGCGGCGCCGGTTTATCGGCGTCAGGCCTTGGTTGATGTCGGGATTAACGATGAATATTTTGACGAGGATTTTTTTTGCTATAAAGAAGACGTTGACTTGGCCTGGCGTTTACGCCTGGCCGGCTGGAAAACCATTTATCAACCAGCCTGTCTGGCTTGGCATGCTCGCACTTCCGGCGAAAGCGTCGCTTTAAGCTATTTCGGCATTGTCCGAGAAAGATTAAAGATTAATAAATTTTCAAAATATCTGGCTTTTAAAAATCAGCGGTTAATGCAGATTAAAAACGAGCAAATGGGGCTTCTTATAAAACATTTGCCCTGGTTTATGCCCAAAGAAATTGCTTCTTGGTTTTACGTCCTCCTTTTGGAAAAATATACCTGGCGGGCGATTAAGGATTTGTTTAAACAGGCGCCCGGCGCTTGGCAAAAGAGAAAAATAATTATGGACAGAAGAAGATTGAAGGCCGGGCAAATAGGAAAATGGTTTAAATAAACTGTTTAATATGGAAAATCAATTTCAAAATCAACCCAAAAAGAGAAAGCGAGTTTGGTTATGGCTTTGTCCTTTTTTGGTTATAGCTTTCTTTGCTTTCTTCTTTTTAAAAACCAGTTTTACGATCAGCCAAGTTATGGATTTAAAACAAATGGCCAATTGGACCGCTCAAGTTCTGCCTTTCGGGAGCGACCTGGCCGATTTGCCTCAGCCAAATCCTGACAGAATCAATATTTTGCTTTTAGGGATAAGGGGATTGGAAGACCCGGGCGAAGGAAAACTGCTTTCTGACGCAATAATTCTAGCCAGTCTCAATAAAAAAACCGGTCAAATCGCTTTATTCTCTTTGCCGCGGGATATTTATTACAGAATTTGGTGCTCGGAAGAGAATAAAAAAATCAACTTCGCTTATGCTCAAGGAGGCTTGGATTGCGCCAAGAAAACAATTGCTTCTTTAACCGGACTTTACGTTGACTATGCTATCAGCGCCGACTTTGAAGCGCTTAAAGAAATTGTTGACGCCTTGGGCAATATTACTGTTTATTTAGAAGAGCCGTTTGAAGAGAATTTTCAATGGGCCAAAGAAGGACAAGAAGAAAACGAATATTGGTTTATTAAAGAGATTGATGGCGAAGAAAAATGGGTTTTTTCTCTGCCGGCCGGCCAAAACATTCTAGATAGCCAAACCGTTCTTTATTATGTTCGGTCTCGCTATTCGACTGATGATTTTGACCGAATGCGGCGGCAGCAAAAAGTTCTTCTGGCCATTAAAGAAAAAGCTCTTTCTTTGGGCGTCTTAATCAATCCGATTAGAGTTTATCAATTGCTTGATCTCTTAGGAGAAAATGTTCGGACAGACATGAACTTGGCCGATATCAAAGAGCTGATTGGCTTGGTGGCTAATTTAGACACTCAAAATATTAAAAGAAAAGTTTTTGACATCAATTCCGAGGGATTGCTTTATCATGCCTTTATCAACGAAGAATATGTTCTCTTGCCGGTCGGCGATAGTTTTGACCGAATTCAGGAAATTTGTCAGAATATTTTTGACTAAAATTTAATGCTTTCAATTATTGTCACCCATCATCAAACGCCGGTTTTGTTAAAACTTTGCTTAAAGTCGATTAAGGAAAATATCGGCTCTTTTGGCATGTCGCCGAATGAGCAATTTAGGTACGAAATAATTATTGTTGACAGCCAAGCCGACCAAGAAATCCAGGAATCAATCAAGGAGAAATTTCCGACAGTTCAATTTATCTCTTTTTCAAAAAATGTTGGCTATGCTAAAATTGTTAATGAGGGCATTAAAGCGACTCAGGGAGAATATATCTTGATTCTCAACGCCGATATTATTGTTCTTGATAAAGCAATTAGTTGTTTATGGGAATATCTGGAAAAACATCCGGATGTCGGCATAGTCGGTCCTCAGCTATTAACTTTTAGTAATCAGATCCAAGGTTCCTGTTTTAGTTTTCCTAGTTTGGGAGCTATTATTGCCCGGCGAACCTTCTTGGGTAAATTGGACTGGGGCAAACAGAAGATAAATCAGTTTTTAATCCAGGGAAAAGATTTTTTCTCTCCTCAACCGGTTAATTGGCTGCAGGGTTCAGCCATGCTTATCCGTAAAGAAGCCATTAAAAAAGTTGGTTTGTTGGATGAACGGTTTTTTATATACTTGGAAGACACTGACTGGTGCCGTCGTTTTTGGCAAAATGGTTATCGGGTCGTTTATTGTCCGACGGCTCAAATGGCTCATTATTATTATCGAGCCAGCAAAAAATGGGGCGGCTTCTTGGATATTTTAGTTAACAGATATACTCGTTTGCACATTGTCAGCGCCTTAAAATATTTTTGGAAATGGCGTCATTCCAAAAATACTCATTTGAAGATTGTGCTTTGAAATAAATATTTCTATAAGAAAAGATGAAAAAGTATATATCTTTGCCCATCTGGATTCTTTTATTAGCGGTCATTTTCGGACTTGGTTTTTTTGTCGGCCAATCCAGCCAGCCATCAATTGAAAAGGTAGAAGGATTAACTAATAAAGAATTAGGCCAGTCATCATTGGTTGATTTCAGTTTGTTTTGGGACGCCTGGCGCCTTATTGAAAAAAAATATGTTGACCGGGGCGAATTAAATCGGCAAAATATGGTCTACGGAGCCGTTGCCGGCTTGCTCAAATCCTTAGACGACCCTTATTCGGTCTTTATGGAACCCCAAGAGAGCAAGAAGTTTATTGACGATATGGAAGGTAGTTTTGAAGGGATTGGCGCTGAAATTGGTATCCGCAAAGGAATTTTAACCATTATTGCTCCCCTGGAAGGAACGCCCGCTCAAGGAGCCGGTTTGCGAGCCGGTGATAAAGTTCTTAAGATAGATGATGCCTTAACAGCCGATTTGACCCTTGACGAAGCGATCAATTTAATTAGAGGACCTAAGGACACGGAAGCAATTTTATTAATCATGCGTGACGAATGGGATGAGACCAAGGAGATAAAAATTATTCGGGGAACGATTAAAATCCCCATTATTAAATGGGAAATGCTCGCCTCGACAGGCGAAGCCGACGGGAAAGAAGAGAATATTGCCTATATCCAGTTTTATCACTTTACCGAAAACGCGTCTAATGAATTTAAAAAAATAGTCAGAGAAGTTTTAAATTCTCGAGCCAAGGGATTAATTTTAGATGTTCGCAATAATCCGGGCGGTTATTTAGAGGTAGCTGTTGATATCGCCGGCTGGTTTTTGCCTAAGGGAGAACTAGTTGTCGCCGAGGATTTTGGCAACGGCCAAAGAAACGAATACCGCAGCAGAGGACATGACGACTTAGCTGAATTGCCGACGATTCTTTTAGTTAACGAAGGCTCGGCTTCGGCTTCGGAAATTTTAGCCGGCGCCTTAAGAGATATTAAAGGAATTAAAATCATTGGTCAAAGGACTTTCGGCAAGGGCTCGGTTCAGCAATTAGAAAAACTAAAAGATGGTTCCAGTATTAAAATTACGGTAGCCAAATGGCTGACACCGGCCGGTTTAAACATTAGCGAAGAGGGGATTGCCCCGGACGTTGAAATAGAAATAACCGAAGAAGACATTGATGAGATGCGCGACCCCCAATTAGACAAGGCCTTAGAGGTATTAAAAGAGGAAATCAATCGGTAATTTTATGAATAAGAAGCTTAGAAATAGTTATCTGGCTGTTCTTAGATTAAATCAGAGAACAGCTAAAGGATTTCGCTATACAGTACCTTCTTCGGCAATTTATCCTTATCAATGGCTCTGGGATAGCTGCTTCCATGCTATCATTTATACTCATTTTGATATGAAATACGCCAAGGACGAGATTAGGACACTTTTAAGCGGACAGTGGGAAAACGGAATGCTGCCTCATATGATTTATTGGATGAAAGGAAAGAAACATCGTATAGATTGGGGGGTCGGGGGAAATACTTCTTCTATTACTCAGCCACCGATGGTTGCTTATGCTGTAGAAACTATTTTCAGACAAGATAAAAATATTATCTTTGTTAAAGAGGTTTTAGAAAAATTACATAAATATTATCAATGGCTTAATCAAGATAGGTCATCTTCTTATCTTTTATCCATTATCCATCCTTGGGAATCTGGAGAAGATAATTTTGTGGCTTGGAATGAAATATATGGATTGAAAGATCCGTCTCCAGCAGATTTCACTAAGATAAAGTTAAAGTTAGTGGCTGATTATAATAAATTAAATCATCATAGCAAAAAATTTTTAAAAGCCAACAAATTTAATGTTCAATGCCTCTTGTTCAATAGTGTTTATTTAAGAAATCTTGAGTCAATGCTCTTTCTTTGCCGGGCAGCTAAATCCCCACATTATCAATACTATAAAAAAATCATTCCCAAGGTAAGAAAATCTTTTAAAGAAAAATTATATGATAAAGAAAAAGAACTCTTTACATCTACCCATAACAATGAACATCTTAGACAGACAGAAAATTCATCAATTTTCTTGCCACTTTTTGCCAAAATACTTAGCAAGAATCAAGCCAAAAAATTAATCAAAAAGTATCTTTTAAATGAGAATAAATTTTGGTTGAAATATCCGGTGCCGACTATTTCAGCAAGTAATCTCTATTTTCAGCCAAATCGTTATTGGCGGGGCAGCACCTGGATTAATATTAATTGGTTTATTGTCAAAGGGCTGGATAATTATGGCTATAAAGATTTAGGCGGTCGACTTAAGGATAGAAGCATTAAACTAATAGAAAAGTCAGGATTCTGTGAATATTTTAGTCCGGTTACTGGCCAGGGATATTTTAATCCGGCTGTAGTTGTTAAAAGTCATCGCTCTAAAGATTTCACTTGGTCAGGGTTAGTTTTTGACATGTAAGATTAGAAGCGTCGTCTCAAAATGATAGAAAATAATCCGGATAAAATAAAAGAAGCTGAAATTGTTGTTGGTATTCCTTCTCTTAACGAAGCAGATAATATCGCTTTTATTACCGATAAAATTGACCAAGGATTGATTAAATATTTTAGCGGACAGAAAGCGGTTATCGTCAACAGCGACAATAATTCTCCCGATAATACCGGCAGAGTTTTTTTAAGGACTAAGACCAAAAATCCTAAAATATATATTTCCACTTCCGGCGGTCAGCGAGGCAAAGGGAATAACTTAAAAAACTTATTTTTAAAAATAAAGGATTTAGGCGCTAAAACAGCCATGACCGTTGACGCAGATATCAAAAGCATCAGCGCTCAATGGATAAAATGTTTTTTAGAGCCGATCAGCCGGGGCTATGATTTTATCGCGCCGGTTTATCGCCGTCATAAATACGATGGTTCAATCACTAACCATTTAACTTATCCTTTAATTTACGGACTTTTGGGATATGATTTCCGCCAGCCCATCGGCGGCGATATGAGTTTTTCTTCAAGAATGGTTGATTACTGGATTGAGCAGAAATGGCCGCCAGCGGCCAGTGGTTACGGGATTGATATTTTTATGACCAGCCAGGCGATTAAATCCGGCCTTAAATTAGGACAGGTTAATCTGGGCTCAAAATTCCATAAACCGAGCCTGCTAAAATTGGATAATATGTTTTTGGAAGTAGCAGAAACCTTTTTCAATTTTTTAGCTAATCATAGAAACTTATGGCCAAAAGAGATAAATTTGGAAAAACTGCCTTTGGTTTGTCGGGTCAACGGTAAGATTATTTATCAAAAACTGCCGCCGGTTGAATACAAGGAGATTGAGGAAACGGCTTTGGCTGATTTTCCCGATTGTTACCAAAATCTTAAAGATGAGCTGCCTTCGGAAATCAGCGGTCCTTTAAGAATGATGTTTCTCCAAAAAAAGTCCTTAAAAATAACGGCTGACTTTTGGTCAAAAGTAGTTTATCAGTTGTTTTATCTTTACCAAGTTAAACCCGAAAAAGATTTAATTATTAAACTACTACGCTCTCTTTATTTCGGCCGAATGGCTTCGGCTATTAAAGAGGAGCATCTCAAAAACCGAAAGGAATCAGAAAAATTAGTTCAAAAACAAGCTCAACTTTTTTTTAAAAATAGAAAGTTTCTTTCCAGAATCTAACGCAACACTATTGGCGCGAAGCGCCAAAACTGTTAAGTTAGATTCCTATGAATAAATACAAAAGATTAAGCATGGATGAGCGGGAGGAAATCAGCCGGATGCTCACTCAAAGTTGTTCTTTAAACGATATCGCCAAAGCATTAAA
>Ga0210057_1007232_pt1 | contig 13538 bp, 15 predicted proteins | sample CryGeyCG2114_010_2_FD_183968 | JGI IMG/M metagenome (GOLD analysis project Ga0210057, IMG submission 183968) | Groundwater microbial communities from aquifer - Crystal Geyser CG10_big_fil_rev_8/21/14_0.10 (SPAdes) (version 2) | ecosystem: Environmental > Aquatic > Deep subsurface > Groundwater ... | reverse complement strand
GACTCTCCTGGAGGTGTATGAGGTGATTGGGGAGAGGAATAAGTTGAATAGTCATGAGCAAATTTAAATCATTGGAACAGGGGGCAAATGGAATTTAAAGAGTTTGTTAAGGAGATAATTGGGAAGTCAGGAGATTTAATTGTGGTGATAAAAGGCAAGGAAAAAAGAATAAAAGGGATGGCAAGGTTTACTTCAGAGAACTTGTATCCAGACGAATACATTAAGATTGTTTTTGATGATCATTCACATATGGTGGTGAGCTTACCAGATGAAGTATTGTTTTATGCTGACAGAGTAGTGGGGTTGGTAGAAGAAGTGAAAGATGATGAAATTGGAGTGAGCGGTGAGTTGATGTATGGGAATAAAAGTTTCGAGTTGGACAACTCGGACGATTATCAATTTTGTTTACAGGTGTATAAGGGAAAAGCAGGAACAGATATTGAGGGCGAGGTGAAGTTTAGTGATTATTTGTTTGAGGAAACTGGGAAAACTGAAATGCTAAGTTTGGGTTGGACGGTATGCGATGGTAAGCGAGCTGATGTGTGGGTTGAGAAGATAGGTATTGATGAAGTTGAGGTGGTGGAGTAAAGTTGTCAGGTTGTTAAAGTGGAGGAGGTGTTATGAAGGATGTTGTTGGTTATGAAGACTTCGTAAAACTTGACATAAGAGTTGGGGAGATTGTGGAGGCTGAAGCGCCGGAATGGAGTGAGAAGCTGTTGCAGTTTATGGTGGATTTTGGGGAGGAGATAGGAAAACGGACGATATTGTCGGGGATTAAGCAGTGGTATCAGCCGGAGGAATTTGTGGGGAAGAAGGGGGTGTTTGTGGTGAACTTGGCTCCCAAGAAGATGGGGCCCTCTGAGAGCGAGGGGATGTGGATAATGAGTGACACTGAAGATAAGCCGATACCAATAATGGTGGATGGGTCTATAGGTGTGGGGACAGTAGTGAGATAAATAAATGCGAATTGATTCGAATTTTATGGTTGGGCTATTAGAGATAATCGAATGATTCGAAAGTGGGGATGGATGTGGGCGATTCTCAGAAAAGTGTGATATTATAGTGCGCTGCCAGCGAGTTACGTCTGGTGAAAATTGGTTAATTAAGTTAGAATACGGAAATTATGGAATCAAGTGACAAGAAACAAGTAACAAGTAACAAGAAGAAAACGGCTGCTGCTGACCAAGTGGGGGCAGCTGGTAAATCCAAGACAGGAAAGAATGTTGTAGGTAATAAGCCGAAGATGCGGACGGTGAAGAAGTTTGAAGTTAAGTGGCAGTTTAATTTTAAGCGGGCAATGTTGTGGTTTTTGGTGTTTTTGATGTTTGTACCTTTTTTGTTGTCACTGGCTAGTGGGTCACAGAAGGGTGAGGAAGTGCCTTTGTCTCAGGTGGTGGCTGATATTAAAGATGAAAAAGTGGAGAAGGTGGAGATTGAGGGGAAGACGCTAAAGGTATATTACTTTGATAAGAATGAGCCGGAGAGGTCGCGAATTGAGGACAGTGAGGGATTGGTGCCAATTTTGCAGGATGCAGGAGTGGACATTTCTAAAGTAAATGTGACTGTGGCAGATCAGTCAATGTCAAAAATTTGGATTGATATTTTGGGGAAAGTGTTACCAATGTTGTTGATGGCGGTGTTTTTCTTATTTTTGTTGCGACAGGCTCGAGGAGCTCAAGATGGGATAATGGGGTTTGGAAGGAGTAAGGCAAAATTGTTTGTAAAGGGTAAGCAGAAGGTGAAGTTTAGTGACGTGGGTGGAGTGGATGAAGCTAAAAAAGAATTGGAAGAAGTGGTGGACTTTTTGAAACATCCCAAGAAATATACTGATATGGGAGCACGAACTCCTAAAGGAGTGTTGTTGGTGGGGCCGTCTGGTACTGGAAAAACGTTGTTGGCGCGGGCAGTTGCAGGTGAGGCGGGAGTGCCTTTTTATTCGATGGCGGGATCTGAGTTTATGGAGATGTTGGTGGGTGTGGGTGCGTCTAGAGTCCGAGATCTTTTTGGAACGGCTAAAAAGAATGCACCAGCGATTATTTTTATTGATGAAATAGATGCGATTGGACGGATGAGGGGATATGGATCGGCAGGAGGGCATGATGAACGGGAGCAGACACTAAATCAGATTTTGGTGGAGATGGATGGGTTTGCACCCAATGACCACGTGATGGTGTTGGCGGCTACCAACAGGGGAGATTTGTTGGATCCTGCTCTGACGAGACCTGGCCGGTTTGATAGGCGAGTACAGATAGATTTGCCAGATATTGAGGAGAGAAAGAGAGTGCTGAAGATCCATGCAAGTGGTAAGCCAGTGATAAAGGAAATTAGCTGGCAACAGATGGCAAAGCGAACTGTGGGATTTTCTGGAGCTGATTTGGAGAACATGTTAAACGAGGCGGCAATTGCAGCGGCTCGAGATGATCGGAAAGAGATAACGTGGGACGATTTGGAAGAGGCAGCTACAAAGGTGAAACTGGGACCAAGTAAAAAACGATTGCAAAGTGAGTATGAGCGGAAGATGACAGCCTATCATGAGGCAGGACATGCACTGGTAGCACATTTTTCTCCTCATGCGGATCCGGTGCATAGAATTAGCATAGTATCTCGTGGTAGAGCTTTGGGTTACACCATGACACCACCGACGACGGACAAGTATCAACAGACAAAGTCAGAATTGTTGGAGGACATGGCTGTGATGATGGGTGGGCGCGAGGCTGAGGAAATGGTATTTGGGGAATTAACTGCAGGAGCGAGCAGCGATATCGAACGAGCAACAAGGATAGCTAGGGCAATGGTGGTTGACTTTGGAATGAGTGATATGGGGCCGGTGTATATGGGACCGATGTTTGAGAATACTGAGTGGGGTAAGGCAATTTTTGAACCAACTAAAGTGTCTGATAAAGTTCAATCTCAGGTAGACGAGGAAGTGAGTAGGTTTTTGAAACAGGCGCAGAAGTTGGCGAGAAAGATTTTGGAGAGTAAGAAGAAAATTTTAGACAATGTGAGCAGGGAGCTAATGGAAAAGGAAACATTGGATGGAGATGAGTTCGAAAAGGCGGTGGGAACACCAAAGGTTACAATAGAAGAAAAATAGTTTTGGAATTGTATGAGAGTTGGGTAGTCCTCCTTTACAACACTGCTTCACACTGACTGCCTATTCGGCCGTATTGCGAGCCGGTTGTTTCGGAGGATGACAGCTTCACTAGAGAAAATTATAGTGAAGCCGTCAAGTTCGAAAAGGCGGTGGGGACACCGAAGGTGACAATAGAAGGAAAGTAAATCGAGAGAAGCGTCTAGGAGCTAGCGTCTAGCGTTTAGTTTGGATATACTGGTGGGCATGAGACAGATATTTAAGTTATTTCATCACCATAGATTTCGGTTACTGATTTTGTTGTTTTTAGTGTTGGCGGTGGTGTTGGGTGTTTTGGTAGTGCCGATTGAGTCGGTGCATGGCCAGGCAAATATACGTCATGTGGGAGACGGTATTTGGTGGAGTGTGACTACAATGACGGGAGTGGGTTTTGGGGATGTATATCCAGTGACGGCAATGGGGAGAGTGATTGGGATGGTGTTGGAGGTGTGTGGGGTGATTGTGTTTGGACTGATAGCAGGGCAAATTGCAGTGGCTTTATTCCGAATCCAGGATGATTTTAATTGGAAGCGGTTGTTTGAGCGGATGGATGGGATTGAGCAGAGACTCGATCGGATGGAGAAGAAGCAGGAGTTTGTGGTTAAAGATAAAGCGGTTAGTGATTAGTGGCTAGGGTATAGTTGAGAACAAAAACGGATGAACGTCTAGTGTTTAGAAATTAGCGTCTAGTTAGCACAAAACAAACTATGAGCGTCTAGGGACTAGTGACGAGCGTCTAGTTATGAGCTACATAAAATCTCACAAAGACTTGATAGTTTGGCAAAAAGCAATGGATTTGGTGGTGGAGATTTACAGACTAACAAGTTTATTTCCAGAGGAAGAAAAGTTTGGTCTGGTGATACAGATGAGGAGAGCTGCAGTTTTGACTCCTTCCAATATTGCGGAAGGTTATGGGAGAAGATCGAGAAAGGAATATGGACATTTTTATTCAATAGCCTATGGTTCAGGTTTGGAATTGGAGACGCAGCTAATTGCATCAAAAAGAGTAAACATGTGTGCTGCAGAGGAATTTGTTAAAAGTGAAAAATTACTTGAAGAGGTATTAAAGATGCTTAATTCGATGTTAATAAGGATTAATTCAACTAAACCCTAGTAACTAACCGCTAGACGCTATAGGCGATTGGGTGGTTGGTCTCTATTTGATAGAATGCTGGCATGAATAAGAAGAAGCGGTTGGTTTTAATTGACGGGCATTCGGTGGTTTTCCGGGCGTTTTATGCGATTCCGTATTTGACGGATCCAGATGGTCAGCAAGTGAATGCGGTGTATGGGTTTGCGTTGATACTTTTGAATGTGATTACTGATTTGGAACCAACACAGATTGCGGTGACTTTTGATACCAGCAAGCCAACATTCCGACACACGGATTTTGCAGAGTACAAAGCCCAAAGGAAAGAGACGCCGAGTGAGTTGATTGGTCAGATGGATAGAGTGCATGAAGTGGTCGAGGCACTTAATATACCGGTGTTTGAGGTGGAAGGTTTTGAGGCTGATGATGTAATTGGGACGTTATCTGGGCAGGCATCAAAGAAACAAGATGTGGAGACAGTGATTGTGACGGGGGATCAGGACCAGTTCCAGTTGGTAATAGATGACATGGTGAAAGTGTGGATGCCGGCTAGAGGAAAGAAGCCGGCAGTGATGTATGGAAGTGATGAAGTGGTGGGTAAGTTGGGAGTGAGGCCAGATCAGGTGCCGGATTATAAAGGGTTGGCTGGGGATAGCAGTGACAATATACCGGGGGTGAGGGGGATCGGACCAACTACGGCAGTGAGGATACTGAGGGAGTTTGAGAGTATTGAGGAGATGTATAGGTTTTTGGATAAGATTCCAGATGGAAAAAGTGATCACAGGGTCACAGAATGTACTGAGTCACAGAAGCAGAGGCTGGGGCGGGCGGGGATAACGGCAAGTGTGTTGAAGAAGTTGGTGGAGGGGAGGGAGATGGCGGAGAAGAGCAAAATGTTGGCGACGATTATTACTGATGTGCCGATTGAGCTTGATTTGGAAGCATGCAAGGTGAGTGGGTACAATAAGGACGAGGTGATAAAATTGTTTGATAAACTGGGATTTAAAAGCTTGATAGGGAAATTGCCGGCGGATGAATTTGAGCTGGGAGTGCAGGAAGCACTCTTTTAATCTAATTAGTTCAAATAATGTTCGAATGGATTCGAATAAAACAAGGTTGGTCTATCCAAATTTAAGTTATAAAGTGATGGATGTGTTGTTTGGTGTGCAGAATCGATTGGGATCAGGTTTGTTGGAGAAGTATTATCAGAGAGCAATTGAACTTGAGTTGACGAAGCGAGAGATAGATTTTGAGAGAGAAAAACTGGTGAGGTTGGAATATGAAGGAACTTCGATTGGAAGGTATTTTGTTGATTTTGTGATTGATGAAAAATTGGTGTTGGAAATCAAAGCGACGAAGGATTTTAAGATTTTGGCTTATAAACAAGCATATTCATATTTGAGACAGTTGAAACTTCCCTTGGCACTTGTAGTAAACTTCCATGGAGAGAAACTTAAATCCAGAAGGATTATTAATCCAGATTTTGAAAGTGTTGATTTAAGTAAGTGAGGCCCATTAGAAATTATTAGGATATAATTCGAACGAATTTGATTAGCTTATGCGCGTAGCGCTGGTGCATGATTTTTTGTTGGAGTATGGTGGGGCGGAGAGAGTGTTGGAGGTGCTTCACGAGATGTATCCGACGGCTCCTGTGTATACGGCTTTGTACAATCCTAAAAAGATGGGGGTATTTGGGGAAAGATTTGCAGGTTGGGATATCCGGACTTCTTTTATGCAGAAGCACTGGGTTACTAGGAGGTTTTATTCTCCTTTGCGGTGGATGGCGCCGTGGGTGTGGGAGAGCTTTAATTTTGATGAGTACGATGTGGTGATAAGTTCTTCAGCGCCGTATTTTGCCCATGGAATTATTACTCGGCCAGAGACAAAGCATATTTGTTATATGCATACAGTGCCTCGGTACTTGTATGGGTATAAGACGAAGATGAATTGGCAGAAGTATTGGTTGACGCGGCAGTACGGACGACTGTTGGGACTTTACCTGCGGCAATATGATTTTTTGGCGGCGCAGCGGGTGGACCAGTTTGTGGCTAATAGTGAGTTTACCAAGAGGAGGATTGAGAAGTTTTATAGACGAGAAGCAAAAATAATTTACCCACCGGTGGGGATAGGTTCAAGGTTCAAGTTTCAAGGTTCAAGAGATAGAGAATACTTTTTGTATGTGGGGAGATTGGTGAGCAGTAAGCACGTGGATTTGGTAATCAAGGCGGCTAACAATTTGCGAGTGCCACTTAAGGTGGTGGGGGATGGGTTGGAAAGGGCGAGTTTAGAGCAGATGGCTGGAGGGACGGTGGAATTTTTGGGAAACGTGAGCGATGAGGAGTTGGGAGAGATTTATAGTGGAGCTCGAGCAGTGGTGTTTGCTAGTGAAGAAGAAGATTTTGGAATAGTACCAGTAGAGGCAATGGGCCATGGAGTACCTGTGGTGGCGTATAAGTCGGGTGGAGTGACGGAGACGGTAGTACAAGACAAGACCGGAGTGTTGTTTGGGAACTTGACGGTGGAGAGTGTGAGTAAGGCGATGGAGTTGGTGGAAAAACGAAATATTAAGGCGAGTGATTGTGTGAAGCAAGCGAAGAAGTTTTCGAAAGAGAAGTTTGTTAGACAGATGCGCGAGTTGGTAGAGGGGTGATAGTTGGTTGCGAGCGGCGTCTCCAGATTTTGCAAAAGTTTGGAAATGACCAGATGAGTTCAAAACCTGCTTCGTTCATTTGAGTTTTATCAAGTGAATAAAAACCAGCTTCAATAATTAGTCCTAAGTCAGTGTGATGTTGTGCTAAGGCCTGATATTCTTCAGACGTGTTAATGCCTGTTTGGGGGACATTGAAAAGTAGAGTCACGTCTGCTTCATCGGTGGTTGTGAGTATGAAGGGGGCAATTTCTTGTTTGTGGTGTGTGTGGGAGATACAGGGTGGAACTTGTAATAGTATTTGTTCTGCGTCTCTGTCTACAGTGTGTAGTGTTGTGAGGTGCGGGAAACTTTCTCTGTTGAGAAATGGTTGCGAGCTGAAACCGTTTACATCAGAGCCTAGATCAAATATAACTTGTACTGAGGCGATTCTGGAGAAAAGCTCTTGATTGGTCTCTGGGTTTCCTATGATGTTTTCTTTGAGAAGGCCCATGAGTGTAGTGAGTGTATCTCCCGCGGTGTCCACTACTTGCTTGCCGTTTTCCCAATTTGTGAGTGCCATTGTGTTGGTGTGATACGATTAATGATGTTGAATTATATCATATTATAGGATAGATATGCCGGAATTACCTGAGGTAGAGACTATTCGAAAACAGTTGGAGGGTGTGTTGGTGGGGCAGCTGGTGAAGAACGTGGAGGTGAGACGGGAGAAGAGTTGGGAGGGAAATGTGGAGAAGGTGGTGGGTAAGGAAATCCGGTCAGTGGAGCGGAAGGGGAAGATGCTGATAGTGGGGTTGGAGTCTACCAAACAATCAATCCCGGGATACACCCGTCTCCGCCAGCTGGCGGATCCTCCTCGATCCCGGGATTTGAATAAGGATTGGTTCCGAGCGTCTAGTTATTTGTTGGTGCATTTGAAGATGACTGGACAACTGATATATGAGGTGAAAAGTAAAAAGCGAAAAGTAAAAAGTACAGAAAGAGTGGTGGGGGGTCATCCAACTATTGACTGGATATCTGAGTTGCCGAGTAAACATACTAGGGTGATTGTGCAACTGAATAGGGGGACTTTGTATTTTAATGATCAGCGAGTGTTTGGGTGGATGAGGGTGGCTGGTAGGTTAAAGGTGAAAGGTTTAAGGGAGAAGATGCCGGCGGATGTGATCGATCGAGAGATGACAAGGGAGAAATTCTATAAGATCTTGCAGGGGAGCTCTAGAGCAGTCAAGTTGGTGGTGATGGATAGCACCAAGATTGGCGGGGCTGGGAATATTTATGCCAACGATGGGTTGTGGTTGGCGAGGATTGATCCAAGAACAAAAGCAAGAGATTTGAGTAAGAGTAAGAGTGATAAATTATTGGCCGCGCTTAAAGAGGTGGTAAATCGAGGAATCAGGTATGGTGGGGCGACAGCCTCGGATGACAAGTATGTGAATACGTCGGGTTTAGGAGGGAGATATCAGGAACATTTTTTGGTGTATGAGAGGGAAGGGGAGAGGTGTAAGAGGAAGGGGTGTAAAGGGTTGATAAAAAAGATTAAAATTGGGGGACGGGGAACGTATTATTGCCCAGAGTGTCAGAGGTAAGTTGGTATGGATGTTAATTTAACTACTTTAGCTTTGATCGTGGTGGCGGCTGGATTGATGGCTTATCAACTGCCGTTTTTACATAATTGGAAAGTAGCCTATTTTTCGTTATTGCAGATTTTGTATTTGGTGGTGATGCCTGGGTTTGTTACGGTGATGGCATTTACGGAGATGCAGCGGATTTTGGGGCGACCTTTGATAGAGAGCCCAATGCTGCCAGATAGGTTATTGGCGAACGCGGTGATATTGGCGTTGATGTTTACCTATGGAGGATTGGCGATCCATGCGGTGACGAAGATGTTGTCTACTCAAGAAAAGCTGCGATTTGATACGAGTGAAGTTGGACAGATGAACAAATTTTTTCATTTACAGTTTTCGCATAATCTTATTTATGGAGGCGCAGCAATACTGATGTTGTCTTTTAGCATGTTAGAGCTGAACCATTTGCCTGCGGGCAACACTTATGGTTTTTGGTCGAGTGTAATCAAGGGAGTAGTTTTGGGCACATCTTTAGTGATCGCTTTGTTTATTCACACAAGGTCGAAAGATGAATATGCAGGCAAGTGGGGAGATTTTAAAGGGTTGTTTATGATGATGTGGGCAGGGCTGGTGCTTTTATTGTATGGGGTGAAAAAGTTGAGGCCGGATATTATGGAGTATGAACTGTTGGTGCCTGCAATGGTAAGTTGGGCGATTTTGTCGGTACTGGGTGTGGTGTTGGTGGTACGGAGGGTGAAGAATGGGGGGTATGTGGTGAAGTGGAAATGGAAGAGATTGGTCGGTGGGAATGAATGATAGAATGCGGGTGAGTGACGTATAACGTAGGGCGTATAGCGTATATTGGGTATGGAATTAATAACACTTTCGCTAGTTAATTTTCGAAATTATGCTCAGAGGGAGTTTAAATTTGATAGTGGGGTAAGTGTGATGGTGGGGAAGAATACAGCAGGGAAAACCAACTTGTTGGAGGCAGTGTATCTATTGGCGACGGGAGAGAGTTTTAGGGAGGGGAAGATTGAGGAGATGGTGAATTGGGAGGGGGAGGTGGGGCACGTTGTGGGGAAAGTGTCCCCACAACAAATCCTAAATCCTAAATCCGAAATCCTAAATAATGACAAAATTTCAAACTCAAATGACCAAAACGAAATAGGCCTGCAAGTGAGCTTGACGCGGGGGGTGGTGCAGGGTGGGCGGGTGAGCAAAAGGCGTTATTTGGTGAATGGGGTGCCAAGGAGCAGGCAGAAGTTACTAGGAAACTTGGTGGTGGTGTGTTTTCGGCCGGAGGACATGCGGATTGTGGAGGGAAGTCCGGGAAGGAGAAGAAATTTTTTGGACGGCGTGTTGGTGCAGGTGGACCCGGAGTATGGGAGATCTTTGGGGTCGTATAGCCGGGGGTTGGTGAGGCGGAACAAGGTACTGCAGATGATTCGAGAAGGAAGGACTAACCGAACGGCACTGGCGTTTTGGGATCAGCTGGTGGTGAAGGAAGGAATGGTTATCCAAGACAGAAGGAGAGAGGTATGCGATTTCTTTAATAGGTTTAAGGTTCAAGGTTTACGGTTGGAGAATGAAGGAGAAGATTTTTTTGACAGTTTGAAGGTGGAGTATAGACCGAGTGTGATGAGCGAGAAGAGGCTAGCGCAGTATGAGTATGAAGAGGTGGCGGCGGGACATACTTTGGTGGGGCCACACCGCGACGATTTTGGAATCATCGCGAAAAATCCAAATTACAAATTACAAATTACCAAACAAGCACAAAATTCTCGGCCCAAGGCCGATCAGCCTATGGCTGAAAATATCAAATATAAAAACGAACAGGGGAGGGATTTGGCGATATATGGCTCACGTGGCGAACAGAGGTTGGGGGTGCTGTGGTTGAAATTGATGTCGATGGAGTACGTGGAGCATAAGTTGGGAGTGAGGCCGGTGCTACTACTAGATGATATATTTAGTGAGTTAGACTCAGCTCATAGAAAGTTAGTATGGGGAGTAGTGGGGAGACAGCAGACGATAGTAACTACGGCGGATGAAAACCAGGTGGGATCGTTAATAGACGGATATAAATTAATGCGGCTGTAAATTTCTAATTAACCTAATTAACTTAATTTCTAAATAAGCACCAATGACTAAACCAATACAAGTAGTTAAAACTAAGATGATCAAGCTTTATACAAAGAGCGGAGATAAGGGTGAGAGCGGGTTGGGGAGAGGAGAGAGATTGCTCAAGAGTGATTTGGTGTTTGAGGTGCTTGGAACAATCGATGAGCTGAATACATTTATTGGTTTGGCTGTGAGTGAAGCGACAAATACAAAGCAAGAGAAGTTGAGGCGAGAGTTACAGAGAGTACAGAATATGCTGTTAAACTGCGGGGCTGTTGTTGGAAGTGGTAAGGATACGACAGTGGAAATTGAGAGAGAGGTTGCTTGGTTGGAGAAAAAAATTGACAAGTATCAAGCTGGGTTTGGAGATGATTGGTATAAACGATTTTTGTTGCCGGGAGGCACTGAATTAGCAGCGAGAATTGATGTTTGCAGAGCGGTTTGTCGTCGAGCAGAACGGGTTTTGGTGAGGTTGGGAACTCGAGCAATCGAGCAATCGAGCAATCGAGCGGTTGGTAGATATTTGAATAGACTTTCGGATTATTTGTTTGCCCTGAGGTGTTATGTAAATTGGGTAGAAGGGTACAGGGAAGAGGAGTTTGTGGGTAGCGGTCAAACTGAATGATTTATGGGTTATCAAAGGGTGGAGATGGCGATATAATTTGACGGTCGCGTGTGTAAAGAATATGGAGAAAAGTTATAAATTGATGAAAGTCGCCTTTGCATAAAGCTGCGGCGAACCGAAGGAGGAGATATGGCCAAGATTACCAAGGTTCATGGGATGGAGGTTTTGGATTCGAGAGGCAATCCAACCGTAGAAGCAGTAGTAGAAGTAGAAGGTGGAGTGTGGGGAAGGGCCGCCGTGCCTTCGGGGGCATCGACTGGAATTCATGAGGCGTTGGAACTACGGGACGGTGACGAGACGCGGTATATGGGTTTGGGGGTGGTAAAAGCAGTGGGGCATGTGGACACAGAAATTAATCAGGCCTTGGTGGGGATGGAAGTGGAAGATCAACAGGGACTAGATAACAAGATGAAAGAGGTGGATGGAACTGATAACAAATCTAAGTTGGGGGCAAATGCGATATTGGCGGTGTCGATGGCTTGTACTCGTGGTGCGGCTGAGGTGACTGGTAGACCTTTGTATGCTTATGTGGCAGATTTGTTTGGTAATCCGACTGATAAATACACCATGCCGGTGCCGATGATAAATGTGCTCAATGGGGGCAAACACGCAATACGGTCGACTGACCTGCAGGAATATATGTTTTTCCCGTTGGGTGCGGCAAGTATGGCAGCGACGGTGGAGATGGCAGCGGTGTTTTTTCATAATTTGGGAAAGGTGGTTAAAGGTCGAGGTTTTAGTACCACGGTAGGTGATGAAGGGGGTTATGCTCCGAGTCTAAAGTCCAACGAAGAGCCATTTGAGTTGTTGACTGGAGCGGCGGAGAAGGCTGGGTTTAAAGTCGGAAGCGATATATGTTTTGGGATTGATGCAGCGGCATCATCGTTTTATGAAGATGGAAAGTACAATTTGGCCTGTGAGGGTAGAATTTTGAGTACTGATGAGATGGTGGAGATGTATGTGGCGTGGGTGGATAAGTACCCGATTATTTCGGTAGAAGACATGTTTGAGGAGGAAGATTGGGATGGGTTTGTAAAATTAAACCAGCGGATTGGGGAGCGGGTGCAGACGGTAGGAGACGATTTGTATGTGACTAATGTGGAGATACTGAAGAAAGGGATTGAACTTAAGGCCACTAACTCAATTTTGATTAAAGTTAATCAGATAGGGTCGATAAGTGAGACGATTGCGGCAGTGAAGATGGCCCGTGAAGCGGGGATGACGGCGGTAGTCAGCCATAGGTCAGGTGAGACCGAGGACACGTTTATTGCTGATTTTGTAGTGGGAGCGGGGACGGGGCAAATTAAAACTGGGTCAATGTCTCGATCAGAGAGAATTGCAAAATATAACCGACTGATGAGAATAGAAAAGGAGTTGGGTGATAGGGCAGTGATGGGGAAAATGCCATATGGGAGGCAATAGGGTTTAGGGATTAGGTAGTAGTTATGGGGGTAGCGATGAGTGAAGATAAGCCAGTTTTTCGGCCAGTGATGTTGGTGGTGATTGATGGGTTTGGAATTCGAGATACAAGGCATGGTAATGCAGTAGTGCAGGCGAAGACGCCAAATTATGATAGGTGGACCAGAGAATTGGAAAGATCGATAGTACACACATCGGGAGAATTTGTGGGCCTAGTGCGAGGGCAGATGGGTAATTCGGAGGTGGGACACCAAAGCATAGGATCGGGGAGAGTGGTGTATCAGGATATTGCAATGATTGATCATGAGATAGTGTCGGGGAGACTGGGGAATAACCCTAAGTTGGTGAAGGTGTTTACCGAGGTGAAGAAATCGGGGAAGAAACTACATTTGGTAGGAATGGTGAGCCCTGGTGGGGTACACAGCCACAGTCGGCATTTGTATGCGCTACTGGCAGCAGCAGCGGAACAGGGTGTAAACCCAGTGATACATGTGATAACTGATGGGCGGGACACACCGCCAAAGAGTGCTTTGGGGTATTTGGATGCGCTGGAAGCGAAGATGGAGGAACTGAATGTGGGGAGGATAGCGACTGTAGGGGGAAGGCATTTTGGGATGGATAGGGACGAGCGGTGGGATAGAACCAAGAAGTACTGGGAGGCGATGACCAGGAGGGGAGGTGACGCAGTTGTGGCTGAGTCGGCCAAGGGGGCGGTGGAGAGGGGCTACGCTGAGGATTTGTATGACGAGACGATTGAGCCAACCATGATTGGCGGGAAGAGTTTGGCAGTGGAGGAGGGGGACACGGTACTGATTGTCTAGTACTGAATTAGGTATACCATTTACGGCGATTTTTTAGGAACGATTTGGTGTACTTCCATGGGGATACTAACCCAATACTGGTATGCCTCCTTTGGTAATTGTAGTAATTAATTTTTTCTT
>Ga0210057_1007230_pt1 | contig 13542 bp, 17 predicted proteins | sample CryGeyCG2114_010_2_FD_183968 | JGI IMG/M metagenome (GOLD analysis project Ga0210057, IMG submission 183968) | Groundwater microbial communities from aquifer - Crystal Geyser CG10_big_fil_rev_8/21/14_0.10 (SPAdes) (version 2) | ecosystem: Environmental > Aquatic > Deep subsurface > Groundwater ... | reverse complement strand
TCCCTCCACAATCACCGGTATCTTTACCTCCTCACTCAACCGCCATAACAGTATCGGCCAGTTCACCACACTACTGCTTCGGACAGCAGTCGTGCATCGCCCCCCGCCACCAATCCCAATATAAAGCCCATCCGCCCCAGCTTCCTGTAACTCCAAACCCTGCTTTACCTCCGCCACCTGTCCCGCAAAAATCTCCACACTCTGTCCCCACACTTGTCTCATCTTGGCCACCAACTTCACTGCATCATTCCCAGGTTCAGGCGAGTACACTCTAAACGCTCTCACGCCAGCCTCATACAAAGCTTCCACTCTCGCCAACCCTCTCTCTAGTTCTGGTTCCACCACTCCCACAATATTCCGTTTCCATATTTTCACCAGTTGTTTTCCATCTGTCCTATCCCCAACCACTCCCTCATTTTTCATCCACAAAAACGAGGCCTTTGCCAAATCCACTTGTCGCTTAGTTTCCGAGAACACCCCGTTTCTAGGAATACATGCCAAACCATGACACGCTGCCATTGTCGCCAGTGCTGCCGGTGCCCCAAACACATCAGGCATTGCCCCACTAGCAAACGGAATCCTCGCATACTTACCCAACTTCACAAACGGTCCTTTAGCCAACAACACTCTTCTTCCCACCCTCCCATTACCTCGATCCACCACCACCGCCCCCAAATCCCTTACCGATAAAGCCAAACCAGAGTTAACCGCATAGTTCATTACCTCGCTATCCACCTTTGGTGGCACCACAAACTTCTTCCGCCCTACCTCAGCCAAAGCCGCCAGTCTATCCGGATGATTAAATATCTCCAACACATATCGTCGCATCAACAATGTCTGCCACAGCTCATCCTCAGACAACATTGTCTTACCCAGTACTTCTAGATAATCATAGGGTGTTGTTAACAATCCTTGGGAAGGATATACCTCCCCCATCTCACCAGTCTCTTTGTACCATTTCTTAAAACTTTGGATTCTATCCTTTGCTTCAATTACTCCCTCTATATACTCCGTTCCCTTTTTTTCATCCAACAAGTCTAAAAAGCTGATTGTCCGTTTTGCCACTCGTTTATTAAACACTACTCATCCACCAAAGCCAATACATATTTCGTAGCCAGCAAAGCTGGCGCAGATCCCTAACGTACTCGCGAGGTCGCAGCGAACGAAGTGAACGTAGATCCCGAGCGTAACCGCGAGGGACAGTATAAATATCCAAGCAAACGTAGATTTCTTACTTCTTCTTCCCCCATACCTCTATCATTGCTGCCCCCACATCTCTGCACCTACTCGGCTCCAACACTTCTAAATACCCAAGTTTTTTAGCCTCTCTTACCCTCTTTTCTACAAAATTTACTCGTCTTACCTCACCCAACAACCCTATCTCACCAAATGCTACCGTCTTTGCTGGTAAAGCTTTATCTCGTGCTGAACTAGCAATGGCCAATGCAATTGCCAAATCAGCTGCCGGCTCTCCCACCTTAATTCCTCCCGCCACATTCACAAACACATCTTTATCATACAGCTTAACACCCGCTCTTTTTTCCAATACTGCACACATTACTTGTACTCGTGACAATTTCACTCCTTCCACCACTCTTCGTGGTGTCGGTGAATTTGAGTCAGTTACCAATGCTTGGATCTCAGTAAGTATCGGTCGTGTCCCCTCCATAATTACCGTTACACAGCTTCCGGGTACTCCACTCTGCACTTCTTCCAAGAACAAACTTGAAGGATTAGATACTTCCGTTAAACCGCTATCCAACATCTGGTAGACGGCCACTTCATCTACTGCTCCAAACCTATTCTTTACCGCCCTTAGTATCCGTAAACTTCCACTTCTCTCTCCTTCCATTTGCAACACTGTATCCACCATGTGTTCAAGCACTTTAGGTCCAGCCACCGCCCCACTCTTTGTTACATGCCCAACCAAAAAGGTTGATAATCCATTTGATTTAGCCATATTGAGTATTCTATTGCCAGACTCTCGCACTTGTCCCACACTTCCAGCCATACCCGAAAGATCCCCAACCGTCAAACTCTGAATACTATCGATTATTGTCAAAATTGGCCGCTCTTTCTCCATCGTTGCCACTATGCTATCTGTATCAATCTCACTCATCAGCAGTATGTTCTCTTTTGATCCACTTTTGGTCTTCTTATGTGCCGACAACCTCTCCAACCTCAGTTTCACCTGTTCGGGACTCTCCTCACCACAAACATAAAGCACTCTTCCATGTCGACTAGCAAAATACAAAGTTAATTGACTCAGCAGCGTTGACTTACCAATCCCCGGCTCTCCAGCAAGCAGCACCACCGATCCCGGCACCAGTCCCAAATTCTCGCTATCTGTGCCTCCCAATACCTGTCCCAAATCAGAGCTCCCTACAGAAAGCCGCTTCTTTCCCGTCTCTATGCTCTCCACCTCTGGTAGTTTATATACTTTATTGCCCCCAGATGCTTTAGCATAGGAAGGTCCATTCCTTCTGCTGCCAACTTGAACTATCGATTCCACCAACGTATTCCATTTCCCACACTCCGGACACTGACCGCTCCATTTGGGAAACTGCGACCCACACTTCTGACACTCATACACCACATTGCTCTTACTCATCCCCCTACTTTACCACAAGCATCTCAAATTATTTCTTAGAATTTTCCAGGCTATTATCCTACATTCAATGTCGTTCCAAATACCTCATCCGGATTAACTAACTCTTGCTGAGTTCCATAAGCCACAATACCCAACTCCAAATAAATGCGTCTTGCCTCCACCTCTAGATCATCTGCTTGTACATCAAGATATGTTTCCCCTTCATGATCCAACACCTTTATCAAACCTGCCCTCATCATCTGCACCGCAGTTCCAAACACCTGATAGTCCCGTTTCATTTGACTGACGGTTTCTCTTCCCCGAGAAAGATCTCGTGCCATTTTTTCATAAGCATCTTCCAAAATTACTGGCTTTATCCTCCAACTAATTTCTGTCCTACTTAGCAATAAATCCCTGTCCGCAGCACCTAAAACTCGAGTAATATCCGCATTGCCCATCAACACCCTCATCTCTGGATCTGTCAAAGACAAACAAGCCGCCTCATCACCTGTCCCAACCAAATCCACAAATTCACCCACCATTCTCGGCACTCTTACCACAATCGGATCACCACTTTTTTCTTCTTTTCCTCTAGTCGCCATGCCCTTATTCTACTTTGCCTTTCCTAATTCAAATATGATCATTTACTACACACCCCATTCCTTCCTTATTAAAAAGGTGATATATTGGTAGCTTCGCTATGATAACTGTCCAATCTCATTCCACTACCCTTCGCTTTAGCCGCACTCATTCTCTCGAACGGCTCTACGCCCAGTACCCACCACCACTGAGTTAATCTCTGCTTGGCCTGTTACTCCCCTCTTGACTAATTTTTACTTTGGAGTAACATTTGCTCTTGTCTCATTACACATTTAATAAGTAGTTCCTTCAATTACATGCCAATACTCTCAGAAAGATTTAGATCCGAACTTAGAGCCGAACTGGGTAATTTATTCACAGCCAACACACCACCATTTGAATTTTTTAACCCCTGGAAAACCCAAGAAGGAGATCAACCCTCACAGGCAGTAGTAATACCTGGAAGTAAGTTTCCCACCCCACCAAACGGCACACCTTCACTCCAGAAAATTGGGTTTATGAAGGAACAATCCACTCACTGTATTGAGCTACTACTTGCTAGGTACGGCAATGGAGTACTTGAAATCCGTGACATTAGAGCCTCAAGTGTCGCCCAACTAGACCCAGAATCCAAAACAACCCACAGGATAGAACTCCCTCTAACCCTTGATGCAAAAACTTCTCTTAAGATCTCACAGTTAGGAGGTTTAGACATGCTTCTCACTTATGATCCCCAAGAAGATCAAGTCAAAGTCTCACCTCGAAGATAAACTTCTCCTCAAAATTATCACCAGCCAGCATTACACACCCCCTACACTTTGACTCCTCGTGTTATTCTGCTAACATAAAACTATAGCACCTTACAATTCGATTTCTTGAAACTTTATTTCAAAGAAATCTCTCAACAACGCCTTGGTAAATATCACCACCAGTTAATTGGATAGGCATTGTCAATTAACCGATATTTTCATTTATGACCGGCCAGAGACCATCGCTCTACGCCGGTTTTTTTGTATCTGCTTTTCCCCGATTTACCAGCTTAGAGCCAATTTTCTAAGCCGGTATTTGGGTTTTAACCCTCCCAAAACTCCTTTTTTACTTACCCAACTCACCTTCCCTAACCTTAAAACCCAACCACGGGTCTAGCAAAATACCATCAGCTCTACCCGAGAAAGAGAGGGCTTTATGTCAGCCCACAGCATCTTACAATTTAGTGAGTTCGTTTTTGGCTTTCCTCTCCTGGTTATTGGCAGCTCCCTCCTCCCCGACCCTACCCAGCCGATCAGAACCATCGCCCTTGGTGCCATCTGTCTCTTTTTTATCATCGCCATTGGTAGTCTCAATCGCCACTTCTGCCCCAGAAGTCCAGCTCGCTGCTGGATCACCCTCTTCTGGCTAAGTCTCATTTTCACCCTTATCCCCGGGGCAATCTTAACTCACATCCCCCTCCTCCCTCTTGTCCCTGTCATCATCGCCGGTTGCACCCTATTTACCCTGGGAATCCTCGTTTTTCACCAGATAAGCGAAGCAGACTAACCCTCTATTATATTGACTATAGGCCGTTTGTCCTGTACAATGAGTGTGTATTTAAGACATACCCAACATCACGTTGGGTCTTTTCTTATCTGCACCTTAATATATCGGTCAGACAAACTTCCTTAATCCGGGGCGAGAGTGGATCAATACTGGTCCTCCCTCCCCCCGGATTATTTGGGGAAAATTCGCAAACAGATGATAGGACAACATCTAATGTCACTCAAAAACCTGGTTTTGATCGTAGTCTTCATTGGCTCGCTACTCGCGACCAATCATGCACTTGCGACCTGCAATTTGGGACTACTCTTCATAGAAACGGTCCTATTTGCAGTGTCGTTCGGAATCATCAATAAGTTCGACAAAACCTACGCCTTGTTTTTCGGAATCATGTTTTTCGTCGGGTTTGCAATGGGGGTCAGCATTCAAGTCTGGTCTAACCAGACCAACCACCTGTCTACCCGCTAGACAAACCCTACAACTAGTAGGCAGCCAGTCTCCAGCCGCTAAGCTGTAGCAGTGCTACCTGCGAACCATCGTTCTGTTTTACTCATGTCCCGAAAGGACGCGCATTAAAGTGCAATCAATATTACAGTCCCGTTGGTTTTTTTATATCGGGGGGGCTTTTATCGTCCTAGCCTTCGTAATCATCTCGTTGGGGACTTATGCCCTCATCGACCACCTTGTCTGGGGTCAGTCTACCGGAAACACCAGTGGAGGTTTCGACCAGTGCATTCCCACCGGATACAATCTGGCAACTGGAATGATTACGTGTATTGTCGCCCCCACCCCCACCACATCGTTCGACGTCTTTGCATCTGATCAAGGGAGCACGAAATGACGCGCAAAAAGAAAAAACGCGGAGAACCAACTCCAGAGAAAATGAACTGGCTGTATAGTGATTCAGCGTTCATCATTGCAGTTATTGCGATTGACATCGCACTGCGATTAACCAAGCTCCACAGTGAATACGCTTATCTCGTCGCCGCCAACCTCATGGTCCTACAGTTCTATGCCGGACTCATCTGGTTGGCATGGAAATGGGTTGCTATAAAAGGAAATAAATGGGAGTGTGCCGTAGCAATTTTGGCGCCACTCGCCACTAAGATCATTATGCCGCTGATATAGTAACACCCACCACACACACCTTATTCTGACCGATTTTAGACTAACACCCCTCTTTAGCCTCACAGCTAGAGTTTCTGACGTTACTGTCACCGCCAAGTCCTTATCCATCTTTTTTATTTTTTTATCCCTGGCGGGAAACAGCAACAACAGTAGGGGTGTTTTTTATTGGTTCTAACTGATCGAACAATCACCTCTAAAGTATTTTAGCTCTACAACTGACAACAACCTTATCAATTTGACTATAAGCCTATTTGTGCTATAATTCCCCCATCGCACATTAAGAGAACTAAAAAATCTCAACAACGCCTTGGTAAATATCACCACCAGTTAATTGGACAGGCATTGCCAATTAACCGATATTTACATTTATGACCGGCCAGAGAAATTACCCCTTTTGGGTAATTCATGGACCGGTTTTTTTGTATCAACTTTTCCCCACTTCCGCATGTTTTAAACCGGTCTCTTGAAGGCCGGTGTTTTTGTTTGTCTTCCCAAACCAAATCATTGGCCCTCAAGCCAACAGATGAGTCGTCTCGACTCTCACTAATCGCTAGTGACCAGTCGTCAACCTCTAATCTGGCACCTTAACAATATGATCGGCAAGTTTCTCCTAGATACGGATCCCCGAGGATTCAAATCTCTGAATCTTCTGGCAGTCCGTATCTAAATCTAACAAAGGAGAACCAAACAACATGATAGTCCACATTATCCTCGCCGTAAGTGGGGCCATCAGTCTAGTTGGTGGCGCAATGGTGATCTTCATAGAAGTTATGTCCAAGTCGGAGAAGTCCAGTTTTTCCAGCACATTCCTGTATTTTTCCATCTACCTCGTAGGGTGGATTGTATTTGGACTAGGAGTAATTGGAGTTGTCATCGGTCTGATCGCCGAACTCGTGATCCACCTGCTGTAACCAATCTCATAAGGAGCACAACAATGGGAAACCTCAAACGTAACCCCGAAGACTCGGCGGTGTTGGGACTTGTAATAATCTTCATGGTGTTGGCAGGGTTTTTTGCCTGCCCAATCGCCTGGGATTTAATTACAAGCTTTCACACAGACGAAACAACGATAACCCTCGCAAACCCAGAAACCGAAACCGAAGTTAAAGTTTCAGTCTGGTACACGCTGGGAACCTGTCACCTGGAGGTCACTTATCCTGATCTCCACTATGGCACCTCAAACCTGTGTCTTGATCGCCCTTGCACCTATAGTCACTCCGACCAAACCTGGAAAAGTCAGGGGAACATGTTCAAGTACACTTGCCAAGAGGACGGTTCCGAAACAATCACTCCAGTCAGCCCGTGGAAGCTAAAATAGCTTCTTTCACAATCAGTAGGTCCTGTTCGGCCACGCCATTTGCTTGGCAAACCGGCCGCCCGACCTACGAACGACATCCCGTAAACCATCAAAACAGAAGGGACAAACAATGAATCGCATCATCGAAGCCGTAGGTTTGGTTCTCGCATTTACCATGATGATCGTCTCAGCCACCATGTTCTACACCATTATCTTCGGTGTATATGCATTTGTGGTGGCACCCACGACAGCAGGCTTAGGAGTGTTCTTTCCTACACTCATGGACGGTGGGTGTAGTTTTCGGAAGAGCTTGGCACTAGGCCTGCTCAGTTTCGTCGGTGCAGCCGTAATTTCAGCCGCAATGTATTTTATCATTGGCCGGACTCTCTTCCCGTAACACGTGTCAAACCATAAACCAATACTAGTAAATAAGGAGAACACACCATGTTCGCAACAATCGTAGTTGCACTAGTTATCCTCGCTGGCCTGTGTTTTATTGGCCTGGCAGTTCGGATGCTCATTTCTATCTTCCGCGAAGGATGATCTACCTTCCAGCCGATCATAAGAGGCTCTCCTCACGAGCCTCCCTCACCCCCCCGTTCTGGACCAAAAATCCAGAGTTATTTACCATTCAGCCTATCGCTGGCCACTCCCCTGTCGGGAATCCGGTCAACGGTAGTTGAAATGGTAAATAATAGGGGGGTTTGTTTTTGACTCAAACCGCCTCAAAGTCAATCCACCAAAAAGCCCTGGTTCGGATCTCTCCTCCCCAGGGCTAACAAATTTCAAATCAACAATTAAGCAGCTAGTTTTTGCGGATCCATCCCTGCCAAAATATTTGTTGTCGCTTTTAACCAACGATCATTAATACTCATCAATCTATCTTTTTGTTCTGGAATACCGTCGAACACTTGACCCAATACCCCAGTGTCATGTCCATAAGACATAACACCGATTTGTTTTGCCTTATTGGTATCCAATGTTACATCAGGGTTCATATTCTCAACTGCATGTGCATTTTCTATTGGAGCATGGTTATCTTTCAAAACTGTTGCCTTTGCTCCCCTTTGGATCAGCATATCCACAACATTTGGATTCGCTCTAAAGAAGGCATGCACTCTTGGAGAAAGACCCAAAGGATTATCTTCACGCGAAAGTAATCCGGCAAAACCACAACCTGGAACTACTGAAGCATCTCCCAACTTTGCTGTTTTTGTCTTTCTCACATTTTCTTTCACTTCACTTTCGGTCAAATGATCATGGTGGTTATCCAAGTGTACGGCCATTTCCAAACCCGCCTCTTTATGCAATCTCTGAGTTTCGGAAAAAATTGCTTCAAACTCTAAAGGTTGGTCTTCAGGCATAGACTCAGCTACCAGTGCAAAAACCCCAAGCGAGCCACCCAAAAATTGTGGACCATTAAAATCCTCATCAGATAAAATTCCCAACTCACCATCTTCTATACCCATAGAAGGGCGATCATCAATACATCGAGGAAATTTCCCCCTAGGTATCAAACACTCCTTACCTAATTGCTCTGTTTTTGCAGCAATATGTGCTTCAGCTGGAATTCTATTTTTATCATCCACCATATTTCCCCCTTTATTCATATTCATATGCAGTTATTAATAATTTCTATACAACAGGTATGTATTTTATTAGGAACCAGATTAAAGTCAATTCACACCCCACACACACAACAAAATATGAAAATTAATAAATTCCTTTTTGTACACCCTGCTTCATTGCTTCAAATACTACATCCACAAACTTCGTCAACGACATCTGATCACCTAAACTTTTTTCTCTCCCAGCCCTCAATGTAATCCACGGCATTCTCTGAGGATACTTTTCCTGCAAACAACCTCCCAACCACTCATGTACTGCCTCACTCTCCATCTCCCCCGCTTTTTCATCTTTTAATTCATGGGACATGTAAATCACCCAACCATCACTAGACTTGCGAGTAGCAGCCCTATTATTACTATCCACTCCCACATCATTGTTAGCCTGATCCACCCACTCAATACTAGTAACACCAGCCGCCCTCCCAGACAAACCATTAACGGTTCCAATTCTTGAATCAAGGTTAGGATTAACTACACCTCTAGCCAAACCTAGCAAAATCTCACTGTTCATCAACATCAAACTTTGTAGATAGTTCAAAGCTCTCTTCTCTTCATCACCCACACCAGCTTGTAACATTCGCTCAGCAGCTCCAAAAGCTGCTTGCACTTTCTGCCTTTCATTCATACGAACTGGCTCTTCATCACTCATGTTGCCTACAATACTCCAGATAGCTACTTAAAATCAACCCCAACATCCGCAAACATAGCTGGGCACTAAAAACACAAACCACATCTTAACCAACAAACTTTTAAATTCTACTCCCCGCTTTCTACCATCCCCTGTATCGCAGACAAATATGCTTTCATCTCTGCTTCTACCTTCTTCCAATCACCTTTTGCTTCTCGGATAGCATTAAAAATGAGTTCCATGTCGATCATTAGCTGATCATCATAAACCACCATCCGTTGTTTGGCTGCCATAATAGTTTCTCCTTAATTCATTATTCCTAATTAGGTTTTGTCTCCGTATTTTGGTTTGGTAATTGTACCAACCCCAATGCTAATATCCAAACCTTACTTGTACATCACGGGGACTTCTTTTAGCACGAGTCCCAATGACATTCTTCTGTTTTCTACTTCGATGGTATCGACTACCACATCTAGCTCATCCCCAACTTTAGGTTCACTGCCAGCAGGTATCTTACTGATATGAATTAGTCCATCTACTCCAGGTTCCAGAGTTACAAAGACTCCAAAAGGAGCGGTTCTGGTCACTCGACCCTTAACCTGTTTACCTTCGGGATACTTCTCCGCAATGGTAGTCCATGGATCTCCAGAAAGCTGTTTGACTGACAAGTTTAACTTGCCGTTATCAACTCCCAACACTTTCACTTTAACTCGGTCTCCCTGCTTAAAGTAATCGTTGGGATCATTAACTTTCTCCCAGCTGATTTCAGAAATATGTACCAAACCTTCTACTTGGCCAATCTTTTCTTCCTCAGTCTTACCGCCCTTCAAAGGCACCGTGACCGTCATGAAGGCTCCAAATGGCATAATGCCACTTACTACACCTTCATAAATATCATTCACCTTAATTACTTCCAAGGCTTTGTCTTTCTTCTCAATTGCCTGAGCTTCACTTACCAATCTCTCAGAAAAGATTAGTCGATTTTTCTCCCGATCTACTTCAATTACCTTCACCTCGAACTTCTTGTTCAACAGTTTATCCATGCCTCCCAAAAACTCTTTCCCAAATTGAGAGCTGGGCACAAATCCTCGAATTCCCTCAGTGGTTACAATTAAACCACCCCGGTTAACCTCGACTCCCATTACTTCCACCGTGTCACCAGTTTCCAAGAACTCACTGAACTGATCCCATTTGCGGTCAACTGCAGCTTTCTTCAAGGACAATAGAATCTGTCCTCTCTCATTTTCTGGCGAGCTGACATACACCGACACCTTATCACCCACAGACAAATTGGCGATCAAGTCTCGAGTGGCATCAAACTCTTTGTCTACCACCATACCTTCTGTCTTGCCACCAATATCAATCAACACCATTTTCTTGGTGATATCAGTTACCACGCCCTCGACTACCTGACCTTTCTTAGGGGCTTTCAGCTCATAGCCTGTAGCTTCCAAAAGCTCCTCCATCGATGTGGGGGTTTTGTCGGTCACTTTCTTCTTGGGTTCTTCTTCAGTCTTACTCTTCTTGATAAGTTCCTTGTCTTCTACCTTTTTAACTTCTTCCTTGACCACCTCTTTTTTATTTTCAGTCTTACTTGCTTTTACTTTCTTAATATCTGACTTTTTAGTTTTTTGCTCTGTAACTTTAGACTCTTGGCTCTCTAGAGCCACCTCCTTGTTTTTAGATTCCTTCTTAGTAGTTTTACTACTCTTTAATTTGACGGCCATATTTCATAATTCTCCTTTCATTGAGATATTGGTATTCTACCCCAAGAAGTCTTGATAGGCAACGTCTCATGTGGTAACATATGCTCCTCGGTCATCAGAGCGACTTGGACCCACCTCTTCCCATTCCGAACAGAGTCGTTAAACGAGTCAGCGCCGACGATAGTATAGGGGCAACTCTGTGCGAAAATAAGTCATGGCCGGGACAAAGTAGATCAGCACTTGCTGGTCTTTTTTGTGTCTCTCGACCTCCTCTCTAGCTGAATTCTCCTGTTATCCATTTCTCCATTTCGCTGTTGTCTGTTTCCCTCCTTCGTGTTTAAATGAGCCTGCTATGTCCAGAAATTTTATTTGTCTACTCATCCTTGCCTACTCCCTACTACCTACTACCTGCTACGCTTCCTCCACTTCCACTTCCATTCACCTCGACAGTAACACCGGCGGTAACACCATTAACGGTAATGACCAAGACCCCAACATCCACACCGGCTCTGTTACCACCAACCTCAAAGTCCAAAACCAAGGCACAGATTCCACCACCCACATCGACGTTACCTCGGACTCCACTAGCATCAATCCCGGGATCGAGAAGGCAGCATCAGCTGCCGGTAATATCCCGGGATTAGATGCATCCAGCTCCACCAATCTCCAACTCCAAACCGGCTACCAAAAATTCGAACTTAACTCCAAAGACGGCCACACCATTATCACTACCACAGATAACAACGGCCACACTACCACCAAAGAATTTTCATCCGACGAAGGCCTCTCAATCAACAACGATGGCTTACAACTACGTATCACCGGCTCCGGCTCCAATCTCACCCTTTCCCAAGGCGACATCCAAGCCCACACCAATCTCCCCGTCACCTACGACCAACAGGCCAACCAACTCTCCCTTACCTTAGACGGTCAAGAAATTGGCATCACCACTACGCCCAAACAAGCAGTCAGTCAAATACAAGACCAACATCTCCTCGACACCGTCACCAAAATTGAAATTACCGCCCGCAACGGTCAGGCTGTTTACACCCTCACCGGCACCAAAACCAAAAAGCTATTTAGATTAATCCCCATCACTTTAAACTACCACGTCACCCTGTCAGCAGATTCCACCACCTCCACCCCCACTTCTCCCCTCACCAAGCTCATCAACTTTCTCTCCCAATAAACTCTAATCCACTTGTGATCGTTTTGTAGCTCCACGATTCTCAACATACGAAGGCAATTGGCAAATGTCTCCAGCAAAGTCGTGCTCAAAACCAATCCTTCCAATTCTCCCTTCAGCCACATAATCCCAAGTCAAAGCAAACACATCGACAGGGTCAAGTAATAGTAACGACTTCAGATCAAGCTCTGCTCCACTCCTAGATAAAACATCACCAAAAAAGTACCCCACCATCGTCGCAGGTTCTCTTAAATCTTTTAACAAATCTCTATATACCCTTTGGTCCACACCCACAAAATCCCCATCTCTACAGTTATTAACTATCTCGTTTACCCTATCCCAATCTGCATATGCCGCATCCACCATTCCCATAACCTCAATGTCTACCAATCTTTCACTCTTCACAACCTCAAGATGAGCCGCCACCATTTCTTCCATTACAACTCTGGCTACCTCTCGAGTCACTCTATCCACCAACTGCTCTTTTGAACCAGGCACGTCATCAACCAATCTCCTAATCTGCTTATCATTTGTGTTATATGCAGACACAAACAAATGGGTTCCCTCATGCCATGCCTTATCACCTCCATGTGGCAAAAACCTACTTCCCGCAAAAGCTAATAAATGCTTATTTTTAGATGGCAAATATGTATGTTCTGCGCCATTACCAGACCCCACATGACTCACGCCATCTTCCGCCGGTGGCACCACCAACACACCATCCGGAAATTTTAATCCAGTCTCAGCAGCAATCTGTGCACCGACATCCACCACCCAACCTTTATGTTCCTCCCATATTCCTTCCCTTTCTTGTCTAGACAACTGAACCTCATCACTCATAAGCATAAAATACCTTATTTGTGCAACGAAACCAATAGTCCATCTCTCATCCTACCACCACTCCCTCGGCGGTCTCACCCTCTTCCCCAACCACACTAATTCCAATCCTTCCAGTTCCTCCAATATCCTCCCCACTTCCCTCTCCATCTTCTCTCTCCCCACCCCCCTTTTATCAGCTAACTCCAACACATACTCCACCGTCTTCTCAAAATCATTCTTAAACTTGGTGTTTATCTCCTTCCAAGCCACTCCCTTCAGCGCTTCCGCCACATCTTTATCATATCCAAGTTCCCCAATCGCTGATCAGTCCTGGATATACTAAACCACAGTCATAGGAAGATTTGGTACTCTAAAATATTAGAAAATATTTAGTTGGAGTATCAACATGCCCAAAACAAAATTCACGCCTAGGTTTAAATTTGACCGG
>Ga0210057_1007229_pt1 | contig 13544 bp, 12 predicted proteins | sample CryGeyCG2114_010_2_FD_183968 | JGI IMG/M metagenome (GOLD analysis project Ga0210057, IMG submission 183968) | Groundwater microbial communities from aquifer - Crystal Geyser CG10_big_fil_rev_8/21/14_0.10 (SPAdes) (version 2) | ecosystem: Environmental > Aquatic > Deep subsurface > Groundwater ... | reverse complement strand
AATGGCGACGTCTTTAAGTGGATATTTTTCCATTAAAATTTCCTTTATATACTCCTCATTTACAAATATATATGAAGCCCCTGGAATTAAAAATGCAATTTTTCTATCAAGAGTTGCCTTCAGAGTGAGTCGTAAATCTTCGGTACTAATTCTAGTATTTCCATCAATTTGAATTTGTGAGACTAAAAAAAATGGATGAAATACCCATAATAAAAAAGTCCCAATAGAAAAAAGAATCACAGTTACAATAAGAACTTTTTTTCTTGTAGTAAATTGCTCTTCTTCTTGTCTAAAGGGATTTTTTAGTTTATTTTTCCAGGTAAAATCTTTTTTATGTCGTATTTGAGTACCCAAAACATCTTGCTTAACATAATTCATTTTTCTGTTAAGCTTTTTTTTTGATCTATAAAAATGATTACCAAAGTTAAACATGTTAAAATCCTCGTTTAATTCTTCTAAATGTTTCTATAATCCAGCTAAACCAATATTTATAATTTACAGGAAGATCAATACACGGTATGAGATCTAAATCAAATCCTCCAAATCCTTTTTTAAAATGTGTAATTCCATAAAATGGATGATTTTCCTTTGCTTCTGCTGGTGCGATTCCCCAAAAATTATAATACTTCATGCCTAATTTTTTTGCATCTTTTATTACCTCCCATTGTAATACATATGATGTTGGTAATTTTTTATCAATATTAAGTGATGCACTGTGTCGATACGCCGCCATTGTACCGTGTCGCATAATAATTGCTACAGAATCAAGTTGTCCGTCAGGTAGATAGGCTTCATATATCATAGCTTCATTCGTATCCGCAAAAGCATGAAATTCTTTAGAAATATATGATGAAGAAAATCTTACAAATCCATGTCTTTTTGCAGTAATATCTAATAGTCTATCTAAATTTTTTAAACCTTCACTGTCTTTTGTTCGTTTTACTATTACCCCTTCTCTTTCGCACCGACTAATTAAATTTCGATGATTTTTTTTCATGTTACCAAATAATATTTCTTCTGATGGAGAAACATCTAATAACCAAGTGTTTTCTGCTAAAATATGAAGCGGTGCTCTTTTAAATCCTATAGAAAGAAAGTCTATCATCGTTTCTTCTGCATACTTTTTAAAAGGGCTTACTCTTATAAAAGAAAGATGCTCTTTTTTTGACAATTCCTTTAGAGAATAAAATAATGCTGAATATATTTCTTTTGATTGTCCTTTGTATTTATCTAAAAGAACTGGACCATATGGTAAAAACAAAAAAGATCCACGCTTTGCTCGAACAGTAACACAGACTGAACCACCAATTAATGTATCTTCGTCATAAATACCAAAAATCCATCCCTTTTCATTAGTTTCTTTATAAAAATCTATATATCGTGAAGATTGTACAAAAAGAGAATATTCCAGTGATGCGTTAAATGCATTCCATTCATCCTCAGAAATAATTTCTTTTATCTTATAGTGTGTTTGCATACTGTTTTATTGTTTGTATGATTTTTTGTTGATCAGCTGGTGTTATATGTATATTTGTTGGAAGATTTACTATTGTTGATGCTATTAGCTCTGCTTGTTTGCATTGACCTTTGGTATATATTGTAGAAATATTACAATCATTTGGTGCTACAACACTATTATACCAGTCTCCCAATATAATACCCTTTTTTTTAGCATATATGCGTAATTGATTTGGTTTTGGTATACATATTGGAAATCTAAGATATGCAGCATAAGGATCAAGTACAGGCATCGAAATTTGAGATATAGAATGTAGTTGTTTAAAGTATACTGCTGCAACATTTTTTCTATGTTGTAAGGATCCTTCTAAGGTTTGCAATTGAACATAAGCAAGTTTTGAAAATATATTTTCAAGTTTATATGGATGATAGGTTATACTTCCCTGTTTTTCATTTTTTGTAACTATCGTATTTGTAATCTGTATTTTTTTTGCAAGAAATAAAATAAATTTTCCAATTTTTATTGAATACAAAGGTTTTGCAATACTAAATACAGGTATATGCATAATATGTCTTATGACATCAACAAAATTTTTATATGTCAATGTTTTATACTCTGCGCTTGCTGGTTTAACAAATTTTCTATTATTTATAACTAGAGCACCACCTCGTACAGAGGAAATTATTTTATCTACTCCAAAACTAAGAATAGCCATATCACCAACTGTCCCTACTATTTGATCATCTTTGTCTTTTACACCTAGAGCATGAGCACAATCTTCTATAATAACTATATTATGTTCATTTGCAATTTTTTTTATCTCAGCTATTTGTGCAGAAAAACCAAATGTATGTTGGACAATGATTACTTTTGTTTTATTAGTAATTTTTTGTTTTACATCTATAGGGTCAGTACAATAAACATCATCAATATCTACAAAAATTGGTGTTGCACCTACAGACAAAATGGCATTTGTTACAACAACACAGGTAAATCCTTGTACGATTACTTCATCTCCACTTTCTATTTCTGCTGAGTGTAGTGCAAGTGAAATTGCAGATCTGCCAGAATCTGTTAAAAAAATTGATGCACCTCTATACATATCAGAAAGCATCAATCGCAATTTTTCTTGATATTCACCTATTTGATATGTATGTAAATTCCAAGGTAACAATTGATTACACACTATAGCAAGATCCTTTTTTGTTGTGTTTGGTGAAAATCCAGTAAATATCATATTAACTAAGACCTTTTAATTCTTTATACACCATAATTGGAATTTTACTTTCAATTAAAATTACTGCGCCACTTTCTTTAATAGATTGAACATAATCAAGAAGCTCTTTTAGTTCATATTTGAGAAGTATATCTGTTTTATATTTCCCAGTCATACCTCGTTTCAAATCTTCAGTAAAATTTCCATTAATTAAGACAAGCACATCAGCAACAAAATCAATTTCTCCACCTACTTCTTCATGCAATGCCGCACTTCGTAAACCGAGTTCATGCATTCCACGAGTAATGACAATTCGTTGTCTTGATGATGGATAGGATGCTAGTACATCCAATGCACCTTTAAACCCATCTGGATTTGAATTTCGACTATCATCAATTACTGTGCAAGTACCATATTCAAAAATTTGAAGTGTTTTTTCTGGAAGTGTTAATGTGGTAATTTGTTGTTGCACTTCCTCATGCGTTAAATCAAAATGATGAGCAAGAAGCATACAAGCTGCAATATTTTTTGTATTATGTCTTCCTGGTAAATTTGTTACATAATCAAATGTTTTACCATTAATTGTATTTGAACAAGAAATTGTTTTTTTCTTTGAATCTTCATCAATGTTTGATATAAGAAGAGTTGGTTCATACTCTTCATGTAAACCAAATGTTTCAACCTTTGCAGAAATTTCAGATAAAAATTCTCTACAATATGGATTATCTGAATTTGTAATAGCGACACCCTCTTTGGGTAATGATCGAAGTAATTCATACTTTGCTTTTTGAGTATTTTGTATAGTTCCAAATAATGATAGATGTTGTTCATTTATCGATGTTAATATTCCATAGGTTGGTTTTACCATGTCACAGAGGATATGGATATCATTAATTTTATAAGCACCCATTTCAACAATAAAGACATCCTTTTGAGAAAAATCACCTTTTAGAATAAATAAAGCTACACCAATCTCAGTATTAATATTTTTAGGTGTAGAAATGACATTATATTTTACTTCTAAAATATGTGCTAAGAATTCTTTTACTGTTGATTTACCATAACTCCCCGTAATACCAACTACCTTTAGAGTTGAATATTTTTTTAATTTTTTTGTAGCTAAATAAATAACATAGTGCTTGATCCATCTTGTTGGAAACTCTACAATATATACGAGTACTGATATGGTAAAGATTCTAATCATTAATAGTAAAAATGCATATACCCAATCGTTTGTTATATACAAAATAATTAACTCAAAAGCCATTGCAATACTAAATAATGCGATTACTTTTGTAGTAATTGTTGGTCGCTTTACTTCTTTGTGAGCAAGTAAAAATAATCCATACGTAACATTACTTATTAAGATTGCTAGCAAAAAATATTTTACAGTTACAATATCATTAAATGGCCAAAGTAAAGCAATAATTCCAGCGCCAATTTGTAATACTATAGAATACCGCATCCAAAAAAATTTTCCTTGTTTTGTAGATAAAAAATCTTTAAATTTATCAACTCTATATTCTTTTAATTGCCACCAATACAAAAAATCAGCATAATCAAACAATCCGCTCAAAATATAAAGTATGACTATTGTTACCGTAGTAGTTGTTAGCATACTGAGATAAAATTATTGATATCTGAAATAAATTCGCTAAGCGCTTGCTTATGTAGTCCATGTCCAGCTTTATTATATACCTTTAGCTGAGAATTTGGTATAAGTGAAGCAATTTTCTTACCAATTTTTAAAGAAACATAGGTATCTTTTTTACCCCAAAGCACTAATGTCTTTTGCTTAATATTTGGTAATAATAAGGACAAATCTTCTTTAATAATCTTTTTATAAATTTCACTCTTTATCCCCTGAGCTTCTGCATAATCATGATGCCCAATAGCTTTATACAATATCGGTCTTAATAATGTAAATAAACGTCCCATGCCTAAAATATAAAATAATGTTTTTGTAAATTTACCAATATGGGCTAGCATGTTTTGCTTAATGGTTTCTGCCTGTCTAATTGATGCTGCGCCCGATAAAATTAATGCAGAAATTTGGATCATATTATTTGCTGCGATATATGTAGCAACTTGTCCTCCAAATGAATGTCCTAGTAAAACCATATGCTTTTTATCTTTTATTTGATCAACAACAAAAGCAGCATACTCCTCTACTCCCCAAATTGATGAAGGGCAAGGTTCCTCTCCAAAACATGGCAATTCAATTACGGTTGTATCAAAAATATTTCTAGAAAGAACTACAAATTCATTCCAAGTTTTTTTGCTACCTCCCCATCCAGGTAAAACAACCAGTGTTTTTTTATTGCTTTGCATGTAGTTGTGTTATTAGATAACAGTTTTTCCTCCCATATATGGTTGAAGTGCGGCTGGAATCTTTACGGTGCCATCTGCCTGTTGGTGTTGCTCAATAAGTGCTATTGGCATACGACTAGTCACAATAGCTGTACCATTTAACGTATGCACAAATTGTCGTTTTCCTTCTTGATCTACAAATTTGATATTTAATCTTCTTGCTTGATAATCCGTACAATTGCTGGTACTGGTTACTTCTCCATACCCATCTTTCATTGTCATCCAAGCTTCAATATCATATTTACGATATGCAGGTGCGCCAAGATCACCTGTAGCAATATCTACTACATGATAACTAAGCTCTAAGGCATCACAAATTTCTTTTTCTATAGCAAGTAGTTGTGCATGTATTTCTTCACTTTCTAATGGATGACAATACACAAACATTTCAAGTTTAGTAAATTGATGTACACGATACAATCCTTTTGATGTTTTTCCATATGCACCAGCTTCTGTCCTATAACAGTGAGAAAGTGCTACATATTTTTTAGGTCCATGAGTAAAATCTAAAACCTCATCTGAGTGATAACCACCCATAGTAATTTCTGCAGTACCAATAAGACTAAGGTCTGTTCCTTCTATACTATATACCTGTGTTTCCTCACCTCTTGGATTAAATCCAATCCCTGATAAAATTTCGTTTTTAGCAAGATCAGGAGTTTCTATTAACTCAAACCCATGTTTTGCTGCAATATCCATGCCAAGCTGCAATAGAGCCATATTTAATCGCACGAGATCTCCTTTTGTAAAATAAAATTTTGATCCAACTACCTTTGCTCCACGCTCAAAATCAATCATGTTTTTTTCTAACATAATTTCATCATGCGTTTTATGCTCGAAATTAAAAGATGGTAATCCTCCATAAATTTCTACTTCTTTCGCATCATCTTCTCCACCAATAGGAGCATCTGGATGACTCATATTTGGAATGGATCTATATAGCTCTATGTACTCAAGATCAATACCAGCTAACGTCTCTTCTCGAAATTTAATCTGCATTCCTAGATCTCGCATCTTTGCAATATCTTCTTCACTAGGTTTGTTTTTTGATCCAGCATTTCTTAACGCTCTCATTTCTTCTAATTCAGCATTGAGCACTCTACGTTCACTTTCTAATTGTAAAAACCGTTCAAGATCAACATAAACACCTCTGTCTACAATATTTTGTTTTACTGCTTCTACATTTTCTAAAATATATTGTTTATCTAGCATATTATTTTTGATTGCGTATATACTGCTTTATTTCTGGCATAATTGCTTTTAACAATATGTCATTTTGTTCTAATAAATCCTCATCAAATATTTTTTCTACATCGTAAAAATCTACACCATTTGTTTCGTTATCACACCATACTCCATCTCCACCAACTATTTTACATAGATAAGGAACGAGAAATGCAGTATATCCAAAACCTGATGATAATGTATTTGAAAAATTATGGATATAGTCTAGTTGCTTAATTATCTCAACATCATATCCAACTTCCTCTCTAACTTCTCTTACAAGACAATCTCTAATATTTTCTCCAAAATCTACACCACCTCCAGGAAATTCCCATTTATTATGATACCTATCATTATACGGATCATTTCGTTTTGACATGAGAATTTTTTCATCCTTTATAATAATACCGAGCGGGACAACAAATTGTTTTGGATTATATAGTTTTCTTATTGCATGTGACATTTCAAATATTGCTTTGGATCTGTGAGAGCAAGAATTTTTTTGTTGTTGTGACATTTCTGCAAATGTTTTATTTACTTCGTCAACAATAAATATGGGATCAAAACCAAAGGTATTTTTATTATCACTTACTTCTAAAGAAACAGTACCCGCTACACTCCCTACAGTAGATACAATTGATTTTTTATTTGGCTCATAAAGCACTACAACAGTTTCAAATAGTGCATTTCTTGCTTTACCAGATGTACCATCTAATTTTTTTAATACTTGAGAAATTTGTCCTTGTTGAGAATCAGCAATTCTTGCAGCATATATCCCAGGCCAGTTATCAAGTGAAGGAATAAAAAATCCTGTATCTTCACTTAGTGTTGGTAAACCAGTTTGTTCTGCATAAAATTTTGCTTTTAGTAGAGCATTTTCATATAAGCTAATACCAGTTTCTTCTGGTGCTTCTAACTCAATATCAAGATCTTGTAGGGTAACAATATCTATATCATTACCAATATCGAGTAATAATTTAAGTTCACTAATTTTATGTACATTACTTGTCCCTAACAAAATTTTTGGCATAGGTATATTGTATCGTTTGCTCAATTATTTATAATGCTAGATTTAAATATTTCTGGTTTATAGCTATCAAGTCTTACTATTTGCACATCTTGATTTCTCTTAATCATTTCTTGCTTTAGATTATCGGCAAATCCTTTTTGATCATAACCAATGGCAATAATGTCTGGATGCAGTTCAACAATAATTTTGTATGGATCGTTTAAATTTCCTAGTACCGCCGCATCTACAAATGACTGCTGTATTACCATGTTTTTTCTTTGTTCTTCATTATATTTTGGTTTTTTACGCTTTACATTTTTTACTGTTTCATCTCGTGCAATTACTACTGTTAGTGTATCTCCTAATTTTTTTGCTTGTTCAAACAAATAGATATGTCCCTCGTGAACCCCATCAAATGTTCCACAGACGACTACATGTTTCATATTATGTTTTATCTAGATGCTGTTCAATTTCCTCTTTTGTTTCTGGTTTCATAAGTGGAAATAATACACACTCACGGATAGGTTTATTTGCAAAAAAAGAAAATACACGTTCTGAAAGTCCAAATCCAGTTGTTGGTGGCATTGCATACTCAAGAGCTTCTACAAATGATTGGTCATGCATTTGTGCCTCAGCATCACCTTGATCTCTTAATTCTGATTGTGTTTCAAAACGTAGTGCTTGATCAATTGGATCATTTAACTCTGTGTATCCATTTCCAAGTTCACTTCCAGCAATCATAACCTGGTATCGTTCTGTTTGTTTTGGGTTGTCAGATATACGTTTTGCAAGAGGAGAAACTTCTACAGGATGATTAATAACAAATACTGGTCCTTTAATAGTTTTTCTAACTTGTTTCCATAAGGTATCTATTAAACGTCCTCTTCCTATAATATCATCAGATTTTACAGATAATTCAGAAAGTTTTTGTTTGATTTCTTGATCACTTGCTTCAAGTACATCTATATCAAATTTTTCTTTAATGCTTGTTACGTAATCAATCATTCCCCATGGTTTTGAGATATCAATATTTTCAAATTCTCCAATAGTAAATACAGAAGTATTAAATGTTTTATGTAATATTTCTTTATACATCTCTTCTACAAGTGCCATACTATCCTCATAATTTGCATAGGACCAGTAAAATTCCATCTGAGTATAATCTTGAAGATGTTCTCTACTCATTCCCTCATTTCTAAATTGACGTCCAATTTCAAATGTTTTATCAAACCCTGCAACCATTAACCGTTTTTGCCAAAGTTCTCCCATAGAAATCCTTAAATATACATCGATATCTAGAGAATTATGATGCGTGATAAATGGTTGGGCATCTGCTCCACCTGGAGTTGATTCGAGTACTGGTGTTTCTACTTCTAAAAAGTTTTTTGCACGCAAAAAATCTCGCACTGAATTCCAAAAAATACTTTTTTGTACAAACAAATTTTTAACTTCTGGATGAGAAATAAATTCTAAATACCTTTTTCTTAATATCGTTTCTTCATCCTGTAGCCCTTTATGTTTATCTGGTAAAGGACGAAGTGCTTTAGATAATAGCGTCCAGTCAGAAGCCAAAATAGATTGTTCTCCTTTTTGAGTAATGTACCGAGTACCAGTTACAGAAATAATATCACCAAGGTCAATTAATTTTTTAAATTGTAAAAATGAAGTTTCATTAAGATGATCATGCTCAAATACTGTTTGCATGTCCCCTGTAGAATCCTGTAATTTACAAAATGCTAACTTCCCAAATGTTCTTTTTAAAACAATTCTCCCTGCAATAGTTACCTGCGTATCAATTGGCTCAAGCAATGCTTTGTCTATATAATGAGTTCTTGTTGATGTTGATGGGTACGCTGAAATACCTTGCTCGGCAAGTTCTTTCAGTTTATGTATACGAACATTGCGTTCGTCATTGATATTAATATCATTCATAATAATGTCGTTATATACAGAGTATAGTATCAAAATTTTTGACTCAGATCAATATAAATTAACAAAAATTGCCATACACAGGCAATTTTTGTTTTATACAATATTAGTAATTTTGTACGTTTGATCTCCTGCTGGAACATGTACAATAATCGTATCATTTTTTTTATGTCCAATAAAAGCGTGCCCTAATGGAGATTCATTAGAAATTTTACCGTTAGCAGGGTCAGCTTCTTGAGCACCTACAATTGCAAATGTTCTTTTTTTCCCATTTATTTCAACTTCGATTGTAGAACCAATATCAACTACTCCATCAGCCGTACCAGTTTGTATAATTTCCGAATTTTCAAGGATTGCTGCAATTTCTTTAAGTCTCCCTTGTACCCATGCTAGCTCTTCTCTAGCTTGATGATATTCTGCATTTTCAGATAAATCTCCCATTTGTCTTGCTTCATCAATTCTAATAGCAAGTTCTTTCGTTTTGTTTTCTTGTAAATCCTTAAACTCTGATTGCAATGTATCAAATTTTTCTTGTGTAACGTATTGAATATCCATACCAATTAACATAATAAAATAAATCCGCTTTTGCGGACAGATCTAGTATAGCATGACTTACAATTCATGCAACTATACTGTCCACACACTCTATAATCTATTGTTTCCCCACCATTGCAAAAATTCATAGGTTATTGGTGCAGAAATAACACTTCCACCTACACCTTCCTCCACCAATACAGTTATAACTATTTTGGGATGTTCGTATGGTGCTAACGCCGTAAACCAAGCATGCGGTTCTTTTGATGAATTCCATTGAGCTGTTCCTGTTTTACCAGCAGAACTAAATGGGAGCAAAGAAAGTCTTCTACATGAACCTTTAGTGACACAATCTTGCATCCCCTCTTTAATAAGAAGAATCTTATCAGGATCAGCCAATGAATCTCTTAAAATTTCTTGAGAAAATTTTGTTATCTTTTGAGTAGATGGATCGATAAATTCCTTTGCTACATGCGGTTTGTAGAGTATTCCACCATTTGCAATAATACTTGTAAGCGATGCTATTTGTAGAGGTGTAACCAACAGATCACCTTGTCCAATTGATAAATTATAAGTATCTCCAACATACCATTTTTCATTTTTTACTTCTTGCTTCCATGCCTTTGATGGGAGAAATCCAGGTTGTTCTCCTGGTAAATCAATACCTAGTTGTTGAGCAAACCCATACAATCTTAAATATTTTGTAATTCGATCAACACCTAAGCCAACAAAATCCTTATATCCACCACCAATAATATAATAAAATGTATTAACAGAATCTTGAAGTGATTTGCGAACATTCGTCATTCCATGACCACCAGCTAACCAATCTGGAAAAAACCAATCACCAACAGAAATTCCTCCTGAACTCAAAAATTGTGTTGTGCCAAAAATAATATTTTCTTGAAGTGCTGCAAGAGCTATCCCTAACTTAATAGTTGATCCTGAAGGATACGTTCCTCCAATTGCACGATTAAATAGAGGTTGATCATTGTTGTTTAAATACTTATCAAATGTTTTTACATCAATTCCTCCAGAAAATTCATTATTATCATAGGCTGGTAAACTTACTAGCGCAATTATTTCTCCATTATTTGGATCCATTGCAACAGCCGCAGCTTTTGTAAGGCCACTCTGACGCATATACTTCTCCATTACTCTTTGAAGTTCAAATTGTGCTTGAGCATCTACTGTAAGTACAAGATGACTTCCTGATATTGGTGGTTCATGAGAAAGTACTAATTGTTCTCTACCTTTTGCATCTACCTCGATTTGTTTTCTACCATATATTCCTCGCAAAATTTCTTCATATTGTTTTTCTACACCAGCCTTACCAATTGTATCAGATGGGAGGTACCCATTTTTGTAAAGAACTTTTAGTTCATCAGGTGAAAGTTTTGATTTATATCCAATAATATGTGATAAAGAGTAATTGACTGAGTCATCGTTACTGCCTGGATGTATATAAAGACGTTTACTCCCTCTTTGAATATTGATGCCTGGTAAACTTCCTGCTTCTATTTGAATTGAAAGTGCTGTTTCATAATCAAGATCTTCAGAAATTACTATTGATTCATAACTATAATTTCCATAAATTTTTAGTTGCTCTCTAATAAATTCTTCATCTTTTTTTGTGAGTTCAGCTAATTTTTTTACTATAATTTCTCTTTCTTGTGTATCTCTTGGTAAATCCTGCGGAGTAAGTACCAAAGAAAAATTTGGAATATTTTTTGTAAGTTCAATACCATATCTATCATAAATAATTCCACGTTCAGCAATAATTGGAATATTTCTTTTTCTGTTATTTTCAGCTTTTCCTCTATATATTTCACCTTGCAAAATTTGGATATAAAAAACTCGTACTAGTAGCATTACTAAAATAAATGACAAAAAAAAGATAGTGTTCCTAACACGCACAATGGTAAAGCTTCCGCCAACATGTTTTTTTGTATACTCAATTGCATCTTGTTTTCCATAATTTTTACTAAATTCAAAAGAATCCTCAAACCAATTTGAAATTTTCCCATTTGATAATCTTTTTTGCTTTAAAGATCCGATTGGTTTTGATGGTAAAAATGGATCAGGAGATGATGCCATACTGATTAGTTTTTTTAAGTTTTCTATCTTTTTTATACATTGTACTCATGTAAATTACAGCTATAACTACTGTAGTAATAATAGCATCCTTTATTGTTGTAACCATCATTTGTGATAATGGAATAGGCTTATTTAATATAAATAATACAGAGCTGTATCCTACTATATATAATATTCTGTAAAAAATAAGCACTAGAAAGGATATAAGCATTATGGTAATAAACGATTTATTAGTAAAAACAAATTTGTATAACCAATATACAAAAAGCATAGCAAATGTACCAGAAAATAATAATATTCCAAATGGAGATATTGCTAATATATCAATAATAAAAAAAGCAAAAAAAGCAAACCAAACAACTATTCCACTTGGTCTCAAAAACAACCCGATAATCAAAAAAGTATATATACTATTTATATTATCTAATGGCGCTGGTAGAAGATACAGTACACCTAGATGAATTGTCACAACGATAACAAGCGCTATAAAAAATAAAATAATTTTAAATAATGCTCTCATACTATTGAATAATTACTGAAACAACATCTAATTTATCGTAAGATAATGGAATAGATATTAAGGCTCTTTGAAAAGGTTCAAAGGGTTCCTTTTCTACAGATGAAACCTCACCAATAATAAGTCCTCTTGGAATATTTTTTTCTAATCCTGAAGAAACAATAATATTACCAATTTCCACAATTTCATGTTGTGGAATAAATGTCATTTTAATTGTTAAACCAAATCCACCTTCAATAATACCAATACTTTTTTCTTGATTAAGTAGCATGGATGCAATTCTACTTTCATTATCAGTTAGTAATCTTGCGATAGCATCATTTTTATATACGCTTGATATGATACCTACTAATAATCCACCATCAGCAATTACAGGATTACCAACTTGGATATTGTCATTTGATCCTCGATTAATTGTAATTGTCCTACTGATTGGATCAATTTGTTTACCGATAACATCGGCACCAATTGTTTTTACTGTTTGCTTTTCTAAAAATAATTGTTGCTCTCTTAAAATCTTATTTTCATTTTTTAATTCAAGATATTCAGATTCATTTTTTAAAAATTGGATTTCTTTCAATTTTAATTTTTTATATGCTGCTTCTAATTCTTGTTCACTAGAAAATTCTTGCTGAATATCCTCTATTTGTACACTAATCTTATACAAATTTGAAGATCCAGAAAAAATAATTTTTTTTAAAAACTCCTCAAATCCTAAAAGAACTCCTGCATAATGTAATACAATAGTAATTACAACAGTCAAAAAAATACTCAGCAATGATTTTGCATACTTATTCATAACTGTATTATAAAAAATTATTTACGTGTACGAGCGGAAGGAAGGACAACTTCTGCAAGCAATGCATCATTATCAAGTAATATACCAGTACCTCTTACAACCGCTGTTTGTGGATCCCCAGCTACGCGTACGGGCACTTCAGCAGCATCACTAATGATTTGCTCTATCCCATGAAGAAGTGAGCCTCCGCCAGTAATAAGCAAACCTCTTTCATGAATATCTGCTGTTAATTCTGGTGGAGTAATTTCTAATGTCATTTTAACTAAATCTGCAATAGCATTTACTGAGCGTTGTAAGGCTTCTCTAATATGCGTATCTGAAACCATTACTTCCCTAGGGAGTCCTGTAATCACATCTCTCCCCCTCATAGGAAATTCCATTTTTTCAGAA
>Ga0210057_1007228_pt1 | contig 13545 bp, 18 predicted proteins | sample CryGeyCG2114_010_2_FD_183968 | JGI IMG/M metagenome (GOLD analysis project Ga0210057, IMG submission 183968) | Groundwater microbial communities from aquifer - Crystal Geyser CG10_big_fil_rev_8/21/14_0.10 (SPAdes) (version 2) | ecosystem: Environmental > Aquatic > Deep subsurface > Groundwater ... | reverse complement strand
ATAAAGCGCCTTCAAAAATATCCAATGGTTCTTTTTTAGTTTTCTGTTTAATCAAATCAAAAGCCTGATAAACAATTCTGGCCGCCACTGTTTTCTTCCCTTTCCTCATTACCTGATTTATCAGTTTTGAAACTAAAACATTATCATAAATAATATCCGGCTGAATTTCTCTTTTTGCAACTTTACCTCTCATAATTATACTTTAGGTTTTTTAGCGCCATATTTTGATCTTTCTTGTTTTCTATTTTCAACTCCGCCGGCATCAAGAACGCCCCTGACAATATGATATCTAACTCCGGGCAGATCCTTAACCCGGCCACCCCTGATCACTACGATTGAATGTTCTTGAAGATTATGGCCTTCTCCGGGAATGTAGGCGGTCACTTCCATACCATTGGTTAATCTAACTCTGGCCACTTTTCTCAAAGCTGAGTTTGGTTTTTTAGGTGTAGTCGTAAAAACTTTCAAACAAACTCCCCTCTTGAATGGAGAAAAATAATCTTGCGGTTTATTTTTTAAAACATTAAAACCATAAGTCAAGGCAGGCGTCCTGTCTTTTGAAACTGATTTTTTTCTGTTGTGTTTTACTAATTGATGAATTGTCGGCATTTTAAAAACTCAATGTTTAAAATAACAAATACTTTTCGTAATGTCAATTAAATCCAAGCAATAAACGAGAAATAAAGGAAACAAAAATGCTTAAATATCTAAAACCGAAAACAACAAAAAAGATTAATAAGAAAGGACCGTATTTTAAAAGCATGTTTTTAATTTCAAAAAATCTTTCTGATAATAATGAAAAAAGAATATTTGAACCATCAAGAGGCGGAATCGGTATTAGGTTAAAAAAACCCAATAATAAATTATAAGTAACAATAATTTGCAAATATATAATCAAATTTAAAGCTGAAATCGGTAAAAATCTAATTACTAAAGCAAAGAATATAGCTACCAAAAAATTTGCCATTGGCCCGGCTAAAGCCACTTTTAACATTCCATATTTTTTATCTCTTAAATTATAAGGATTAACCGGCACCGGCTTTGCCCAACCAATTAAGATCGGTGATCCGCTTAAAAATAAAAATAATGGAATTAAAACAGAACCGATCGGATCTAAATGGTTTATTGGATTTAAAGAAAGCCGGCCAAGATCTTTAGCCGTTGAGTCCCCTAATGATTCAGCTACCCAGCCATGAGAAACTTCATGAATAACCAAGGCTAAGAGCCAAACAATTAAAATAAATATTAAATCAAAATTCATAGAATGAAATTATTTTACCACAAGATATTGATAAAATACAGGTTTTAAGTTATCATCAAGTATTAAAAGAAACAAAATAAAATTCTATGGCAAAGAAATGTACGATTTGCGGCAAGACTTCAACCATGGTTTGGAAAAGAGTCAAACTCCGCGGTAAATATAATCCAACTATTAAAAGAAGGAAACAACCCAATCTTCAATGGGCCATATTGTCTTCTGGAAAAAGAGTTAAGGCTTGCGCCAAATGCATTAAAGCATCGGCCAAAACAAAATAAGTCCACACGATTAGAATCGTGGTTCTTTTTTCGCTTTCGCTACGGCGAAAACAAAATAAGCCTACGCGAATTCATTGGCGGGCATTGCCCACCGTAGCTCTGACGAAGCTCGCCTTCGCTCTAACGAGCTTCGGCGGAGCGAAGGCGGGGCGTAGTATAACGGCCATTATGCAGGGCTGGGGGTCCTGTGACCTGGGTTCAACTCCCAGCGCCCCGACACTTCAAAAAGGAGCTTAGCTCCTTTATACGGAAAGTTAAATTACAAGTGGAATTACCAATCCGACCATTGAAACTTTGCAAAAAATCGCAAAGGCGTTAGATGTTTCTATTGATGAGTTAATCAAGTAAAAAAATTATGAAAAACTATCAAGGTGTAATTATTGAGGAATCTCTTGAAAATAAAGAAGTCCTCAAAAAAATAAAAATTATCTCAACGAAAGTTGAGCCAATTACCAATGAACACAAAACGCCGTGGCTTTCGCAATGGACTTTACACACCGTTGAAGTGCCGGAAAACGAAGCGCAGGCCATTGCAAAGGAAATTAGCAAGTCGCTTGATTATTCGCATGATAGCTCTTGGTATGCGGATTATAAAAATGAAAATCATCATTATATAATTTTCCGCGATAAAATTTTCTACATAGACAGAACGAGTAAAGAGCAATATGACGAAGCGAAACGCTATGGAATTTCGCTCGGCATACCGGAACATCAAGTTGATTTCCACCCAGAAGTTGAGGAGTGGAAAAGATGATATGAAAATTTTAGTTTTTCTACAAGGAACGATATTGATGCCAAAAAGCGGAATCGGCAAAACCCGAGGCGAAATTGTGCAACAAGTAAAAGCTCAAGGAGAAACAATCCGTGATTTTGGCTCATACGTTCCAATCGGTAATGCTGTAGAAAAGTTAAAAAATTGGGCTAAGCAAGGTGCAACTATTTTATATCTAAGTTCTTTGACAGAGAACAAAAAAGCGAGAGGCGATGAAATTGTCGGCAAAGAAGGTCTAAAAATGGATCAAGAAGTTCTTGGTAAATATGATTTTCCAAAAGGAGAAATTTATCATCGCCAAAAAGCACAAACTTACGCCCAAATAGCGGAAAGAATTATCCCCGATATTTTAATTGAGGATGATTGCGAAAGTATCGGTGGAGAAAAAGAAATGACAATTACTTTTATCAAGCCGGAGGTTAGGCAGAAAATAAAATCAGTTGTTATAAAAGAGTTTGGTGGGATTGATTATCTGCCTGATGATTTTCAAGAATTAGTAAAGTATGGAAACTAAAACTTTCAAAAACAAAAAGGAATTTTTTATTTCTCCAAGTTCGCCGTTCCACTTTGACGGTACTTTTCATAAACCCTCACATTATCCCGACAAGTTGGGTGATTGGGAATCTGGTAGATATTGGCAGACAATCAGAATTAGTAAGCGAATTTTTGGGGTCAAAATTGAAAATAAGGGCGAAACGCAAAAGCCAAAAATCAAGGTTTCTGTTCTCTACGACAAAAACATTTCCGAGGACGAGCTTGAAAAAATTAAACAGGAAATTATCTGGCGGTTTGACTTAAACGCTGATTTGAAAGAATTTAACAATCTAGCCAAAAGCGATAAACGCTTTTATCCAATTTTCAAAAAATGGCTAGGTATGCGAAATTCAAGCGCACATAATCTATACGAACTTCTTATCATAGCTGTGCTTCTACAAAACGCGACTGTTCGGCGAACGGTCCAAATGACGAACGTTTTGCTCGATAACTACGGAACGAAACTAAAATTTGATGGTAAGGAAATTTTCGCTATTTGGTTGCCGGAAAAACTTAACGATGTTTCGGAAAAAGAATTGAGAGATTTGAAAATTGGATATAGAGCAAAGTTTATAAAGCGTTTATCGCAGGATTTTGCCGAAGGCAAAATTGACGAACCAAAATTACGAACCCTAGACCAGGAGAGTGCGAAAAAAGAGATGATGAAATTATACGGAGTTGGACCGGAGACCGCTCGCATTTTGCTTTTTGAAGTTTGCCACCAATATAATACTTTCGACCACATCGCGCCGTGGCAACAAAAAATATATTCTCGGCTTTTCTATGAAAAGCCGCTTGTTTCGGCAAACAAAATTAGGGACAATATCAAGAGGCAATACGGCGAGTATTCAATGCTCGCGGTTCACTACATTTGGGAAGATATTTTTTGGCGAAGAAAGCACGAAAAAATTGATTGGCTCGAAAAAGAAATCCGGCTTTAGTTTTTAGCCAAAGTTTGCTAAATTACAGATGAACGCGGCACGCCAACTTAGTTGGCACGAAATTCGGCGGCGGCGGAAAGCGAGGGCGGGCAAAAATTCCCTGCCTGCCGGCAGGCAGGCTTCCCCCCAACCCCCTTCCTTTTTGCCCGCCCGAGCGTTCAGTTTCTGCCGCGCGAAGCGCGGCAATCAATCGGAGTTTCGTTCAAAAAAGGTTCGAGCTTCGTTCAGCAATTGCGACACTTCAAAAAGGAGCTTAGCTCCTTTTGTAATTTTTCATTAAAAGAGAATTGGAAACAACACTGACTGACGAGAAAGCCATAGCTAAAGCAGCTAATGACGGATTCAAAAGCCAACCAATGAATGGAAACAGAATCCCTGCGGCAATGGGAATGCCAACGATATTATAGAAAAAAGCCCAGAAAAGATTTTGCTTAATTTTATTCAGAGTATACTTGCTTAAATCAATGGCGATTACCACATCCCGCAAATCATCTTTTATCAAAACAATCTCTCCCGTTTCCATGGCCACGTCAGTGCCCGAACCTAAAGCAATGCCCAAATCGGCTTGAGCCAAGGCCGGCGCGTCATTAATGCCGTCTCCCACCATTGCCACAATATTTCCTTCGTTCTGTAATTTTTTAATCTCGGCTGATTTTTCTTGCGGTAAGACCTCGGCTAAAACTTTGTCTATGCCGACTTGCCTGGCAATAGCCTGTCCGACTCTTTTATTATCCCCGGTAATCATAACAACTTTCTTTCCCATTTTATAAAGCATCTCAACTGCTTCTTTTGAATATTCTTTTAAAGTGTCAGCCACGGCAATAATGCCGATGAATTCTTTATCTAAAGCCAAAATCATGGCTGTTTTACCTTGATCTTCCAAAACAATCATTTTTTCTTCGATCAGATTTGGATCGATCTGATTTTCAACCATTAATTTTCTTGTTCCGAAAAATATCTTTTTACCCTGCCTACCGGCAGGCAGGTTTTCCAGCTCAGCCGTAACTCCATATCCCGGTATAGCTTGAAATCCTTCAACCTTATCTAAAACAAGATCATTCTCTTTTGCTTTATTAACAATTGCTTGTGCCAAAGGATGTTCAGAGTTTTTTTCCACTGAGGCCGCAATTTGTAAAATTTGATCCTCACTCATGTCTTCTTTGATTCTCACTATATCAGTCACGCTTGGCTCGCCTTTAGTTAACGTTCCTGTTTTATCAAAAATGACAATGTCCAAATCGCGAGCAATTTCCAGCGCCTTGCCACTTTTAATTAAAATGCCGTTTTGAGCCGCCAAACCCGTGCCCATCATCACCGCGGTTGGTGTTGCCAAACCCAAAGCGCAAGGACAAGCAATAATCAAAACAGTTACAAAAACCGTTAAAGCAAAAGACAGGGGCTGCCCGAATAAAAGCCAGATAACAAAAGCAAAAATAGCGATGCCAATTACGGACGGAACAAAATAAAAAGAAACTTTATCGGCCAAAAGCTGGATTGGCGCCTTAGAACCCATTGCTTGCTCGACTATTTTTATAATCTGAGCCAGCATCGTATCTTTGCCGACTCTAGTTGCTCTAAATTTCAAAACACCGGTTTTATTAATGGTGGCGCCGATTATTTCATCGCCTTTCTTCTTTTCCACAGGAATACTTTCGCCGGTAATTGCTTTTTCATCAACACCGGAATAGCCATCAATGACAATTCCGTCTACCGGGATTTTTTCGCCTGGCTTAACCAAAATAATATCTCCAACTTTTACTTCAAAAATAGGTATTTTTATCTCCTCATTGCCCTTTATAACTATTGCATCTTTTGGCTGAAGCCCGATTAACTTTTTAATTGCTTCGCTGGTTTTTCCTTTAGTTGTCGCTTCTAAATATTTACCCAGAGAAATAAAAACTAAAATCAGAGCCGCGCTTTCAAAATACAAATGAGCGTCTATTTCTTTGCCGGTTAACATTAAAAAAGAAATAAATACGCTGAAAAAATAAGCAACAGATGTGCCGATGAAAATCAAAGAATCCATATTCGGCGAAAGCTGTAGCAATTTTTTAAAACCGATTTTCCAAATATTAAAAGAAAAAAGTATAACGGCTGTTGCTAAAACAAATTGAGTAATGATTCCATACTTTTCGAAGAACATCGGCATCGGCAATCCAAGCATCTCGCCCATAACCATATAGATAATGGGCAAGCTGAAAAGCAAAGTGGCGACAAATTGGTTTTTCAACTTCTTAATCTCGCCTTCTTTTTCTTTTTTATAATTTTCCTCGCTTATTTTGTATCCCAATCTTTCTATTATTTTTTGAATTCGGGCAATGCTTATCTCAATCGGATCAAACTCTAAATAGGCTTTTTCTGTGGCAAAATTAACATTAACAGATTTAATCCCCTCTTCTTTTTTAAGATCGTTTTCAATATTTGCCGCGCAAGACGCGCAATGCATTCCAGAAATGTTTAAAATTGTTTTTTCCATATTTTTTTCTAAATTTAATTTTTAGATTTTTTATTTATTGCGTGTTTTATTATTTCAATATTACAACTTTTATATTTTTTACACCAAGCTTCACATTTTTTAGCCCATTTTTCATCTTCGTATCTTAAACCACAAATTTGACATTTAAATAACTTAATCTTTACAGCCATATAAATTATTCAATAATTAATTTCCCTTGCATTTGGGAGTGAGCACCGCCGCAATAGTTATTGCAATACCAATTAAATTCCCCTAACTTATCAACAACAAATTCCAAAGATTCGTTACCACTGATTCCTAAATCAGGAATTCTAATGCCGTGGAGAGTATCTATATTATCTATTGTTAATTTTATTTTCTCTCCTCTTTTTGCTCTGATAACATCAGGACCGTAGTTAAACCGCGTGGCTTGAATTCTAAATTCTTTTACTTCATTTATTTGAGCATTCTGGTTTTGAACATTAACCTCCTTTTTTTCTCTAGAAAAATAATTAAAAGATCTAAAAATAATCAAAATAGCGCCTATAGCTGAAATTACAATTACTACAATAAGAAACCCTTTTAATTTTTTTGGGTTCATATTTTTGGGTTAAGAATTAAATTAAATCTTTCTTTTTCTCGTCAAATTCTTTTTTGTCAATTTCACCTTTGGCATAACGTTCTTTAAGAATTTCTGAGGCGGATTTGTCCTTATCTTCGTCTTTCGTTTGCTTGTTAAGCCAACTGATAAAAACCACAAGTCCCCAAATAATGAGTCCCCAAAACAAGAGCATGAAAATCCAGCCGAAGCCGAAACCAAACCAACCCATTGGATTATTAGAAAAATTCCACATCATAAATTTTTATTAAATATACCCATAACTAAAAAGTTAAAATTTTATCGCTTTCTTGTATCAACGAATACAAAGCATTCAAGGTGCTGAGCGGACAAGTTTTAGTCGCCTCTTGTTCGCGTAGTTTTAAGCAGGCGCCGCAAGCAAGAATTTGCGCTTTGTCTGACAGCAAAAATTCTTTTACTTGTTCTTGGATATTGAACTTTTCAGAACTGCCTGACTCATATTCAACGCCTTGACCAACCAAGAAGATTTTAACTTCATCTCCTTGCTTAATGGCAAAATTAGCCAAACGCAAGGCGTTCCAATTAGTTTCCGGATTGTTGGTTGAAATAATAATGGTAAGTTTCATAAATTTGTTAGAACAAATCTAAAACCTGCTCTAAATCGGCTTGATTAATAATTATATTGCCATTTCTAACTTCTAAATTCGGATTAATCGGGCCGGGATTGCATCCCCCTTTTTCAGTGGCAATTTTTTCAATCGGATAGCGGTTACCGCAATTATTGCAAACTATTTCGTCTCCTTCCTGACGAAAACCTTTATATGTCTTAAAACAAACTACGCAAGCATTAGCAGCAGCTCTATAGACTTCATTTTTGTCTTTTACTACAAAAAAGTAAATTGTTTTATTATTAGGCATGGCAACGTTATAAAAACGAGCTTGATTATCGTTAAAAATTGAAGCAGCCAATTTAACTTCACCGTTTTCTAAATTGACGCTTTCGCCTTTCTCGCCGAAAAATTGAATCTCAGATAGGGATTGGGACTGATTTTGACTCTCGGAAAATTGGTCTCCTGTTTTTGGACAACCAAGTAATCCACTTAATTCTTCAAAGGTTTTATAGCCGGAATATACCTTGTCATTAATCACAAAAGTAGGCACGCCTTCAAATTTATGCCGGATTGGCCCGATGGCCGCATTAATCTTGTTTACTTTCACGCCAAGCGTTTCAATTTTATCTATTGTTCCCTCGCTTTTAACTTTCTGGCACCAGCCGCATTGGTCAAGATAATAAAAAGTTATTTCTTTCACCTGACATTGGCTTTGGCCGACATTTTTTCCTTCCGGTTTTTTCAAAAGAAAAAATCCTCCGGCAATCAGAATAACGGCTACGACGATATAAATTGGCCAATATCTTTTTCCTTGATATTTTTTCATGATTTTATCTTTTGACATATTTATTCTTTACAACAATCAATAAGTTTTTTAACGATTGTTCCTAATTTCCCCAAAAAACCTTTTCTCTCCTGATCGTGTACATTTAATTGGTTATCATCAATTTTTTTAACATCACCAAGGCTAACAAGTTTCAAATTTATCCCCCAGAATAAAGAATAAAGCTGGTAGGCTTTGGAAAAAAGCTCTTCCGCTTCCTTCCTGTTCTCTTGATGCAGATATTTCGTGCCCACTTCAATTAATCTCATGCTGGCCGCAAGCAAGTGCTTCTGGATGCACCAAATTTCTCCTTCCGACTCTTTAATCAGTTTTTTCATTAGAGATTTGCGCATTTCACGGATCTCATTGAGCAAATCAAAATATTCCGGCTTTTCTGTCTTGGCGGCGGTAAAGAAAAAATGTTCTTCAAGACTGACCAAATTCATGATAGCGATTGACAAATCTTCGTCTGAAGACAAGTCAAGTTGATGTTCATTTTTTAACTTATCTATTTTAGTTAACAGCTCGTCAATTTGTGGCAATTGGTTGGTCATATTTATTTTAAGATAAAGTATAAAATGAAACTGAAAGTAATAAGCAAAACAAGAGTTACTAAAACTTTCTGATGCGAAATAAAAATCTTGCCCTGATTTCGCTTCCTTAAAAATCTATCTAAATAGGGGGTAAACAAAAGAAGTAAACTACCAAGAATTGTGCCGAAAAAGATTTTATCAATGCCGAGAATTTTGTTGTAAGGACTCAGGCCGCCAAGTTTATACAAAAACAAGGCAGTAAGACCATAAAAAATAAAGAGGATTAAAAAGAGCTGAAATTTTATTTTCTTCCCCCTTCTAATCAAAAAATTATTAAACACCATTGAAACAGAAAGAATAAAACCGCCGAGCCAAAGGCCGATAATCATGTCGTCAACTCCGAGCCAGCGGAAGATTCCCAGGAACGTTCCTGTCGCCACGACACACACGGGGCAAAAGGCCAAAGCCTTTATCGGCAAAAAGAATAAAGCGGAAATCAGTCCTCCAAAAAAGATAAGAACCTGTCTTTGACAAAACCTTGTTTCTTCGCTTCGTTCAGAAATAAAACGGCTTTTTAAAATTTTCATGAATTATTTATTAAGCAGACTGTCAATTATTTGTTTAAACGACTCATAAGGCAGCGCCCCGCTTACTAATTGTCCGTTGATGAAAGTGGCGGGCGTGCCGTTAACTCCTTTTTCCGTCCCTTCTTGAAAATCATCCCTGACCTTTTGGGCGAATTTTCCCGAATCAAGACATTCATCAAATTTACCACTGTCTAATCCCAAATCTTTCGCCCATTGTTTAAAATTCGCGACGCTATAACCGCTGGCAGCTAAATTTTCAAACAATTTATCGTGATATTCCCAAAACTTTCCTTGTTCATCGGCGCATTCAGAAGCCTCGGCTGCTTTTTGACTATTAGGATGAATACTTAAAGGAAAATACTTATAGACTAATCTTACTTTTCCTTTATAATCGTCGAGGACCTTTGTTAAAGTAGGATAATGCCGAGCGCAAAACGGACATTCAAAATCGGAAAATTCGACCAAAGTAATCGGCGCGCTAAAATCGCCGCGAATATGATTATCTTTAGTAATTTCGAAAGTCTGAGTAGTTGACGGTTGCCCTGTCGGCAGAGAAGAAGGTCCTGAATTAGCGATTTGAGCAATTTTTCCGTTCTTGCCACTGCCATTGACAATGACTGCTCCAGCGATAATCAAGCCGGCAATAATTACGGAAATTGGTATAGAAAGGTTAGGACGAGAAGAGTTTTCTTTCTTTTCCGGGGGCTGAAAATAATATTCTTTAATATCTTCTTCTTTTTCTGCATCTTCAATTTTTTCAACGCTATATTCGCCGGCGCTTTCAATCTCACTCTGAATTTTCGTTTCTTCAATCGCATTCTTATCGTAAACTATCACGCCCTTTCCTGATTCATAACTTATTTTTGTTTGAATCACGCCCGGCAGATTTTTTAATTTTTCTTCAATTAAAGTGGCGCAGGATTGGCAATGCATGCCCTTAATTTTAAATTTCGCTTTTTCCATAGATTTTTAATTTATTGATTATTTTTTAAAAAATCATTACCGAGAACAACTGCCACTGCCACCACCTCCGCAACCGCATCCTTTGGCGCCGGAAGGAATCACATCATTATTATCTGTACCGGCAGCCTTTGCGGTTTGAGTAAGAGTGTCGGAATTTTCTGCTGCGGTTTTGCCGTCAACTACCTCTATAATCCCTGAAACCATCCCCATCCAGCAGGAAAACTTGTATTTTCCCGGTTTTTCTGGCGTAAATTCTTTGATGCTAACCTGGCCAAGAGTTAAAGGAATTTCACCGGCAAATAAACCGCGAGAGATAATGGCATTGGTACAACCGCTGGTGCCGGTATCAGTAATTTCCCATCTTACCGGAACTCCGGCTTTAACCTTAAAATAATTGGGGCGGTAGCCAGAGCTTGAAGCGTCCATTTTTACAACCTGCTTGCCGTTAATAATTAGCGGGAGACCTTCTTCGTTATTATTGATTGATGATTGATTATTAGGTTTCAATTTTATATCGCTAAAACTGGAAAATCCCAAAACATTCAATTGAGCATTGATATTAAAAAGAGCGAAAAACAACACCAAAACGCCGGCAATTTTTAAAAACTTATCGGCCAGATGCGGTTTTTGAGAAAATTTGACCGAGGATAAGCCGATTGTTAAAAGGGCCGGCAATGTCCCTAAAGCGAAGAAAAGCATAATAAGAGCGCCCTGAACCGCGCTTCCGGAGATCAAAGCCAGTCCCTGGGCAGTGATGGTAAAACCGCAAGGCAGGAAAAAAGTCAGCGCCCCCATTAGAAAAGGCATTTGTTTTCCTTGAAATTTAGTTTCATCAGCAATATGCCTGGTTATAAACTTAGGCATTGTAAACTGAAACTTGCGGAAAGCTTTTACCCCTAGCATTTGCAAAGCTAAAAAGAACATCATTACAGAAACAACAACAATTAAAACAGAAGTAAAAACTAAAGATACCTGGAATATACTGCCAATTGCCCCTATGACGCCCCCTAAAACAGTATAAGAGGCAATTCTTCCTATATTAAACATCAAGTGGGGCTGAAGCTTTTCTAAAGTGGAATTTTTTTCTGAATACATTTGAAACCATTGTTTTGACATTGAAAGAATTAAGCCGCCGACTAAAGCGGCGCAGCTTGAAATCCCGGCCAAAAGTCCTAAAAAGAAAAACGCTGGCAAAGACGAAGTTGAATTAACGTTTATTAAACCGGCCAGGCCGCTATTTTTAATAAGGAAAAAACCGACAATAAGAAACAAAGCCGTGCCTAGGATAATAAAAAATTCCTTTGGCTGACCCGCCTTCGCTTCGCTTCGGCGAGGTAAATCAGAAAAAATATAACCATCTTTTTTAAAAATTGCATTTAATTTCTCAAGAGCCGGTCTTTCGCCGTCGTATTCAATAAGTATTTCGCCTTTGACCATTGAGGCCTCAACTGATTTTATGTTCCTTAGTTCTAATAATTTCTTCTCAATTAAAATTTCGCAGGAAGCGCAATGCATTCCTTTGACGAAATAAGAACCTTCCTTCGTAAGAACCTTATTTCCTCGCTTCGCTCGGAAATAGATATGTTCTTTTTTTACCGGCAGAGTTTTCTCCCTGCTTTCTATTTCAAAACCAAGCTTCTCTATCGTTTCTAATATCTTATTCAGAGAGATAATATCGTCTTCAAATCCGATGACAGCTTCACCGTTCTTTTCATCAACAACAATGTCTTTTACTCCTTCCAGAATATCGATTTCGGTCTCAATCAGCGCTTTATCATTTTCCGAACGGATATTTTTAATTTGGATCTTTATTTTTTTAAACATACTGGTCGATTGTTTAATTTATTTATTAAATAACTTCGTGACTTTTAAAATTTCGTCGATCATCTCCTGTATTCTCTTCTCATTTCTTGTCTTCATTGCTTTCTTAAAACAGGTGTTAAGATGGTTTTCCATCAACTGCTGATGAGCGGATTTCAAAAGCCCGATCACTGCTAAATTTTGCTGCATAATATTAATGCAATATTCATTGGCCTTGACCATTTCGGTAATTTTAACAATTAGGCTTTGAGCTTTTTTAAAACCAATAAGAGTTTTTTCCTGCCTGCCGGTAGGCATGGCTTTTTGGATAGACATATTACGGATTAATAATTATTTAATACCAATACCATAGGTATAGGTTCATCAATAATAGCAAACCTAATATCCTTGTCAAGAAAAAAGGAGCTTAGCTCCTTAATGGAACAGAAAAACCCGGCTCTTGATGAGACGGGTTTTCATTTTATTCAATTGTTTTATCTTAAGGAGCTAAGCTCCTTTGTTAACTCCCTCCTTGACGGCAGGCTCCTCCTTTTTATCTGCATTCTTTTTATCAAACGCCTTGCGAACCGCGACAGCAAAGAGACTGTCGGCTGGTTCGCCATTATCTACCGCCTCCACTTGATCGCCATTCTTAAGGAACGACCAGCGCCTGGTATTGGTAACAATCGGCGCCACCCCTAATCTCTTCTGATTGATCAGTTCCCGGCGACCAAACAGAATCATGAATGCAACAGCGGCCACGAGGAAGATATATTGGGCAACACTCCAGCTAGTATCGCGAGCCCACCTATTGTGGGTGATGTTCGCATAGTCGGCCGGATATCCAGCGGCTTGCGTGCGATACACGGTCTGATTATAGGACTGGCGGGCCCATTCGGTCCGCATCTCGCCTACGATCTGGGACTTCATTGCGCGGCTCAACGCGGGCGTAGCCTCGGTATAGGCCGTGGCATATGCCAGGGCTTGAGCATTCCAGGCTTGAGCCATGGCTTGAGTCCACACCTTCTGGGTATTGGCGTCTGCTTCACGCATAATCGCGAGGTTATCCCAGGTAAACCCGGTACCCACAGTAACCGTCCCCTTCCAGTCACTGTCGGATCCGGAAGACAACGCACTGCCGCTTTTAAAGCTAGGCAGGGCCGGCATACTGATTGCCGGCATTTGCGGCATGACTGCCGAGGTCGCCGGAGCGACCGCGATATCCGTGATGGTAGCCACGGCGCCGTCATGGCTGCCCGCGTTCCAGGCTGCGACCAGATTGCCGGTCTGGCCGAGCACGAAGTACACGGCCACGGCAATCGCACTAAACCATAACAAGGTTTTCATCTAACACCTCCTGCTTCTGCAAGATTGTAGCCGGTGAAGGCTCCAACTCCAGAAGCAAATACA
>Ga0210057_1007226_pt1 | contig 13545 bp, 11 predicted proteins | sample CryGeyCG2114_010_2_FD_183968 | JGI IMG/M metagenome (GOLD analysis project Ga0210057, IMG submission 183968) | Groundwater microbial communities from aquifer - Crystal Geyser CG10_big_fil_rev_8/21/14_0.10 (SPAdes) (version 2) | ecosystem: Environmental > Aquatic > Deep subsurface > Groundwater ... | reverse complement strand
GGTACACTTAGAAATCAAGACGGGGCAGATGTAATGGCAAAGATGATGACTTTAATCTCCACTTGGAGATTAAATGGGCTAAATCCATATTATTCTTTAAGAACATTAATTTAAGCTATGCACATACGATTAATAAAGGAAGATAAATGAAGAAATTAAGAAATAAAAAATTACCTAGCTTTCCTCAAATTAGCTCTTAAGCTAGGTCTGACTTTCTCTGCGCCTTTTCCTTTATGTAAAAGACCTCTTGACTTTCTTGCAGAAGATGTTAGTCCTCTGAAAGCTCTCCTTGTATGCTGTTTTTCAGAGATCCAGCCAATGTCTTTATCTCCTATTATTGCTAAGTGTGATTTGTCAACAAGAATAACTTCATACCAATAATATAGGCCGTCTTGTATAATCCAATATGAATTTAGAACTTCACAATTGGCAAATTTCTTTGCAGCCCTCATCTCAGCAATTGTCTGGTAATTCATCCTTAAGTCTTTTCTTCTTGAAGCTCTTTTTGATTTTCTTCCGCCGCTTGTTTTTGGATTCTGCCTTCCTCCCCTTTTGACACGCTGCCTTACAATAATGAATCCTGGTTTTGCCTTATAACCAAGAGAACGAGCACGATCAATCCTTGTTGGATATTTTAATCTTACAGTAACTGGCTCTTTACGCCATGCTATTAATCTTTCTTTCCACAAATCCCCTAAGTTTTCTTGGGGTTTTTTCCATAATTCTCTGACGTATTTGTAGTATCCCATTTTTAGCTTCCTTTATTTTAGTTTTTTAGGATTCAGCGAAGCTATTCGCCACATTTCCTGATATTAATATGTATGGATTAATAGGTTATTTAAAAAGCTTACGGAAAAGCATGGCTTTTCCCAAATTCAAGATTCTAGGAAATTTTGTAACTTTTGGTTTTTACAATTCAGCATCTTGCTAATCCCTGCATCACTTTATAATCTTCATGACCCTGTTTAAAGATTTGCATTCTCAATTTCTATCCTTTAGAACAGCAACATTTATATAATTATTAACTCTACTCACCCTGATATGATAAAGGGGCAGGAAGAAGAGGAATTAGACATCGAGGATATAGATAAAGAGGATATGGCTAAGTGTTTTAAAGAGTTTCCCTTGCAAATAAGGGATGCCTTTAAGGTAAGTACTTCTCTCAGCAAGTCTATAGACAGCATATTCATTGTTGGGATGGGAGGTTCTGCTTTTGGCGGAGATCTTCTGAGGGCTTATCTTTCTAAGCTAAGTATTCCTATATATTCTGTGAGAGATTATTCTTTGCCTGAGTTTGTTACGAGGAACAGCCTTGTTTTTGTTGTTTCTTATTCAGGAAATACAGAGGAGACAATAAATGCTTATAGGATGGCAATAAGAAAGGATGCTCAAATAATTACAATGTCTGCAGGAGGGAAGCTGGAAAAGCTTGCATCAAGACAAGATACCCTTCATATAAATATTCCTTTTAGGGATATTCAGCCAAGGATGAGTTATTGCTTCCAATTCTTTGCAATGCTAAAAGTTCTTGAGAATTCAGGCATATTAAAAGATCTTAAACCCGAGGTTGAAAAGACAATTATGAACATGAATAAGCCTATGTTTAAGGAGATGGCGCAGGAGCTTGCGCAGAAACTAGAAGGAAAGGTTCCTATAATCTATTCATCTAATACACTTAAACCTCTTGCATATAAATGGAAAATAAACTTTAATGAAAACACAAAAATCCATGCTTTCTGCAATGTGTTTCCTGAAATGAATCATAATGAGATGCTCGGTTATACTGATTTGAAGGCAGGGTATTATGTGATAATACTTAAAGATGAAGATGATTATCACCGCATAAAGAAAAGGATGGATATAACTAAAAAACTTATACAGCAGAGGGGCGTTAATGTTACTGAGATTGGCCTAAAAGGACATACATTGCTCACAAGAATGTTCACTGCCTTATATGTTGGAGACTGGACTTCTTATTATTTGGCAATAAAACATAAGACAGATCCAACACCTGTTGATTTAGTTGAAGAGTTTAAAGGGTTGATGGGTTAACTTTATATTCTCCTGTATCTTACCTGCCACAATGCTTTTAAAATCAATTAAACTAAATAATATCCGTTCTTATATAAATCAAACAATAGAGTTTCCTTCTGGTTCTGTTTTGTTATCAGGAGATATTGGTTCTGGGAAGAGTACAATATTGCTTGCTGTTGAGTTTGCTTTGTTCGGAGCAAAGGGTAAAGAACTTTCTGGGGCTTCTCTTCTTCGGAATGGGAAGAAAGAAGGTTCTGTTGAACTTGGCTTTGAGATTGATGAGAAAAATGTTGTTATTAAAAGAGTCTTGAAAAGAGCTAAGGATGATGTCAGGCAGGATGCTGGATATATTGTTATTAATAATCGCAAGATGGATGGAACAGCTACTGAGCTTAAGAGCAGGGTTATTGAATTAATGGGTTATCCTAAAGAGCTTGTTTCGAAGAGTAAGGATTTGGTCTATAGATATACTGTTTATACCCCTCAAGAGCAGATGAAAGCAATTCTTTTTGAAGATAAAGAGATGAGATTGGATGCTTTACGAAGAGTTTTTGGGATTGATAAATACAAAAGGATTAGAGAAAATACTCAGATTTATCTGAGGGAAATAAAAGAGAAAAAGAGGGAGTTTGAGGGAAAAATATCGGATTTAGAAGAAAAGAAAAGGCAGAAGATTGAGAGGGAGCATGAGATAAAAGAGATTAACATAAAGATAGATGAATTAAAGCCGAAATTAAAGCAAATTAAGGAGAAAGTTAATGAAGTTAGCACGTTGATTGCTAAGACAGAAAAAAGTATTAATGAACTAAATAAACTAAAACAAGAATTGAGATTCTCAGATTCTGAACTCAGAAATAAGGTTGAGCAAAGGCAGCAGAATGTGAGGGAGTTGAAGAAGATAGATGAATCTATAAATTCTCTTGAAAAAGAGATCGGTAAAAAGGATATTAAGAATACACAAGAGATCCTTAAAGAGTTAAAAGACAAGGAGAATGAGCTGGTCCTTATGGAGAAGACATTTTTTGAGATTAATAAGAAGATAATCGAGTTTGACTCTTCTAAGAAACATTCTGAATCAATTAAAGAGAAGATATTGAAGATTGATAAGTGTCCAATGTGTTTGCAGGATGTTGGTGTTGGTCATAAGAATTCAATAAATGATAAAGAAAAAGAAAGAATAAAGGAATTAGATGAGCATCTGAGGTTACATAAAGAACAGAAAGTTGGCGCTGAGGCTAAGATTAAGGAAATCAAAGAGAAGATTGAACAAGTAAAGAAGATTGAAAGAGAGACAGAGCTGATTTTATTAAAAAAACAAAATCTTGATGAGAAAATAAAAACAAAAGAAGATTTGATAAATCAACAAGAGGTCTTGAAGAAGGATATTGGGAAGATCAATAGTAGGAAAATGGATATTAATGGTAAGATTGATTTACTTAAAGATATAGAAAAAGAATATCTTGAGATTAAGAAAAATTTTGATATGATCAAAGGAGAGGAAAGGAAAATAGAGATTGAAAAAACAAGTTTTGAAAGGGATGCAGTCAATGTTAAAAAGATAATCGATATGATCGATAAAGATATCAAAGATAAAGAAGAAGTTAGGATTAGGCTGAAAAAAATGAATGAAATGCATAACTGGCTTGATAATTATTTCTTGAATCTAATGATTGTTATGGAAAAACATGTTATGTTGAAGATCTATAATGAGTTCAATGAATTATTTAAAGAATGGTTTGGTGTTCTTATTGAGGATGAGACAGTTAATGTCCGCTTAGATGATGAGTTTACACCTATAATTGAGCAGAATGGGTATGAAACAGACTTAGCTAACTTAAGCGGAGGGGAAAAGACAAGCTGCGCTCTGGCTTATAGGCTTGCGCTTAATAAAGTAATCAATGATTTTATTGGCGATATCAAAACAAAAGATTTGCTGATATTGGATGAGCCGACTGACGGGTTCTCTACAGAACAGCTTGACAAAGTAAGGGTTATTCTTGAGCAGCTGAACACTAAACAGGTTGTTATTGTAAGCCATGAATCAAAGATAGAAAGCTTTGTTGATAAGGTGATTAGAATAAATAAAGAAGAGCATGTAAGTGAGGTTTTGAGTTAATCCTTTAATATCAGCCAATAAGCAACAATTATCACAAACAGAACTGCGCCTATTGTTAATAAGTAAAATTTCAAATTGCTGTATTTTTCTGTATTTATTGCTGGTTCAACTACTGGTTCTGTTTCTTCACCAGATTTAGATTTGCATTTGAAGAAGTTAATATCACAATATTCATCTGGCGCGCACTCTGTATCTGTTTCACATTCAACCTTAGATGAGGGGAGAACTGTAAAGTCTTTTATCACCATATCGCAAACTTCTCCACCCGCTGTTCTCTCGCCATCTTTCCATATTGATGTTTTGAAGCACGCAACGTAATAATGTGTATATCCTTGTTTAGGAGGTATTATTTCCTTTGTGAACTCAAAGACTTGTTCTTCTCCTGGCTCGAGGTCAACTCCTCCAACTTCATAAGAGTAGATTTCGTCTCCAACAATAGGGCCGTTAATTCCATTGCCAAGCCCTTCCTTTAGAAGTATATCATTTACCCTTACTGTCTTGTTAATATTGTTATATATCCCTACTTTGAAAGTTACATCTGTTCCTTCCTTACATCTTGAGTCTTTGCATTCGTGTTCGACTGTAGTGACTCCTGCTAGAACTGTGCTTAAGCAAAGAAGAAATACTATCACCATCAAGATTATCTTTTTCATAATAAACAGGGGTGAAGAGGTAGTTTAAATATTTTGTGAATTTGTTCGGTTTAAACCAAATAATCAAAAAGAGTCACAGATGCTCCTGAGCTTATCAGCTTGTCTTCTTACAGAAGTATTCTCAGAACCAATGTTGACATGAACAAAATATCCCCGGATATTTAATTTGCCTTGTGATACGATATTTCCTATTGTTTGAGGAAATATATGTCTTGAGTGTAAGGGGTTACTTCCATTAACAGAGACAATACCTTCTTTTTTTGAAACAAATCCATTATCTCTTAATGTCAAATAAAAATCAGAGATTCTAGACTGATTAAGATAATATACTTTGTTCCCATACACGCATTCATCAAGAATTTGCATAAAAAAAGAAGAATATAACTAATATTTAACTCTTTTTATTTTAATATTCAGGCATACCGCCCATCCCTGGAGGCATTCCAGGAGGCATTGATGGGCCTTTTGCTCCACTAGAGCCTGAAATGACATCATCAATCCTTAGAATCATCACTGCAACTTCTGCTGCAGAGCTCACTGCCTGAGTCTTTATCTTTAATGGCTCAATAACTCCTTCTTTCCATGAGTCCATGACTTTTCCTGTGAAAACATTTATTCCTGCCCATTTCTGGCCTTTTTCATGCGCCAGTTTCATCTCTGTAAGGACATCAATTGGATCAAGACCTGCGTTCTCTGCTAATGTCCTTGGGATTACTTCCATGGATTCTGCAAATGCCTGTACTGCAAGCTGTTCTCTTCCTGATAAAGAGTTTGCAAATTCTCTTAATCCTTTGGCTAGTTCAATCTCAGGAGCGCCTCCACCTGCAACAATCTTCCCAACTTTCAGAGCAGATGCGATGTCCCCTATTGCATCGTCCATTGCTCTCTTGATCTCATCAACAACATGATCTGTTCCGCCCCTTATAAGGATAGTCACTGATTTTGGATTCTTACACTCTTTAACATAAGTCATATCTTCGTCTCCAACTTTTGTTGCCTCTACAGTTCCTGCATTTCCAAGATCAGATGTGCTTAGGTCATCAAGGTTTGAGACAATCTTTGCACCAGTTGCTCTTGCTAATGCTTCAATGTCTGATTTTTTTATTCTGCGCGCTGCATAGATTCCTTTTTTTGCAAAGAAATGCTGCGCAAGGTCATCAATCCCTTTTTGGCATAGAACAACATTTGCGCCGGATTTTTCTATTTTTTCTACCATATTTCTAAGCATTCTCTCTTCATTATCAAGGAAAGCCTGTATCTGATCAGGGTTTGTTATCTGTATTTTTGCCTCAATTTCTGTGTTTTTTATCTCAATAGCAGAATCTATTAAGATGATTTTTGCATTTTTAACAATCTTAGGCATGCTTTCATTAACTCTCTCTTTGTCAAGCACAATACCCTGAACTAACTCAGTATCCTCAACGCTTCCGCCAACTTTCTTTTCGAGCTTGATATTGTCTTTGTCTATGCTTATTTTCCCATTCTCTTTTTCCATTACTGATTTAACAGCTTTAACAGCAAGATCCGAGAGTCTTTCTTTAGCAGATTCTGCGCCTTTTCCAGTCATTGCAGTAATCCCTATATTATTCAGAAGCTGATCATCGTTTTCAGATATATTCTCAGCCATTGCATTTAGAATCTGCTGGGCTTTTTCAGCAGCTGTTCTGTATCCTCTTGCTATTACAGTTGGATGAATATCCATCTCAAGAAGGTTCTCTGCTTTTTTCAAGAGTTCTCCTGCAAGAACAACAGCTGTGGTTGTTCCGTCTCCTACTTCGTTTTCCTGTGTTTTAGAAATCTCAACAATCATCTTTGCTGAAGGGTGTTCTATGCCCATCTCTTCAAGAATTGTAACACCATCATTTGTGATTGTAACATCACCCATGCTGTCAACAATCATCTTGTCCATCCCTTTAGGGCCAAGAGTTGTTCTTACTGTTTCAGCAACCATCTTTGCTGCCATTATGTTGTTCTTTTGAGCTGTTTTACCTGTGCTCCTTTGTGTGCCTTCCGGCATAATGAATATTGGCTGGATTTGGTTGTTTGACATCTTAATTTACCTCCGTTTTGTGTTTATTTAATCTGAAAATACTAATTATAATCAGTTATTATCCCCCTGTAACTATGCTAGGGAATAAATAGTGGTATTTAAAGGTTTTCGTTAATCCCAGAATAATAGCTTCTTAAGTATTTTTATTCTTCTTTTCTTTCTAAATGTTCAAGTATCTTATGATCGATAGTAATGCTGTTTATTGAGATTTCCATTAATTATAAATACAACCTATTTTACTTTATTTTTATGATAATAACAATCTCAGGACTAGCAGGTTCAGGCAAATCAACTGTTGCAAAGCTGCTTGCAAAGAAGTTAGGGTTTAAGCATTATTCTACCGGCGATTTTATGAGGCAGATTGCGCAGGAGAGAGGAATAACTCTTCTTGAGCTTGGGTATCTTGCTGAGAAAGACAAAGGCGCTATTGATCGGGAACTTGACGCAAGACAAAAAGAGCTTGGTGAAAAAGAGAATAATTTTGTTATTGATGCAAGATTAGGATTTCTTTTTATTCCAAAATCATTTAAGATTTTTCTTGAGGCTGATTCTGAAATGAGAGCAAGAAGAATATTTACAGATAAATCAAGAAAAGAAAATAATATGACCTTTGATGAGGCTCTTAAAAAGATAGAAGAAAGGGAGAAAAGTAATAAGCAAAGATATAAGGAATATTATAATATTGATTTTCCTGACAAAAGTGTCTTTGATTTAGTTGTTGACACAGATAAGATTCCTGTTGAAGAAGTTGTTGAAAAGATTTTAGCTCAGATAAAAAACAAAAATTTATAAATGCAAAGCGCCAAAAGGTGTTTATGATAAGAGTAAAAAGAGAGGGGATTATTCTAAAGCCTAGTAAGCAGGCATTTGAAGCAAAGGGTGTCTTTAATCCAGCGTGCATAAGAAAAGGAAACTATGTGCATATGTTCTACCGTGCGTGGGACATGCGCAACCGCTCAACAATTGGATACTGCAAGCTGAAAGGGCCTATGAAAGTTGTCCATAGGATGAAGGAACCATTGTTTCAGTCAGAAGGGCCACATGAATCCAGCATGGAAGATCCAAGAATAGTTCAGATCGATGGAAAGTATTACATGACTTATATTGCCTACGACGGCAGGAATGTAAGGATATCTTATGCTACAAGCAAAGATCTTAAGAAATTTAAGAAAGGGGGAGTTATTTCACCAGAAATAACTTATGATGAGGCAGAAAATATATTTAGAAAATGCGAGTCAAAACTCAAAGAGAGATATTTCCTCTTTGAGTCTTATTTTAAAGACATTGTGGGGATTGATGCACTTCTGTGGGATAAGGATGCAATGTTCTTTCCCAAGAAGATAAACGGAAAATTTGCGCTTCTGCATAGGATACTTCCTGATATACAGATAATCTATTTTAAGAAATTTAAAGATCTAACTTTGGATTACTGGAAAAGATATTTCAAAAACCTTTCAAAATACGTTGTTCTTGAGTCTCAATATTGGTTTGAGTCTAGAAATGTTGGCGGAGGATGTCCTCCGATAGAGACAGATAAAGGATGGCTTTTGATTTATCATGCTGTTGACGATATGGATAGGGGGAAAATATATAGAGCAGGTGTTGCTTTGCTTGACAAGAAAGACCCGACAAAAGTAATCAGCCACCTTAAAGAGCCATTATTTGTTCCTGAAAAGCCATGGGAAAAGAAGGGGAATGTAAATAATGTTGTTTTCCCAACAGGCGCAGCAATCTTCAGCGATAAGTTCTTTGGAAAAAGACTCTTTATCTATTACGGAGCTGCTGACAAATACATTGCTGCTGCTTCTGTTGATCTGGATGAGCTTCTTGATGAGCTGATTGCGAACAAGACAAAAAATAATGATCATTAGAGAAAGATTTATTTAGCCCCCTAATTTTCTTTTTGAAATGAAAGCAAAAGCGCTTGCGATAGTTGCGCATCCTGATGATGAAACGATATGGATGGGGAATGAGCTTCTGAAAAGAAAAGAGCTTGACTGGACAATCTTCTCGCTGTGCAGAGCCAGCGATAAAGACCGGCAGCCGAAATTCCTGAGAGTCTGTAAATTCTATGGTGCAGAGCCTATAATCTCTGATTTGGAAGATGATAATCTTGAGCCTATTGCAATTGAAAAAATAATCGAGATAATTAGCAAACATTTAAAAGATAATGTATATCAACTAATTTTTACGCACGGCGATAATGGCGAGTACGGCCACATAAGGCACAAGGAAGTTCATCTTGCTGTGATTAAGATGATTGAGATCGGGGCTCTTAAGGCAAAGAAAGTTTTTTATTTCAATTATAAAAAAGAAAATGGAAAATGTATTGCAGCAAGAGACGGAATTTATTCAGAATTAAGCAGTGATGATATAAATGAGAAGAAAAGGATTATCACAGAATTATACGGCTTCAGCAAAGGGAGCTTTGAAGAGCAAACCTGCGGAAATGAGGGGTTCAAGCAGAAATAGAGACCTTTAAAATGAAATCAGTAATACAATATGCATATCCTCCTGAGCCAGACGGGCTCTCGCTGCAAGGGCATTACCTATATCTGGGAATGAAAGAAAACAATGAACAGGTTCTGCCATGCAATCCAGGAAGTGATCTTGAGAGGGAGTGGAAATTTAAACATTTCAAGCCGAATGTTGCAATCGGAATAGGTTATTGGGGAAATACTCCAAGTATGGTTATTGACCCTTTGAAGTATAATATCACTCCTGTGCCTTGGTTTGTTGCAGACGGATGGATTGCAAATTATCATGGGATCCTTAATTCGCTGCAGTTAATTCTTGCAACATCCGAATGGGTTAGGCAGACTTACATAAGGGACGGTGTTAATGGAAAAAATATTGTTCCTGTTCACATTGGGATCGATACAAACATGTTCAGACCAATCCCAAAATCAAGTCCTGAAATAACAAAAATAAGAAGCCTTCTTGGTGTTAGGGAGAATGAGAAGATGATCCTGACAATTGGAGGAGATACAACATCAAAAGGAGGTCAGGAAATGTTGAAAGCACTCAGCATTATTGACAGGCAGTTTCCAAATTATAAATATGTTATGAAATCATGGCCCAGCGAATGCTCAGATGGCCATAGGAATGAAGAAGAAGCATTAATCGAGCAGCTCGGAATTGACCCTGATAAGATTGTCTTTCTTGACGGAGAATGGAGCAATGACTTTATGCCCTATATCCTGAATGCAGCTGATATTTATGCAGCTCCTTCAAGACTAGAAGGATTTGGCATGATACAGGTTGAGGCAATGGCTTGCGGAATTCCAACAATCAGCATTGACAAGATGGGTCCGCAGGAAACAATTATTCATAACAAAACCGGTTTCCTTGCAAGAGTCAAGTCAACTGTCGAGCTGGAGGGTGAGTGGGTCTATCCCCACATGGGATTTGATAGAAAGTTCTGGATGAAGTTCCCAGAGAAGAAATTGTTTGCATATAGGGCAGACGAAGAGGAGCTTGCAAAATATACATTGAACCTGCTTACTGATGACAACTTAAGCAAAGACATTGGAGCAGCAGCAAGGGAACATGCTGTCAAGAACTTTCATTATACTTATATCGCAAAGAAGGTTGCGGATATTGTGAAGGAAAGGCTGAATTTAGACTAAAACCCTTTTTCTCTTAACGCTCTCATAAGCAGCAATGTACATCCCTGCGTCCCATGCCTGCAGTTTTCCAAAACTTTTCTTTGTTTTCGGATGCATCCATTCAGGAAATTTTCCTTTAATATTAAGCTCTGCTAATTTCTGCAGTTCTTTTTCTGCTTCTTTAAACTTTTTCATCTTAACTAAAGCAAGAACATAAAACCCGCCGATAAAAGGCCAGATCCCACCATTAAGATAGCTGTCAGGCTTTCCTGCGTCGCAATCTGCAAAATAATCTTTCCAATCTTTGCTGTCCCTTTTGATTGGAGGAGATATCGCTTTTGCTGGATATGGTTCTGCAATCTTTTTCTTTTTAATGTAATCTAGAATACTGTTTGATTTCTTTTTATCAGCTAGTTCATAAACAATTGCAAGCAAATTTCCAAGAGTGTCAAACCATTCACCTTTCTCGCTGTATTTCCTGTGGTTTTTCCATCTCCAGGCATCATAAAACTCTCCGTTCCATAGTTTCCTGTCGCTATGTTTGTCAACAATAAACCTTAATTTTGTTGATTTCTTTCTTTCTCCAAGAAGAGTCAGGACTTTATAATAGAGTGCCTGTGTATTGATTGTTCTTCCATATTTGTGAGGGAAAGCATCCTGCCAATCTGTTGTCGGAAGCTGCATCAATGTCCCTTCTTCTCCAAAATCCTGATATCCAAGCCAGAGTGCAGCATCTTCAATATTTGATTCATATTTTCTTATCAAACTTCTATCTTTGTATCTTTTGAAATACGCAAACTGCCCGATTATATACCACAAGCTAGAGTCAATAGACGCAAAATCAACATGTGGCTTGCGCTTGCTGAACCTATCAACGCAATTTGGAATCTGGCCAAGCCTGCTTTGGTTTCTGGATAAGGTTATGATGCTTTGTTTGAAGACTTCTTTAATCTTCTTGTCATTGCTAAGGCTAGCTCCTATACACGTTATCATGCTGTCTCTTGCCCATATTGCATCGTAGCCATCTGTTCCTCCGGATGCAAACAAGCCGCGCTTTGTAGAGCACTGCCTTACCACTAATTTTGCCTGACTATAAGCATCGTCTATCATCATATCTTGTTTTAGATAATAAGCCTATTTAATTGTTTTGTTTTTTCGGGACCGGCAAATTACAGGGCAAGCAGGATAAGATTTATAAACTAAAAGATTCTGAGACAGATGCAGGAGTGTTTTTAGGGGTGTATGGATGCTGAAATCTGGAAAATCATCATGGATTCTTTTCATGGGGACATTCCCTCCGAGGGAATGCGGGATAGCAACTTTTACCAAAGATCTTACTTCTTCACTCGATAAAAGATTTTCTAAACTAAAGACAAAAATCCTTGCTATGAATAGGAATTCTGCAAATGCGTACAATTATTCAAGCAAGGTAGTTTACCAGCTTGATGATTCAAACTTGAATGATTATATCAAAACAGCTGAGAAAATAAATAAGAAAGACGCAATCAAGCTTGTGTGCATACAGCACGAGTTTGGAATCTTCGGCGGACAGTATGGAGAATATCTTATCCCTTTTCTTCAAGCACTAAAAAAACCCAAAGTCATAACTTTTCATTCTGTCTTACCTGAGCCTGACCAGAAACTTAGAGAGGTTGTTAGGAGCATTGCAGAAAATGTTGGATGTATCGTTGTAATGACTGAAAAGGCAGTTGATATACTGAGAAGATATTATAATATAGAAAAAGAGATACTTGTTGTTCCTCATGGAATACCTAATGTTTCTTACACTTCCAGCGCAAGACAAAAGAAGAAAATTGGTTTAAATGATAATCTGATTATTTCTTCTTTTGGATTGATTGGTCCTGGTAAAGGATACGAATACGTCATTGAATCCCTTCCAAGGGTTATTAAAAAATTCCCTAACCTCATTTATCTTATAGTAGGTGAAACTCATCCGGTTGTAAGGAGACGGGACGGAGAAGCATATAGGGAGATTCTCGAGCAAAAGGCAAAGAAGCTTGGACTCAAGAATCACGTTAGGTTTTATAATAAATATATGAACCTTGGAGAGATAGTAAAATACCTTAAGGCAACAGACATTTATATCTCATCAGGCCAAAATCCAAACCAGATTACAAGCGGAACACTCTCTTATGCAATGGGCTGCGGAAGACCAGTTATATCAACGCCATTCCTGCATGCAAGAGATGCAGTTACTGATGAGAGAGGTGTTCTTGTTGATTTTGAAGACTCTGATTCTTTTGCAGATGCCATTATCTCTCTTCTTTCAGACAATAAGAAGAGGGAAGAGATGGGAAGAAAATCATATTATTTCACAAGATCAATGATCTGGCAAAATGTAGCCCTTTCTTATACAAATATACTCAATACCTATCTGCCTTTCAAAGAAGAATATGAAAAGCTTCCTGATATCAAACTAAACCATATCTCCAGACTCACAGATAAATTTGGGATTATACAATTTGCAAAACAGATAAAGCCGGATATCTCTTCAGGATATACTCTTGATGACAATGCAAGAGCAATGCTTATCTGCTGCATGCATTATCAGCTGTTTAGAGATGAATCAAAAATAGAGCTCCTCAAAAAGTACCTTAATTTCATAAAGCATGCGCAGCAGCCAGATGGAAAGATTTACAATTATGTGGATATAAATAAGAACATAGACCTAGAGCAGTGGAGCGAGGATGCGCATGGAAGGGCGCTAAAATCATTAGGATATTTGATTTCAATATCTTTTATCCCAAAAGAGATAAGAGATGAAGCAGAGGTATTATTCAATCAGTCATTGAAAGCAACTAGCTCAGTAAACTCTCCAAGGGCAATTGCATTTATAATCTCAGGGCTATATTATCATAGTAAGTCTGGAAATTCTTTGAGCAGCAATTCTGAGATAATTTCATTGGCAGAGCGTCTAAAATCTTTGTACATCGGGAATTGCTCTGAAGACTGGAAGTGGTTTGAGCATTATCTCACGTACTGCAATGCTGTTCTTCCTGAATCTCTCTTTTTTGCATATATGGCAACTAAAGACAAAAATTATCTAAAGATTGCAAAGGAATC
>Ga0210057_1007224_pt1 | contig 13547 bp, 11 predicted proteins | sample CryGeyCG2114_010_2_FD_183968 | JGI IMG/M metagenome (GOLD analysis project Ga0210057, IMG submission 183968) | Groundwater microbial communities from aquifer - Crystal Geyser CG10_big_fil_rev_8/21/14_0.10 (SPAdes) (version 2) | ecosystem: Environmental > Aquatic > Deep subsurface > Groundwater ... | reverse complement strand
ACAGACCAGATACCGGTACGGATATAACGCCTGATTATGATGCAAAATACGATAATGTCAGTCGGAACATCAATCCAAAAGTAGCGGCAAGTATATGCCGTTATACAGAACCGGGACTTTATACCGCGAAGGTTATCATAGAACGTGGGAACTCTGCAGCGGAAGCGAGAACGACAATAGAAGTTCTCCCATCTCCCAAGTCTACTTTAAAAGCTCTTATTTCGGCAGATCCGGCAACCGGTAGAACACCGCTCAATGATGTTTCTTTTAATGTCGCAGTAGCTGGTACGGCAACCGGAACGATAAATTACACTCTATATTGCAAGAGTGATAATGATGATACGCAAATTGTTGATGGCTGGGTTCAGAAAGTTGATGGGACGCTCCAGAATCCAATTGTGTTTTCAAAAGCGTGTTCATATGATGCTCCCGGAGAGTATCTTGCCAAAGTAATTGTGGAGAGAGATAATGCTGACCCCATATCAGTTAGGACTAAAGTCCAAGTCTATGAGAATCCAGAAATCGATATAGACAAATTGATTCTAGATGCGATACCGGATGTCGTATATCCTGGTGAAATTGTTCATTTGCAATCATGGGCTGAGGATAAATATGGAAACAAATATAGTGACAGCGACCATTATAGTTGGGCTAGTAAATTAGATGGATTGAAAATTACTCTTTCAATCTCTGATCCAAAAGCCGGGGAACTTTCATCAAACGCTTCAGAAGCCTTTCTCGAGGCCTCAGAAAATTTAGGTACTTATCAGGTTTTGGCAACGACTAATTATTATGGGCTTAATTATAGCGCGACAAAAGATATAAATATTGTTCCAAAAGAAGAACGGATTCTGACAAGTGTTGATATCTCACTTAGGGAAAATTTTCAACAGCAATTTTTAGAAGCAACTAATACTTATAAAGTCAAACCAAATGGTTATCTCAAGTTTATAGTTACGCCAAAAGACCAAAACGGCCAAAGATTAGCTGAAGCGACCTTAAATTATGAGCTTAATCCGGATGTGGGAACGATCCAGCCAACTGGTTTGATCACGGCTTCAGATAAGGAAGGAACTTATGTTAATGGATTTAAGGCAACTGCTTCTTATAATGGGAAGACAATTGCGGCAGAAGTGAATATTATTATCACTAATGACATTAATGATTATGGAATTTGTACAAATGATGAATGTCCAGAGCCGACGAATCCAAATTGTAACCCGTGTCCTGAATTGGAAACCAAAATCTGTAAACAAAAACCGCTATTTTGCATCGGGCGAATTTGTGCTCTTGCAATTTGTAAGAAACCTGAATGTACTGCACCGGTTTTGTGTATCGGCTCGTATTGCATACAATCGAGTTGCTTGAAATACGTGACTCTGGACGATTGTCCTGTGCCATCGCCTACCCCAACGCCGACGCCTCAGCCGACGGTTACCGCGACTACTTCGTCGACTGCTACTGCTTCACCGAGTGTAACTCCTTCGCCAACCACATCTGTTTCAGCAACAACGACACCATCTGTAACTCCTTCGCCGACGCCGAGCCCTGTGATCTATGTTGAAATCGATCCGGGCAGCGCTACTGTCAAACCAAAAGGTGAAGTCCAGTTCAGAGCTAACTTATATGATAAAGATGGAAATAAAATTGCTGAGTCAAGTGATATTTCAACCAATTTAATAAAATCGACAAGCAATAATCCGGATTATTCAGGTAGTGTTTCTTTTAGGTGGTTGACAAATAATGTTGGCGGTACGTTAAATGCGACGGGTAAATTTACGGCCTTCGATACTGTTGGCGATTATAATAATAATGTTGGGGCTGAAGTAACGCTCGAGAACAATTCAGGCGAAACTCTTTCTGCTTTTGCTTTTGCCTCGGCGAAAGTAAAAGGTGAAGATTTATACCTTGCTTCCATCTATGGCGGATTAACTTCAGGCACTTTTGTGTCGAAAGCGGCACAAGGTGAAGTTGTCTCTATTGGTATCTATAGGGCTGAAACATATGATCAATTTGGCTCAGCTCTCCCGCAAGCACACGATTCAATTAAAATTACTTTGGTAAATTCGGAACTGGGTTCGATTAACCAGAATCAGCAGGATAAAACACAATGGAGCTTTATTCCCGACAAAGAAGGTTGTTACCAGAATGTTATTGAGTTTGAGGCGAGTTATGGCGGCAGAACAGTAAAAAGCTGGGCATCGGTTAATGTCATCGACAAAGTCCTTGGTTCAATAGAACCGACAATAAGTACTTTTAATCCTTTCTACAGGATCCATTTTGCGCCTGGTGAAAAATATCACTTTTTAGAAAATGCGCGCGACGAGTACGGGAATATAATTCCGCCGGATAAATATAATGCTATTTTTGAAATGGCTGATAGTTCTGTCGGTTCGGTTTCCGCTAACGGATATTTTGAAGCAAGCTCTCAAACTGGAACCTATCCGAAAGCAATAAAAATTAAAGTGACACAAGCGGATGGCAAGCAGGGAGAAATTTATTCCGATTTGATTATTACTAATAATACCCCGAGGATAGTTAAGATAAACGGTCCGGACAGCATCAAAGTGCCTCAATCCGGTGTAACAAGTGCGGTGTTCTGGGGCGAGAACCAATTTGGTGAAAAGATGAATATTTCCCCGACGGATTTCCAATATGAAATTGATTCTCGTTTGGGTCAATTTTACCCCGGTGGATGGTTCTTAGCAGCCGCGGCAGATCTGGGAGAATATAAGGATGCCTTAAAGGTAAGCTTCACTGGAGAAAACGGCCAAACTTATGAGAAAAGGACCAATATTGTCATTGCCGATCAGAGCGAGTTTCCTTCAACTTATGGCACTTGCCAGATTGATCCTTGCCTAAATTCAGATGATCCGGAATGTAAGCCTTGTGTCGGACCCACTTGTAAACCGACATGCGACGATCCTAATGATCCGAATTGCCAGCCACCATGCAGCGGAAGAAGTTGCCCTTATATAGGTCCGGATCATAAGATTTGCGTTGGCAAGTTCTGCATATCTACTAAGGTGGCAGCTGGTATCTTTAATCTGAGCAACATAAGAATACCTCCTGTATTGGGTATTATTGCCGGTATATTACTTGCCCTTGCCTTGCTTGTGCCGACAATTACAAATATGTCCGGTTTTCAGCCGTTCAGATTTATTTTCTTCCCATTCGGTACGAAAAAAAGAAAACGGTTTGGCAAAGTTGTTGATGCCTCAACAGGATATGGGGTACCGGGAGTGGCGGTGGAAGTTATCAGTCTTGAAACGGGCAAGCAAGTTTTAAGATCGATAACTGATAAGATGGGAAGGTTTTCTTTGATTCTGCCCTCGGGTAGATATATGCTTAATATTGCTTCCGTAAATTATACTATTGTCGATATGCCCGGTTATTATCGACCTAAATCCACTTTGATTATCAGTGACAAAGAAAAAACACTATCGGCGCCGAAAATTGCGGTTCTGCAAAATGCAAAAGTGCTATCCGCGAAGTTTAAGCTTATCTCCACTCTTGATTGGTTACAAAGAATAATACTCCCGATTTCTACTATAATATTGATTTGGGGTACATATCTTACGATATATCAGGTGACATTAAAGAGAACGTCGAGTAATGTTATCCTATTTATGTTCTACGCGGTCGTCTGGGGCATCTGGTTGTCGACGCTTCTAAAGCGAAGATTGCGAAATTTTGGTGTAGTAACTTCGGCAAAAGGTCCGGTTTCAAGGGCAGTAATAAGAATATTTGATCAGAAGGATCACCTTGTAAGTACAACAGTATCCGATAAATCAGGTAAATTTGCTTTGATGTTGCCGAAAGGCGAGTATAAACTTAAAGCTGCTTCATCGACTATGGCTCAGAAGAATCCAGTCAAAATTCGTATCAAAGACCCGATGGGTCCGATTAGCGCCAAAATCTATCTTAAGTCATCGCAATCAAAAGAATAATATTAATACTTTAAATTACAGCTATTTTAGGCTATAATTTTCTCCAGCTAAAAAATTTGCCGAGGTGGCGAAATTGGTAGACGCACTAGCTTTAGGAGCTAGCGGCTGCAAGGCTATGTCGGTTCGAATCCGACCCTCGGCACCATAAAAATGCCACAAAATACCAAATATATTCCAGGCGAGAAAATTATTTTTAAGATCAGGCCAAGCTGGTTTATTTTGCTTTTTTATCTGATCCCGATTGTTCTAGCGGTTGCAGGACTGCTCGTAATCTTTAGTGTCCTAAGCAAGTATATTATTTGGGTTTATATTGGTGTTTTGGTAGTCGGATCGTTCATTGCCTTAATAATTTTTTTGAATTGGTATTTTACAATATATCGCCTGACATCAAAAAGAGTTGAAGCCAAAAGTGGATTTTTGGGTTCTTACGAAGAACAAATTTCCCTTGAAGATATTCAGCATGTTGATTTGCAAAGAACTTTTGCGGGGATAATTTTTAATTATGGAACGGTTAAGGTGAAAGCGGCTGGCGCAGGAGCAGACGTGTTTTTTATCAATGTTTCAAACGCCAAAAAAATTGCTGACGAGATTGAGGACATGTCGATTGGGAAAGATAAATAGTCTTAGATCAATTGTAGCGATGCGATCTTTTCTTTTTTCTCTCAATAGTTTTTAATCTGGCGATGTTTCTCTCAAGAAGTGCTTTGGCATCAGTAAATTTCATTTCATCAACTTGTTCTTGCATGAGTTCGAGCGCTCGCTCCCGCGCTTCGATAGCTCTTTTTTCGTCAATGGAATCGGCAAATTCGGCAGTTTGAGCGTATACTTTTACCTCTTTTGCTGTAATCTCGGCGAATCCTCCACCAGTGGAGAGAAGCTTGAGCGAAGAACCTTGCCGGATTTCAAGCGGGCCGGGAATGAGAATTGTTACGAGTGGAAGATGATTTGCCATTACGCCCATCTCGCCATTTTCCGTGGGCATGGTAACAAGATCAACTTCCTCGTTGAAAGTAACTCCGTCGGGTGTAATAAGCTGAAAATTAAATTTATTTGCCATTAGACTGCTTTACTTGGTCAATGCTACCCTTCATATAAAATTCATTTTCGGCAATGTTATCGCATTTACCTTCTAAGATTTCTTTAAATCCCTTAATTGTTTCCGCAAGCGGCACGTATTGGCCTTTTCTGCCGGTAAACACTTCGGCCACAAAAAAAGGTTGCGAGAGAAACTTCTGGATTTTCCTTGCTCTGGCAACAGTCAATTTGTCTTCGTCAGAAAGTTCTTCTATGCCAAGGATGGCAATAATGTCCTGCAGATCTTTATATTTTTGCAGAATTTGCTGAATATCTCTGGTTACGCGGTAATGTTCCTCGCCAATTATAAGCGGGTCAAGAATCGTTGATGAGGAGGCAAGCGGATCAACGGCGGGGTATATGCCGAGCTCGGAAAGAGCGCGGTCGAGAACGATAGTTGAATCCAAATGGGCAAAAGTCGTTGCAGGTGCGGGGTCGGTCAAGTCATCTGCAGGGACATAAACTGCTTGGACAGAAGTAATCGATCCTTTATTTGTCGAAGTGATTCTTTCCTGCATCTGTCCCATTTCTGTCGCAAGAGTCGGCTGGTATCCTACTGCCGAAGGTATTCTTCCCAGCAACGCTGATACTTCTGAACCGGCTTGAGTGAAACGGAAGATATTGTCAATAAAAAATAAAATATCTTTTCCTTCATCCCGAAATTGTTCGGCCAAAGTCAATCCTGTTAGTGCTACTCTGGCTCGGTTTCCAGGCGGTTCATTCATTTGCCCAAAAACCATAGTGGTTTTGTCGAGCACTCCGGATTCTTTCATTTCATGGTAAAGATCATTTCCTTCTCTTGTCCTTTCGCCCACTCCGGCAAAAATAGAATATCCGCCATGCTCTGCGGCAATATTTCTAATTAACTCGGTAATAATCACAGTTTTGCCGACGCCTGCTCCCCCAAATAAACCAACTTTCCCCCCTTTCACAATTGGCGCAATCAGATCAATAACTTTTATTCCCGTTTCCAAAATTTCTGTTTTTACAGATTGGTCTTTAAACAAGGGAGCTTCCTGATGGATCGCGCGCCGTTTAGCGCTTTTTACCTCCGGCTTGCCGTCAATCGGCGCGCCGAGAACATTGAACATTCTACCTAAGGTTTCCTTGCCGACAGGGACACTAATCGCTTCGCCGGTATCTTCTACTTCTATAGCGCGCGATAAACCTTCGGTTGGTCCCATTGCGATTGTTCTGACGGTTTTTCCGTCAAGGTGCTGGGCGACTTCGAGAGTTAACCCTTCCTTACCTTGTGGCTTTGCGATAAGGGCATTATTTATTCCGGGGAGTTTACCGCTAAATTCAACATCAACAACAACTCCCATAATTTGGGTGATTTGTCCAATCGATTTTTTCTTGGTTTCAGCCATCTTTCCTCCAGTAAATTTATTTATAAAAAGATTTTTATTCAATTGCCGCGCGTCCCGCCGAGATTTCAGACAGTTCGGAGGTGATCGAATTTTGCCTTAATTGGTTGAAAGTAAATTGCAAATCATCTACCAAATCACCTGCCGCATCAGACGCATTTTTCATCGCAATCATTCTGGCGGCGTGTTCCGATGCTTCAGCTTCGAGGATTGCTTGATAGGTCTGCGCGCGGACAGTGAAGCGAATTATTTGGGTCAAGACTTCCACTCGGTCTGGTTCAAAGAAAACAGTGGGATATTTTTCAACGCCGTTTTCCGGAGCTTCTTTTATAATCTCTTGGGGATCGAGAGGTATAATCTGTTTTATAAGACTTTCTTGTTTTGCAATTGAATAAAATTCGCTATAGAGAATCAGGAATTTTTTATATTCCCTGCCGTAGAATCCATCCCAAGCAATTTTCACGACAGGGGAAATCTGGGCAAAGTTCACCTTTCCGGCAGTCGGGAAATCAGCAATAATATTGCCGCCGATTTTTTGGATGAATTTTCTTCCTTTTTGGCCCACCGTGATATAATCTATTTTTTCGCCTTCGTTCTGTTCAATAAAATTAAGAAGTTTCTTCAGGATTCCACTATTGTAACTGCCGGCAAGACCTTTATCTGAGGTGATGACCAGCATCAGAATCTTTCCTTTCTCTCCCAGAGTAAATAAAGGAAATTCTTCATTTTGTTTCTGCCTGGCAATCTTGGCGATTGAGCTCCACGAAGATTTGACAAAATCCCGGGATTTAAGGGCATTCCGGGAAGCTTTCCTCATTTTGACAGAGGAAATTAATTCCATTGCTTTGGTAATCTTCAAGGTACTTTTAATGGATTTAATTCTTCTTTTAATATCAAGACCTTTAGCCATAATATATTTTTAGCTTTCAGCGATTTCGGCCAGAGGCCGACCCGCCTTTGGGCAAGTTGTCAGTTTTTTCTTCCGATTCAACAATTTTTTCTTCGACAGTTGTTGCGAGATCGGAAACGGCGGATTCGATCGTACCGGAGAGTTCTTTTTCCTGCATGGGCGAAATTTCTCCTTTTTCCTTAATATACTCAAGAATTTTGGAATTTTTTGCCTTGGTCTGATTGATAATTTTTTCTTGGGCATCAAGGATTTTCTCGGAGGGGATTTTGTCAAGCAGCCCGGTGCTAACAGCAAAAAGAAGCACCACTTGCTCTTCGACATTCATTGGATTTAACTGAGGTTGTTTCATCAGTTCAGTTACTCTCTTTCCTCTTTCGATCTGGGCTTTAGTATTGGGGTCAAGATCTCCTCCAAACTGGGTAAATGCGGCGAGTTCACGATACTGGGCAAGATCGAGTTTTAATTGTCCGGCAAACTTTTTCATTGCTTTTATCTGCGCGGCTCCGCCGACGCGCGAAACGGAAAGCCCTGCGTTTAACGCCGGCCTTTGTCCCTGGTAGAAGAGGTCAGATTCAAGATATATTTGTCCATCAGTGATTGAGATAACGTTTGTCGGAATGTAAGCCGAAATGTCGCCGGCTTGTGTTTCGATTATCGGAAGAGCTGTCAATGATCCGCCTCCAAATTCTTTGTTGAGTTTTGCCGCTCGCTCCAACAGTCTCGAGTGAAGATAGAAAATATCTCCCGGATATGCTTCTCGTCCGGGCGGGCGTTTGAGCAGGAGTGATATTTCTCTATATGACCAAGCATGTTTTGAAAGATCATCGTAAACAATGAGGGCATCGCGTCCTTTTGACATAAAATATTCGCCGATCGCGCAGCCAGCGTAAGGTGCAAGATAATTGAGCGGAGCGGGATCGGAAGCGGTGGCTGAAATGACTACTGAGTAATCCATTGCCCCATACTGCTCAAGTGTTGCAACGAGTCTGGCAATTTTCGATCTTTTTTGTCCGATTGAGACGTAGATGCAGATAGGACGCGATTTTTCACTAATCTGTTTTTGGTTGATAATCGTATCGACGGCAATTGCCGTTTTGCCGGTGCCTCGGTCTCCGATGATTAATTCGCGTTGTCCCCGACCGATTGGAATCAGCGCATCGATTACTTTTAGTCCGGTCTGCAATGGCTTTTTGACTGATTCTCTTGTAATCACCCCAGGTGCTACCTTCTCGATTGCCATAAATTTATCTGCTTTGATCGCGCCTTTACCGTCCAAAGGATTGCCCAGAGGATCGATCACCCGGCCCATAATTTTTTCGCTTGTGCCGATTGTCGCTACCTCACCTGTCGAACTTACTTCGTCGCCTGCCTTAATTAGCGTATAGTCTTCAAGCACAACTGCGCCGACGGAACCTTCTTCCAAACTGAGCACCATAGCAGAAACTGTTCCCGAACTTGTTTTTACTTTAATTAATTCTCCGAGTTTTGCTCCCGAAAGACCGTAAATTCTAATCACTCCGTCAGAAACTTCGGCCACTTCGCCGATCTTCCTCTCTTTTACTTCATCAGTAAAAGAGAGAATTTCTTTTTTTAGCTGATCAACAATGTTTGCTTGAGGCATATTTTATCCCTTTATCCTTTCTCTAAGCAGGTTTAATTTTGCATTCCAGGTCAGATCAATTAATTCATCAGCGAATTTTATCTTTATTCCGCCCAAAATTGATTCGTCAATTTGTTGCTCTATCACGATCTGACCCCCCAACTTTTTGGCAAATTTCCTCTTGATGTTGGAAATCTCGCTCGTTGCAAGTGGGTATTTTGTGACAATTGTGACTTTTGATTTACCTTTCCGGTCTAAGATTTTTTGTTCGATCGTTTCGGAAATTATTCTAATTTCTTTTTGCTCGCCCCGTGATTTAAACCAAATTAATTTCGCGAAGTGACCAGTATTGTTTTTATTTAATCTTTCCGCTATTTGCTCAACCAACAGTTTGTCTTTTGATTTCATAATTTAGCAATACTTTTTTTGATGTTTTGGCTGTCTTCCCTCTGCCCGAGGACTTTTTCAGTTGAAGCGACTACGAGGTCAAGGAGATCGTCTTTTGCTTCTTTAAGAGCGGAATTTTTCTTCATCTGCGCCTCTTCGCTTGCCTCGATTATTATTTTCTTGCTTTTTTCCTGTGCCTGTTTGAGGATCTTTTGACTTTCACCTTCAGCAAATTTTTTCGATGAAGCTATTATTTTTTCAGATTCTTTGACTGCACGCTCGGTAATTCTCTTTGCTTCGGCTTCATTTTCAACAAGTATTTTCTGTGCCTTTTCACTATCGCTTAATCCTTTCTCAATTTTGTGTTTGCGGGTTTCCAACGTATTGAGGATTGGTTTATAGAGAAATATCCGCAACAGTAAAAGCAGGATCAAGAAATTAATAACTTGAGCCAAGAAGAGTTTCCAGTTTATACCGAGCGAGTTAATAGCTTCCATTATTTAATCAACTAAACAAATTTGACGATCAGCGCTATTACCAATACGTAAATTGCGATTGCTTCGGCGAAGGCGATAGCGAGAATCATCGAAGTCTGGACACTGCTGGCTGCTTCAGGATTTCTCCCAATTGCTTCCATTCCCTTTGAACCAATCATACCGATGGCAATCGCTGGAGCAACTGCTCCGATTGTGATTGCGCCCGCGGCCGCAATCGTCTTTACGATTGACAGTGCTTCAGGTGTTAAACCTTCCATAAATCCTCCTGGATTATATTATTTTTTAATGATGCGCCGATATGGCGATTTTTATAAATACTAATGTTAACATAGCAAAAACTATTGCTTGGATCAGCCCGACAAACAGTTCCAGAGCAAAAAACGGGACCGGCGCAATATATGGCGTGAGGAAAGCAATTATTGTCAAAAGAATTTCGCCCGCAAAAATGTTGCCAAAGAGCCTAAATGAAAATGAAATCGTTTTAGAAATCTCGCTAATTAATTCAAGACCGCCGACAAAAAAATTAATTGGGCCTTTAAAGTTGATAAATTTTTTCATGTATTTAAAGAACCCAATGGCGATTATACCGAAAATTTGAATGGCGATAACGGCAATGACAGCAAGGGCTAAGGTAGTGTTTAGGTCTGCATTTGCTGAACGCAGATATGGAACATAAATATCTTCTCCGGCATGGAGAATGTGCTTGCCAATTGTGCCGACACCCGGGATAATCCCCAGCCAATTGTTTGCAATGACAAATATAAATATTGTGGCAATAAGCGGAAAATATTTTTTTGATTCTTTTTCATCACCTATCACACTGTTTACTGTGTTAAAAAGAAACTCAATAATTGATTCAAAAAAATTCTGAATACCGGAAGGAATCAGGGCCACTCGCCTTGTGGCGACAAAAGCAATTATTATTAAAAGGAGCGAAGCGATCCAGGACATAACCATGCTATTGGTGACAGGGAGCCCTCCGATAGAACCGATCTTTTCTGCTGCGAGTGAAATTTCCATTTATTTTGTCGAATTATTGTTTTTATTAATTTCTTTTATTTCTTTGATTGCATCAGTAACGATTTTTCTAAGGATGAAAAATGTGATGATTGTGGCAACTGTGATAAACAGAAGGAATAGTTTTGGGCTTGTATCATATTTTCTATCGAGGTTTCGGCCGATCAGTCCTAAGATAACCAATGGCAAGGCAGTCGAGACACCGATTGAAGAAATAAATTTTAAGGAAAAAACAAGCGTTTTTTTCATCTGACAAGCGAATATTAGCAATTATCAAACAAAAAATCAAGGAGCGAATTTTTTTGATAAGGAGTAGACAGATTGAAATTCGCAGTTTTTTCTGTTAACCTAATAAACTGATGAAAAAATTAATTGTCGTTGCGACCCCCATTGGAAATTTGGCTGATATATCGATTCGTGCGATTGATAGTCTTCGCTTGGCAGATGTGATTTTGGCGGAGGACACGCGCAGTTTTAGAAGACTTCAGGCGAAATTCAATCTTGGCAAGAAAAAAATATATTTTGTCCATCAACATGCCGGCGAGAGCAGCATCAGGAGAATATTAAATGTGAACTCTGGCGAATTTTGCTACATCTCTGATGCAGGGACGCCTAATCTGTCTGATCCTGCAGGAAAAGTTGTGAAGGTCGCCAGGGAACTTGGCTTTGAAATAACAGCAATCCCGGGACCAAGCGCTTTGACTTATCTCGTGTCGGTTACTCCGTGGAATGTAAAGGAATTCTGTTTTGTTGGCTTTTTGCCGAAGAAAGGAACGGAAAATTATCTGAAGAGATTTCAAAAGACAAAAACAACATTATATTTCTTCGAATCTCCTTGGCGAATTAGAAAGACATTAAAATTACTCAGGGATTTATTTCCTGACTCTGCTGTGATTATTGGTCGAGAATTGACAAAAGTGCACGAGCAACTAATTGTGGAGGGCTTGAGGGAGTTAAATATTGACACGGTTAAGGAAAAAGGTGAGTTTGTAGTGGGCTTGCAATTGTAGTTTTCCTTTGAGATAATTTCATTAGAAAAGCCTTTAAGGAGGGTTAGTGGGATCCAAATTAGCTATTAATAAAGGTTTTATTCTGGCTATTGCTACTATTGGTGTTGTTTCAATTGCCTCGGGTCTAATGATCTCAGGATCGAACGTCGGAGCTAATATTTTGAATCTTACGAGAGGACAAAGCGACTACTGTAATGTTGCTAATGGATCGTTTGAAGAAGTTTCGCCGAATGATTTTGAAAAGAGCGAAGTTGGTGACAATGCGAGGGTCTATATCATTCATACCAGCCAGGGTAAAGCTTTTAGGGTTGCTTTGGGTGCTAAGCAGCAATCAGGTGATGAGAATAGTGGAAGCGTTATTTTTACCGCCAGTCTGCAGAATTTGAACGATTTTGTCTATACCGAAAAAAGGGGTAGGATAATTGTAAGAAGCTTGTCAGATAATCAAATAGCCGATCTTTACTATGGCAACCCGAATTTAGAGACTGACAAATATCGTGTTTATACTGCTACTACTCCAGTTACCTTTTCGGATTTTTCTCACTCGTCTATTAATCTGGAATTGAGAAATGGAAGTGGATTTTATTTAGTCGGTTGCGTACCGGTCCCTTTGAATTTGAAAGATGCGCTTTATCCGAAATTAGTGTCTCCAACTGTGTCTCCGACACCTTCGATTTCGGCGACAACCGCAGCGTCTCCGAGTGCAACCGTGTCTCCGAGTGCGGCTGTGTCAGTTAACCCGACACCGAGTGCGATTGCGTCATCAACGCTAATTAGAAATAAATATACTTTCAAGAAGGGCTATAATATTTTTGGCAATACGCTCGGCACAATAACACCTCGGACATTTAGTAAAGTAGGAATGATTGTGTTCGGGTATAATATTTGGAACAGGAAAAATTGGACACAATGGCCGGCTGATAATAGCCTGTTTACAATGATGCCAAACAAAGGTTATTACGTTTACAATCCGCCAAGAAACGGTGAGAAGACAATTACCGTTCCAATAGTGCCGGCAGACGAGAAGACAAGGATTTTTCCGGGTTGGAATTTATTGTGGAGCGATAAAGATGTTCAGACAAAGGATGTTAAAGTTTTAGTTGCCGACAGCTCTCCAAAGAGCAAGTTAAATGTAGGCAATAATAAATGTTTGGTCCAAGATGTGTCTTTGCAGGAATTGATAGATAAAAAGATTGGATATAAATATATTTATGTGATTGTGGATGACGGTGCTACGAATGTCTGTAAGGCTTACAGGATACTTGGGAGTGAAGATAGAGAACCGGCTAAAAAATGTGACGGATCAATTAGTACGCTTGGAACCATAAGTAAAATCCCGGCAGGCAAGACTTTCTGGTTTTATATCGATTCGAAAACGATGAATAGCATAACGGGAAGTTTTTCATCGCAGAATAAGTGTGTATAAGTAGCCAAGGTTAAATTTGATTTTAATGTAAAGAATATCTATTATAAAATATAAGAACCAAATAAATAGGAAGGGTATATGAAAATAAAGCTAAATACAGGTTTTATCTCAGGCATTATTGCCTTATCTGTAATAAGTATCGGTATCGGCGTGGTTACTTCAAGGATGGGAGTTTCTGCGGATACAGTCGATCCCAACGCGCTATCCGTTACACTCGCTCCTTCCCGTCCGGAATTAATTCCCGGCGTAGCGCCGATGGTAACAGGTTTATCGGTTACCCATTCGGCCTCGGTTACTTCAGGAAAATTG
>Ga0210057_1007223_pt1 | contig 13548 bp, 19 predicted proteins | sample CryGeyCG2114_010_2_FD_183968 | JGI IMG/M metagenome (GOLD analysis project Ga0210057, IMG submission 183968) | Groundwater microbial communities from aquifer - Crystal Geyser CG10_big_fil_rev_8/21/14_0.10 (SPAdes) (version 2) | ecosystem: Environmental > Aquatic > Deep subsurface > Groundwater ... | reverse complement strand
CTGTTGTTTTAATGTCATCCTGAACTTGTGCTTCTGCTTGTTTTTGAGTTTCAAAACAATCATGTGCTTCTATCCAGTAAAATTCCCGTGCTCTTATTAACGGGCGCGTTGCTTTTGTTTCATAACGGAAAACATTTGCTCTTTGATATAATTTTAAAGGTAAGTCTCTATGGCTTCTAATCCATAAAGAATACATTTGATACATTGAGGTTTCGCTCGTCGGTCTTAATGCAAGCTTGTCTTCTCCTTTGATTTTTTCAAGCCAGAAAACCTGAGGTGTAAATCCCTTAACATGGCCTGCTTCTTTTTTGAAATTTTTTTCAGGAATTAAAGTCGGAAAAAACGTCGGCTTGTGAGATTTATTTTGAAGAGCTTTTTCATAAAGTGAATACATGTTTTCAATAATCATTGCTCCCCATGGCCTTATGACGACAAAACCTTTGACTGAATATCTTATGTCTGTTATTTCTGCTTTTTCAACAATCTGAGTGTACCATTCTGAAAAATTCCCGTCTTTTTTTACTGATAAACCCTCTGATGATTTTTTTTGCATAAATAATAAAAGAATAAATGGTATTTAAGATTATTGCAGTCTGTCTTATGTTAAACCAATATCTTCCCAAAAGCTTGCTGTGAGATTTCATTTACAGATTCTTTTATATAATTTGATTCAAGTGCAAAGCCGATGTTTTCGCTTCCGCCAATTTTGAAGTTGTTAATTCCAATTGCTTTTCCTTGCTTGTTTATTAAAGGACCACCTGAATTTCCTGGGTTGAGTGCTGCGTCTGTTTGGGTGTAGGCGCTTGTTTTTCCGTCGATACCTACTCTGTGGACAGCAGAAACAATTCCTTCTGAAACTGAAAATTGCAATCCTAATGGGTTTCCAATTGCAATTACTTTCTCGCCTATCTGGGTTTCATCTGAATTTGCAAGAGGCAATGCAGAATATTCTCCGTCTATTTTTAATAATGCTAAATCTAATTCAGAATCATAGCCAATTAATTCTGCTTTTTTTGTTTCTTGCGCGTAAGTTATTGCATTGTATGTTTTGCTTCCAACTAAAACATGCGCGTTTGTAACTAAATATCCTTCGCTGGAAATTATGAATCCTGTTCCTTGACTGGTTTCTGTTCTAATTGTTACAACTGATTTGATAACATCCTCGATTATTCCTGAAAAATCCTCACTTGCAGATGCTTTCAGTAAAACCATATCTTCGTCGATTGTGCCGACCTTGACATCTAAAGAATTTATTGTTTGTTCTAATGCGCTTCTTGTTTGAATTAAATTATCAGACAGAGAATTGATATTGCTTTGCGTGTCTGTGATTTTCTGGTTTAATTCCCTGTAATTTAAATCCTGTTTGACAAATGAAGTGTAAATTAAAATACTGCTCACTGCTATGTAAACAATTACAATAAAAGTAAAACTTCCAATCATCCACTTATGGTGTTTTTTTAATCCAGTGTGCTGGACTGTGGGCTGGTAATATTTTTGAGGCATGTTCTTATTATTAAAATATTAAGATATAAAAAGCTTGGGTTTTTATAAATTGTAAGGGCTCGTCGTTCAATGGACAGGATAACAGGTTTCGGCCCTGTCGATGGGGGTTCGAATCCCTCCGAGCCTATTTGATAGATTTTAAGAGAAAAAATTTAATTTGCCTCGCTCTAATCCCCGCCCACCCCCCGAAAATTGCCTCGCTTCGCGAGAGGATTGATAAATTGTTAATTAAGAAACATTTGGAATTTAATTGTCGTATTGTATTTAAAGATTATTTCTCCAAACATTTTTATATCTCCTTTCTTTTTATTTTTAATGAAAACAAGCGCGGTTCCAGGAGATTTTGTTGAGGTTCATCTTTCAAAAATAATTTATGAAGGGACGCTTTTGGAAAGTTCTGAAACAGGAGTTGTCTTGCTGAAAATTGATTCTGGTTATAATATTGGTTTTAATAAAAAAGATATTTTAGAAATTAAATTAATTAGAAGGGGAACTGAAAAAAAACAAGAAATAGAAATCAAGAAGGATTCTGAAAAACCAAACATCGCAATGATTCTTACTGGCGGGACAATTGCTTCTCGTCTGGATTCTAAAAAAGGCGGGGTGACGCCGTTGGAATCTCCTGAAGATTTATTCAAGTTTTATCCTGAACTTTTTAAAAAAGTGAATGTTGTGAAAGTTGAAATTCCATTTATGAAACTATCAGAAGATATGAATTTCAGAGACTGGAAAAAACTTGCAAATGTTACTGCTAAACTGCTTAATGACGGGAACATAAAAGGAGTTGTGATTGCACACGGAACAGACACTTTGCATTACACTTCTGCAGCGCTGTCATTTTTTTTGAAAAACTTGAACAAGCCAGTTGTTTTAACATATAGCCAGAGAAGTATTGACAGGGCTTCCAGCGACGCTAATCTAAATTTGCAGTGCTCTGCTTTGGCAGCGATTTCAGATATTGCAGAAGTCATGCTCGTTGGTCATGCTTCAACAAACGACGATTTTTGCTATGCAATGCCTGGAACAAAAGTCAGAAAAATGCACACTTCAAAAAGAGATGCTTTCAAAGTTATTAATACAAAACCTTTTGCTAAAATTTTTCCAGACAAAATTGAAATTATCTCTGAGTTTAATTTAAGAAATAAAAACAAAGTTAAAGTTGATGTAAAATTCGAAGATAAAATTGCTATTGTGAAATATTATCCTGGGCAAGAGAATGATATTTTGGATTATTATCTCAAGAAAAAATATAAAGGAATTATCTTAGAGGTTATGGGTTTAGGGCATGTATCGTCGAGCGGTTCAAAAAGTAATTGGGTTTTGAAATTAAAAGAAGTTCAAAAAAGAGGTTTGATTGTTTGTGCAACCTGCCAGACAATTTACGGAAGATTAAATCCTTTTGTTTATTCAAGCGGGCGGGAATTAATTAAAACAGGAATTATTTATCTCGAAGATATGTTAAGTGAAACAGCTTTTGTAAAACTTGGATGGGTTTTGGGTCACAAAGAATGGGCAAAAGACAAAGAAAAAATTAAAGAGAAAATGCTTGAGAATATATCGAGGGAGTTTAATAAAAGGTTGGAGGAGTGAAATGAATTTCTATATTTCTCTAAACCAAAACATTTAAATAATCTTATATAATGTTATATAACATGGTAATTAAAACATTTAACATAGAACAAGAAACATATGAAAAATTTGCTGAATTTTGTAAAAAGAATGGTATAAGTGCAAGCAAACAAATAGAGATATTTATGAAAGCGCAGCTTGAAGAAAAAGAAAAAGTTAGGGGAGAATATTTGAAAACATTAGAAGTTATAAGGAAAGGAACTTTTATTAAAATAGGAAATTTAGAAAATTTTAAGAAGAGATATGCATAATTATTTCTATGTTATATGAACTTGTAATTCCTGAGAATTTAGACATCATTTTTTTTAAACTTTCCAAGAAAGATAAGATTCAATTTGAGATTCTCACGAAAAAAATACAACATATTCTTGAAAACCCTTTTCAGTTTAAACCTTTACATGGAAACATGAAAGGAATAAGAAGGGTCCACATTGGGAAAAGTTTTGTTCTCACATATGAAATTTTAGAAAACGAAAAAATAGTGGGGTTATTAGATTACGCACACCATGATAAAGTTTATTATTAATCTTTATTTAATTAAAGAGGTGAAATGAAAAAAATACATTTGATTTTGATTATAATTGCAGTTTTAGTAATTGGCTGGTTTTTTGTTAGATTTTTATTTGGCGGCAGCGAGGATTCTTGGATTAAAGATTCCAGAGGGGTTTGGGTCAAACACGGAGCTCCGTCGGAAACACCTGATTATGTAACAGAGCAACAAGAAATAATTAATTGTTCAATGCAGAAATATGAAAGTTTTACAATTTTAACAGTTGAAATTTCAAGCCAGTGTTTAGGAACTTGCGGAGATTATGCAATTGATATTGTTCATGCTCCAAGAACAGAAGAAGATAATTTAATAGAGAATCAATGTGAAGATTATAGAAATGGGGCTGTTTCTCATTTTGTTGAATTAGATAGAGACGGGAATGTTGTGAAGATTGTTTAAATGGAATTTGATTTGCTTTCTATAATAACAACGATTTTTGGAGTAGCCATGTCATTTGCGTATTTCCCCCAATTTATTAAAATTCTTAAAAGAAAAAGTGTGAAAGATATATCTTTGTTACCTTATTTGATCTTTTTTCCTGGACTTGTAGTTTGGTTGATTTACGGGATTAATAAAAATGATTTTCCAATTATTATTTCAAATATTTTTGGATTGGTTGGATGTGCTCTTGTTTTAATTGCTTATTTTATTTATAAAGAATAGATAAAACTTAAATAGTGTGTTTTTTCTTAGGATAAATAATTAATTACAATGGTAAATACAGTTTATGTAGGAAATCTAACCAGAGAAGATCTCGGAACTCACCTTACTGTTAAGGAGCGTGACGTTTCTCCGAATAGGTGGAAAGAACTATCAGAATATGCTTCAACAAACGATTACGAAAAATCTATTGCAGTAAAATTGGACGAGTTTTCACATGGCGGTAAAATTCTTGCAAAAGTTGTGTTAAATCAAAGTTCTAGATATCCAGAAATGGAATTTGTTGCTGAAGTATCTAAAACAAATCGAGACCCTTTAGGGTTTATTGAAGTTCAACCTTTAGATAAAAGTATTATAGATTTTTTGTCTGGTCCACCAACTAAAGACTTTGAAGGACATTCGGGGAAAATGTATGTTAATCCTGAACATTCACAAATTACTCCGATAATTTCTTTAGATGAATCTTATGAACATTTTTCTTTGCTTCCATACCCCAAATTTAAAGAAATCTCCGACATAATAAAAGAATTAATGCACGAAGAATTATCGAGTATTGATTTAGTAAGGAGAAATGAAAATACCGTCTATAATCTGACTCTTAGAAGCGGAAGAAAATTTATTATGAAAGACTTTGCAGATGAAAAATCCTTTAAATTAGAATCTCTTCTGCTCCAGGAATTATCTGGATTAAATTTATCTCCCCCTGTTTTGGCTGTTCCAAAAAGGCTTAAAATATTTTCTGATTATCTTGGCAATAAAAGTCTTTTACAATCAAGTGAAAACGAATTAGCTGATTATTTTGATCAAGCAATTGAAATAATCTCTGCAATTGAAAGAATAGGAAAACAAAAAAAAGATTTAATCTCAAAATTAAATGTTCCAGTACTAACAGAGAAATATTTTAAACGGAAATATAATCGGGCTCTTAGTGTAAAAACAGAATCTGTTTCTTTGATTAGCCCAACTCTTTATTGCGGTCATTTTATCATCGATGAAAAAGATAAGAGATTGAAAAGAATAGATTTGGAAGATGTTTATTTTGGGCCTGTTGAAGTCTCATTAGTTAATTTATTTCTCGCTTTTGGAAGCAATTTTTCAATGGAGTTTATCCGGAAAAGATTAGACCATTACGCTTCTTTAAAAAAAGGAGAGTTTAACGAGGAGAAATTCTATAAATCTTTTTATAATTACTTAGATATTTTAGGCAGAAATGGAGAAAGAACTGCTCAGAGGGCGAGAGATAAAAATCTTTGATTATTCTATAGCTTCTTTTTTAATTATATTTACAATCATTTTTGTTTCTATTAATTCTCTTATAAGTTTCGCTATAAAAACCAAGTAAATATTTGGTATTTCATTAATATTCTTTTTCTTTTTTTCTATTAAAGATTCTCGTATTTCATAAAGTTCTTTTAGATTAAAGTTTGAAAAGAAAAAACCATGAGTCTTTTCTAAAAAATTATCAACTTCATTATAGAAAAGGATTGTATTTTTTGAAAAACTTTTGTTTTTTATGTAATATTTTCCAAGCTTAAAATATGAATCATTTATGAGGTTCAATATCGAGAGCATATAGAAATAAACATTTGTCTCTTTTAGACTCTGCAACCCTTCTTTGTTTAATTGTTTTAAACAAAAATTAATATGTTTTAATGTGTTTGTTTTTCTTTCTGTTATCTCTTCCAGTTCAAGCTTTTCACTTTTTCTTATTTTTTCTAAAAGTTCCGAGGATATTTGTTTGAGTATGAAAAATGTTTTTTTAAAAATTGGAAGGAAATCACCAATAGCAGAGTCAGAAACATCTTTTATTAAAATATAATCCTCACCTTTTTCAATTAGAATAAGTCCGACATAAAAATCAAGATATTTTTCAATATGTTTTATCTGGTTTTTGTCACATAAAATTTTTAATTTTTCAAAACCAGCCTTGTAAGTTGCAGATAAAGCTCTTTTTAAAATTCTTTCGTTGTAACCTTTTAGATTAATGCATAACTCTTGTTGTTGTTTTTCTGTTAATTGGCGAATTAAAATTTCTTTGTCTTTATCTATTACCTCAATTTCTTGTCCTTTTTTTAATTTTAGTTTTTCAACTATCTGGCATGGCAAAGAAACTACAAGAGTTTTACCAAGTTGTATAAGTTTTCTGTTCATTGGTTTTATTTATTTTAATGGTTTTTAAGTATTTATTTTTTATATAATGGTATATAACAGTATATAGGAAGCAATAAAAATGAAATCATTTTAAAGTTAATATGGATATCACAGGTATTGATGGATTTGCATCTCAAAGATGCGAGGAAATTAAAACGCAAGGGCACAGCCCACTTGGAACAGCTAAACACGATGTTGGATTTACTCTTCAATATATAGTTACAGAATATTATCTTCCAGATTCTTCCACATTTAAACAAGTTGATGGAGAAAGATTTTTAGATGAAAATCGACCTCGTTTTTCACAATTTAATTCAAAATTAAAACTTTTACCATATCTGGAAAATCGAAATTAAAATAAAATGACAAAACTTTTGGAGATGTGCTCAGCTATTGAAAGTCAAGGTTACTTTGTAGCTGGTGCTGTGGAATATCCTTCTTGTAATTTGGCATCAATAACTGCATATAAAGGCGAAGGGGAAAATAAAGTTCAGAAAGTTCTATATTATCAGCTAAATCAAGAAGGGCGTTTGCAAGAAATACCAGAAGATGAATTTCGGAAAATGTTGCCTGAAATAAGATTAAAAGATATTAAAGGAAATTATATAAATTAAAATGACAAAAAATTTACCTGCTATTGTAAACCAAAATCAAATTGCTACAATAGGCGGATTAAATAAAATTTTAGAAGAATGGCCTATTACAAATTTAATAGATGAATATATAGAAAAAACACCGTCACTAAGCTCTGCAAGAACAATTGAAGAAGCAACTTCAATTTATTTGCAACCACAATATCCTGTTTTGTCTGAAGGAGTTTTCGGAATTCAAAGAGAAGTTGAGATTCCACTGAGTGAAGCGCAAAAAGAAAAGATAGTCTCTATGTATTTTGCAATGCCAAGAGATTTTAGTATGGAAAGAATAAAAGAAATTGATAAGAGTTCTTATAATACTAAAACAAAGGCAAATATTCCTTTTTTAAGTTCATTGCTTTTAGATTCTGGTGAAATAACTTATAATAATGCAGTGACTTTTTCTGTGTCTGAAGTACAAAATCATGATAATGCTCAAAGCAATGTCGGTGTTTATACGGGATTTAATGGTAGACGTTTTTTTAATCGTTGGGATTGGATGGAAAATGGGGAAAGAGGTAAAGTTAAGATGAAAGTTGATATAGAATGGGAAGCACCTTTCAAAGCACATGCACAAGTTATTGCACCTGAAATTCCAGAAGAAGTTGTTTTATTACGCAACAAGGTAGCTGAAAATTATTATTCAACTATAAACAGACTGAAAAGAGGGGAATTGGAAAGATTAGCAAATAACCTTCCTGTTTCTTCTGTTAAACAACCTTCTTTTTACACTGCATTTCAACCTGCTCCAAATGAGATTGTGTGCACTGGAGATCTTCCGGATGTTGAAGAATATATAATAGCAAGAGACCCAGCACTTATCTTAAGGATTCCTGTTTCTGAAAATGAATACAGGAACCATCTTGTTGGGGGTTGGTTTTACAAAAATGATGCTTTGTATGTTATTGATTCACCAAATTTATTTTTCAAATCAAAAATAAAATGACAAAAGTGCTTGAACAATTAAAAGAATTAAGTGAAGCAGAAAATTCAAGCAAAAATAATCAAGGGCAGGTAAGTGGCTTGATTTCTCGTCTGGAAGATTGTGAAAGCACTTTTCCTGTAAAGATTTCTGATTATATTACAGAGCTTCCATTTCAGCATGGTTTTGTTGATGAAAAAATAGAAAAACAAGAGAAATTAAAAGAAGCAGTTTATTCAAAGATACAGGAGGCAGGAGGACCATCTTTAAGAAATTCATATGAATGCAAACAGGAAGGATTAATAGACTTGTTAGATACTCTTGCAACACTGGAATATCCTCAGTTAGATATTTCTTTTTTGTCAATGAGTGGAGCTGAATTTAATGCTGAAAGGGGTTTGGCTTACCCAATGTTTGGTGTTTTTAATTTATCTAAATCTGATTTGCATATTGAGTTTTACCCGCGAAAGAATAATAATCCTTTTCGTAATTTTGAGGCTAGATTTACTCCCGATATGAATTATCAGATTAAAAAAAATTTAATTCAAAGTTTTTATAAAGGAAAAATAGAGTTTTATAAACCCGATAGCAGTGGTTTCTATGTGGAATTTAAAGAAGGGACATCCACAAACCGATACACGCTTGATACTCATTTAAGTACATTAATTCCTAGTGAGGTTAGAAGAGAAATAGACAAATCAAGAGAAATATTTAAGGATGAAGATATCTATTTTGTTGCTGAAAGTGATTGGCAAATACATTCAGAACCCAAACAAGATCCCTTAATTATTGGAGAAGTGAATGACCACTTTTATCTTATTACAAATTTTAATATGACTCCTGCTGAAAAATTTATTGCTGAAAATTATTCTGCGAGAATAAAAATAAAATGAAAGGAGGTAAAATAAAATGGATAAAAAAGATGAAGAAAATTTAGAAAGAGTTGTCGAAAGTTATAGAGAAAATAATAATGGGGCAAATCCAGTTGTTCAAGGTCCTACATTAATGGGGGATTATTATGTTGATGGTCATCGTGTTCATACAACCATTCTTGGAAGATTGATGGTTGATGGAGAATTTGTTGGACCATATAGTGATGGAATAAAAAATCAATTGGGAAAAAAATGAAAAACAACCAAGATGGAATCACTCCGAAATATCCCTTAGAAAAAATATTACCTTCCAGCCCAACTGAATATTGTGTTTCAGTTGGAAAAAAACTTTCTGATTATGAACTTAGGGCTGTATCTTCAGGACGTGGAGATCTTACGATTTCCCGAGAAGACAGTTTTCGTTACCGCGTCCCAGATGAAGCTGAAATTGTAGTTGATTATAGAATGATTGGTGATAAATTAGTTGGAATTGCATTAATTCCAATAAAGAGATGAGATAAAATGAAATCAAGTACGCAAACATTCAATACACAATCCCGCGATTTAAATTCAATATTGGTGAGCTTATGCATGATTATTCACGCCATAGTTTTTTAATTCAGCAAGATGAATATGGAAGAATATATGTTGAAGGTAAAAGAATAAAATTAGATAATTTTGAATTTGAATAAAATAAATAATGTTTTGGAGGAAAAAAATGGGAAAACTAAATCCAGGTGTGTCTTTCGTAGAGTCTGTAACATATATGACTGATGCAGAGAAAGCAAATGAAGCTATTAGGGAACATGAACGCGACTTAGAGATAAAGTCCAGAAGGGGATATGAACGAGAGAGAGAAGCACAATTTAGAAGATATGGCAGAAATTTTGGAATATATGAAAAAGATACAGATAATAGATGATTTTGAATAAATTAATATTTATTTTTTTAATTCTTTTTTATCTCTTCATTTGTTTTTGTAAAAGATTCTTAATTTCTCTGATTTCTTGTTCTGCTTTTTTGTTGATTTTATAATCATACTCAAACTTTAATCTGTCTCTTTGGGCTTGACGATTTTGCGACATTAAAATTATAGGGGCGAGAATTACATTGAAAACTGCTAAAACGAGATTTAATAACATAAATGGATACGGGTCTAATTTTTCTATCCAAGCATAAACATTAATCAAAACCCATATTATAAGAAAGGCTATTAAGAATAAAATAAAGGCCCAGCTTCCTGCTAATTCTGATATTTTGTCTGAAGCTTTTTCTCCGAAAGTTCGTTGATGATGTATTATTTTGTGTATCTTATCTTCCTCTTTTGCCATATAATTAAATATAAAATAGAGTTATAAATTTTATTGATAATTTTGGTTTATGGTTATAACTATTAAGAGGTTACAAAATAGGAAGGTTTAAAAATACTTAGGATTTTATTGGGTTATGGCATATATTTCAAAAGATTTGGCAAATGAAATTAAAACCAAATTTGAAAAAGCGCATCTTGACCGCGGTTTAGGATTAAGCGTAGTTTTTTCTTGTCAAGGAAGAACATTAAAAGAAATTGCGCAAAACGCAAGGATTAATTCTTTTAGAATAGAAAATCCAAACTTAGAAGTTCCTTTTTCTACTCCGCGAAATCACCACAAAAAATTAATTAAGGAGGGTATTAGGAATCTCACAGATGCGTTTGACTGGGGATGCAAAAATTTTTATCCAAATAAATTTACTGAAGAGTTTATTAGAAAAATTGCTGGAAAAATAACTCCTGAACTTTATAAAGAGGAAATTGCAGTTTATAGTGAAACCGGAACATCTATTCTTGGGGCTAGTACAACTCCCCCCTACCCTACAAAATTAACTGAGCAGGAAATTCCATTTTTTATAAAATCTCTAAAAAAAAGATTAGGTTTTCGTGATATAACAACCAAGATAGAAGCAGCAATTTATGCCCATTTTAATTTGGTGAGAATTCACCCTTTTGTAGATGGTAATGGTAGAACAGCGAGAATGTTGCAGGATATTATTTTAAACGCATACCATGTTCCACTTCCAATAATTGAATCTGGAGAAAGAAAGACATACTCTCAACTTTTAGACCAAGCAGTTTTTGATTATAAACACAATAAGGATAAGTTCAAAGATGAAGCGACTGATGGTGAAGAAATGTTCTATGATTTCATGGCCGGGAAAATAAATGTTTCTTTAGATAAATTATCTAGATGTTTTAATCGCTAATTTAATAAACTCTTATTCTTTTTGTTTTTCAATGGAACTCGATTATAAAAAATTAGGACTTAAATGCGGACTTGAGATTCATCAACAGCTCGACACGCATAAATTATTTTGCAATTGCCCGAGTGTTTTGAGAAAAGACGAGCCTGATTTTGAAATAAAAAGAAAACTGCATGTTGTTGCTGGTGAATCCGGAGAAATTGACGTTGCTGTAAAGCACGAGATGGAAAAAGACAGGGAAATTATTTATCAAGGTTATGACACAACCTGTCTTGTTGAATTAGATGAAGAACCTCCGCATTTGATAAATAAGGAAGCTCTTAAAATTTCTCTGCAAATTTCATTTTTGCTTAATTGTAAAATTATTCCTATAACACAAATTATGAGAAAGACAGTTATCGACGGTTCAAATACTTCTGGTTTTCAGAGAACAATTATGATTGCACGCGACGGATATGTTGAAACAGAATTTGGAAGAGTTGGAATTCAGGGGGTTTTTTTAGAGGAGGATTCTGCAAGAGTTGCGTCGGGAAATGAAGAAAAAAATGAAAATGTTAAAATATACAAATTAGACAGATTAGGAATCCCATTAGTTGAAATAGCGACGGCGCCTGATATTAAAACTCCAGAGCAGGCAAAAGAAACAGCGCTTCATCTTGGAAGTCTTTTGAGGAACTGCGCAGTTAAAAGAGGTTTGGGAACTATCAGGCAGGATATCAATATTTCTATTAATAAAAGCAACCGCGTTGAGCTTAAAGGTTTTCAGGATCCTAAAATAATGATAGAAACTGTAAAGAATGAAATAATCAGGCAGTTGGAGTTTGTTGAGAAAAATAAAAAAAATCCTTCTGAAGTAAGAAATGTTCTGCTCGATGGAAAAAGCGAATTTTTAAGACCAATGCCTGGCGAGGCGAGAATGTATCCTGAAACTGATTTTCCATTGCTGAAAATTTCAAGAGAGTTTATGGACGAAGTTAAGAAAACTTTGCCGAGATTAAGACAAGATTTTGAAAAAGAATTAAGTGAAAAAGGATTGAACAGCGAGATGATTAAACTTTTGCTAAATGAAAATAAAATTGAAGAGTTTAATGAACTTTTGAAAGTGCTGGACAAACCAGCGTTGGTTGCAAAGCTTATTTTGATTTTTCCAAAAGAAATCTCTGCCCACAAAAAAATTCCTTTAACCAAAGTTGAAAATGTTTTAGAAGAAAATTATTTTGATGTTTTGAATTTGATTGCAAAAGGCAAACTTTCTGTGAATAATCTTAAAGATGTTTTGGAAAAAATTGTCGATGGCAAAAATCTTGGAGAATCTGTTAGTTTTGAAAAGCTGGACTCTTCAAAGATTGATGAAAAAATTATTCATCTTCTAAAAGAAAAACCCGGACTTAGTGAGCAGGCTTACATGGGATTAATTATGAAAGAATTCAAGGGGCTTATCGAAGGGAAAGATGCAATTGAAAGGATAAGAAGATATCTTGGAAAATAATCCAGATAAAAAGATTAATAAACACTCTTCTTTTAAATATTGAAAATGGTTCCTAAAAAAATTTTTTTTACAAAAGGCGTTGGACGGCACAAAGAAAGACTGGCGAGTTTTGAATTAGCTTTGCGAGACGCTGGTATTGAAAAATTTAATCTTGTTTCTGTTTCAAGCATACTTCCTCCAAATTGCAAAGTTATAACTCGCGAAAAAGGACTTCAGGAATTAAAAGCAGGCGAGATAGTTTACTGTGTTTTAGCAAGAAGCGAAACCAACGAGAATAATCGTTTGACAGTTGCTTCTATTGGATGCGCAATTCCTTCGGAAAATAATTCTTATGGTTATCTTTCAGAGCATCATTCTTTTGGAGAAACTGAAAAAAATGCAGGTGATTATGCAGAAGATTTGGCAGCGAGCATGCTTGCAACAACTTTAGGAATTGAATTCGACGAGAATCTTGGATGGAATGAAAGAGAGCAGATTTACAAAATGTCTGGTAAGATTATTAAAACAAAAAACATAACTCAATCAGCAGAAGGCAAGGGCGGGGTTTGGACAAGCGTTGTTGCTGTTGCTGTTTTTGTAGAATGCGAATGTGAATCAATAAATTAATAAACAATATTTCTCTCTTTAATTTATGAAAAGAGTTTACATATCAGAAATAAAATCAGGTGAAAATGTTTTACTAAAAGGGTGGGTTCATGAAATCCGCGATTTGGCAAAACTGAAATTTATTTTGCTGAGAGATATGTCTGGAATTGTTCAATGTGTTGTTAAAGACGAGAAGGTTCTTAAAAAAATTTTAGAATTAACTTTTGAAAGTGTTGTTGAAATTCACGGGAAAGTTAAAAAATCAAATATTAAAGCAGAGATTGCCCGCAATGACGTCGAGGTTGAGGTTTCTGAAT
>Ga0210057_1007222_pt1 | contig 13549 bp, 10 predicted proteins | sample CryGeyCG2114_010_2_FD_183968 | JGI IMG/M metagenome (GOLD analysis project Ga0210057, IMG submission 183968) | Groundwater microbial communities from aquifer - Crystal Geyser CG10_big_fil_rev_8/21/14_0.10 (SPAdes) (version 2) | ecosystem: Environmental > Aquatic > Deep subsurface > Groundwater ... | reverse complement strand
AGGCGTAGGGATTTTCGAGCGAATATCTAACCCCGGCTTGCGCGGCCAAGTGAAGCACTCGAGTCGGCCGGAATGTCTCAAGCGCTTTAAACAAGCCATGCCTCTCCACGATATCAAGTTTTTCAAATTTGAATTTTGGGGATGGCGACAAAATCTCCAAGCGCTTTGCTTTTAGGCGTGGGTCGTAATAGGGGTTGAGATTATCGATTCCAAGTATTTCCCAATCGCTATCCGCTAGGAATCGATTGGCGGCTGAAAAGCCTATAAACCCGGCCACCCCTGTTATAAGCAAACGCTCCACCTTCTGAATGTAACATTCAGCTCCCATCTCGGAAACGATAAATTCCCAGGGCTTACAATTCTATTGGCCCTCTTGAGCGAGCCAGTTATTCTCTAAAGAATAGCCAAATGATAAACGAGATCCACAAACTTATAATGCGCCCCTCGGCAGGCTGGGACCCTGTTCCGCTCGATTACGCGAGAACTTATTCGGCGCGTCAATTTGATACTCTAGAGTTACAACTCATTTCGGCGCTTGAAGAAAGGCTAGGCGGACTTAAGGGTCGTGAAGTTTTAGATCTTGGTGCGGGGCCCGGGCAATATTCTATCGCCTTCTCTGTGCGTGGCGCCCAAGTCGTTCACTTTGATATCAGCCATAATTATCAAAAAATATGTCAGGAACAGGCCGCCTTGCGCGGGGCCACTCACCTATCCTATCGCTTAGGTTACCTTGATGATGCCGATGGAATCTTGAGCTCTCAGTTCGATTTAGTTTTTAACAGGCAGTGTTGGTATTACTGCGCTAACGATCGAGCATTTTCAAAAACTTTCTTCAATCTTATGAAGCCAGGAGGCTTGGGGTATATTGAAACCTCCAATTCTAATTTTGGACTCAATCGAAAGAGTCACCCACCCCTCCTTTATCACCTCTATCAACTAACTGGTTACAAAGCGCTCCACCTTCATCCCCCAAGTGGATGGGTCGAAGCCTATCTTCGCAAAATGCCAATCGATATTCTAGACGCTGATTATAGTAATCCCGAATTTGATCGACTTGTCTTTCGAAGAAAGATGGAAACATGACAGCTAAGTATCTTGTTCGTTTTGATGATATCTGCCCTGGGATGAACTGGGAAGTTTGGGATCAAGTCGAAAAATTGCTAGTGAGTTATAATATTAAACCCATTCTCGCCATCGTGCCGGACAATCAAGATCCAAAGCTAAATGTTTCAGCGGAATCCGAAGATTTTTGGGCTCGAGCTCAATCCTGGAAAGATCGATCCTGGAGCCTCGCCATCCATGGTTACCAACATCGCTATGAGACCGAAGACTCAGGCCTTATTGGGATCAATGCCTACAGCGAGTTTGCGGGCCTAAGTTATGAGCAGCAGCTTCATAAACTTTCTAAAGCTGTAGAAATTTTCAAGCAACACAATTTGCCGACCAATCTGTGGGTCGCGCCGGCTCATTCCTTTGATAAGCAAACGCTTAAAGCGCTTAGAGAGCTAGGCTTTAGTCAAATCAGCGATGGTTTTTCCTTGTTTCCCTATACGGATGGAGATTCTTTGTTTTGGATTCCGCAGCAGCTCTGGAAATTTAGGCGACTAGCCCTGGGCGTCTGGACTGTTTGCTTTCATATAAACTCCTGGGGAACTAAAGAAATTAACAAATTCGAAAATGACCTCAAGACCTTTGGATCCTATATATCTGATATCGATAGCCTCCACGATCTTTACTCAGCAAATTCTTCCAGCCTCGTCGATAAGAGTTTTGGTCATTTGTATAAGCAAATCATCAAGGTCAAAAGGCGAATTCAATGTGCGGCCTAATTGGAATGATTGAGCCCTCTCGATCAAGAGAGGACCGCTCGACGCTTGGAAAATTTCTATCCAATCATCTCAGGCATCGTGGCCCTGACCAAGAAGGTCTTTGGGACGATGCCGAAACTGGGCTGCTGATGGCGCATCGACGACTGTCGATTCTTGATCTTTCTGAGCATGGGCGGCAGCCGATGCAAAGCGCATCCGGAAGATTTATCATTTGTTTGAATGGCGAAATTTATAATCATCAGGAGTTACGCCTGAAGCTTCAAGAGACCGGAGCCAATTTTCGGGGGACATCGGATACGGAAGTTCTACTTGCAGCCATCGAAAAATGGGGGCTTTCTGAGTCTTTAAGAAAATGCCAAGGAATGTTTGCGCTATCGCTGTGGGATAAGGAAAGTCGAAAGCTCTTCTTGGTGCGAGATCGATTTGGCGAAAAGCCGCTTTACTACGGATGGCTGAAAACAGGAACCTTTGTCTTTGCCTCGGAACTGCGCGCCCTAATGGCTCACCCCGACTATGAACTTGAGGTTTTCGGCCCGGCCCTCAATGCCTATCTCGATTATAATTATGTGCGAGAGCCATTGTCTTTTGATAAGAAATTTAAAAAACTTATACCGGGAGAGATTATAGAACTCTCCAGCCCTTTCCAGTCAAAAAACCTACTGACGGATAGCTATTGGGATACTTCTCAGAATCTCTTTCAAACATCTTCGGCTCCAAAGAGCTTGAGCTTTGAAGAGAGTATTAAGCAATTGGATCATCTTCTTCAAGAAGCTATCAAAAATCAAATGTTGGCCGATGTACCCGTTGGCGCCTTTCTGTCTGGGGGAATTGACTCTAGTCTTGTGGTTTCAAAAATGGCCCAGCTGAGCCCTCGTCCGATCAAGACTTTTAGCATTGGCTTTGAGGAAGAAGAGTACGACGAATCAAATGTCGCTCGCCAGATTGCTCGATTATTTAATACGGATCATCATGAACAGATTTTGCGACCCCAAGATATTCTAGAAAGAATTCAGGATATTCATACGCAACCCGATGAACCCTTTGCGGACTGCTCGTATTTTCCGAGCTATTTGTTGGCAAAATTTGCCAAGGAATCAGTCAGTGTCTGCTTAACTGGGGACGGTGGTGATGAGGTCTTCGGGGGATACACTCGCTATGCGCTTACTAAGCGGATGTATGAAATCAAAGCTCGACTCCCGCGAGCCCTTCAGAAGCTTTCCGGTCGATTGAGCTTGCTCGCGGGGAAGTCTTTGCCGGAAGCTTTATTGAAAATGCTATTTTCAAATTATTTTCGTTCTTCAAATATACGACAAAACTTTGATCGATTGGCAGAAGTTCTAGGGGCAGAAGATCTCTGGAAAATTTACGAACTTCTTATGACCAATAGGCGTGGGCACTACGTCCTACAGAAGGATTGGCAGGAAGCTGATCAGACTTTCTCTGAATCCCCGAATTCTAAACGCCTTTCGATAATTGAAAGATTGATACTCCGCGATACACTTGATTATCTTCCTGGAGATATTCTCTTCAAAGTTGATCGTTCGGGTATGGCGCATTCCTTAGAGACTCGAATGCCCTATCTCGATCACCGAATTGTCGAACTGGCTTGGTCGCTTCCAGAATCTATTCGAATGCGCGGAAGGGAGCCAAAAGCCTTGTTGAAGGCCTTATTAGCTCACCAGATTCCGCAAGATTTTATTGATCGTCCAAAAAAGGGTTTTGCCATTCCTATAGCTCAGTGGCTGAAATCGGGGCTTAGGGATTGGGCCGAAGATCGGCTTTCTGAACGAAGCCTTCGGGCAAGAGGTTTTCTTGATACGGATTATCTCCGTCGACAATGGTCCGAACATTTGGCAGGAAAGCGCAATTGGGAATTTCATTTATGGAATATTCTGATGCTTCAGGAGTGGTATGAGATGCAGGCTTCGATCACGAAGTTCAGCCCAAAAGCTTTTCATAAAGATCCCTATGAGCCTCAACCATACGCTCGATAGAAAACTCCTCCTCGATTCTCTTCCTTGCCTTTTGTCCTAGCTCTAGCCTTTGAGCGGCTGGCATTAAGATCATTTTTTCAATCGCCCTTGCTAATGACGCAGTATCTCGAGGAGGCACCACCAAATCCGAATCCCCGACTAGATACGCGGCATCTCCAACATCTGTAACGACGCAAGGCAGGCCAAGAGCCATGGCTTCACCGACAACATTGGGAAATCCCTCCGAATGAGAATTTAAGCAAAATAGATCTAAAGAAGAAAAAAATTCCGTTGGATCCTGCAACTCCCCAACGAGAGTGATTCGATTTACTAAACCAGCCTCTTGGATAAGCTTCATTAACTCCCCATTACTTGGTGTGATATTCCTACCGCCCATTAGCACTTGAAAATCATGCTGCCTCAGATCTCCAAGTGCTTCAATAAACTCCATTTGCGCTTTTACGGGATGAAATCGTCCTAAATGGCCGATTGTGAAGGAGCTCGATCCTGACTCTCGCTTCGTCGAAGGATTCTTAAGCTCAAATCCATTTGGAATAAAAAGATCCTTTTTGCTTTTTATTCCAAAGCCTTCATGTTGTTTTAAACTACGCTGTGAGTTGAAAAGAATGTAATCAACTCTTCTTGAGAGCACTTTGGAGCCCCACAGGCCCAGTTTTGTTTTGATAGACTCATTCGATAAATCGTCCAAAGAATGACGAATGGACCAGACTAAGGGCATAGTCTTTGGCTTAACAAGGCTGGAAAGTAAATTAGCTCTGTAAAGCCAACTATGAATAATTTGTCCTTTATCTCGAGTCAGCTTCAATCTCAGAAAATTAAGGTTCGCAATCCACGAATTGAAATCGGGACTCTCTTCAACAATACTATCTAGGTCTCGAAATTGACTCCACCACGGATTGGATTTTGAGGATCGACCAAACGAAAGAATTCTAACACGATAGTCATTCTTGACCAGCTCCCTGGCTAGTCTGCCCATGGCGATCTCTGCTCCTCCGGTCCAAATGAGAGTGGGTACCACAAATGATATTTGTCTCTCCACTTAGTTGCTCCACCGCTTTTGAATTCTATCCGTGAGACGCCTATAGCCAGCCAGAATTGAAAAGTCGTCACGATACCAATCATAAACCATGGATGATCGACTAAAGTTGATCGTATGCGGACCTTTCGCACCAGAAACTTTAATTTCTCTTACGAAGTCTTCTTTATAATGAGACTCATCAAGTCTTTGAATCTTCATGAGATGAATTCCATTGCCGTAATCTCGACTGCCATTTTGGCCCAATCGGTAAAGCTGGCCGTCAAGCTCAACTAAATTCCCAGCCATACGCGCCGATTGAGGATCAATAACAATAGGATTAAGAGGGTGAGCACGATAAGGGCCAAACATCCCTGCTGAACTATACCACAAGCGGAGAGCATCATGAGCTTCGCCAACTAAAGAGCCAAAAATATAATGAAACCCATTCCACAGCACATGAGTCGCGTCCACCAGTCTTTCTGGAAGTCCGATAAGGTCGACCGCTTTTAGGATATCTCCAGCTGCACTCAATTCGTATAAACGGGGATTTGACCAACTCGAAATCTCCGGAAAAACAAATCGCCGACTCCCATCGCTCAAAATTTGTGGATAGGAGAAATGCTGAGAGGATATTTTGGAGCTTATTACTTTTTGCTTATCTGCCTCAACGAGAAGGATTTCTCCCCGCGCCTTTCGTTTACTCATTCCCTCAACAACAATCTGCCGCTCTGACAAAAAAAACGGATCGGCATAAAATTGATAGGACTTATCGATTTCTAAACTTTTCTGAGCTGGAAGCCTAAGTGAAGTATCTAAAATAGTTTGGGCTGAAGTTTTCTCCGAAATTCCAATCTGCCATTTCTTTTCATAAAACAACCCGTAAAGCAGTCGGCGAAGATTCCTCATAAGAAGAATTCTCAAAAACTTAAGCCCTAAAGAATTGGATGGCAGGCGGTAGTTCTTTCCTAGTTCACGCGGGGAAGAGCTACTATTTAAATGCAAGTTTTTAAGTGCTTGAGCGAGCATGGGAATCGAGTTTCGATAGGCATTTTGCAGAGTCCTTGAATAGGAATAGTCAAATAATCGAGATTTGGCAAAACTGAGCACCTCTCCTCCATCAAGGACATTGCTCAGCCTTTGCACGATGATTCCCATATAAGCTTCATTATTCAGCATCTCATAAAAACCAGCGGGACGACCACGGTAGCTCCTAGGATCGCCGTGATGAAACGAAATCACTCCGTATTGACATGGTAGGCCTTCGGGAATTTTCAATAAATTCATTCCAAACTTTATGACAACATCGATTTCCTTAGCCCGAAGAAGTTCCAGCACTGTATCGGGAAGCCTTTGCCAGGACTTTTCGTATTCACTTTCAAAGTCAATTTTGTTTAAAGAAGGATATGGTTCCTTAAAATCATGCTTCCTCGTTAAAGAGGATTTCATCATCAGTAAATTAATAACGTAATAGACTATGTAGGTGAGATAACTTCGACAGGTACGAGTATTACTACACGAGAGTACTAATTCAATTTTGAATCCATTTTGCTCGGCTAGCCGAAGACATTTGAGCTGCCAGATCCTGAGCATCCCCCCGTCAATTATAACCGCACACTTCACAGAAATATCGACCTCCACCAGAAATAATGCAGACTCACTCTCTCTAAGTCAGTAAATTTTCTATTGAAAGAACCGATTAAGACAATCATTCTAGAGTCCTATATCTGTTTTTGGCCTGAAGAAAGTTGCCGGAGCGTCAATATTTATGTTCAAGAAGGTCTTTATTGTTTTACATTCGTCGTCAATCGGCGGGGCGGAAGTCAGGTTTAGCCAGGTCTGGCAAAGACTTAGCGCTACATATCCGAATATCTATCTGGTCTTATCTGAGCGCCTGGAGACCCTATTGAAAGCACGCGGCCTTTTGGACTGCTCGGAAAATAATATTATTGTTTTGAAAGGGCCTCGACTTAGAAATTATATAATCCCGTTAGTTAAGTTGAGCTTATTGAATATTGGCAGTTTGTTTCACTACCCTCTTGTATCGGTTGGATTTATCCACAGCCTTCTTGCGAGCCGCCTTGTCCAATCGTATACGAACAACTCACTATTTAAGGGTGAGCATGACCAAACAAAAATTAGATTCCTAGTGGCTTTAAATTTCTTATTTGCAAGAAGATTGGATATTCTGGATCCGTCAGTGTTTGAGAAATTTAGGCAGTGGAAACTTTTAAACCGTAAGATATCAAAAACAGAACTGAGCTTTGTAGATTATGCCAAATTTAGACCCTCGGATATCCGCCAAAATATCATTGTGTTTTCCGGTAGGATGACGTCAAACGCAAATAAGGGATTGCGAAGATTGATAGAACAAATGCCGGAAATTATTGAACGTCTAGACCGGAACTTATCTGAGTCTTACCGCTTCATATTTATGGGCGATGGTAGCTTGGTGGAGTCTATAGAAATGGAGTTTACTAACAATCCAAGGCTTAAAGATCGGATTCAAGTTTTTTATTCAAATCATCCAGAGAAAATCTTGAGCACATCCAAAGTTTTTCTATCACTTCAATCGCCTACGAATTACCCCTCACAGAGCCTATTGGAAGCTCTTTCTTGCGGAAACCTTGTCGTAATGACGGATGACGATCAAAGTCGAATAATGGCAACAAATGACATCGCGGAATTCATCCCCCATCGGTGGAGTGTGGAGGAAATATCTTCCGCATTAATAAGGTTGTGCAAGCTAGACTCAAAAGCCTTCAGTGAGAAATCCAATATGGCAGCTCAATTTGTTAGAGAAAAATTTGATATGAAAAGTCATATTGCCTATTATGCTAAGCTTTACAACGAAGTTTTAGATATTTAGGCGTGGCAGTTCACTCAGCGTTTTATTACGTGCCATACTGACCTCATTAACTCCTATACGGATATCGAAGATGATATGACCTCGAGTTTCAAGCTCGACATACGGCCTAAACTAAACTATTCAATACTTTTAAACCCTCCAATCAAAGGGGGAAGGTCAAAATGAGCAGTGCTTTGAATCCATATTTAGTTCAAATTAATCAAAACATGCCACGTATTCTTGCTTTGTTTGATACAGACCCAACGAGTCCCACATATGGAATAGGTGATCGCTTTCGATGGGGCTGGAAACTTATAGACTTCGGAAATGCAAGCTTTCAGGGCGCCGCCCACGGCTTTTCTAGATTGATTGATGCGGGAATTTTGCCCGGATACATTTCCCAGGATTCGATTCTTCGGCGGATAGATGAAATGTTTTTGGGCGCAAAGAAACTGACTCGCCCAAATGGCAGCCTGGAAGAGGCCTTTCCCTTTGAATCTTCCTTTTGTGTGACAGCACTTGTTGCTTTTGATTTGCTGAAGTCAATTGAACTATTGGGGGAGCATCTCACTGAAGCTAAGAGAATTGAATACCTTCAAATCATTGAACGATATATCTCATTTTTGAATCGCTCCAATGAAACGCATGCTTTTATTTCGAATCATTTGGCAACAGCTGCCGCGGCCCTCTTTGCCTGGAGTCGCCTAACCAAAGATCTAGTTTCCAAGAAGGGCCCCGCACTTCTCGATCAGATTCTTTTGAATCAATCTTCGGAGGGTTGGTTTCTCGAGTATGAAGGAGCCGATCCAGGTTATGAAAGCCTCTGTCTTTATTATTTGAACGATATATATCTCCATCATCATCAAAAGGAATTGGAGCTTGGATTGGATAGATCCGTTAAATTCTTATCACACTTCGTCCACCCTGATGGATCCTATGGCGGACTCTATGGAAGTCGAGGAACGAGAATCTATTGTCCCGCCGCCTTTGAAGCCTTGCGCGACAAATTTCCGCTGGCCAAAAGTATTGCGAATCGAATGAGAAAGTCAGTTGAAGAATTTAAGACCGTCACCCTCAGCGCGATCGATGAACCAAATCTCATTCCCTATTTCAATTCCTATGCCCTGGCGGCTGCAGAATTCGGAAAATGTGATCGGCCAACACCAAACCTCCCTCTTCCATGTGAAAAGTTAGGGGCGACCCAGAAGTACTTCAATGAGGCTGGACTTTTTATAGACGCTGGAGATAAGCATTACTCAATCATCTCTACACACAAAGGTGGTGTTGTTTACCACTTTTACAAGTCAGACGTTAGACTCAATCAAATAAATTGTGGAGTCACTGCTTATAATGACAAAAATGATTTCTTCACGACTCAATTGTATTGTCATCAAAATCAAATTTTCATTGAGGACAACCAAATTAATATCGTCGCAAAATTTAATAAAATGAACAAACGAATTCCTTCTCCGCTCGATTTTATATTGCTTCGAATTTTGAATATCAGCGTAATGCGAATTCCCTTCTTCAATTCTCTAATCAAAAGACTTCTCGTAAAGCTTTTAATCACAAACAAATCCTCGATCGGTATTGAAAATAGGCGGATCATCCGACTTGGCGAGAGCCTTTCCATAGAGGATAGCTTCGCTGGAACAACAGAGTATAAATATCTCAAGGAGATAAAGAAATTTTCTGGGATTCATATGGCAAGCTACGGGTACTGGCAGGTTCAAGATGATAGCTAGCCTTGGTTTCATCCTATGATAGCGCGCTTAAAACCAAGATTGGGACTTGCAGAGTTAAGCGCTAGCATGCGTTTTTGGTGTCAAAATGCCGTTCAAGATTTTGAAAAAGCATTCGCTAAGGAAGCCGGGCAAAAATTTGCCCTAGCGTTTCCCTACGGTCGAACAGGTCTCATGCTGACACTCAAGGCTCTTGAATTTCAGAATAAGGAAATCATTTGCCCCGCCTACACCTGTGTCGTTGTTGCCCACGCCATTGTCAAAAGCGGTAATCGCCCCGTGTTTGTAGACTGTGAAAAGGATTCCTACAATATGGACTTAGAAAAAGCAGAGGCTGCGATAACCGATAACACCGCCGCCATAATAGCCACGTCATTATTCGGTTACCCTGTAAACCTTGATCAACTTCAGGCCATTAACAGAAAGCATTCCCAGGTCAGGCTGATTCAAGATTGTGCTCATAGTTTTATGGCTCAGTTTAATGGTGTGGAGGTTCAAAAAGTGGGCACGGCCGCCATTTATGGCCTTAATATTAGTAAACTGATGACATCAATTTTTGGTGGAATGATTACGACGGACGATGAGGAGTTTTATAGGAAATTAAAAAACCTTCGAGCGACCAGTCTTCGCAAGTCTTCTATAGGGCGCAGTTTTAAGCGCTTTATTTATCTTAGCGCTGTTTCTATCGCTTTTTGGAATCCTGTTTATAGCTTTGTGAATTGGCTTGAGCGACTCGGATGGCTTAAGCGCTTTGTAAACTATTATGACGAATCTGCCATTGATATGCCTGCGGATTATCTTGTTATAATGAGTCCACTTGAAGCCCGTGTTGGCCTGGTACAACTTCGCAAACTGCGAGCCATCATTGACGACCGACGAAGGCATGCAAAATTATATATTGAAGCTCTACAAAATCTGAAGGGGTTAAAGTTAGCCCCTTTTAGGGAAGGTGCCACATACTCTCACTTTGTCATCGAAACCGAGACCAGAGATTCGTTGCTTCAATATTGCATAAAAAATGGAGTTCAGCTTGGTAAGCTAATTGAATACTCAATACCAGAGATGAAAGCCTATGTAGACTACTCTAGAAATCCTGAAGCTTTCAAGTATGCGCATCATTACAAGGATAGAATGATAAACTTGCCTATCTGGCACTCGGATAATCGCTCGACCTTCAAAATTATCGATTTGATGAAGAGCTTTAAGATTTGGGAAGGGAATAAAAAAAATGAAGCGGCTCCTCATAACAAGTAACGACAAAATTGGCCGCAAACTTATTGCCAGCTTAACATCTTCTCCTGAGCTGCATATCGCAATTGATGCTTCGTCAGATTTGAAACGCACCCTAAAACTTCTTAAACGAGGCAGTATTTCCATCCGCACACTTTTAAAAATGCTTTTGGCTGAACTGGCTCGTAAAAATTACAAGATCCAGAGCCTTCCCTTCATTCGATCTAACCAAGACCTGGCTTCTTATATAGCCGAACACGAAATTGAAGAAATTTATCTCTTTCGTGCGGGGCTGATCGTTAATAGAAAAGTATTAGAACTTGGAAAACCAATATTTAACCTCCATTGTGCACGCTTGCCTGATTATGGAGGCATTGGAGTTATCGACAGAGCTATTAGAGAGAAAGCCTTTTTACAAGAGGCGACTTTGCACAGAGTTGTTACCAGTATTGATAATGGCGAAGTGATAAAGACAAAGAAATATTCTCTGGATCCTAGAAAACCATACAGAGAAAATGAAAATCTGGCTTATGACGTCGGGCTAGCCTTACTAAAAGACGCGCTTGGCCCCGGAAAATAAGCCATTGAAAGCTTAAGTCTCACTGCGTTGACCTCTAAGAATTCTCGTGCTCCAGTTTTTGGGGTGGGGTCAGACGCATTGAGACTCAGGCCCCTCTTGCCAGAACTTCGGGGCCAAGCGCGGAGATAATTTAAATCTACTTTCATCTTGCTATCATTCAAACCCGACACGTTTAGGAAGATTAATTCTTTTGAACGGCAAATCTAATAATCAACGAAAGATCATAGGGAAACCTTCTGGCTGGCCAAGTTGTCAATTTAGAAAACCTACCGTAACTAGACAAGTTCGCCAGAATTTCATCGCACATATTCGGATGCTCCCAACAAACAATTTTTCGAATATCCAAACCATATCGCCGTTTCAATATTCCCTTTGAAGTCATCATTCGACCCAGAGCCCACCCGACTCCCCCTTCAGCCGGAATCGCGCCGATCAAATAACCCCCGGGCTTAACTTTAGAAAAAATTTCGTCCAGCCAAGCTTTTAGTGGATGAATATGCTCCAACGAATAAAAACTCACAAAACAATCTAGGCTCTCCGGCGGAAGTTCAATCACGGGATGGTCAGCCCGAACCTTCAAGGCGCTAAAATCTATCGATGCCTTCTCGCACTTTTCCGCTACAATAGGGAAAAACTCTTCACAAACATCAACAGCAACGTAGGACTTTGGCTTGCCATCGAAATAATCTATTGAATAGCCATTGCCCGGGCCAAGGTCGGCAACAACTTTGTCTGCCATAGCAAATCCATTTAGCACCTTGTAGCCAGCATTATTAATGAAGCGTTGAATGGAGCTTGATTTTTGAGTGCTAAAGTAAGCTGAAGTATAGACGGACTGCCACTTTTTCCAGTCAGTGTCATTTTCCATAGGCTTTTGGCCATACTTCGCCCGATCCCCAAACAACTCCTTATTTAAGACGGGCGGTAAATAATCTCGCAGCATTGTATAATGCTAACTTCCATACCTAAGCTAGACAAGTAATAAGCCCTTTAAACATTTAGAAGTCCGAGAAGATCGCGATCACGGCGTGAGATGGGGTTGCCTACATCAAAATGTTTTTCACTATACGAGCAGTTCAAGCGATAGCTCCATCACTCAACTCCAAAGATTTGTTAGCCCGATGATCCCCTTAATTCCGGCTCGGATATATTCCCTCTTGAATCAAAGAATCGTGCCCATCTTAGGATGATTCTCAAAGCGAAACTCTAATCGTAGCCCGACCAGATTTTGTCTGCTAGACTTTGAGGTGCTTGAAATGGAAAAACCTCGGTAAAGACACTGTTATCTATGGCTTGGGAGGAGCGCTATCGCGAGGCCTTGGATTTTTCCTCCTTCCGATCTATACCCGCATCTTTTCTACTGCGGAGTATGGCTCAATTGAAATGTTACTGTTGACCTCTAACCTTGTCTCGCTCGTCATCTCAGCCGCGACGGACTCAGGTCAGTCTTTTTTCTTTTTCAAAGAGAAAGAACATGGTCATGCTGCTCAGAAAGGAGTCGTCAATGCCGTGTTGCAGTGGCGCCTTATCTGGGGACTTTGCATCGTCGTACTAAGTTCTTTCTTAACGCCTATGATTAATGAGAGCTTCTTTAACTTCCAGTTAAGCAACTGGGAAATTGTACTTGTCATTGTAAGCGCGCTCTTTACTCAAATTTTGACTCAATGCTCTGGACTATTCCGATTAATCTTTCGTCCTAAGGGATATATTCTTTTGAGCTTATGCCAAACAACAGTGGCTGCAACAACCACTTTAAGTCTTGTATTTATTTTCGGAATGACGATCAAAGCCTACGTTATCGGCCTCGCTTCTGGAGCCTTAATAGGCTCCATAGTCGGAATTTGGAATATTCGAAGCTACCTGGATTTCTCGAAAAGTTACTTTAATCTTTGGCCAAGAATATTGAAATTTTCACTACCTTTAGTACCAGAGGCGCTTTTGTTTTACATCGTCACAACAGCAGACCGATGGGCCATTAAAGCCTACCTTGGTCAGGATGAACTGGGACTTTTTGCAGTCGCCACTAAATTTACGATGGTATTTGCAATGGCCCTTGAAGCCTGTCGTCAGGCCTGGCTTCCATACGGCCTGGCTGCCATGAACGACAAAGATGGCCCAAAATCCCTGAAAGCTGCTGCGACCATGTACTTTGGAATGGGGGTCATAGGAATCATTATCTTTAGTTTAGTATCGCCCCTCTTGATGTACTTTTTTACCGCTCCAGCCTATCATTCGAGCTTTCCCGTTCTTTGCATCTCAATCTGGCAAACCGTGCTTTATAACTTTTATGTCATTGTGAGTGTAGGAATCT
>Ga0210057_1007221_pt1 | contig 13551 bp, 11 predicted proteins | sample CryGeyCG2114_010_2_FD_183968 | JGI IMG/M metagenome (GOLD analysis project Ga0210057, IMG submission 183968) | Groundwater microbial communities from aquifer - Crystal Geyser CG10_big_fil_rev_8/21/14_0.10 (SPAdes) (version 2) | ecosystem: Environmental > Aquatic > Deep subsurface > Groundwater ... | reverse complement strand
TAAAAGTCGTCTGTCGCGATAAGACAAAATATTATCAATCGTATTAAAATCATAAAAATTATTAAAACCTGCTCATCTCCAAATTTTTTTTGGACTTAATTCCTTCTCATACAGATTTCATAAAGGTCAGACCTTGATATTATTTTCAGTCAAAATCCGCCTGTAGGCGATTTTTTTGTGCGCCAGGAGGGATTTGGTCACAAGTAAATTTCCTGACGGAAATTTCTCGCGACCCCGCCTCGCTGCGCTCGCCTTTGCTTCGCAAAACTCGCGCATAGCTGCGGCTTTCGAATCCCTCACGCGAGCAAAGCAGTTTGCTCGCTCCGGCGCAAATTAAAAAAGATGCCTCTGGCATTTTTTTTAATTTGCGCCGGGAGGGATTTGGTCACAAATTGCTAAATATTTTTTTCGTTTCACTCAAAAAATATTAAGCATTCGCGACCCCGTCTCATAAACGCGCCACTGGCGCGTTTCTTCCGACTTTCAAATCCCTCCCGACGCAGTCAAAATCCGCCTGTAGGCGATTTTTTTGTGCGCCGGGAGGGATTTGGTCACAAATTGCTAAATATTTTTTTCGTTTCACTCAAAAAATATTAAGCATTCGCGACCCCGTCTCATAAACGCGCCACTGGCGCGTTTCTTCCGACTTTCAAATCCCTCCCGACGCAGTCAAAATCCGCCTGTAGGCGATTTTTTTGTGCGCCGGGAGGGATTTGAACCCCCGTAGGTACAAGACCGATTGGTTTACAGCCAATTGCATTTGACCACTCTGCCACCGACGCGCATAGTTTTATACTATCATTTTTTCCGAGTTTTTTGAAACATTTATATTACTTTTAATGTTTCTATTTTTTCTTACGCCTTTTTTCTTTACATTAAAAACAAATTCATTGTTATTGAAATCAACTTCAATAGAACCGCCTTCCGCAACACCTTGCGATATTATAAGAGAAGCAATTTTGGTAAGAATTTTATTTTGTATTAAACGCTTAAGCGGCCGCGCGCCATACTGCGGACTATATCCTTCTTTCGCGAGGAATATAAAAACTTCCGGCAAGATATTAAGCTCAATGCCTTTTGTTTTCAAACGGTCTTTTATAATTTTTACTTGGATTTCAACAATCTTTTTCATCGCCTCTTGCGTAAGAATATTAAACAATATTATTTCATCAAGACGGTTGAGAAATTCCGGTCTGAAATAATCTTTCAAACTTTCCATTACTTTTTCCTTCGCGTTTTCGTATTGAACATTTTTATCATTATTTTCTTGCGACAAAAATCCTATGCTTGCCATTTTGTCTATATATTGCGAGCCGATATTTGAAGTTAAAATTATAACAGTATTTTTAAAATTTACGACTCTGCCCTTTGCGTCAGTAAGACGACCGTTGTCAAGAACTTGAAGCAAAATGTTAAATACTTCAGGATGCGCTTTTTCTATTTCATCAAAAAGAAGGACTGCGTATGGTCTGTGACGAACAGTCTCCGTAAGTGAACCGCCTTCGTCATGCCCGACATATCCGGGAGGCGCTCCTATTATTTTAGACACAGAGTGTTTTTCCATATATTCAGACATATCCACTCTTATAAGAGACCTTTCATCATCAAACATAAACTCCGCTAATGCCTTTGTAAGCTCCGTCTTTCCAACTCCGGTCGGACCCAAGAAAAGAAAAGAACCTATCGGTTTATTTGGGTCAGCTATACCCACTCGCGAGCGTTTTACCGCGTCTGCGATTTTATTCACGGATTCATCTTGTCCTATTATTCTGCTCTTTAGAACTTCTTCCATTCTGCCGAGTTTTTCCGCTTCTTCTTCAAGCATTCGCGTTATCGGAATATTTGTCCAGCGAGAAACGATATCAGCGATATCGGTTTCCATAATCTCTTCTTTTAAAATTCTTCTTGACCGTTGAAGTTTTTTAAGCCGTTTTGTCTTTGTGTCAAATTCTTTTTCCAAAGACGGAAGTTTCCCATATCGTATCTCCGCGGCTTTTGCCAAATCGGCTTTTGCTTCCGCGCTTTCCGCTTCTATGCGAAGCGTTTCAAGTTCTTTTTTAATATTTTTTATTTCACCAAGAACCTCTTTCTCGTTATTCCATTTTAATTCAATTTCTTTCGTTTTCTCTTTTAAGTCAGCTATGTCTTTGTTAATCTTTTTTACTCGCTTAACAACTTTTTTATCACCGGAATTTTCCAAATCTTTTTTAAGAGCTTCCTTTTCTATTTCATATCGCATAATCTTCCTCTGAGCTTCTTCTAAAATAGGCGGTTTGTTTTCAAGAGAAATCCTAAGCGATGACGCCGCTTCGTCAATCAAGTCAACCGCTTTGTCAGGTAAAAATCTATCCGTTATGTAACGACTTGATAGATTTACGGCGGCTACAATAGCGTCGTCTGTTATACGCACCCCATGATAAAGTTCGTATTTTTCACGAAGTCCGCGCAATATAGAAACCGCATCATCAAGAGACGGCTCTTGAACATAAACCGGCTGAAACCGTCTTGTAAGGGCTGGGTCTCTTTCAATGTGTTTTTGATATTCTTTAAGCGTTGTCGCACCGATAGCGCGAAGGTCGCCTCGCGAGAGAGCTGGTTTGAGCATATTTGAAGCGTCCATAGCTCCTTCCGCCGCGCCGGCGCCGACAATGGTATGTATTTCATCAATAAATAAAATCACATTGCCTTCGGCGCGCTCAATTTCGCGCATTATATTTTTCAGTCGCTCTTCAAATTCGCCTCTATATTTTGTGCCTGCAATCAAAAGACCGAGGTCAAGAGATAATAACTCTTTGTTCTTAAGAGATTCAGGAACATCGCCAGATGCCATTCTTTGCCCAAGACCCTCGGCAATAGCTGTTTTTCCAACGCCCGCTTCGCCTATCAATATAGGATTATTTTTAGTTCTGCGCGATAAAATCTGAATCACCCGAGTAATTTCATTATCGCGTCCAACGACAGGGTCAAGCTTATTTTCTAACGCCAGTTTTGTCAAACTCCTTGTGTATTTTGAAAGCGCGCGAAATCGTTTGGGCTGTTCAACTTCGGTAACTTTGCTATTTTTAAGTTCTTGAAGAACATGCGCGACAGTATTTCTGTCAAGCTTAAATCGTGCGAGAATTTCGCGAGAAGGACCAGGATAATCAAGCATAGCGATAAAAAGATGTTCTGTTGAGACAAATTGGTCGCCAAAATGAGAAGCTACTTTACTTGAGCCCTCCAATACTCGCGCGAGCTCCGGCGTAAGATAAAGCTGATAAGAAGGCGATAATACAGAGCCAGATTCCGGGGTCTCAAGCGTTTCAAGAAGTGTGTCTGTAAGAAGCATAGTGTCAATATCAAGTTTTTCCAATATGGAAAAAACCATACTTTCTTCCTGAAGCACTAATGCTGTTAAAAGATGAAGAGGGTTTACATGGTTTTGACCGCGTTCAATTGCGATTTCGTGCGCTTTACGGATTGCTTCTTTTGCTTTTGTTGTGAAATTGTTAAATGGTGGCATATTAAAAATTTAAATTTAAAATTTTATAATGTAAAATTGACAGATTAAAAAATTCGTAAAAAATTTCATTTTATTGTTTTTTAATTTCTGTCGCTTCTTTATTAACAGGATTTATATCGGAAAGAATATTTTTTACATCTACAACAGAAATAAATATCGCTGAATTATTTTCCATAAATGAATCTATCGTTGATATACCAATAATTTTGCCAAACATATCAATAAGAGGACTTCCTGTTATAACATTGTTTTTGTCAATATTTGTTTTTATTATTGAAAATGTTTTTATAGTTTCTTGCGGAATATCTTTCTCATCATTCGCGGCTTTTTCATTTAATGTGTCGGTATTAAGGGGTTGGCTTGCTTTTTCAATGTCATTTTCAATAAATCCTGAAATAATACCCACTGCCACATCAGTTCTTTTTCCTCCAGTAATAGATATAACGGTCTGTCCGAGTTTTAAAGTATTCGCGCCTGAAAATGCAATCGGAGAAAACACGGTTTTTAACATACTGTCTTTGCTGTCTTTATTATCTTCCGAATTATCTTCAGATTTTTCTACAAAAATAAAAGATACGGGTTTTTTGCTTTTTGTTTCAATAATATTGGCGTTAAACAGATGTCCGCCTTCTGTTTCAATAATGAACGCTGAATTATCTTTCGTAATGGAGAGGTCGGTCATTATTATTCCATCATTTGAAACAATAACACCCAAACCCAAAAGATTGCCAGCAACGCCTTCGTCTGTTTTTTTCATTATCCTTACAACGCTTTTTAAATTCTTTTCTATTGAATCTGTAATTAAATCATCTTCTTTTACAACTACGGTAACTTCTTTTGTTATAACGCTGGCGCCTTGAGATTTGTCAGGCACAACTCGTTCAACTGTCCGTTCAACAACGCGATTTAATGTCTGTGTTACCGCTGGGGGAACTTGATTCATCAGTGTTACTGTAATTATCCCTGTCGCGATAGAAGTTACAAAGCTCACCAATAAAGTGAGGAGCACTATTTGCATTTTTGTTAGATGTTCTATGTCCATATTTAAGTATTATATTATTATAACGAACTATACAAGTTTCATCAAGAAATATTATGTAAAAAGTATCGTTTGTGATTTATGATAACAGATAATCTTTGTTTAGGAGTTTCTAAATAATATCATAAATCTTATCTAATGTCAAAAAATTTAACTTGACATAACAAATCTCATATGCTAATATAGATTAATCAAATCAAAACTGTTGAGGGAAACTAATAAGTCGAAGTTGAATTCCGCAGTGTTTAAAAATAGTCCATTAAATCCTAAAAAGAGGATTTCTTGGTTTTTTTAAGGTTTGAATATTATTAGATTAGTTTTCTTATAAAAATGCAAACAGGAACAATAGCTCGAGTCACTGACCAAGGATATGGATTCATAGCGCGAGAAGGCGAGGAAAAAGATCTTTTTTTCCACGCTAACGAATTGCAGAATACGCAATTCAATGATCTTCGCGAAGGTGACAAAGTTACTTTTGAAGTAACAGAGGGTCCAAAAGGACTTAACGCTACTAATGTAAATAAAGCGTAAGTAATACACAAAAAACCGCCGCGGCATATGCCGCGGCGGTTTTTTGTATTATAACGCCGATTGTGAAAATTTTATTTTCTAAAACAATCTCTGCATTTCAACTGGTCCGCTCTCGCTGGATCCGGCTGAAATGGAAGCTGGTTAATGTCAGCTCCGCAACCTGAACATTTCCAATTTCCTTGATACATTTGGCGTTCTCTGTTGCCATTATCTCTGCGAGGTCTGTCTGACATTTTTTGTTTATGACAGTCTCTACAAAGAAGACCTTCTTCACGAGCAGGGTCCGGCTGAAATGGAAGCTGATTAATATCCGCTCCGCAACCTGAACATTTCCAATTTCCTTGATACATTTGGCGTTCTTTATCTTGATTATCGTATGCCACTTTATTTATCTACTTACTTACTAATAAAATTAGACCTTAGAAAGTTGTTTTGATAAAGCGACATATTACAGTTCTTTAATCAACACTTATCTAATGTGATATATTATACAAAATTTCAGATTATATATCAAGAAAACTGGAGTGTCTTTACGACTTTGCTTGAAATTACTTTATCAAAAATTCGTGAGACCATGCGTAAAATTGTGTCTGACATAGCAGAATTAAAACACTATGAAAGCCCGACATTCTTATCTTATAACCTAAACCTTGCTTGGGTCATTTTTGTTTAGGTCATCTCAAGGATACAGCAAGGTCCAGCAAGGTCCAACCTTGTTGACATAGTAGAATTTAATAAATCAAGAGTTCTCCTTTTTATTAACTTGGATATCCCAAATGTCCGACATCTGAGATATCATTTTAAGAAAATTATAGAAACAAAAAAATATCAGGCGTAATTTAGTAAACAGTCCCAAATTCGTAATAAACGAAAGTCACGCCATACTACCCACAATTTTGTGAAAGGTCTCCTGGTCTCCGCAAATCCCCACCCGCGAAGAAACAGAATGTATCGCGGACGGGGCTCCCTAAAACTCACGAGTGTGAGATGTCTTGTATCTCTTTCGTAACTAATTCTTCCGCTTCTTCAAGTTTTTGTTCAAATTGTTTCAAAAATTCCGATTCTTCCTCCGTGAGTTTTCTTTTAACCTTCTTAAGTCGTGTCACATGATTAGCAACACCCTCGCGAAGAACTTTGAAAGCCTTTTTGGACACCATTTCCGCTTCCTGCGCCTCGTGTCGCATACGCGCAATTGTGCGAGAAATCCTAAACCAGAGATGCACTCCACCCCATGCGAGCGCGCTAAGCACAAGCAGAGCGAGAATAGCCATAGAGAGATACTTCAAAACAAAGTTCACGAGGCCTATGACAAACTCTGACTGGACCGAAATAGTAAATGGTGGTGTCTCGGTGCTTTGCGCTCCCCGTTCATCGATTACGCGCGTGGTGAATGTGTACACACCGGAATCAAGACGCTTTGAAACAACAAGCACGAAGTTACCGGTAGCATCACTTTTGGTGTTTTCTTCCGAAATCAATCTGTCGCCTTCGCGAATATACACATTGACATAAGAGTTAGGATAGGTTGTTCCTCTGATTTTTATCGTATCTCCCACATTAATCGTCTTCTGATAATAGGTGATTATCGGCATATCAATGCCTTTAATCGTAAACTCCGCCGATGCGCTGCGTATGTTTCCTGCTCTGTCAATAGCAAAAACGAACAGGGTATGTTTGCCCGGGAGTTGAGGAGTCAGGAGATATGGATTAGATACTGTATCGGGAGCAATTTTAGGCAGCTCCTCGTTATCTCCGATTTTTATGTCGTAGTGGCTTATTCCCGATTCATTATCAATCGCTTTGAAGAAAACGACAGGTTGGGGCGCAAAGCCCTTATCGCCGTGCGGGAAAGTTATGGAGAATGGCTTCGGTGGCGTGGTGTCAATATTCACACGATACCGCGAAACAGCGTTCCATCCCGCCGATGTTCTAACTTGGAGAGAAAAGTAGTAGGTGCCGTCCGGGAGCTCATCAACTTTCTTTTTATTTATTGGCGGAATATAGGACACAAATGGGTTGCCTGTGGGAGACTTGCCGATAAGCGTTCGCGCTTCAAGCGCGCCGGGTGGCAACTCCCAAGAAAATTCTGGCGTATTGTTCACATACCATTTGATATCGTCAGGATGGGTAGAGGAAATAATATTGAGCGCGTTCGGAGTTGCAACCGATGTTTCTGCCTGTGGCGAAAGAGGCGTCTCTACCACGCTCGTGAGTGTAAAGACCGCGACTTGAAGCCCTTTTAAGATATTTGTGCCTGTGCCGTCATTTGCCAGAACAGAGCCAGAAGAGAAACTTAGGTTCGCCTGTCCCGCGTTTCGCGCGCGAAAAGTAATGGCAAGAATTTTTCCGGAGGCGCCTGTATATCCGGGGTTAAGCGCTATACCTTCAAAACTGACCGTCCCCGCGCTGTTTGAGAACGACGGCTCCACCGGCCACAAAGAAAGAATGGACCCCTGTTTGGAAATGGAGACAACCTCAAGCTTATCCCATGGAAACGACACGACTCCAGAAACAGCATTCATCGCTTGGTCAACACTCTCTACAGTTACATTCACTGAAAAGCTGACACCGACGCCGTATGAGCCGGATGGTGGCGAGAAGTTAAGCGTCGCCGCATTGATAATTGAAAACGGAAAAAACAAAATACAAAATGACAATGCCAAAAGTAAGAATATGAAATATGAAATATTAAATTTTAAGTGTATCATTTTACTTTTTTATTTTGCTTTTTAATCGTAATCTGACAAAAGCGCAGATAATGAAAAATCCTATTAGAATTATAAACCAGTTCTCCCATCTTTCATACCACTTGAATGGATATCTTGGTTCAAGCATCGCTATTCTTTCATTGCCTGCTTTATCTACAGCTTTAACATAAATGTAACTTCTTAAATTCTGGTCTTTGAGTAGATAGGGACTCTCATCCTCCATCAATTCATTCGTGCTAATTCGTGTTTTTATTCGTGGGCTTTCGTGTATGGCGTAGCCGTCAATACCGGAACCCTTGTCTTGTGTTGCGAAAACCAAAAACCACTTTCCGTCAAATATGGCTGGGTCGGCCGTAATCTCTGGCTTAAACGATTCTGGCGGCTCTGTATCTGGAATTTGGAATTTGGAATCTGGAATTTTGAATGGTTCAGATGGTCGTGAAATATTAAATTCTAAATCTTTAAAAATAAGTTCAGCTTTTGTCCCTAAACTGTCATTTAAAAATAATCGAGCAGAATTAAGAATAGTGATTAGTCCCTTGCCTTCATTGTCGGCTTCAAAATCTAAAGTTAAAATCAAGCCCTCTTTGCCTTGATAACCGCCAGGAATAATTCCGCTAAATGATATAATCTCGCCTTCAACATTTGGTTTTTCTACCCAGAAACTAATTATTGAATTTCCGTCGCTCCAATTTTTTAACATCAGGTTTTTTGAATAACTTATTTTCACCTCTATCGTGTTAATACTCTCATTATCAGTATTGAGGAAGACCTTAATTGGGATAGATTCGCCCTGAAAAAATTCCTGCTTTGAAGCAAAAAGATCTAACTCCGCCGCTAGAGCTTGCTGGGTGAAGAATAAAATTAAAGCGAACAATACCAGAATATGGAATATGAAATATGGGATTTGGAATTTTTTCATTTGATAAATATTTTGGTTTTAGAAATAAAGCTGTTTAGAAGTTTATGAACGCTTATAGCTTGCTCAGCGATTTCATGAAATTCTGCTTGACTCAAATAATTCAAATTTTTGGCTATTAAAAGTTGATTTTGTAGTTCAGTTAACGAACCGAGAGCAATATAATAAAATTGTAATTTTTCTTTGTAACTTTGTCTTGAAAATCCTTCGGCAATGTTAGAAGTAATAGAAACTGCGTCTCTTCTCAATTGAGAAACTAAACCAAATAGCTCTTCCTTTGAAAAATTCTTAGTACTGCGATATACAAGCAACACAAGCTTGTGCGCTTCTCGCCACACCTCCAAGTCCGTAAATGATTGTATTTTCTTTTTCGGTAATTCCATATTCTAAATTCTATATTCTAAATTCCAGACCTACCCAGTCCAATAAAACGCCACTATTGAAAAATCAACCAAATCAACTTTGCCGTCGCCATTGAGCCGTTCTTTTTCTTTAGTGGCAAATTCCGCGCTTATCGGCCTTTTATACCAATATGCGGCGATAGAAAAATCAACCAGATTTACCCGGCCATCCGCGTTCAAATCGCCTTTTTTGGAGACCGTTTGTAATTGGGCCAACACATTTTTTGTCCCAACCTTAAAGCTTACTAAATTGCTGAAGCTACTGACATCCTGATTACCGATGGCCGCTTTTGCTTTCGTATAGTGAGTGCCATATTCAACAAAGCTGGAATCAAAATTATACAGATAAATACCGTCTTTGTCTGAAATTGTTTTACCAAAAAACTCCTCTTCTGAATTAACTGAAACAACAATATCGGCTTGTGGAGCTGATTGCCCGAAGACAGCGATATTGTCGCCGCGTTTCACTTCGCTCTTATCCACCGCAATGGTGGGTGCAATAAAAATGTCGCCGATGTTAGTGGTGGCACCGGAAGTTACGCTTACCGGAAAAGTTAAAAGAGATGAGCGGATTCCTTTACTATCTTCCGAATAAACGCTAAAAATATAATTGCCGCCGGAAATGCCGGTAACGCTCACTGAAAAATTGGCGCTTGCGTCAGCAACCGTAGTTGCCACGATTTGCGCGTCCTTCAAAACCGTTATCGTGCTTTTTGGATAAGCCCTGCCGGAGAGGGTAACGCCGGTAACTGGAGCAATATAACCACCACCACCTCCGCCACCACCTCCGCCACCGCCAGACGGAGCGGAAGTGCAAGCGGAAGTATTAAAAGTGCAGTTTGAATTACAACTTAAAGTGCCACTGGTAAAGTCCTGTGTCGCACAAGAAGCACCATTCAAACTTGAGCCATCGCACTGCTCCGGGGTTTCAACAACACTGTCGCCACAGACGGTTATCTTGACCGTTGCGGTAATGCTTGCGCCTACCGCATAAGTCGGTCCGAGGAATAGAAAAAGCGGAGTAATTATAAGAGCGACTATCCATAAAAAATTGATAAAAATATGATTCTCCATCATGAAATATTGTTATCGTAATATGGATAATTCTCTATTGCCTATTTTATCATAAGAGATTTGCCAAATTATAACAATTTTTACATTCATTATATTTAATAAATCTTTTTTAAAAATTATTAGTTGAACTAATATACAACATATTATCTTTTACGCTTTTTAAGATATACATATAAAATATTTTTTAATTATATATAACTTAAAGTAATAACAAAACAAATACGCGTGGTTATTTTTTTCGCATAGCGATATTAAACGAAAAAAACTTTTTAAAAATAAAGAGCAATCCAATAAAAGCGATAAATCCGAGTCCTCCCCACGACCACGGAGAATAGGTCTTAAAGAAACTAGAGATACGAAAACCAATCGCCTGGAAGATGTTTGCCGGCGCGAGCGTGAAATAGAGCTTGGTGCCAACCGCAACACCAATAGAAGTGCCTGGAGCGTTAGTCGGAACCGGACCGCTTTCAATGAACGAAAAATAATCACCCGGAGCGACCTTCAGAGGAACTATCATAGTTATAGAAACTTCCTGACTTTCTCCGGGATGGATAGTGAATGTGGAAGGATTGAATGAAAACCAGTTCTTGTCCGGGCGAAGCTGGTGGTAATCCTGATGAAAAGCGACTCCCATACCATATGTCGTTATCTCGTCGCCGGTATTAAAAATACGGACGCTCGGAAGTTCATAAATGCCACCGAGCTTCACTGGCTCATCCACGCGTATTTCTCCCGCGCCCATGCCGACACCAACTTTTGCTAAGACAACCGAGTATGAAAAAACAAAAAGTCCAGTGATAGCGAGAGCAAGAGCAAGAGCAAGAGCGAGCAAACTTTTCTGACTGTATGAAATTGCCATGCTTTTAATAATAACACAATCCGCCAAAAAGATAAATTGCGCGGCTGCCTATTTCGCACTTAACCTCGCCCTTATTGAGTGGTTACTTGCACCGTTATCGTGAGCGATTTTTCTACGAAGTCATCTGAAGCAGATGGAGTAGTAAACTGGAAATCAAGGTCACCGCTTGTAAGTGAATTAAATGTACTTGATGCAGTAAGGTATGTGTCTGTCGCCTGGAATGTCATATAGGTTGAACCTGTTGTGGTAGACACTTCAAGTTTAAATATATTACTACCAATGGAAGTACCCAGTGTCCACGCCACGCCTCCGCTTGCATTTCCTGACTTGACATTCAACACTGCATTAGAACCGTCGTTATTAACTGTCTGCGTATCGCTGTTTCCCGCAGTCGTGGTTGCTGTTGAAAGAGCGACAGAACCGAACGCGATTGCGCTATCGCCAGTAATAGATACAGCCAAGTTGGTAGGGGTAACTGTCGCGGCAATGGTGCCGGTTTGAGCCGCTTTAGTTATATGCCCCAATAAAAGACCCCCCCTACAACAAGCATCGCGACTATAATATAAATATGCGCATTTTTTTTCATTTTATTTTTAAAAAATTTAACTAATAATTATTATTAAAAAAAACCAAATTTAATATAAATATTATACCCCGTTATTTATATCAAGCAAATAAAAGTTATCCACACCCCCACACTAATTAAGACTTAATTTAATCCTACATTTCAGACCTCCTAAAGCGCGTCCAAAAAGTTTCAACATATCTTCTCTGCGCTTAGCGTCATCTTCTGATTTATATGCCTCGTAATAAATCAACTCAAACGGTCTTCAAAACTTTGTTGATTTATTATCGCCTGAATTATGTTCTTTTATCCTCCGTTTAAGATTATTTGTATAACCTATATAGAGTTTATTACCTTTTTTGCTTTTTAGCATATAGATATAAAACATAATTCAAAAGTCTTAATTAGTGTGGAGGCACAATCCTACGGCGCTACCGCCTGCACGGTAATAGTGATTGATTTTTGCACAAAATCTGCGGACGCGTTCGGTGTGGTGAGCCGAAAGTCAAAATTTGCCGTCCCGCTTCCGGCGACGCTTGGGTCGGCAAGAACATAGGTCGCGCTGTCCGGCATAACATCCCACCGCGAGCCGGTGGTGGTTGAGAACTCGTGTTTGAATATATTGCTACCTATGGCGGACGCAAGTGTCCACGCTGTGCCGTTCGTTGCATCAGATGATTTGACATTAAACTTTGCCGTATCCCCGTTATTCTGCGCTGTTTGCGTGTAGCCGTTCCCGACAGTGCTTGACGCTATGCTCAATTCCACAAAACCGTATTCTATAGTCCCGCTACTAGTTATAGCAATTGAATATACTGCTCCACCAGCAGCGAGTGTAACTTGGGCGACGACATCAGCAGAATCTAAAACTGTTCCCGCGTTTGTTACCCGAAAACAATACACGCCGCCATCAGTAGCATTTGCATTCGCCTGAAAAACATACTCCACTTCAGTATATTGGTTTTGAGCCAAAGTAATTGCGCCTGATTGATTGGATGTGCTTTCTATTTGATCGCCGGCCACGAAAGTATATGCTTCTGCATTTGTAAGCTGGGCAGTAGTCGGATCGCCGTCAACAAATAAACTCTCCGCGCTCGTTACCATGTCAAAATGTTCTGTGCCGGCAACATCTGGTACAGCCACGTAGCTTTCGCCCACAAAACCCGTATCGCAAGTGCCGCTCTGCGCCGCCCACTCCAAACGATAGTTGTAAGCGGAAGCGCTACCGCCAGTATTGTCAACTTGAAAACGGAGTCGGATATTGGCGCTTTTGGCAAGGCCCGTATGCGCCGCATCCTCCGCCTGCGCCCAAGTTGCCGCGGGAACGCCCCTAAACACCTCCGCATACATAGTGGCAACATCAACATTGCTTTGTCCTCCAACTTTTGCCTGCGTTAAACGAACAATCAAACCATCCGCGTCCGCCTGACTCATAGAAAGACCGGTAAAACTTACCTGATACCAGGCAAATGAAGCGGTTAAAGTTACGTTCTGCCCAGTTTGCGGCGTGCCGCCGATAACTAAATTTACATTTACTTTTTCGTTGCCGGCTGTAAGCGCGTATACCCAAACATCAACTGCGGTATATGTTGTGCCGCCTGAAGGGTTCTCCATAGTAAAATCATCGACATTTACCGCGTTATCTCGTATAAAATCGCCAGTATCTCCGGCTGTCGGCTGGGTCACAACATCATCAATGGCGCTAAAGTGAGTGCCCGATGGCGTCACACTTGTCCAAGCCACGGAAGAATCGCCATCGGGTCTAATAATACCTACCGATGCCGTTCCTCCTGAAGCTTCAGCCCCGTCATCATTTCTCCAGCGAAAGTGGTCTTGGAATACATTGGGCAGAAGATTAAGGGTTGTCGCCCCGGAAATCGCCACAGCGGTAGCAGGAGTTACATCGCCGGCTGAAACGACAACATCTGTAGAAGGATTAGTTATTTCAATCTC
>Ga0210057_1007220_pt1 | contig 13552 bp, 13 predicted proteins | sample CryGeyCG2114_010_2_FD_183968 | JGI IMG/M metagenome (GOLD analysis project Ga0210057, IMG submission 183968) | Groundwater microbial communities from aquifer - Crystal Geyser CG10_big_fil_rev_8/21/14_0.10 (SPAdes) (version 2) | ecosystem: Environmental > Aquatic > Deep subsurface > Groundwater ... | reverse complement strand
TCATCTCCAGCCTGACGGTTGGCCCGCCTAGCCGGCGAGGCTGGTCCGCCAGCTGGCGGATCGCTTTCTGGGAATAAATTATTATTAGATTATCATCCCCGACCTTGCTAATAATATTGTCACTAAAATTGCTATTAAAAAACTTATGTGAGCTAAATTGTCGCCGCAAAGCCGCGCCACCTTCTTCCTCTCCACAATTATTTTATCAACCAACAACGCTCCCAACAAAACCCCCAAAATGAAAATCGCCACCTGTTTAGTAATTAAAAGAGGACTTAATGATTTTGAAGAAGGACTTTGGGCAGGCAAAAGCACCTCTTTTTCACTAACTGAAGAGACAACCGGTATTTCTTCTTTTACCCCAGACTCTTTTACCCCAGACAGAGAATTAACCGGCGTTCCCAATAATTGAACTACCAATGTTGTTTCTACTCCTTCAAGAGTACCATTAACCACCGCGACACCAATTTCCTGATACTGGTTATTAACAATGTTATCTTTGTGAGAAGAAGACATCATCCAAGCCGCTACCACCGCTTCAGGAGTAGAAAAATCACGGGCAAGATTTTCACCAGCATAAATATAATCATATCCCACCTCTCTAAAAAAATCCCAAGGATCTCGGCCAGAAGGAGATTTGTGAGCCCAATAACTAAAAGCAAACATATCGGCCGCCTTCCGCCGCGCCGCTTCATTTAAAGACGCATTTAGTAAAAGGGGTGATAAACCATATTTCCCCCGCTCGAAATTGGTCAATTCAACAATTTCCTCCGGAGTAATTTGAGAAGAATAACCTAAAACAGCCGGCCTTGACAGGGCAAAAAGAGAAATTGAAGTCTGGGCCAAAAGAAAGAAAAAAATAAAGGCCGACAAAACAGGAAGATGAAGAAAACGAGCGCGATAATTATTATCCTGGTCAGGAATAAAAAAAGACCAAATTCCTCTACCGTTTCTCATTGCTTCTCATTAAAGTCTTTTTCTTATTTTTTGTCAAATAGAAAATCCCCAAACTGGAGAGAAGGCCAACTGCTACTAAAACTAAAAGTCGCCTTTTATCTAAGCCAAAGCGCTCTTTAGTTTTTTCTTCTACCTTTACATCCTCAACTTCAACCGCTGGAGTGACGCTAACCACCAATCCCAAAATTGAAGATTCATCTTCCCTATCTTCATCATTGGCAAAAGATAAAAGATTATCGGTCTCAAAAGAATATTCAGGAGTGTAAGACACGGGCGAACCAAAGGCTAAAATACGATAAAAATATTTTCCCGACGGCAAAGGAGGAATAGCAAACTGATGACTGGTTATTTTTTCATTATCTACTTCACCACTAGACCAGGCATAACTGAAATTAGGATAATTAGGGTTAACATTTTGATGAGAAAGACGATCATAAATAATCCGACCGATAGTTGGCCGGTCGGTACTCCAAGACAATAATCTCTCATTAAGAAACACATTAAAGATTACCGCCCCTACACCAATATTAATTTCCTCTAATTTCTCATTACCCGCCCGGTCACAAACCCTTGATCGTAATTGATAATCACCCAGAGGAATATTTTGAGTTTGCCAAATTTTATTATCAATCACCTGCCAATACCCCTGGCCAAAAGGACGATAAAAAAATTGAGGATAAATTTCTTCATCAATATCGTTTAAATTATCACTAATATCAACTTTTAAGGCCACTTTACCAAAAACCACCTCATTTTCGGTTGGATTTAACCAGGAAATTTTAGGTTTTTCTTGATCGGACGGGGTGGGCGTTGGGGTAGGCGTAGGGGTAGGTGTAGGCGTAATGGTGGGCGTAGGAGTAGGGACGGAAGTTAATACTAAGGTAGGTGTCAAGGTTGCTGAAACCAAGGTGGGAGTAACTTCTACCTTATCCGAATAGCCAACTGATAATACTAACTGATCAATCGCTAATAAAATTTTATCATTTATTGCATAAAAAGGAACTGCCTGAATACGTAGTTTTAAACCTTTTTTTATCTCTTCCGTTATTTTGTCTCCTAAAACAGCCAGCAAATCAATCTGTTCATTCCAGGAGGAATCACCCCCAAAAATATGCCAATCACTGCCCTCTTTGCCCAAAACCCTTTCCCAATTTTCTCCCACCAAAACCTCTAAATGGCCCAAACCAATATTACCCCCGACCATCCTTAAGAATAAAGAAAGGTCTGATGCATCAACCTCTCCCTCGTAAGGTAAAAAAATTAACTCTATCCACTGATTTTGGCCAGAATCAAAAAGATCGTCAGAAAAAAATTCCCAACCGTCTTTTTCGCCTAAAGCAGCTACTTTGGCATTGTTAACCTGGCACAACCACATCCATTCCGATTGATTACATTGATTACCATAAAAAGTTCTATCTATGACAGAAACAACATTAAGTTGCGCCTTATCTTGGGCTAAAATAAAAGAAGGAAATAAAAAACCCATGACCTTACGGTCGGGGTTTTGTGTTCCGCTTTGTGTCGCGCTTCGCGCGTTCATTGATATCGCTTCATCTCCAACCAGGGTTGGTCCGCCAGCTGGCGGATCGCTTTCTTGGAATAAAAAAAAGACTACTGTTATCGAAACCAAAACAATCAGTTTCCACCCTTTCATAACAAAGAGTGTAGAATACTAAGTAATTAATTGTCAAGAAGAATTAAAAAAATAGATTTTCTAATATATTTCACAGTTAAAATAATTATTACTACACTCTATTGAAGTGACTACTACATTAAAATAAAGGCTTCGCTTTTAAGGAGGATCTTTCAGAGTACTCTCAGGATGACAAGGTAAATTACATTGCTATATTGCTGCTAACTTGTCATTCCCGCCTAGCCGATGAGGCTGGCCCGCCTCATCGGCGAGGCTAGCTGGGGATCCGCCAGCCGGCGGACAAATATCAAAACAGATATTAGAGATTATCAGCCTCGTCGTCTAGACGGGTAAGAATTAACCGAAACAACGAGCCCTGCACCGTTCTGGTGCGAGGCTCGTAGAAATTAAAAGAAATTCGCTCGTTTCATTAGTTGAAATTAGGAAATTTGTTCGCTACGCTCACGGAAATTAAGAAATTAAATCTTTCTTTTCATATACTCATGGGGTTGGTGTGAACGAAGTGAACATAATAACCCCATACACTATACATATCTTAATACGACCAACCATCAGGCTTATTTTTATACCATTTGACTAAACTCAAAATACTATCGCTTATTGTTTTCTCAGGCTTCCATTTAAGCGCTTTTTTAGCTTTACCAATATTGGCATAGATTTCTGCATATTCTCCTCGACGAGCTTTACCCCTACTCACAGGAAATTTTACTTCGATCATCTTTTGGACAGAACTAACTATCTCCAAAACCGAATTGCCTTGACCGGTGCCCAAATTAAAAATATCACTTTTACCACCTTTAATTAAATAATTCAAAGCCTTTAAATGAGCATCGGCTAAATCTTCTACATTAAGATAATCACGAATTGGAGTGCCATCGGCAGTATCCACCCGAGGACAAGTTAACCGAAACGGTTCTATATTTAATGCTCCCCGCACCGCATTTTGCACCAATAATTGAGAAGGCTTTTTACTATCACCAATTAAACCACCAGAAGACGCGCCGGTAACATTAAAATAACGTAAAATTACATACTTCAAATCTTTTAATTGCCCAAACCAATAAATTTCCCGCTCCGCCATTAATTTTGATTCACCATAGGGATTGGCAGGATTGAGAGGATGCTTCTCGTCAACCGGCAAATATTGACTTTCTCCATAAACAGCGCAGGTAGAAGAAAAAATTAATTTACCGACGCTAAATTGCGCCATCGCCCTTAACAAATTTAAGGTGCCTAAAACATTATTCTCAAAATATTTTTCCGGCTCTTCCATTGACTCGGAAACCAAACAAAGAGCGGCGAAATGCATTACCCCGTAAATTTGCTCTTTTTTAAAAACTTGAGAAATATCGGCGTAATTTCGCAAATCTCCCTGATAAAAACTTAAATTTTTAGTGCCAAACTTTTTTTGAAGAACATCAACTACTTCTTGATAGCCCCGAAATAAATTATCAAAAATCACCACCTTATATTCCTGCTCTAAAAGAGCTTTAACCATATGACTGCCGATATAACCGGCGCCGCCGGTAACTAAAATTTTCTTTTCTCTCATATCCCCAATTTATTCACTAATTTCACCAATTTATCGGGTGCCTTAGGTAAAATTCTTTTTATTAAATAAAAGGCAAAAAATATCCCCATTGTGTCAATTAAAACATCACGGATTTTACCCCCTCTGGTGGGAACAAAAAGTTGATGAATTTCATCGATCACCGCCCAAAAGAAACTTAAAACAAATGCTCCCCAAAGCTGGTTGCCTCTATTTTTCTTCTCCCCACTATTCAAAGCTCTAAACCACAAGATAAACAAAAGAGCATATTCGCAAAAATGAAGGGTTTTAAAAACCAAGAAATTAAGCCAATAGTTCTTGACCATCGCAAAGGAAGGGCAGGAAGATAAATAAAAAATAAGGGCCATTAAAAAAATGGGCGGAAACCAATAGTTAATCCAAAACAAAGTCTTTTTCATTAAAATCATTATACCACCGCCTTCTTAGCCAATAAATCGGAAAGGCAATATAAAAAATGCCACCGCTCCAAAATAATAATGAAGGCAAAGTCCCCTTTCGCTCAGATTGTTCTCCTAAAACTTCGGGTTGAGTTGAGGCCGACGAAATCGAATCTTGATTTTTTGGCACTAAAGAGTGAACTTGAAGAAAAAAAGACGGCATTGGCAAAATAAGAGGAGCCGTCAAGGTCGGCGATAGGGTTAAAGAATTTAGCGTTGCTGTTGAAGTTGGCGTTATCTTAGAGGTTGGGATAGCAGTTAGTGATAATAAATCCATTATTGGATCAGCCTTATGATTATCACCAGCGCCGATTTTTTTCGCTTCTTCCCAATCCTGATAATTGTTTTTTTCCAGCCTTATCGTATGGTCGCCAAAACCGCATTTTACTTCCTTATCATCATCACAATAACATCCGTCACAAAATTCTAAAATTTCCGGCGCATAATGGTGGATATACTGATCATCAATATAAATTTTAACAGCAGAAAGAATATCGCCGTCTTCATTTTTCACTTCATTTATTTGATAGATAGCTTTAGCCGGCGTGGGGGTAGGAGTTAATGTGAGGGATAGGACGGGAGTCGTCGTAAGAGTTGTTATTAGCGTGGGGCTGGGGGTTAATTGCGTAGGCGATGGCGACATTGTTGCCGTCGGCGTTAGCGTAAAAATCCCTCTTCCCGGCGTAGGATCTTCCTGCTCAATCAAATCGCCTGTTACCGCTGGGATCCTTTCTAAAGAATGTCCTTCTTTAGCATGAGGAAGAGACTCTTTACCATATTCAATTTCAATAGACTCAACAGAAAAATTATTAGGGGGAACTAATATTACCTTATCCCCCTCATTATTTAAACCTCCACCAATATTTTCTCCTAAAGAAATTTTTAAAACATTGCCGGGAATATCCCAAAAGTTCCAAGTAGAAACATTGTTAGTAATTAAAGCAAACTTCCCTGGGCACAAAAATAAATCGCTCTCAATTATTATCCGCTCATTATCAGTAGTGTCTTTTATTTTCCATCCTTTCAAATTAATATCTTCTTTACCACAATTATAAATTTCTACCCACTCATTTTTCCCCTCCTCGCCTCTATCTCCTCCGCAATCACCTTTACTACAAACATCATAATAAACCTCATTAATCACCACATCGCCAAAATTAGCAGCTAAAACATCCTTCGGCGAAAGCAAGAAAACAGCCGCAATAAGCAAAAAGAAGAATTTTCTTTTAGCAAACACAATATTCCCCTTATCAATAAACAAGAACTAATTATCAACCCCTCACCACTAACATGCTATGAAGCATGTTAGTGATAAAAAGACTCTTTTTTTTCTATTAAACAATTATTTGTCGCCGAAAATGGCTTTTTCTAAATTTTTTCCTAAAGTTGGCGTCTTAAAAAGAGCAGAACCTTCTTTTAGTTTTTTATCGTTTTCTTCTTGTTCCTTGGCTCTTTTTTGCGGAGCAATAAAAACTTCGTCAATCAATTTGGCAATTTCCCCCTGCTTCCTTAACATTTCACTAATCCTGCTAATTGTTCCCGCACTCGTGTCTAAAGCTTTCCCTATCCGCTGATAATCGTATCCTTTAATTAGAAAAATGGCAATTTGCAGTCTTTTAGCCAACACCAACCTTTCTGTCCGGGAAAGAAAGAAAAGACAAAAATCATCAAATTCTCTTCTTCCCTCTAAAGAATTTAGAAAAATAGTAAAATTTTCAAGAATCTTTTCTTTGGTAGGAATAGGTAGGGGGCGTTTAGGCAGTCGCGTCATTAATAAAAGAGAATAACGTCTTACTAACCAAGCTGTCAAGTATCAAATATGCTTCATAGCATGTTAGTGATATGCTATGAAGCATATAAGTATTTAAAAATCAAAACAAATAATCACTTTCTTATTCAAAAAAAATCCTATAATACCAAATTAAACGAAAAGGTGGTATAATCCAAGTATGTATCAAGAAAGAGAATTTCCGTACCCAGAAAAAAGTGATGGCTATATCTTTTCCGTATCTTTCTTGGCAAAAGCAAGAATGATAAACGCCCAATTTTATCTTGACCAAGAATTAGGCTTAAGCAATAAAGAAGAAAGAGAAATGCTTAATTTATACTTAGCTAAAGAGCTGTTAAGAAACAAAACTCATTTTGCCATTTTTGCCAATCCAAAAGATCTATACTCTACCGAAAAAGCTGAATTACTTCTCTCCTTAACTGAAGGAATATCCCGCTTAGAAGAAAAAACCGAAAAGATAGAAAAACAAGTAAATCCCGAAAGAGCTCAAATAATATCCGCTGCCGTCAACGACTTAAATACACTGATTAAAAATGAAAACCCTGAAAATACTAACCCCCAATTCCAGCCCACCGAGGCAATATTAGTTCTTTGGAAAGACAAATGGGCACCCCAATTGGCTTCAAATCTACCACAAACTCTTCCCCACCATAATTAAACTAGCAGAAATTACTATCTACTTAATCTTTATTTTAAAGTATAGGCTCTATCAATTACTGCCCAACTATAGTAGTCGTTCAATCTCTTATCTGGACCTTCCCAAGGATCATTAATTAAATAATCATTACCGTCTTTTTTAATCAAAACAATCCAATGGCCATCGCCCCCCAAATTGAGATGAACAATTACCGGATTACTTTCCCCCAGTTGACTATCAATTTCTGATTTGAGTATTCCTGTAAAGTGTTGACTAACAAAAGAAGGAAAAGGCCAAAGCATATAAGCCGTTCCCGGAACAAAGAAAAATGGATTATTGGCTACGCCCAGAGGAGTAATATCAACACCCCTACTTTTATTGACCATTGCCGTACTACAAATAAGGCAACCTACCTTACCTATTGTCATGTCAGAATTTCCAATTAAACTACTACACCAGCGAGAATCTCTTTGGCTAAAAAACCAACCTGTCTCACCGCTAGAAAATTCGCCAGCGCAATAAGAGCCAAAAACCCCTACTCTTTTTGTAGTAAAAGAAAGCAGCTTTGATAATTCTCGCTGCGCTTCAGCTAATAACTGCTGATAACGAACTTCATCATTTTTAGTCACTTCTAAGAGATATTCTTTTTCCTTCCTTTGGAGATCAAGAGCAGTATTTTGTTCCCCTAACTGTTTTTTTAGCTCTTCTAATTTTTCTTGCTTTTCTTCTTTAAGACTCTTCTGGGTGTCAAAATTTTGTTTGGCTTCTTCTAAGGCCAACATCAGCATTTTGTCATGCTTTTGCACCTCTTGAATATACTTATAATTTCTTAAAAATTGGCCGGCATTATCAGCACTAAACAAAAATAAACTAGGCTCTAATTGGCCTTTTTTATAAGTTTCCACTATCCGCTGCAGCAATATTTGAGAAACCTTATCTAAGGAAATATCTAATTTTTCTATCTTCCCGGATAAGTCCTCAATCTCCTCTTCAAGGGTACTAATTTGATTTTTGGTTTGAGAGATTTGAAGTTGAATTAAATAAATTTTTTGATTTGTCAACTCAATCTGCGAAGAAAGAGTTCTCTTTTTTTCTTGAGTTTCGCTAATCTTTTGCTGAAGGTCGGCAATCTTGTCCTCTAAATCACTAGCCTCATCAGCCCCAACCGACAAAGGGGAAATAACAAGGACTGCTAAAACTAAAAAAGATAAAAGCAAAACCCAAATTTTCTTTTTCATTATCTTAAAAAAATAATCTTTATCTATATAAAAGATTACCTAATTAGAAGCCAATCTGCAAGGGTAAAGGAGTAATAATATAGAAATATAGATAAAAAAAGAGATATTAGATAAGAGATGTTGCCTCACCACAGCGGGATACTTTAACCGTCATCCTGAACTTGTTTCAGGATCGTCTTAAGAATGATTCTGACTTTCGTCAGAATGACGGTAAAATAATGCTTGGATTATTTGAGGTTTGAGGTATTAATATGAATTATAACTCAAACGTTTCAAACGCTTAGCCTTTAGTTTTTTAAATTTGAGATTTTGGATTTAAGATTTTCAAATTTTACCCATTATTTATCCTCTTCATTCTTTTTAGTTTTTAGCTCTTAGTTTTTCCAGATATTTACTTTAAATATCTTTTTGTTGCCGAGAAGCTAGCCAGCCCGCAAAGTAAAGAGGAAAAAAGAAGAGTAGAACCCAAAAGAGCCAACAAAAATTCCTGCGAAAGCGGAAAAACATTTACTTCACCCAAAAAACTCGCCGCCAGAGGAGCAATCTGCGTAAGAACAAGATACATTATTGAAAACCCTGAAAGTGCCCCTAAAAACCCATAAATTATCCCTTCTAACAAAAATGGCACCCGAGCATACCAGGAGGAACCGCCTAAAAGGCGAACAATTTCTATCTCATCACGCCGCAGGGCAATTTTCATCGAGGTAACCACTAAAATTAACAAAAAACACTCTAATGCTAAAAATCCCTCCAATCCTAAGCCGACTTTACGAATTGATTGTGTCCAGCGGCGCAAAGATTGAGCGATATCCTCCTGAAAATCAATTTCTTTTTTCCCTCCTTCAGAAACCGAGATAATCTCCTCGTGTTCTAAAGTATCGGCTAAATCTTTAAGATAAGAAATATCAGTGGCGGAAATTTCCAAACTGGCAGGTAAAATATCGGCACTAACCATCTCCAAAAGCAAGGGATTATCCCGATTGGCTTCTTGATAAATCTTCAAAGCATCTTCCTTAGATACATATTTAACTTCCTTAGTCTTACCGGTAGCACTAAGTTTATCTTTAAGAGCTAAAATTTGTTCCGAAGTAGCCTTATCACTTAAATAGGCAATTACCTGCGGCTTGCCCTCAAAAAAACTCAAAGCCTGTTGAGAAGCAAAAGATAAAACAGTAAAACCGGAAATTAAAAAGAAAGAAAATGTCAGCGTCAAAATCACCAAAGTCGATTGGTAGGGAGAACGACGAATATGACTTAAAGCAGTTTTTAGGGCGGTCATAATTTATTGATTATATTAATATTTCCCCCTCTTCTCATCACGTACCAGTTTCCCTTTATCAATTTCTATTACCCGTACTTTTAATGAGCTAACAATATCTTCATCATGGGTAGCAATCACCACCGCCGTTCCTTTATTGTTAATATCTCGCAACATTTCTATAATTTGCCAAGAAGTGGCCGGATCTAAATTACTGGTGGGTTCATCAACCAATAACACGTCAGGTTGTCCCACCAAAGTCCTGGCAATACCAACTCGTTGTTTTTCACCCTCGGATAATTGGGATGGGAAAAGATCTGCCCGTTCATTCAATCCTACCAAATCAAGCAGTTTTTGACTTTCCTCAAAAGCTCTTTTCCTATCTATCCCAAGAATATCAAAAATTAACTCTATATTCTCCGCCACTGTTTTATCCCCAATAAGCTTTAAATCTTGAAATACTCTCCCCACTCGCCGCCGCAATTCACACAATTGCCTTCCCGCCAGCTTCCCAGAAACCTTTATATCATCAAAAAGTATCTCTCCTTGTGTGGGAACAATCTCATGGGTCAATAAACGAAACAGAGTGGTTTTGCCTGCTCCCGACGGACCAATTAAAAAAAGAAACTCACGAGGATAAATATTAAAACTAATTTCCTTTAAAACAGCAAGAGAGCCAAACTCTTTTGACACTTTATCAATTTTGATAATTGGTTTTTCCTTGCTTTTAGGCATACCATATTTAATCCAAAACTTTTAATTTACCCACATCCATAAGCCAACCCGCTTTCTGAGCGGTAAAGGTTTCTCCCCAAATTTGGACTTTTCGCTCCACAAATTGTTGCAAATTTAAAACTGAGGAAGTTAAATAAACGTTCTGGGAAACTCCCCCCTCGCGTTCTAAATGATGAGTCCCTTCACCATCTACTCCCCCTTCTTTCAAAACTCCTGTCGCCACATCTTTAAAAGCCTCTTTATCTTTAAGACCAAATTCCTCCCCCTTCTTTATTTCCTCTTGAGATACACTTCCCTTGGCCAATTCTTTAGAATTAGAAGAACTCCGCTTCTCCGCCAAAAATTTGCCACTAAAAATTCCTCCGCCAATAATAATTAAAAAAGCCACTCCTAAAATTACTTTCTCCTTCACATCCCCCCGTCTCGGTAGCGGCTCACTCTTTAACTGGTGAATCGACAAGTTTTCCTCCTCCATATTCCTTATCAATATCAATATATCATATTATTAATTCTTTGCCAACGTCTTAATTTCCACTTCAATAAAACCTTCTAACTCTCCTCTTAAAACTGCTTCCACGTTTTTATCTTCATATCCGGTCCGCAAATCTTTAACCATTTTATAGGGGTGGAGAACATAGGAACGAATTTGTCGACCCCAACTGGGGGGACGGTACTGCCCCCGCAACTTTGCCTTTTTTTGCTTTTTCTCCTCTTCAGCAATCACCCAAAGTTTATTACGCAGCAAATCCATCGCCAACTGCCGATTTTGCTCCTGATATCGCTGTGACTGGCAAGCGACGACAATACCCGTAGGAATATGACGTAATCGCACTGCTGTCGCTACCTTATTAACATTTTGGCCCCCATGGCCGCCGGCCCGAAAAGATTCAAACTTAATATCCTTGTGGTCAATGACTAAATCCTCTTCCCGCAACTCCGGTAAAACCTCAACGCGAGCAAAAGAAGTCTGTCGTAGCTTATCGGCATTAAATGGCGATTGACGAACTAAACGATGAGCGCCCTGCTCATGCTTTAATGTCCCGTAAACATCTCCGCCGCTTACTTTCATCACAACCTTTTTTATGCCCGCTTCCTCTCCATACGATTTATCCAAAACCTCAGTTCGCCAACCCTTTCTTTCGAAAAAACGGGTATACATCCGTTCTAACATCTCCGCCCAATCCATCGCCTCGGTCCCCCCTTGACCGGCCTGAATAGAAAAAATCGCCCCGCCGCGATCGTATTTCCCAGAAAAATAAAGCTTTTGTTCTAATTTACTAATCTCTTCCTCAGCATTTTTCAATTCTCCCCCTTCTAAAAACAACTCAGCCATTTCCCAAGAATCTATCTCTTCTTTTAAAAAAGCTATTTTCTTAGACAATGCCGCTCCTTTTTGATAATCGTCCCATATCTTTTGATCTTGAATTTTATTCGATAGCTCCGCTAATTCCCTTCTTTTTCCATCAATATCCAATTTCTCTTTTAACAAAGCTGATCTGTTTAATAAATTTTCTTTATCCATAATCTTAGGATTAAAAATGTCATTCCTGAAATAAATTAGGGACAGGCTCTGAACTTGCTTCAGGATCAAGATGATGCTGAACTGAATTCAGCATGACAATTATTACCTTATTTAATTAATTGTTCTTAGTGACAGAACAGGAACACTGACAACCGGGGAAAATTTCCTGAATTATCTGCTCTTTAATTTTAATCACTTGCTTTTCGGGCAGTTCCTTTATTATCTCAACCAGTTGATTAACTTTTTCTTTGGTATCGTTAGCAATTACTTCTTTATTATCACCGCTGCTGCCGGCTTCGGGAATTTTTATTCCCGCCCCAGAAAAATACTCTATCCCCTCATTTGCTTTTTCAAAAACCGGATTGACCAACTCCTCCGGAGATTCTAACCACTCACCCAAAATTCTATCTTTCTGATCAATTTGATGATAATTTTTAACTCCATAAACCACTCCCGCTAAAAGAATTACCAAAAGGGCAACCCTCAACAAACGCTTCATTATCATCATTAAATATATTATACCCAAAACAATAACGTCACGATATAGCAACATTACTACACCAATTCTGTTTGTAGTTTCCAAAAATGGTGATAAAGACTATCTTTTTTAGATAACAATTGCTTATGAGTTCCCTTCTCCACTATCTTACCGTTATCAATAACTACAATCCTATCAGCTTTCTTGATTGTTGACAGTCTATGGGCGATAATAATCGTCGTCTTGTTTTTTTTCATTTTCCAAAATGCTTCCTGAACTAAATTTTCAGACTCTGAATCAAGTTGAGAAGTGGCTTCGTCAAAAATAATAATCTCGGGCTTAGACAAAACCACTCTGGCAATAGACAGCCGCTGCCTTTGCCCTCCCGACAATTTTATCCCCCGCTCACCCACCAAAGTTTCATATTTTTGGGGTAAGCTTTCAATAAAATCTGATAAATTGGCTATCTTAGCGGCTCGCTTTATCGCCTCAATTTTAATTTCCGGCAACCCGTAGCCAATATTATAAGCAATTGTCTCATTAAACAAAATCGTTTCCTGGGGAACAATACCAATGAAAGAACGCAAATCACTCTTGTTAAAACGACGGATATCACCATCATCAATTATAATCCTCCCCTTATCAACGTCATAAAAACGCATCAAAAGCTTAACAACCGTTGTTTTTCCCGCTCCCGAACTTCCTACCAAAGCAACCGTTTCCCCCGACTTAATTTCAAGATTAAAGTCCCGAAGAGCTCCCTCCCTACCTTGAGGATAAGAAAAGTCAACATCACAAAACTTAATTTCTCCGCTAATTTTATCTATTTTAAGCGGATTTTTACTATCTTTAACCAAAATTTTCTCATCTAAAATATTAAAATAGCGACTAATATCAACATAACATTTAACTATTGTCCTCAAGCTAAAAAACAAATCAAAAAATCGATTAAAAAATTCGGTGACAAACCCCAGAATTAAAACTAAATCCCCACTGGTTATTTCCCCAAGAGAATATTTTTTCAAAGAATAAAATAAAAGAAAAAATACCCCCAAGTTAGCAACCATTCCTACCGAAAGATCCATAAATCGAAAAGAGTTAGTAAATTGCCAAAGCTTTTTTGCCCAATCGGAAAAATTTTCTATCAATCTTTTTTGCTCCCATTTTTCTTTAGCAAAATACTTAACCGTATCAAAATTAATTAAATTATCGGCGATTATCGCTGAAATCCCATCTTCGGCTTTATTAAATTCTCTCCTTTTTCTAATATTAATAAT
>Ga0210057_1007219_pt1 | contig 13554 bp, 14 predicted proteins | sample CryGeyCG2114_010_2_FD_183968 | JGI IMG/M metagenome (GOLD analysis project Ga0210057, IMG submission 183968) | Groundwater microbial communities from aquifer - Crystal Geyser CG10_big_fil_rev_8/21/14_0.10 (SPAdes) (version 2) | ecosystem: Environmental > Aquatic > Deep subsurface > Groundwater ... | reverse complement strand
AGGAACGGGCAGGCGAGAATTGAGGGTCAAGAATTAGGTTTTAAGATGTCCAGATTTTTATTTCCGATGACCGTCATGGTCTTGGGAGTATTTCTGATAGTCGTGAATCTTAATCTCGTTTTTGTGAAAAACAACCTGCCCGTAGAGCTCGCGCCGTCATACAGCTTATCCGGCAATGTTGTTTGGAAAGTGTTGCAGGAGAATTTTGCTTTCGGCTACGGACCGGAAAATTTCTCGCTTGCCTTTGATAAATATGGAGCGGGGGAATTAAGAAATACGACGCTATCCGGGGTTAAGTTATTTGATTCTACTTCCCAGGTACTGAATATGGCGGTTCACAACGGCCTTGTCGGGTTAGCGGCTTTGGGATTTATGTTGTGGCTGTTGGTATGGTCGTTATTTAGAAAAATTACCGACAATCGACAACTAATTACCAACTACTCGGAAAGCGTTGGAGTTATTTCGGCTTTGGTTGCCGTGATTGTGGCCATGTTTTTCTATCCTTTCAATTTGGTCTTGCTCCTTACTTTATATGTACTGCTGGCTTTAATAACGCTGGCTGTCTGGGGCAATCAAAGGGTTGTATATAATATAGAGGAGAAAGCGTCTCTGTCTTTGGTCTCTTCGCTTGGTTTTATCGGCGGTTTGATATTGGCTCTGGTCGGACTTTATTTCATGTCTTTGAATTATATTGCCGATGTAAAATATGCTAAAGCCCTTGAACAGACGAAAATCCAAGACGCGCTGAATTATGCCGTCGAAGCGATAAATTGGAAAGAAAACGACGATAGATTTTACAGATTATCGTCTCAACTGGCGTTGAGTATGTTGTCTCAAGAGTTAAACACCAAGGCCGCTCCGGATGATACCCAGAAAAATAACAGGATACAAAATTATCTGTCTTCTGCCGTTGCTCTGGCGCAAAGGGCAACGCAGGTAGCTCCGAACGAGGCGAACAACTGGGTGAATCTTGGGAATGTCTACCAAAATCTAATGCAATTGGTCGAGGGTACCGATACGTTGGCGGAGATGGCATACCTTAAGGCGTCAGAATTGAGACCGGGCGACCCGTCATTCCATAATCGTATCGGAAGTATGTATTTAGTGAGAGCGGATATATTGAGACAGCAACAGCTTGGGCCGCAAGCCAATGCCGCGCTTCTGAAAGCAGAGGACGCTTTCAGACAAGCAATAGAATTATCCAGCAACTTCGGTCTGGCTATTTATAATCTCGGTTCCGTCTATGAAAGGCAGGGTAAGATTAACGAGGCGGTAAGGCAATTGGAAACGATAGCGCCTTTCAACGCTAATCAGCCGGGACTTGCATTTGAGCTGGGACTTCTTTACTACAGAGCCAATCGAAAAGACGACGCTCTTGCTCAATTGCAAAGAGCCGTTGTCTTGTCTCCCGATTATTCTAACGCAAGATGGTATCTCGCTCTTATATATGAAGAAAGAAAAGAGCTTGACCAAGCGATAGGACAACTGGAGAGGATATTAAGCATTGAAGTGAATAAAGACAACGAAGTTGTGCTCAATAAACTCGAGGAACTTAAGGCCGGCAGAATAAGTATTCCTCCGGCCAGAGTTCTTGATCAGGAACCTCTGTAGAAACCGCCGATTTGTCGCTGATTACTACGCTGATTAGTTCTCGGAGTGTGGGCATCCCCACTCCTGGGGAACTCTGTCGCTGAATTTTCAGCCCGGTTAGAGAAAAATTCTCTAACCGGGTCAGCGTTGTTTCAGCGTCCATATCAGCGTTGATTCAGCGGTATTAATTTATATCTTCTCCCAAAGAATACAAGGTTAATATCGTTGCCCTTATTATAATCGGAATTTTCTTCGGTTGGTTTGTATTTGTGCTTCTTCAGTCGCCGCTGGATGTCTCAAAAGAAGTAATAATAAAAGATGGGCAGGGCGTTTCCGCTATCGCGGAAACACTCAAGGATGCAGGTGTTATAGATAATAAGTTTTTCTTTATCGGGTATGTGCTGGTTACGGGTAACGAAAAGAAACTCCAGGCCGGTAGGTATGTTTTTGAGCCCGGGGTGACCATACCGGTGATAGTGAGTTCTATGGCGGAAGGATTTGCCGAATCAAACGATATCATATTAACAATACCGGAAGGGTTCAATGTTTTTGACATTGACAAGCGGTTGGCTTCTGTCGGGTTAATCAAGGAAGGTGAATTTGTAAGCAAATATTATACAGATGAAGGCCAATTCTTCCCCGACACCTATAGATTCAAGCGTGATAATGAAACAGCGGACACAATCGCCCAGAAAATGAAAAACCACTTGAATCTGAAATTTGAGGAAATGTCGATTGTGTTAAACACACTGGTTTTTTATGACACTCTTATTAAGGCATCAATACTTGAGAAAGAAGCTCGTAAAGAAGAAGATATGCGGTTGGTGGCTGGAGTGATAGAAAATAGGTTGATGAGGGGAATGCTCTTACAGATAGACGCCACTGTAAGCTATGGAGCGTGTTTACGGAACTATGGACTATGGACTATGGACTATGGACCGTTTAAGTATTGTGATGTTAGTCAAATCGGGGTGGCGAACGAAATAAAAATAGACGGGCCGTATAATACCTATACCCGCACAGGTCTCCCGCCGGGTCCGATAGCTAATCCTGGAATTATGGCGATACAGGCGGTGCTGAACTCGGTTAAAAGCGATTACTTGTATTATTTATCCACTCGCGACGGAAGTCAGATAATTTTCTCCAAAACAGCGGCGGAACACACGGCGAACAGGAGAAAATACCTTGGCTTGTAGAGGGCGGCCCTCCAAATTTGACATAACCGGTTGGCCATAATAAGATATCGGTATGAACAAAAGAATGAAAAAAAATATGACCGTTGATGATTTGGCTGTAATGATTGCCAAGACGCTTCCGACAAAGGATAAGATGGAGGGTGTTAAAGACGAGATGAGGATTGGTTTTAGAGAGGTTAACAGACGATTAGGCAAGATAGAGCTTAGATTGGAAGCACTTGAGGAAAGAATGGACGAAGTTGAGAGACGACTCGATAAAATTGAGTATTCACTAATAAGCCAGCAGACAAAGCGTATCGAGCGGCTGGAATCCGAACTGAACAGGGTTAAAAAGTTTTTGCCGGCATAAGGGTTGCATTAATTGTCACTTTGTTTTAATATAGGCATACCGTAGATAGCGTGCGAACAATAAGTCGCGCCGAGGTGAATAAGGTCGAAACCTTGTTAGTTTCTGCGGATAAAACCGTAGTTTTTGTTTAATTATGAAGTCAAAAACTAAAAAAACAGAAGAATTAAAGTTATTAAAAGACAAATTGCCCAAATTTGAAATTGTGGTCTTTACGTCGTTTTCCAAAGCGGGAGAAAAGGGTCTGTCCGTGGCTCAAATGACAGAACTGAAAAGATCGTTGAGATCTTTGAGTTCTGAATATTTTGTAACGAAGAAAACCCTTATTAATTTAGCGGTGAAAGATAAAAATTATGACGGTTTGGATGTGTATGGAATGGATGGCTCGGTTGGGTTGGTGTTGGGAGGCAGTGATTCTTACGGGGTAGCAAAAAGCGTTTACAACTTTTCCAAGAAAAATCCGGCGCTTCATTTTTGGGGAGCTCTTGTTGATGGTAAATTTATAGATGCGGATGCGTTTTTGGAAATAGCCAAGATGCCGTCCAGAGAAGTACTGCTTGGCAGATTGGTCGGAATGCTTGCATACCCGGTCAGGGGATTGGCGGTAGCGTTGAGTGAAATTGCTAAGAAGCAACAAGTGGCAAGTTAAATTAACCGCTGATTTGTTGCTGATAAGAACGCCGATACGACGCTGAAAATTCAGCGGTTGATCAGCGTACTAATCAGCGTTAATTCAGCGGTAGTGAAACGTGGATAAAACACAATTCGTAGAACAAGTAGAAAAAATGTCAGTGGCCGAACTCAACGAGTTAGTGAAGGCCTTAGAAGAGAAATTCGGCGTGTCAGCCGCCGCTATGGTGGCTTCGACGGGCTCACCACAAGTGGCAGGAGCTGAAGAAGCGGAAGAAAAGGACTCCTACACGGTTATCTTGAAAGATGCCGGCGCGGCCAAGATACAAGTTATCAAGGCTTTAAAAGAATTGGTTGGCTTGGGTCTAAAAGAAGCCAAGGAACTTGCCGACAAAGCCCCGACCAACGTCAAAGAAGGGGTCAAGAAAGTTGATGCCGACGAGATGAAAACCAAACTCGAAACAGCTGGCGCAACGGTGGAATTAAAATAGGTCGTTCAACCAGCAATTAATTTTTTGAGCATTGAAATAGGAGCTCAACCACTAGTATAAATTATGAGGTTAAACCTCATAATTTAGCGGTTTTCGGGTATAGAATTGTACTCGACGGTCTCATGACCATAGCACAGAGCAACTGAAAATAGGGATGGGATTGAGCAACTATTTAATTTCCCAGATTCTGCCGTCTTTAGTCGTGATGACTATAGTGCTGTCACCAAGAAGGTACGCATCAACGAACGGTTCGGAACTGCCGACTTTGAGGGTTCTGATGAGCGTTTTTGATTCTTTATCAAGTTCGTATATTCTGGCGAGGGTTTTGTTTACCAAATAAAGTTTGTCTGAATCCGTTGATGTCAGGAGGACATCTCCTTCGCCTGAAACAATGAATGTGTTGGTCTCTAATATTTTTTCGCCCTTATAATATGTAGCAAGAGTTCCCGAACTGTTCATTACGTAAATATTGCCATCAACCGCGAGCGTTATGGGTTGAGAAGGTAGAGTATTTGATTTAAGCCATGGCGAAGGCGTCTTCGAACTCGCCTTATCTATATCGGAAATTTTTAATATATTGTCGTGGGTTAGGATATATAGGTTGTTCTCATAAAGGGCCAGAGCGATGCCGAGTTCTTTATGAGCGTTTAAAATGGCGATTTTTTGGTTTAATTCTTCCGGCATTGTTTCAAGCAGGGACGGGGAAATGTCAACCGCTTTGTCTATGTCGTCCAGAATCCCGTAAACTTCTCTAGTGGTTTTTTCGGTTTTGTCATTTGTGAACCCCATAGTGTAAATGCCGGCAAGAGAATTAACGAGCAATTGGCGCGCTCCGATGAGATCATTTTGGTCTATCTTTATCCGTGCCAGTTTCAGGCTGTTTTGGGTCTGGTCAATGACCGCGTTCAGCTGTCGCTTTTCAGGGTCTATGACCACAAATGTTTTAATCAAAACGACACCGATTACCAGAACACCGGCTACGAACGACAGGAGCAGGAACTTTCCCTTTAGAGCGCGAGTTCCTCTCCAAGAATTGAACAGGCTCCTTGCTATCTTTACAGGAGCCATGATTGATGCCAGAAGAGGGTTCACTTTTCTGCCCAAAGAAAATTCAGATGATATTATTCTCGGTATTTCGTCGTCCCCGTGCCGAGGTTGCCCGTGCGTTGAGCCGTTCTTTGTCCCGTTCGGGACGGAACTCAACGGAGAGGCAACTTCGGGAGCGGGACGGTAATTATCTATGGAGAGATACAGAGCCCCGCAGTCGAAGTCCGGTTTTATTTCTTTCACCGAGTTTATTTTTTCCGAGAACTGTTCGGCATTGGACACTAAAAGATCTGCTTTTATGGCTTTTTCCCTAGCTATGACCATGCGATTGGGATAAAAGGCGAATAGTTTATCGCCGGCCATTATTTTACCCGAAACAATATTGGAGAATTCTTTCTCTTCAACTTGTTCTTTGCTGAAAAGATCTACGTTGTTAAGTATGTCTATTGTTCTTGATTCTCTCCCGAGGATTATTTTGAATTTGCCGAGCTTGGAAATGAATATCTGTTCTCCGGCAACAGCAAATATGCCGATGTTAATTTTTAAATTCTTTCCGCCAGAGGAGGATCCGCCTTTGGCGGAGAAGAATTCTTCTACGACATCATTTATTCTTTTCAGTGTTGCCGAGAAAGCGTCGCGAGTGGATATTTCGGGTCTTGAGTAGTATTCGCGCTTGGCCAGAGAAGCGACGAGGTTGGTGATATAGGCGATATCGGGAGTGTTTTCGGTGTTTGCGATAGCATCGTCCTGCTTTACGTTGCCGATGATATATAGCCCACCGAGCTTTCTTTTGTCGTCGTCATCGTAGTAATCATAAGCAAAAACATCGGTATGACCTTCTTTAGAGTTTCCCTTAATAACGATTTCTTGCGCGACGGGTTTTAAATAAATTTTTTGCACGACGGAGAGGGGCCCCAAACATTGAAGGCAAATCTTGATTAAAGAAGTCCCGTTCAAGCTTCCGAGAGATTTGCTTCTTTAATCAAGATTTGCTGGTGGCGAATGGTCGGCCGCCCGATTTTAATCGGGCGTAGCCGACAGAATATTCGCCATCAATGTTTAGGGGTCTCTGTTGAAATTTGTTTCAAATTTGTGTAATCTATTATTAATTCTAAATCTAAGTTTAATTTATGTCCAGCACTACTCTTGATAAACTATTCGGCTCTCGTATCAGGGTCAAATTATTGAAGTTTTTGTTCAGGAACTATCCGGGGAATTTTAGCGCGCAGGAACTGTCGAAGAGGATTCAGGAACCATCTGAAGGGGTAAAGAGGGAGTTAAAAGCCTTGTCTGAACTCGGACTGATAAATAAAAATCGAAAAGTCGATTATTTTCTTGATTCAGAGTTTGAGTTTTTTAACGAGCTGAAGGGTCTAATATTGAAGTCCTCTCCCGCGGAGAAAGACAAGATGGTCAAGAAGATACTGGGACTCGGCAAAGTGAAGCTGGCGGTAACCTCCGGAATTTTTTTGGCCGAGAACGCCAGCTCGGATTTTTACGATACAGTCGCGGATTTGTTCATTGTAGGGGATGACATAAGCAAGAACAAATTAAGGACTTTTCTCACTGCTTTGGAAGCGGAAGTGGGTAAGGAAATCAAATTCACCTTAATGGACAAAGATGAATTCCAATATCGTCACGGTATGTTTGACAGGTTTATCAGGGTACTGCTTGAAGGACCGCATGAAAAGATTATCAATAAGCTCGGGTTGTAACTTATTGATAATCTTTTCAAACCTTAAACTCTAAATTCTAAAACATGACGATCTCTAATCTCTAAACCCTAATCTCTACAGAGATTCCCGGGCTAAAGCACCGTGAACCTTTTCCGAGCAAACAATATCAAAATTCAAAATTATGTCCCTTTGGGACATCTCCCAAGGGGAGAAAGTTTTAAAACTTTTGAGATTTGATATTTGGGTTTGTTTAGAAATTAGAGATTAGGATTTAGAGATTAGAGACTTTAAATATTTGCGCCCTTAGCTCAGCAGTCAGAGCACTGTTCACCCCGTTAGAAATGGGCACATAGCTCAATTGGTTAGAGCGTCGCATTCACATTGCGAAGGTTCCCTGTTCGAGTCAGGGTGTGCCCACTGCCCATTTCTAACGGGGCAGAGCATTGCAGGGGTCGTAGGTGCGAATCCTACAGGGCGCACCAAATTGACATAAAATTAATGTTTGTTACTCTCTTTTCAGAACTTTTCTTTATGAGGTTTAAATGCGAAGAGTGATCCTGGAGAGTCCTTATACCGGTGATGTAGAAAAAAACCTTGCTTATGCTCGTGAATGTTTACACGACTGTCTTCTGCGCGGCGAAGCGCCTATTGCAAGCCACTTGTTATATACCCAGCCGGGAGTGCTGGATGATAATAAGCCGGAAGAGAGAAAACTTGGTATTGAAGCGGGTTTAGCGTGGGGGTCCCTGGCGGAAGTCACGGTGGTCTATACTGATCGTGGAATTTCAGGAGGTATGAAGTTCGGCATTGAAAGGGCGGGAAAAGAGGGTCGTCCGATTGAATACAGAAAGCTTTATGAAGACAAAACGGTTACCTAAAAGGGGCCGTTTTTAGTTATACACAGTTTGATTTGCTTTATTGAAACCGGGTGGTATATACTGAAGGGGTAGTGGTAGATTGTGGATAGAAGTGGGTATAACTGAAGTTATCTGTTGATAACTTCTCCTACTAATTACGAATTATCTCGAATTTACTAATAAATTTAAATTCGTATATTCGTAGCAAATTAGTAATTCGTAGATGTTAATAGGAGAATACAAGCACAATCTAGACCCCAAGAAACGGCTCGCTATCCCGTCAAAGTTCAGGAAAGAGCTGGGGGAGGGAGCAGTACTAACCAAGGGTTTGGATGGCTGTTTGTTCATTTTTCCTTCAAAGAACTGGGCGCCTTTTGCCGAGATGCTGGGCGGGTTATCCATAGGAAAGCAGGACACAAGGTCGTTCGCAAGATTGTTCCTGTCGGGAGCCGTAGAAGTGGAGTTTGATTCATTAGGAAGAATATTGATACCCGATAATTTGAAAGAATTTGCCAGTTTAAATAAAGAAGTAGTGATAGCGGGGTTGTTTAACCGCCTTGAGATATGGAATGACGAGAAGTGGGCCGCATATAAATCAAATTTAGAAAAGAATTCAGATAAAATTGCCGAGAAATTGGGGGAGCTCGGCTTGATATAGCAATGTCGATACATACCTCGGTTTTAGTAAAAGAGGTTCTTGAATATTTGGACATTAAAGAGGGGTCAAAAATAATTGATGCGACGATAAACGGCGGAGGCCATACAAGGGCGATGTTAGAAAAATTCCAGGATATTGAGATTCTGGGCATAGAATGGGATCCCGAGATCTATAAAAATTTAAAGATAGACGATAAAAGATTAAGGGTGATAAACGACAGTTATGTAAATTTAAAAAATATAGTTGAGAAGCATGATTTTAGTCCAGATGGAATACTATTTGACCTTGGATTGTCATCCTGGCATTACGAACACAGTGGCAGAGGATTCTCTTTCAAGAGAGATGAGCCGCTGGATATGAGATATAACCCTTCGACAGGTTCAGGGCAAGCGGCGACAGAAGTTGTAAATACTTATAGCAAAGAAGAACTTGAAAAAATTATACGAGAATACGGGGAAGAGAAATTTTCAAAACAAATAGCGGAGAGTATCGTTCATGCCAGAAAGCAAAAGCCGATAACGACTACCGGTGAACTGGTTGAAGTAATAAGCGATTCGGTGCCGTTCTGGTACAAGAAAAGGAAGATCCATTTTGCGACAAAGACATTTCAGGCGTTCAGAATAGAGGTAAACGCGGAATTAAAAAATGTCGAGAAGGGGGTATCTTCTGCGATAGGCGTACTGGGATCCGGAGGCCGGCTGGCGGTGATATCATTCCACGGCCTTGAAGATAAGATAGTTAGGGAGCTTTTTAAGAAAAAAGCCAAAGAGGGAGTAGTAAAATGGGTAGTAAAAGGAACAGTTAAGCCAAAATGGGAAGAAATAAAAAATAATCCCAGAGCAAGAAGCGCGAAGATGAAGATAGTGGAGAAATTAAGAAATTAAGTAATTAAAAAAAATGAGACAAAATTCACACAATACAACAGCATTTAATTATACGGGGACGGGGGTTCTAAATGTTTTTCTATTGGCGGCGGCTATTTTTATGACTATGTATTTTGTCGTTGTCTCAAATGTTATAACTTCTTCCAATTACAGAATAGGCCTGCTGAATGAAGAATTATCTGGCCTTACAGAAAAAAACGGCCTTCTGACCGCTCAAAAATTGTCAGTTGAAGATTCTTCTTCTATACTCAGTTTTACCCAGGAACAAAATATGATTGAAACAAAATACGTAACTCATATATTTGAAAGCAGCAATGTCGCGGCACGATAATCTTCGTATTAACGCCTATTTCGTTCTTATCTTGGCGGCTGCGGCCGTTATTTCTTATAATCTTTTCGTCCTGACTTATATTAGGCATTATTCTTACTCGCGAACTGCGCAAGCTCATCGTGAGAACATAAGTAATGTATTGGCCAGGGGTAATATATATCTTCGCGGAGAGGGACCCCTTCAGGGCGGGGTCTCCATAGAAAAGTATCTGATTGCTACCAATAAAAAATTCCCTCTTGCTTATATAGTTCCTGCCGAAATAAATACCCAGGATACTACAGAGATCGCCGGCCGAATAAGTTCTGTGCTGGGAATTGATGCGAATAAAGTGAAAGATATGATTGACTCGGGTTCCGATAAATTCAGAGTTCTCTCAAGAAGGATAGACGACGAACAGGTTGCAGCCATTAAAGCGCTCGGCATAAAAGGATTAGGTATCACTTATGAAACGGACAGGTATTATCCGGGCGGCTCTTTGGCCGCAGGCATCCTCGGTTTTCTCGGCTATAGCGGCGATAAAAAGTCCGGCCAGTATGGCATAGAAGCGTTCTATGACGATGAGTTGTCGTCCCAATGCCGAGATTGTCGGAGCGTTGAGCTGTTTTTCATTTCCCTTCCGTCTCTCTTCTCCTTTTGGGACCGGGGGACAGAGAACGCTTCAACAGGAAGGCAATCTTGGGACGGGGACGGTCGACCGGCCGATATTGTCTTAACTATAGACAAGAACATCCAGCAAGTAGCAGAAGATAAGCTGGATGTTCTAATGAAGAAGCTGGAAGCGACCGGTGGCACGATAATTATCCAGGACCCGAATACCGGTAAAATGTTAGCTATGGTTGACAGACCCACTTTTGACCCCAACAATTATAGCGAATATGAACCGAGGAATTTTTTGAATCGAGGGGTTCAAGAAATTTTCGAACCCGGCTCTTCTTTCAAGCCGATAACAATGGCCATGGGACTGGACTTAGGCGCTATAACTCCCCAGACGACTTTTAACGACGTCGGCTTTAGGGATGAGGCGGGTTATAGAATAAAAAACTTTAGCGAAAAAGTGTTCGGAAACGTGACGATGTCTGAAGTTCTTGAGAAGTCAGTCAATACCGGAGCGATGTATGTTCAAGACATGGTCGGGAATAAAAATTTTCTTGATTATGTTATTAATCTCGGTTTCGGACAGGGAACGGGCATTGACTTGCCCGGCGAAATACATGGCAACATATCTAATCTTTATAGCGGAAGAAAGATAAATTTTTTGACGGCCTCGTTCGGACAAGGAATAGCGGTGACACCAATCCAACTTATCAATGCTTATTCGGCTATTGCTAACGGCGGTAAATTGATGAAACCTTATGTGGTTGAAAAGATAGTTAAAGAAGGCGGTGAAGAAGAGATAACTCAATCAGAAATAGTAGCCATACCGATATCGGAAAAAACCGCTACAAAACTCAAGTCGATGTTAGTAAGCGTCGTAGATAATGGCTTTGATAAGGCCCGCATAAGCGGGTATGATGTCGCGGGTAAGACGGGAACAGCTCAAATACCGGACGGTAAAGGCGGATACTCTGAAGATGAATATATTCATGACTTTGTCGGTTTTGCTCCCGCCTTTGATCCTAAATTTGTGATATTAATAAAGATAGACAAGCCCAAAGGAATCACTTTTGCAGCCGACAGTTTATCGCCTACATTCAAGGAGATAACGCAGTATTTGCTGAACTACTACAGCATTCCACCAACCCGAAGGTAAAAGTTATCCACATGACCGACATTCAATGTCGGTCATCCACGGGTATGAGCAAATTAGTCAAAAAAATTATAGTATGGAAGTTGGAAATTCTGGCCAAGTTATATCTGTGGCGTTTTAAGCCGATTATAATTGCCGTTACCGGGAATGTCGGCAAAACTTCCACCAAAGAGGCGATTGCTGTTGTGTTAGCGTCCCCATCCCGAGCGTCCCGCTCCCGAGATTGTCTTTCCATTGAGAAGCTGTCTCCATTGTCCTTTCGGCTCAACGCGCCGTCAATTTCGGCACGGGGGCGGTCAACTTCGGCATCGGGACGCGTCCGTTCTGGAAAAGGCAATTTAAATAACGAATTCGGTGTACCGTTAGCAATCATTGGTGGATTTGATGAAGAATATTATGAAAAAGGATCATCGCCATGGTTCTGGTTTAAGGTTGTTGTCGTTGGTTGTTGGTTGTTGGTTGTTGGTCGCAATTACTCCGAAATCCTAATTCTTGAATACGGAGCAGATAAGCCGGGGGATATTAAACGCTTGGTTAAAAAATTCAAACCTCACATTGGGGTTGTTACAGCAGTTGGAGAAATACCGGTTCACGTTGAATTTTTCTCCGGTTCCGAGGCGGTGGCAAGAGAGAAGTCAAAGTTGGTGGAGGGTTTGGCGCCGACCGACTATGCTATTCTGAACGCTGATGACGATGTCGTGTTGGATATGCAAGAAAAAACTAAAGCCAAAGTCCTAACTTTCGGTTTTGGTGAAGGCGCCGGAGTTAAAATATCTAATTTTGTTTTTAAAACCGAAGGCCACATGCCGATAGGAGTAAGCTTTAAACTTCATCATGGACTCAACAGTTTTGTTCCAGTGGAAATAAACGGTTCTCTCGGTAAATCGCAAGCATATGCGGCGGCTGCCGCCGCCGCTGTCGGCGTTGCGCTCGGACTAAATTTGGTTGAGATAAGCGATGCTTTGTCGTACTACGATGGACCGAAAGGCCGGCTTAAGATACTGGCCGGTATTAAGAATTCCTGGATTATTGACGATACTTATAACGCCTCTCCGGCCTCAACACATCTTGCCCTTGATGTTTTAAGAGCATTACCGGCAAAAAGAAAGATCGCTGTTTTAGGAGATATGCTGGAATTAGGTAAATATGCTGTTCAGGCGCATCAGATGATAGGGGATTTGACAGATGGTTTTGTTGACGTATTGATCTGTGTAGGCGCAAGAGCCAAATTCATAGCGGACAGCGCGGGAAATCAAATGCTGAAAGAAAATATTTTTACTTTTGATACGGCCGATATGGCCAAGAAAAAGGTCCAGGAGTTAATAAGGGAAGGTGATTTGATATTAATAAAGGGCTCGCAAGGGATGAGGATGGAAAGAATCGTTGAGGAAATAATGGCGGAGCCATTAAGAAAAAATGAACTTCTTGTAAGACAATCCAAAAAGTGGATTTCTAAGTAATTTGTGTTAAAATATAATGGCTTTATTGGCCTTATCGTCTAGTGGTTAGGACACGGCCTTCTCAAGGCTGGAACACGGGTTCGACTCCCGTTAAGGCTGCTAAATAATCTTTCTTTCCCATGTTGATTTGATACTTTTATTTTGATTTGATAGTATGAATATATGCTGGTTACAAAGTGTGATATTTGCAAAAAGGAGATTAAAAAAGAAGCAGTTTTTGTTTCTGTCGGCGGTAGCTTGCTATCCAATAATCAATCTTTTTGTCTAAAATGCGGGCAACCTGTTGTAAATTTTTTAGGCAAGGTTAATAAAGACAAAAATGGAAAACAAAAAAGAAAATAAAAATGGAAAAATGACTTTGGAAAAACTTGCTAGAATGGTGGCAAAGGGATTTGTACGAACCGATAAGAGATTCGATAATATTGACACTGAACTTAACGACGTCAGGAATAGACTTGTAAAAGTTGAATTTCAAGTCGACGAAGTTTATGACATTCTCAAACGTTTTGAAGAAAACGATATTTTAAATCTTCAAAAAAGAGTTCAAATTCTCGAAAAAGCAGTAAGGGCTTTGGCGACCAGCCAGATGCCTAAATAAATTCAGCTAACCCCGCGTTTTTTCGGCGGGGGTTTTTAATTCT
>Ga0210057_1007218_pt1 | contig 13554 bp, 14 predicted proteins | sample CryGeyCG2114_010_2_FD_183968 | JGI IMG/M metagenome (GOLD analysis project Ga0210057, IMG submission 183968) | Groundwater microbial communities from aquifer - Crystal Geyser CG10_big_fil_rev_8/21/14_0.10 (SPAdes) (version 2) | ecosystem: Environmental > Aquatic > Deep subsurface > Groundwater ... | reverse complement strand
CCAATCTTTTCGCCATTACAGAAAATAAACCCAACCGGTCCATACCCCTTTTGAAGCTCCGAAAGATAGAGGGAGCGCGGTGGACCGGGCGGAGTTGTGTGATGTAAAAACTTATCAGCACTTTCAACAAACAGCTTGCTATCTCTAAAATTCTCGTGATATCCCTCTTTGCCCAAAAAAGTCACCAGTTGCTTACAATCATCAGATGAAAAACCGAGCTTTCTTACCCCAGGAAAACAAAGTTTTTTTCCTTTTTTAATCTTATCCAATCCAATATTTTCATTACTTGAATCCGAAAATCTTTTAAGACGATACCAAAACACGCCGCTACTTGTCGCTACACAAATTGTTGCAGTGATATAGTTTAGAATCACCGAAAAAACAATCTCTCCTTTTCGCACACAAGTAATTGCCGAAGTTGAACCAGTAATTGTTGCGGGCGGCTCAAACATTTCTTCCCAGAGTTTTATCGCATCGCATCCTTCCATTAGATTACCAATTTTTTCTGTCATACTATCCCTTGAAATGCGTTCAAAAAACTTCTTGAGCTGAGATGAGCGATCTGTCGGATCGCAGAAAAACATCAATGGCTGCCTTTCCGGATCAGAATCCGTAGGCCAGCGCCTACGCGCCTGCTCATCAAGCTCTTCGGTAATCAAAAAAGCGCGACTATCAAATGCACCAAGACGGCCATTGATATTGATTTCGGGAATAGCATCAAGACCAAGAGTGTCTCCTTTACCATATGGTACTGTGCAAAGAACTTCCTGTCCGCTTACCTCCATTAATCCGCGCCATGCACCAATAACAGCATTTATGCAAGTATCACAATATTTCTGCTCTACACCTTCCATCTTCAGCACCTCCATTCACAAAAAAGTCAGCTTGAAACTGACTCCCTCCCGCCCGCCATGCTTAGCCGCAAGGCTATGCGGACAGGCGCCCCAATTGTTAAGGGGCAAAACTGTATTTAATTTTGTTATACTCTTTTGTTAAAAAATGTCAAGGTTTTTGGAATAATTTTCTTAGTTCAATTTTTGCTTTTTCTAAAATTTTGCGGCGGTCGGAGGATAGGTTTTTCCCAGCGCGGTTGATGTAAAAATTGAGCATACTCATTGCAGATTGAAATGGCATTGCTTTTCGTCTTGTACTATCTTCTGCTGATTGTTTTAACGAGGCGGCAATTTTTTTCGGATCTTCCCAAGTAAAAACACCTTTTTCCAAATCAAGCGCAAATGAATTTTTCGTAACATTTCCTGACCAATATTTATTGGACATTTTTACTATTTAATAACCAAGACAACACCCCAGGGGTATAGGTTTGGTATTAATCCGTTGGTCCGCCGAGTTTTGCCCGTTCGTAAATCTTTTCCATAAACCAGTAGTAAAAAAATTAACCTAAAAAAGTTATACCTATAAGCAAAAGACTAACAATCGCAATAATCAAACCTATAATTATTATTAGCGCATTTTGACCCGTTTTAGATGCAAAAAACAAACCTATCAAACAGGTTGCAAAACCACAAATACCTAAAATACCAGCAAGTACGTTGCCGTAATTATGCATCCATCCTTCGCCATATTGCCCAGATACAATAGCGTAGTAAATAAATACGATAATTGAAATCACACTGATTAAAAAGCCTATTATCCCTATCGTTTTTTCTCCTTCCAAAATGTTTTAATTTTTTTCATTATTTTTTATTTACACACTGCCCAACCGCACACGTTCATAAATTTCTTTTAATCAATCACTTATGCCTTTAATCGCGTTTCTAATCTTTCCACCCTTTTTAACAAAGCCATAAATTCTTCTTTTCTAATCATTTCTGTAGCAATAAATTCCAAATTCCCAATATCTCGTCTGATTTGTTTATACTGGCTTTCATTTTCTTCTCTGAACTCTTTAATCTCTTTGTGAACATTGCTAAATTCTCTGGCAATTATTTCTGCCAAACTATCAATAGTAATTTTTTTAGCCATATTTTCTCCTTATTTATTATAAAGCAAAAATTAATTTCAGTAAAGTTTGTTATATTTATTAGATTTTTTCATAACATTCTCACATTCTTAAGAATATCAGAATGTTTTTTAATCACTCAGTAGTTTTTTTATTTTCGATTTCTGGCCCGCCAAGTTTTGCTCTTTCGTAAATTTCTTTTTCAACTAATGTTCTATCCCGACCAAATCGCAGGCGAGATAACTGGCGCACGGTTTCTGCTGTTTTTCTATCTTCTTCTTCTTTTGGCGCAATAGTTCGCAAAGAAAGCGGTTTTGACGCAACGCCTCCAATTAAAAGCTTGATATAAGCGTTAAAATTATCCAAATTCATTAAGTCAAGCTCTGTCAGCCCTTCAAATTCTTTTGCTAAAAACTCTGCATCGTGAGCGCCAACACGAAAAGTAATCATTGTGCCGGCATTACCAATCACTGCATTTCTGATTGCCTCTTCAAGCTGGGCAATATATTGATTTGTAACATTTAGATTAAGGCGGTATTTTCTTGCTTCGGATAAAATAGAAATAAAACTATCGGTTGTAAAATTTTGAAACTCATCAACATAAAGATAAAAATCCTTGCGCTCTTTTTCAGGAATATTTGCTCGCGACATTGCTGCCATTTGGATCTTTGAAACCATAATCAATCCCAAAAGAGAAGAATTTATTTCACCTAATTTTCCTTTGGATAAATTGACCAGCAAAATTTTTTTATTATCCATAATATCGCGCAAATCAAAAGAAGATTTTTGCTGGCCAATGATATTTCTCATCATATAATTGGTCATAAATCGGCCAAATTTTGAAATAAAATAATTGAGCATTTCCGATTTGTGAAAATCAGCAGTTTGCGCCATCTGTTTGACCCAAAAAGATTTAATCACAGGGTCTCTGACTCGAGAAACTGCCTCCTCGCGAAATTCATTATCAGTAAAAAGACGCGGCACTTCAAGCAATGTACCACCGCCCGGCTGTTCCATAACAGTCAGCGCTGCATTTCTTCCCCAGTGTTCCCACTGAGGACCAACAATACCAATTTTCCCGGGATCAAAAAGTTTATAGAAAATTGCCAACCATTCACCGACAAGAAAATCTTTTTCCTCGGGCTTTTTCCATTCAAGCAAATTCAAACCGCAAGGCCTATCCATATCTGAAGGGTCAAACAAAACAACATCCTGCTGTCTTTCTTTTGGAATACGAGAAAGCAAATCCTCAACAGCATCGCCGTGCGGATCAATATAGCAAACGCCCTTGCCTTCTTTAATATCGCTTTCTGCCATTTGTTTGAAAATAGTTGTTTTTCCTGTACCGGTTTTTCCAATCATATAAATATGTCTACGACGATCGTCTTCTTGAATACGGACAGCTTGCTCTTCAGAGCGATAAACATTTATGCCAACCAAAGTTCCATCTGCTGGCAAATTTGCCGGAGGCGACATTCTTTTTGCCAAAAGCCAGTGCAATTTTGGTGTTTCAATAAACATATTAGGAAAATGATAAAAAGAGGTGATTTCTTCAGTGTTAAGAATCATTTTCGGGCCGCTTCCAAAATTTTTTAATATAAATCCTTTGACAGCATTAGAAGGTGAAGACACTCTAACACTCTTAAAAGAGTTTAGCTCTGGTGAGCCAAATTGGGAAAAAGCCGACATAATATTAGAAAGATTTGCATCAGATTCGGTCTGGCTTTTTGCAACGGAAATAAAACGGATTTGAGTGTCAAAACCGCTCTTTTGGCTTTTTTCCTGAAAAGCTTTAGCACGGGCTTCATCAATTGGCGTAATAACCGGCTGTTTATAGTTTGGGCTTTGGTAACGAGTACTATCATCTCCCTTGGCAGCTCTTCCTAAATCATAAGCAAAATCTCCCAAAGGTCCTCGCGTATGGACTCCGCGCTGAATTTTCCAAGCTTCTCTTTGGCAGGCTCTTTGCCATTGTTTGGTTTTTGGGGAAACTAAAACCTGAATTGCCGCACCGGCACCTTCGCCAAGTTTTGAAAGAGCGTTTGTCACAGCATTAAGCGGATCTGATTCTAATTTTTGATAAGTACGAATAGGATAAGTAAAGCGTTTTTTCAAAGTTAAGTATCCTGCACTTATAACTCCTTCTTCTTTTTTGAAAAAACGAAATTCATTATGCGTTTCAATGTGAGCGGCAGGATAAAAACTGTGAATTTGTTTTTCCAAAAGTGGCTGCAATTCTTTTGGAACACTCACATAAAAATAAATTGCACTGTCTTTGGCAATAATTTCAAAAGCAATCTGACGGCGCGAACCTATAGCGTAAAGATTAGCCAAAAGCTGTTCAAAAACGCTAATAACTTCTTTGTATTCTTTAGGTGTCTGGCCTTCTTTGGGCTTTATTTCTTTGGGCAGAGTAACTAGTAAAACTTGATAAGAAAGCCCTCGCGAAACAGCACTGCGCAGAGAAAGCTTGGCTGAAAGTAAATAAAAAATTATTGCACCAAGTGAAGCAATTAAAAGCACAATAATTAATATTATTCCTGTTGACACTTCCCCTCAAAAATAATTATTATTCTCTACTACGCGCGACTTTGTCCTCAATACCGGCAGCAGATAATTGATCTTTTATTTCAACACCAGTTAAATTTATTATATCAGGTGGATTAGCTTCTGTCTGTGATGTAGGAGAAGTTTCCGCAACACCAACAGGTTCTGTAGTTTTCCGACCCGCTAAAATTTTTTTCCACTTTTCTTCAATTTCTACCCGATAGTATTGTCCCCATCTTTCTTTAAATTCCTCTCCCAAACTATAAACAGTATCATGAGAGAGTCTTTTTTCTACAACAAAAGGTGCTCTTTTTTTAAGAATTTCTTCTGGTCTTTGTCTTACTTCGTGTTGTGATTTTGGTACTGTAGTCATATCCTGTCTTTTTTACTTTAAAACAATAATTTTGTCAAGAGTTTTAAACTGTTAATTCAATTATTTTGGCTATTAACCATAAAATAATCAGGAAAGAAATTGAAAAAATTGGCACAAAAGCATATTTTTTCAGATCTTTTGGTTGAAATGACCAAGAAGAATAATTATCTGCCCGTAATTGATCAAATAAAGGTCGGTCTTCTTTTTTTATTCGTTTAATAATCAAAGCAAAGATAAATATTAAAATTGGAATTAAAGCAAATAAACATACGAAGATTTCAAAATGTTGGATCAAGTTTATCATCGATAAAAATAAAAAGGGCAAATCAGCGATTATTAAAATTGCCGCCAATTTCCGTTTCCAAAAATAACCTTTTTGTTCTAATTGCTCTAATATCGTTTTATCAATTACTTGTTCTTTTGTTTTGGTAAATACTATCGCGACTACCAAACCAAATAGCGTCAAACAATTAGCTAAGCCAACAAGCGAAAGTTTCCAAATTTTTCTTTTTAATTCCTTAAAGACACAAAGCCCAGCGATAATACTGGCAATAATTGAACTTAAAACCAACAAGATAATAGTAATGGCAAATGGTTGGGTGGCAACAAAATTAGAATAATATGTTTTTACCGGTGGCTTATTAGTAATCCATAAATCATCAGTTAAATATTTTGAGGAAGCATTTATATCTATTTTAGTATATTTGAAACCATTTTTTTTGCCATTATAAAAATTTTTTAAAGTTGGATCGTCTGCACCATTATAAATAGCATACATATTGCCGTTAGTATAATATTCTGTTTTGGTATAGTTTTTTATGTCTTGAAATAATTGCGGCGAAACATAGCCAATAATTCTAATTGAAATCGGGATTGTGCTGCTTTCATAAACACTTGTTGGCAATAAAGGCACAAAGATGTCTTTTGACGGAAAAGTCACAAAAAGACCTCTTTGACCTTTTTCTGTTTCTTGAGGCTTAATCCATGAGGCAACAAAAGAATATTCTTTGCCAATATAATAATCTAAAATTGGTATTGAGCCTTTTTCTATTTTTAACCCTTGATTTTTCAAATAATCATAAAGACCATTGGCAGTTTTAGCGGTAATAATTTCTGAAGTTATCCCTTCTTTTTCCAGATGTTCATAGACAGTAACATCTTGCTGGATTTCATTTGTCTCCCCAGTAGCGCTAAAAGTTAAATCTTCCTTTCTTGAACCTCCTGTTGTTCCCATTGTGTTAAATAAATTAACAAATGGAATAGTATAAATCTGCATCATCTGTAAAACTTTTTTTACATCAACAAGTTGAGATTTAGCTTTTTGAGTGATTTCTTCGCCAGATAACTTTGGTATGCTGTTTAAAACATCAATGACTGTTTTTTGAGGTTCAGCCGGCACCGGAAAAAGCCACAAGGCATTGCTGTTTTGTTCTTCAAGACCAATACTAATTATCATTTTTTCTAAGCCATTTTCGTTGTTAATAAAAATCTGTTGATTTTCTTCGACTGAATAATCAAAACGATTGCCGTAAGGATCTGGTTTTATAACCATCCCGTCAGCCGAAGCCTTAATTGGGCTCAAAATAAAAACAAGCATTAAGAGAATACTTAAACATAGTCGCATTTTTTTCATAAATCCCTCCCTAAACGCAAAAAATTATTTTTTAATTTCTTTAAAACCACAGTATTTTTGCAAAACTTCGGGCACTTTAACCGAGCCGTCTTTTTGTTGATAATTTTCCAAAATGGCAATCAGCGTGCGGCCGATGGCGATGGCTGTTCCGTTTAGAGTATGGACAAAACCAGACTTATCGCTCTCTCTATAACGAATATTAAGCCGTCGGGCTTGAAAATCAGTGCAGTTTGAGGATGAATGCGTCTCGCGATAGCGGCCTTGCCCCGGCAGCCAAACTTCTATGTCATATTTTGAAGAGGCGGGTCTACCCAAATCACCTGTGCACATTTTTACAACCCTAAAGGGCAGTTCTAATTTTTGGACAATTTTTTCTTCCAAAGAAAGCAGATACTGGTGCTCTTTTTTTGAATCTTCCGGACGGGCAAATGAAACCATTTCCACTTTGTCAAATTGATGAACGCGCAAAATTCCTTTTACATCACGGCCGTATGAACCTGCCTCGCGGCGAAAACAAGTAGAAAATCCAACATAGCGGCGCGGCAAATCTTTTTCATTAAAAACAGTATTTTTATGATAAGCCAAAATTGAATGTTCGCTGGTGCCGATTAAAACTTTTTCTTCATCTTTGAGGTAAAAAGAATCGTCATCGCCTGCTTCATAATAACCGGTTTCACGCGCTACTTCGTTTTTAAGCATTACGGGCGGAATAATAGGGATAAATTTTTCTTTGCACAAAAGATCCAAGGCAAAATTAATAAGTGCAAATTCAAGCATTACGGCTTCGTTTTTCAAAAAACAAAAACGGCTTCCCGATGAAATAGCCGAAGCGTCTGTATCAATTAAATCCATACTTTTACCAATTTCTGTATGGTCTTTTGCTTTTTTAAGTTTTATTTTTCCAGCTTTTTTTATAACTTCATTGTCTCGTTCGTCTTTACCGACTTTAACGCCTTTTTCTGGAATATTCGGGATTTTATACATTAGTTCTTTGTATTCTTTTTCGAGCTCTTGCTTTTGCGGCTCAAGTTTTTTGAGTTCTTCTTTAATTTTTTTACCTTTTTGGATATCGTTTTTTGTAAGTTTATTTCTTTGCGCCCGCAGTTCGTCAATTTCTTGAATTATTTTTCGGCGCTCATCATTCAAACGCAAAAGTTTCTCAAAATCAATTTTATAACCCTTATCTTGCGTTGCCTTTTTCACCTCTTTCAAATTGTCGCGGATATATTTAATATCAAGCATATTATTTCTCAAAATCATTGTAGCATAAATTGGGAAAATAAAAAAAGACAACTCTTAAGAAAGATTTACGCTTAAGCAAGAATTATTCACTGGATATTATTTATACGTCTGTTTTCTTTCTAATTCTTCTTGTTTACTTTTCAGTTGTTTTTGTTTATCCTTAAGATCGGATTGTTTTGGTTCTAAAGCAGTAGGAAGCATATTTTCTATTGCGTTTACATGTTCCCTAAGCATATCAAACTGCGATAGTACACTAACACTTCTATGGATATTACTAATCGATGTTTTAGTTTGCTTTATAGTATTCTTCAAATCCGATATTTCTTTTATTAATAATCCTAAGTTTTTACGTTTTTCAAAAATTTCTTCTGGTGTAAATCCTTGATCAGAAAGCTTTTCAAACGCTTCATCACCAAAAAATGATAAGTTTTCAATCCACTCTCCATTTGCTGTATAATAACGAATATCAACATCTCCTCCTGGCGGACTATCACTATCGTGATAAATACAAGTTATTTTAATTACTCCGTTAGAAAAAACTTTTCTACTTTTTTCATAATGTTCTTTGGGAAGAAATTTATAACTTTCATTGACCATTGCTTCGCTTTGTGCTGTTTCTATAAGTTTGCTTTTTTTAATTCTGTAATGACTAATTCGGCCTCTTTTGCCTCTGCTTCTTGCCAAGTATGGCTAGGTCGTTTAGAAATACGATCAACATCTTCTTGGGCAGACTCAAAAGCTTCGCGACTATATTCGCTAGATTTAGATTCACTCATTTTTCCTCCTCAATTTTTTTAATTAATTATTTTATTAGCTCACCTTTATTTAACTCTCTCTCTGGATGTCAACTCCCACTTAAATACATTTCTGTGGATAACTTAAAAAAATAGACTAAAAAACTATCCGATGGAAATAACTGAAAATAACCAAAAACAACGCTATATTAAAAAAAATCCCTCACTAAATTTAGTCATCTATCCGCGATCGCGGATAGATGGTCAACTTTTATAGTATAATAGTATCTATGAAAAAATATCAAAAAGAAATTTTAAAAATCACGGCTGGTGAGGTTTTGTCATCCTTATTTGATTTAGCCGCTCCATTTTTTGAAGCCAGCCCACTTTATCGCAAACCAATCAAGAAATATCTAAAGCAACTTCAAATTGAGAAAAAACAATTTTTTAATAAGCTTAATTACTTTAAAAAAATGGGTTATATAAAAACCTTTGTTGAAAATAAAGAAAAATTTCTTGAATTAACGCCAAAAGGCTTTGACTATTTAAAAAAATTTTCTTTTGACAACATCACGATTAAAAGACCGAAAAAATGGGACGGTAAATGGAGAATAATTATTTTTGATATAAAAGAAAAATTAAAAAATAATCGAGACACCTTGCGATGGAAACTACTGCAACTTGGTTTTTATCAAATTCAAAAGAGCGTTTATGTATATTCTTTTGAATGCACCAATGAAATAACCCTTTTAACCAACCACCTTTTGATTGCGGATTCTGTGCTAATCATGATAGCAGATATCATCCAGGGGGAAGAAAAAATTATCAAATTTTTTCTGGATAAAAATATACTGACGAATAGTGATCTCGCAAAACATATTCGTAAACAATCAAAAAAAACTCTTAAAATATGAGTATAAAAATGTACCACTTTTCCGCGATCGCGGAAAAGTGGTACACACGTCAGATACAAAACAATATGGAATTTATAAAATATAAATTATTAAAGCAAATTATATTATTTCTTTCAATCTTTTAATAACAAGATCTCTATCTAAACTGGCTAAAAACCAGCCGGCTTGGGGACCGGAATCTTTGCCTAAAAAAGATAAGTAAATTGCAGAAAAAGCATCTCTGGGCGATACATTCATATTATTTTTAATTTTGTGTATTTCCTGATGAAGTTTTTCTCCTGTCAACTTTTTACTAACGAACGTTTGTAAAATGTTGGACAAAAATTCTTTTTGGATTTTTGATAATTTTATTTTTGGAACAGTTTTTTGTACTTCAAATTTGTATCTTTCCGGCGCATATTTTGAAAGCCAATTTCTAACATACATTATTTCAGTTTTTAGTTTTTCATTTTTACCTTTCAATTTATTCTCGTAGCCTGTACGTCTTAAGCTTTCCAAAACATCAGAAAAATCCGACGCCGATTGCGAAACCATTACCAAATGTTCAAAAGGAATTCCAGATAAACCGTCGGATTCATTCCAAAGCGAAGGCACATCCTCTCCAATATCAAAATCAAAGTGACGATTTGGTTTTGTTCTTTCATAAAAATGAATAAGCGTTTTTTGCGGCATTATTTCTAACATCTCTTCTGGTGTAAAACCCACTCCCGTTGAGCCTGCCATTTTGCCTTTGCCTCTAACATAAACCCATTCAAAAGGAATTGGAAACGGCGGTTTTATGCCAAAGATTTCTTTGGCTATTTCTGAAGAACTATCATAAGTTCCACCGGATGACGCATGGTCTTTTCCAAAACCTTCTACATTAACATCAAAAATTTTCCAACTTGATGGCCACTGCAGTCGGAAAGTTAATTTTCCCTGCCCGCGTGAAAAATCCGCTACACCCTTAAAACCACTTTGACTTTCATAAAAAACTTTATTATTTTTCAAATCATAACCTGTAACTTTTGTTGTTGTTAATTTTCCGCATTTTTCGCAAAGTGGCATAAAAGGCGACCAATTTTTTTCTATTTTTCGACCGCTCACTTTTTCCAAAATTTTTATCACTTTTTCTCGATTTTCCAAAATTTTTTTAATTACCATAGTATATGCACCTTTTTGATAAAGTTTGGTAACAGAAAAAATTTCAGTCCGCACACCTAATTTTTTAAGTGATTTATAAAACGGAGATAAAAAATGTTGTGCATAACTTTGAGGGCAATTTTTATGAAATGGAATTTGCGAAAGCGGCGCTCCGACATATTTTTCAAAAGTTCTAGGTAAAAAAGGATAAACTTTTCTAAGCGGATCAAAATCATCAACAAGCAAAATAAATCTAACCTTGGCGCCTTGTTTTTTTAAGGCCCTTGCAATTAGATAGCCAACCATAATTTCTTTCAAGTTTCCCAAATGAATAGGACCTGAAGGCGTAACTCCGGTTGCAACAACTAAATTTTTTCCGCGTGAAGCAACAATTTTTTTCGCTAATTCATCTTGCCACATTAAAAACTTCTTTCTAACTTTATATTACTAAAATTGGAATCATCCCACAAGTCAAATAATCTGTTATAATGATACTATGAGAATTTTTGGTTTAGTTTCTTTATTAATTGTGGTAGCAATTATTGGACTCTGGGCTGTAAAATCGCTGACTTCTTCTAATTCACCAGAAAGTGCGCCGCTTCAAACAGAAGCAGTTGCCAAGGCAAAAGCTCTTTATTTACAGCAAAAATCAGCGGGTGTAGATTTTTCCGACGGACCCTGCCTTTCCAATGATTTACTTCCTGGCTGGGTGGCAGATATTGCCCATGAGCCCAGACAATCGGTTGATGATTTGCCGCAAAATCAATGCAGCGCTTACCTTGAAGGCAAAGCACAACATTTTTTAGAACTTGACACAGAAGGCAATTTAATTCAAGTCAAATAAAATACTACCTATCCTATTGCTTTGATTTTATATTTAACACTACCTGATGGAGTTTTGACTTCTACTTCCTCTCCTTTAGTTTTCCCCATCAAAGCAGCTCCAAGTGGAGAATCATAAGAAATTTTTCCTTCAGAGGGACGGGATGCGGTTCTGTCTACCAAAATTAAAACAAGTTTCTCTCCATCATTTTGGACAGTAACTTTTGAACCCAAAGATACTTTGTCGCTTTTGTTTTGAACAACAATTTTGGCGTTTCTTATCATATTTTCCAGTTCCTGAATTCTTCCTTCAACAAAAGCTTGCTGCTCTTTAGCATCTTCATATTCAGAATTTTCCGATAAATCACCATAAGATTTGGCATCTTTGATGCGTTCTGCCACTTCTTTACGGGAGACGGTTTTTAATTTATGAAGCTCGTTTTTGAGTTTTTCTAAACCTTCTTTAGATAAAAAAATACTCTGCATTTCTTCCTTTCTCGCAATCAATATAGCATATATTTTAGATATTTTTTTATTAGATGTCAATAGTTGCGGGTCCTGCTCGGGTACCATCTTTTTCAGACCGCGTTCTCGCGGCACGCACAACATTTTTAATAAGCAAAGAAACAGTAACAGGCCCCACTCCGCCAATTTTAGGAGTTAAATAAGAAGCGCGTAATCTCGCATCTTTTTTTACATTACAGGCGGCGTCAATAATTACAACTTCTTTTTTAATCATTTTTTGACCTATTATATTTTTCTTTCGCGAAGCGCAAATTAAAATATCAGCATTTTTAACTTTTTCTATAAAATCCGACTGGCGCGAACTTATAAGGGTAGGGTTGTATTTTTTCTCTTTCAAAATTTTATATAAAGGACGGCCAACCAAACGTCCAATACCAACAATTACAATTTTTTTATTTGCTAAATTGATTTTGTATTTTCTCAAAATCATTAATATGGCTGTAGCGCAAGGTGGACTGTAAGGCGAATTTGACAAAAGCCCGTCAACATCTTTTTTTAATGCAATGCGTCCAAGCACTTTTTCTGTGTCTAAATTTTTTGGCAGGGGAAGCTGAACCAAAATACCGGAAATTTGCTTATTCTTGTTTAATTTGAAAATTAAATCCTGAATTTCTGCCAAACTAATATTTTCCGAAAACTTAAAAAGCTTGGTTTTAATTCCCAGTTTTTTGGCTGTTTTTTCTTTCTCTTTAATATAAATCAAACTTTCCGGATCTGCACCCACTAAAATAATTGCCAATTGTGGAATAATTCCTTTTTGGCCTAAAAATTGAATTTCTTTTTTTAGCGGCTTTGTAATTTCTTGCGCAATTTTTCTTCCGTCAATTATTTTAGGATTTAACATTTTCATACCAATATTTTAATATTTCTTTGGCGATTGGGGAAGCGGTTGAAGAGCCCTCGCCGCCATTTTCCAAAAATACAACCAGTGCAATTTGCGGATCATCAAAAGGCGCAAAAGATATAAACCAGGCATGCGGTTCGCCATGAGGGTTTTGTGCAGTTCCTGTTTTACCTGCCAAAGAAAAAGGAAGGTCAGAAAGAGAACGCGCGGTCCCTTGTGTTATTACTCTTTTCATTCCTTCGCGAACAATTGAAATATTGCTTGGTGATGCCAAATTTTCCGCTATTTTTTTTGGCTCTATTTTTTCCAACAAACTTCCTTCAGGAGATTGAATTTCTTCTACAAAATGCGGACTATATATCGTCCCTCCATTGGCAAAATACATTGTATAATTTAAAAGTTGTAAAGGAGTAGCCAAAAGGTCGCCTTGACCAATGGAAATATGATAGGTATCCCCTTGATACCAGATTTCCTTTTTAGTTTTTTCTTTCCAATCAGCTGTTGGCACAAACCCTTCTGTTTCTCCGGGAATATCTATGCCTGTTTTTTTGCCTAAACCTAATTTTTCATACCACTCTGCCAACTTGGCTGCACCAAGACCTTTGATGTTTTGCCAGCCGCCACCAACAGAATAAAAGAAAATATCGCAGGACTGTTCTATTGCTTTTTCCACATCTACGCGGCCATGTCCGCCGGGTTTCCAGTCAGGATAACTATAAACTATTGAGGGGTTATACGGATTGGTAATCGTGATAATGCCCGGATCTGAAATTGTCGTTGAAGCTGAAATAATTTTTTCTTCAAGTCCTGCTGTTGCCACAACTGGCTTTACTACCGA